>Ga0326727_10002311_pt1 | contig 65976 bp, 51 predicted proteins | sample MB2enrmetagenome_FD_207643 | JGI IMG/M metagenome (GOLD analysis project Ga0326727, IMG submission 207643) | Lab enriched peat soil microbial communities from McLean, Ithaca, NY, United States - MB29MY | ecosystem: Environmental > Terrestrial > Soil > Wetlands > Peat | place: USA: New York...
CTAAAGCCCCAGACCTACGGTTACTCCCGCGTTTCTGATTCTGGCTGAGACTCTAGTCTGGGCTAAAGCCCCAGACCTACGGTTACTCCCGCGTTTCTGATTCTGGCTGAGACTCTAGTCCGGGAGACCCAAGGCTAAAGCCTTGGGCTACCAGCCTGACCTACGGTTACTCCCGACTGCAACAAATCTGGAGCTGATGATGGGGCTTGAACCCATGACCTCTCCCTTACCAAGGGAGTGCTCTACCACTGAGCTACATCAGCGATTGAAAACCGCATAAAAACTTCCGCGGCCCAATCTGAAGGCATTCCGCGGACTTCCTTTATCCTACCGCGAACGCATGTGTCCCAACACGACACGGAAGGCAAAAAACGCGAGCAGAATCCAAGTCAGCGACCGGAACTTTCCCGGCTCCATGGTCCGCCATGACAGCAGGCCCAACACGGCGAAGACGGCCAGCGCGACGATCATGCGTCCACGGCCCGCGGGGCTTAGATCCACAGCCTCTCCAACACGACGACTAAAGAATGGTGCACAGGGGAGGATTCGAACCTCCGTAGGTCTTGGACCGGCAGATTTACAGTCTGCTGCCATTAACCACTCGGCCACCTGTGCATCTTTGCTGCAGGCCGCGGGGGAATGCAGGCTCGGCACCAGCCTCCAGACTCCATCGCCGATTCAGGAGCGAATCGCGCGGGAGATTGGCATGAAGGAGTGGTGTGAGGTCTGCGCGCCAGACGCGAACCAGCAGTTACAACCAAATCCGTCAAAACTTGCCGTCTCGCTCGAATGGTCCGGATTGGAGCCGGCGCGCAAGTGGAGCTGACGAAGGGATTTGAACCCCCGACCCTCTGATTACAAATCAGATGCTCTACCAACTGAGCTACGCCAGCCCAAGACAGCCATAAGCCCGAACAGCGGCTTTCAAGCCAAAGACAGCCTCGCGACGGGCCCCCGAGAGCACACCCTATGTTGCGCGAACGCCCACGCAGATGTGCCCGCGCAAAAGTGCGCCGCAAGACCCACTCTAGCATAGCCATACAGTCGCGGCAACGCAGGAAAGCCTAAGCTAATCTGGCCCCGGCGGGCGTAGAGTAGAAGGCGGATGCGTAAACGGACGCGGTATTCGCTGCTTCTGGTGCTGACGCTGGTGGGTGCGCTTGCGGTCGCGGTGTGGCTGCGCAAGACGGCGCCGCCGGAGGCTGCGCGGTTGCTGCCCGAGTCGGATGCGATTGTGTACGTCGATTTGAGGCCGCTACGGGCTACCACCCACTTCGACCGCGCCCCGGTTGCGCGCAGCCCGGACTATCAACACTTTATCGATGCCACGGGGATCGACCCAGAGCGCGACCTGGACGCCGCGGCTTTTGCGCTGCACCGTATGGACGACCCGAACGGCCCCAATGGCGCGGTGGCCTACTCGGAGGTGTTTGAAGGCCGCTTCGACGGCGCGCGGCTGGCACGTTACCTGGGCTATCTGGCGAAGTCGCAGGAGGAGTATGCCGGGCACACGGTCTACACCATCCCGGTGGAAGGCCGCCAGTTGCGCGTCGCACAGCTTGGCTACGACACCATCGCCGCATCGAACATGCCCACGCCGGAGCAGATCCACGCGATGCTGGACCGCTATCGGGCGTCGGCGTCGCCATTTTCAGGTTCGTCGCTGCTGGCGGCTCGCTACCGCGAGGTGCCTCTGCTGTCGAGCGCATGGGGCATCGGTCACGTGGGGCTGCCGTTTTCCGAGCGTGGGCACATTGTGGTGTTTGGGCTGGGCTTGCCGCTTCCCGAGGACACGACCTTTGTGGCCAGCCTGCGCTACGGGGTTGGCGGACTGCACCTGCGGGTGGAGCAGATTGCGCCGAGCGAGGCGGATGCTGCACGGTCGGCCGCGGCCCTGGGCTCGCTGGTGCAACTGGCGCAGGCTATCCAGCCCAAGGTGGCGGCGCAGACGGACACAGCCGACGCCAACGCGCTGCGGGAACTGACATCCTCGCTCAAGATCGAACAGCATGATGACCGGGCGGTGCTGACCGCCAACCTGCCGCTGGAGTTGGCGAAGAAGCTGGCCACTCCGAGCGCTGCCGAGTTCGATCCATCCGCCCCGTCCACCGGGGACGCGCGCCCGGCCAGTACGACCAAGCCGTGAATCACCGGGTTATGCAAACGCGATAGAAAACCCATGTCTCGATCGAGGCATGGGGATTTTGCTCTGCTGCTCAGAAAAGCTGCTAGGAGCCGGCGCCGTCGCCGGAGAGCCCGGCCATGGTGGCGCGCAGATACTTGTGCGGATTGACCGGGGTGTTGTGGATGCGGACCTCGTAGTGGAGATGCGCGCCGGTGGTCCGGCCGCTCATGCCGACGTAGCCGATGACCTGGCCTCGGATGACGGTCTCGCCGGCCATGACGGCGAATCCGGACATATGCGCGTAGCAGGTCTCGAGGTTGTGGCCGTGGTCGATTATGACCTCGCGGCCATAGCCGCTCTCCATCTCAGCGGACTTCACGGTGCCGCCGGCAGTGGCGCGGATGGGCGTGCCCATGGGCGCGGAGATGTCGATGCCGGTGTGGAACTCCCCTTCGCCGTTGCCGGTGACGGGATCTTCGCGTTGACCGAAGCTGCTGCGGATGGGGCCAATGACCGGCCAGAGCGAAGGGCCATCGAGAGAGGGGTCAATCCCGCCGAGGGCGGAGAGTGAGCCGAGCTGCGAAGGGCCATCGATGACCTGGGTTGCGGCGCCGCTGACGGCCGAATCGCGCAGGCTGTAGAAGGTATTGAGAGACTTGTAGTAGCTGTCGTCGGTGGAGGCGTTCTCGGTGATCAGGGTGCCCTTCGCGGTGGACGGCTTGTCCAATGGCTTTGCCCGCATGTGCTCGATCGGGACGGCCAGCTTGCTGGCGGTCAGGCCATAAAGGGCTGAGACTTCGGTGGCCAGCGATCCCAACGAGGCCGCCTGCACATCCTTCTCGTGGGCCTGCTTCTCCAGATGCGCGTAGTCCTTCTGCAGCGTGTTGTGGTCATTGCGCAACTGATTGAAGCGCGCGGTCTTGATCAACATGCGGGAGTATGACCCCGCCAGTCCGGCGACGGTGAACGCCCCGATAATCGCCACCGCGACAAATGAGTAGGCGTAGTGCAAGGGCACAGGAACCTTGCGCAGGCTGCCTTTCTCATCCCGGCTGACAAGAACGATGTAATAGCGCTTTTTCAAGCTGAAGCGTTTTGAAGTCAAAACCTGAACCTTCCCCAAGATTGGCTGTCTCTCCGTCTATCGGCGGGGAGGTTGGCACGACGAGCAATGTGCCGGATGAATGAACAATCGCAATCGTCATTCACGACTGCCGGCTGGATTTGCTGCCTCTCTCTTGGACGTTACGCCGATTTTAACAGTCCCCAAGGGGTAAATGCAATCCGATCAAGGCCGAAACCTCGCTAAAGTTGTACGGATTCGGCGGATCTCATCGGATTGTAAATTCGCTTCTTATTCGCTAATCAATACGGCCGGCCCAACAGCCTTCCGCGGGTTTATGCTTGGCCTTACGATGAAGAAGGCGATGGGCGAACTGGGCCTGATTGAGCAGATCCGGATGGGCGTGGGGAGGGCTGGGCGCGGGAGCGGATTCACGCGGAACGTTGTGCTTGGGATTGGCGACGATTGCGCGATTTTGCGCCCGCCCAAAGGGCACGAGCTTCTGGTGACCACCGACTTCACCCTCGAAGGACGCCACTTCAGGCGGGATTGGCATCCGCCGGAATCAGTGGGGCACCGGGCGCTGGCGCGGGGCTTGAGCGACCTCGCGGCGATGGGCGCGCGCCCGCTGGCGGCGTTTCTCTCGCTGGCACTGCCGCCGGAGATGCTGGCAACCCCGAGCGGTCGAGGGTGGGTCGAACGCTTCTTCAAAGGCATGCGTGGGTTGGGGAAAGAGTACGGTACATCGCTGGCAGGCGGCGATACCGCTGAGTCGCCCTGTGGGCTGGTGCTGGCGGACATCGTGCTGGTGGGGTCGGCGCCAGCGGGACGGGCGCTTCGGAGGAGCGGAGGACGTGCCGGCGACGCGCTGTATGTGACGGGGAGTCTGGGTGGGGCGGCCGCGGAGCTGGCGGAGATGGGCCGGGAGACAGCTAAACGGCAACCCACTCTTCAAGATGAGACTTTGAAGGGTGGGCAGCCCGACTGGGTTGCGCACCCGCAGATGTTTCCCCAACCGCGCGTCGCAGTGGGGCAAGCGCTGCTACGGCGCAAATTGGCGACGGCAGCAATCGACCTCAGCGACGGGCTGTCGACTGACCTGACTCACCTGTGTCGAGAATCGGGCGTCGGCGCGGAGATCTCTGCCGGGGCGCTGCCGATCCATCCGCTGGCGCTGCGAGCCGGGCCGGATCGGGCGATCGAGTTGGCCCTAAGCGGCGGGGAAGACTATGAGCTGCTGTTTGCGGCTCCGGCCAGGGTGAAGATGCCACGCAGCGTTGCCGGCGTGCGCGTGACGCAGGTTGGAAGGCTGGCGCGGGGAAGCCAGATTTCGATACTGGATGAGGTTGGCCGCCGGCGGAAACTGGAGCCGTGCGGCTGGGAACACTTCGCGCGTCGCGGATAAGCAGCCGGCTGCATAGCCGCTCCCGATAGACTCAAGGCATGGCGATCAGGCTGTTCGCATATGGGACACTCCGCAAAGACCACGCATCGAGGGAGATGGCCGGATTGGTGCGTGGCCTGAGGTTGGTGGGCAAGGGCGTTGCGTGCGGGCGACTGTACGATCTGGGGGTCTATCCGGCGGCGATTTTCGACGCGGGCGCCTCCACGCCGATTGAAGGCGAAGTGTATGAGGTGCCCAGTTTGCGGATGTTGCAGCAGTTGGATATCTACGAGGGGTTCTTCCCGGAGTCCCCGGAAGCCAGTCTTTTCGTACGCCGGCGCAGGAACATCCGGATCGTTGAGAGCGGCCGGGACATGATGTGCTGGGTGTACGAGTACAACCGCCCGCTTGCGTAAATGATTCAAATCTGTACAGTAAACTGGACAGTGCCATTTGCGCTCCATCTATGCACGAATCAACCAAGATCATTCGTTCGACGCTGACTCGCGTAGTGGCGGGCGAACCGCTACACCTCAGCCCCGTCTTCGCCGCTCCCTTTCATACGCCGGGCGATCCCGCGGAGACACCGTATAGTTATGCGCGGTCGCACAATCCGACCTGGACCGCGCTAGAGCGCGCCATCGCCCAGATGGAGTCGGGGCAGTTTGCCGCGGGCCACGCCCACGCGGGGGAGAGCTATCGGGCGAGCGCGGTGGTCTTCGCGTCGGGGATGGCGGCGTGCACCTCGATCTTTGGGTCGGTGCTGCGTCCGGGCGATGTGGTGGTAATGCCGGGGAACTCCTACTTTACCGCGCGCATTGTGATGCAGGATTACTTTGCCAAGATGGGGATCGTGGTGCGGTTTGCCCCGACTGCCGGCGGCGCGCAGGGTGAGCACCTGGAGGGCGCGAGGCTGCTGTGGATTGAGACGCCGAGCAACCCGACCATGGAGATCTGCGATATTGCCGCGCTGTGCGAACGGGCTAACCGGGCGGGAGCTCTGGTGGCTGTCGACAACACGACCGCGACCCCGCTGGGACAGCGTCCGCTGGCGCTTGGAGCGGACTTTTCCGTGGCGTCGGACACGAAGTCCATGACGGGGCACAGCGACATTGTGCTGGGGCATGTGGCCGTCCGCGACCTGGAGCTGCGGCAGAAGATCGAGGAGTGGAGGACGCTGATGGGCGGCATCCTGGGGCCGATGGAGGCGTGGCTGGCGCTGCGGTCCATTGGGACGCTTCCGCTTCGGCTGGAGCGAAGCTGCCAAAATGCGCAGCGCATTGCAGAGTATCTGACGACGCGACGGGATGTGGTGAAGTGCGCGTTGTACCCAGGGTTGCCGGAGCATCCCGGCCACGCAGTAGCGGCGCGCCAGATGCGGTACTTTGGCGCAGTGCTGAGCTTCGATCTGGCCAGCCGTGCTGCCGCCGAGACCTTCTTCAAGAAGTCCAAGCTGGTGACTGAGGCGACCAGCTTTGGCGGGACCTGTACCTGCGCCGAGCGCCGCGCGCGCTGGGGCGCCGATGCGGTGCCGGAGAGTTTTATCCGGCTGAGCGCGGGAATTGAAGATGGGGAAGACCTGATCGAGGACATCGCTCAGGCGCTTGACGCGGTGCGCTGATGATTCATCCTTATTGGATCAATACGAGATTGGCAATCATCCCCCGGCCGCGTGGCCCGGAGTTGCTGGACCAGGACATGCAGGATGCGGGGAAGGCTGGGATCAACGTCGTCGTGTCGCTGCTGCCGGAGAGCGAAGCGACGGAACTTGGGCTGGCGCGCGAGGAGCAAGCTGCAATTCAGGCCGGCCTGCGCTTTATCGGGTTTCCCATCGCCGATCGCGGTGTTCCGGATAACCTGGATCAGCTCCATGCGCTGCTGGCAAATCTGGCGGAGTTGATGGCGGCGGGTCAACGAATCGGAATCCATTGTCGCGCGTGCATTGGGCGCTCGTCGCTCGTGGCGGCCAGCCTGTTGATTCGTTCCGGAACCCCGGCAGAAAAGGCTTGGCAGAAGGTGGAGGCTGCGCGTCAGTTTCCCGTGCCCGACACCAGGGAGCAGCGCGAGTGGGTGGACCGGAGCATCGGTCCGGCCGCGTAATGGAGCATCTCGAATTCCCGCATGCCTGGCGGGCGGAGGTGCTGGCTGGGCCGCCGCTGATCGCTCCGGCACGACAGTTTGTCTACCCAATGCAGATCGCGGGCGAAGCGGACGCAATGGCGCGAGGCGCGTTGCAGGTGATGGTGCATCCGGCTGGCGCCGGGAGTGGCGGCGGGAGCTTTCTGGCGACGTGCGCGCTGGGGTTTGCCGATCCCGGGATGCCGACGGGAATCTTCGCATGCCCGAATCCGCGCGAGATGTGCGCGGTCGCGGGAGGGTATGCCTACGTGATCGATACCCGCGCGCCGGAGCGATCGACCCAGATTGCGCTCAAGCCGGTCGCCGAGGTACTGACGCTGGTGGAGCATGGGCTGCTGGTGTTTGTTGGGTTTCACGCGATAGTGGCGTGGGGGAGAGATGGGCTGGCATGGCAGACGGCCAGGCTGAGCTGGGAGGGAGTTCGCGTCACAGGGGTGGAGGGTGACGTGCTGCACGGGTTTGGCTGGAATCTGATGACCGACCAAGAGGTGGAGTTCTCCGTCGATCTGCGCACCGGAGCGCACACCGGCGGCGGATTTTAGGGCTTACTGGTGAGGGAAGGCATAGAAGCTGAGCGCGGCGTCTCCTTGCTTGAGGCCGCGGGTCTGGGTGAGGTTGCCGAAGCGCTCCGGCAGCGGGGATTTGCAGCTGTGTTCGGCGATGACGAGTGCGCCGGGCGCGAGGACCAGGCCACCGCGAGCGCTCCCGAGCAGGTGCAGCGTCTTCTCGTACTCCGCCTCAGCCTCCCAGGGTGGGTCGAGGTAGACGAGGTCAAGCAACTCCCCGGGCAGCGCAGCCTTGGCGAGCCGCTCTAGCAGCGCTCCGGTGCCGCGAGCCTCGATGGTGAAGCCGTTTGCGATCTGGAGCGCCTTGAGGTTGGCGCGAATAGCGGCTAGGGCCGGCTCGGCTTTTTCCGCGAACCGGACATGCGCGGCGCCGCGGCTGAGCGCCTCGATGCCAACCGCACCCGTGCCGGCGTAGAGGTCGGCGAAGCGGCAACCTGGGATGCGGGGGGCCAAAATGTTGAACAGGGTCTCGCGCAGCCGGTCGCTGGTTGGCCGCGTCTCCATTCCCTTCGGAGCGACAAGCGGCCGCGAGCGATAGGTTCCGGCGATGACCCGCATTTCACCATTATGACCGGCAAACGTCTGCCATGGATTTCACAGCGAGCGCATACAATGGAGCGATGCGCGGATGGAGCTTCCCGGCGGGCCGTTTCTTTGGAGTCGAGGTGCGCATTCACGCGTTCTTTCTGCTGCTGCTTGCGGTTGCGGTTGCAGCGGGCTCACTGGCCGGGGCCAGCACGGGCCGCATGCTGACGCTGTGGTTTCTGCTGCTGTTTGCTGTGGTGGTGCGCGAGGTGGCGCGGGCTCTGGCCGCCGTGTGGTACGGCCTGGAGATTCGCAGCATTCTGCTGCTGCCTACCGGCGGCCTGATTACCTATGCCACCATCGATGCCACCGAACGCGCCGCGGAGCCGGCGATGCAGCGGCGCATGGCTGCGGTAGGGCCGCTTGCGAGCGTCGGCTTCGGCCTGCTGCTGGCGGCGATCGTGCTTGCGGCCGCGCCCGGCGTCGACCTGATCGGCCGGCCATGGATTGCGCCGTCGCATCTGATGCGCGCCATGGTCTGGCTAAACCTTCTACTGGGCGCGATCAACCTGCTGCCCGCGTTTCCCCTGGATGGTGGACGCGTCTTTCGCGGAACGACGGAGGGTGCACCTGGTGGCAAGGACCGGCGCAAGCCCGCGACCGGCACGGGATTGGCTGCGGGCCGTGGCGTGGCTGCGAGCTGGGGACTTGGCGCGGGGCTGGGCCAGTGGATCGCCATTGCTCTGGTGATCGCGGGGCTGCTGCTGGGCAACTTGTGGCTGGCGATTATGGGAGCGTTTGTGCTGATCGGCGCGCACATGGAGAACCAGGGCCTGCTGGTGCAGAACGACGTGGACACGGTGCGCATGCGCGATGTGATGCTGACCCAGTTCAGCACCCTCTCCGCCTCGGACACGCTGGAGGATGCGCTGCAGCGCGCGGTGCATACGCTGCAGGATGTCTTTCCGGTGGTGCGCGGAGGCAATCTGGTGGGCGCGGTCTCGCGGCAGAACATCGTCGAGGCTTTGGCCGCCGAGGGCAACAGCTATGTGCAGGGTGTGATGACCAAGAGCTTCCAGACCGCGCTGCCCGACGATTCGCTGGTGAAGACGCTGCGCCGCATCATGGGCGAGCAGGGCGCGCAACTGGTCCCGGTAATGGATGGCGAGCGCATCGTAGGCATCGTGACACCGCAGAACCTGTCGCAGTCGATGGGGCTGCTAAACCAGAGCCGTCGCATGAAGCGCGTGGAAAACTCATAGCGCCAAGACCCACTACGGATCGACACGGATGAGCACGGAAGACGAGGACGAGGAACGCGAGGGCGAGCGCAAGCCGCTGGCGCCGGGGCTTTATCTCGTCGCCACTCCTATTGGCAATTTGGAGGACATCACGCTGCGCGCACTACGGGTGCTGCGCTCGGTGGACCGGATCGCCTGCGAGGACACGCGGCAGACCCAGAAGCTGCTGAACCACTTCGACATCCGCACGCCCACGGTGAGCTACCACATGCACAACGAGGCCGGCCGCGCGCGCGAGCTTGCCACTGAACTGAAGGGTGGGGCGCGTATTGCCGTGGTCAGCGACGCGGGAACGCCGGGCATCGCCGACCCCGGCGGACAGATTGCCGCGGCGGCGATTGCTGCGGGCGTGCCGGTGTTTCCGGTGCCGGGCGCAAATGCGGCGACCAGCGCGTTGGTTGCCAGCGGGCTGGCGGGAGAGACGTTTACCTTCCACGGCTTTCTTCCGGCCAAGGAGGGCCAGCGCAGGACGGCGCTCGAGGCGCTGCGCGGGAGCGGGAGCAGTGGGATTTTGATCTTTTATGAAGCGCCACACCGGATTCTGGAGACGCTGGCGGATGTGGAGGCGATCTTCGGGGCTGCGCAGCATGTGGTCGTCGCGCGGGAGCTGACTAAGGTGCATGAGGAGTTTCTGCGCGGGGCGGTCTCCGAAGTGCGCAAAACGCTCGCCGACCGGGCCAGCGTCCGCGGCGAGTTCGTGCTTCTCTTTACGCCCGCTCCCGCCGAAGTTTCGGCCGAGCACAAGGCGAAAAGCATCGCCGCCGAGGTGCGCGAGCTGATGAAAGGCCAGGGCCTCTCCGAAAAGGACGCGCTGAAGCAAGTCGCCCGCACCCGCAACATAAGCAAAAGCGAGGCTTATCGCGAACTCCAACGCGAACGGGGGAAATGAAGGGGGCAATGGTGTCGACTATGGCGAGTCCGAAGCAATCGTGGATTGAATCTAAGGTTGCCTACAACATTTTCTTGCTGTCTTCATGTGTAATTATGTTGCTAGGCATTGCTGCCGTCTTTATGCTCACACCTTGGTTTGACATGATCCAAGGGGGATCCGCTTGGCCGTTTTTGCGAATGCTGGGTGCTTCGATAGGTGTAGCGACTGTGATAGCAGGCCCAACCATTTTCTTGGGGATGGCGATATTTTGTGTTATCAAGGACCGGTCGTCGCGGTATATCAAAATACTTTGGCTTATTGTTTTTTTCGCAACTTCGTGTTTTGGATCCGCCCTCTATTTTCTTACTGTGTACAGAAAGCAGATAGCGAGCAAGCAAACTCCTTGACTCGCGCAGCCGACCGAGACGTCGGCGTGAAACACCCGTCGGCTGGAGTGCATCAGAACATCTGGTGGGGTTTAGCGCCCCTTACTCCCGCCCCTGCACGCGGTCGTACAGGTATCGGTCGCTGGTGGTGCCAAGGGATTCGTTGTAGAGGCTGGTGGCGCCGGCGGCTTGGTTCAGCTCTTCGCTGAACTCGTGGATGGCGCGCAGATGGTCGGCGGTGGCGGGGACCTCCAGCTTGGGCGTTTTGAGGAACTTCTGGTAGCCGCGATCGACCAGGCGCGCGATCTGGCCGCCCAGCAGCCAGCCGGGCCGGACCAGCACCAGGGTGGAGCCATCGGGAGCGGCGGCAATCTCCGCCGCGCAACCGTACTTCCTTACCTGGAAGGCTTTAGCGGCGGCATTTGAACCGTCGCGGGCGGACGATACATCGAATTGGTGGCCGGCGAGGCTTGCAAGCGCGTCGGCGAAGGCAGGGATGGCGATCTTCTTGGCCATAAGTTTTCGATCAGGTTAGACTTGGATTAACTGTCGCACATCCGGGGGCAGCCTTCAATGAACGGCGGGCGCGAAGGCGGGCAGCACGCGCGATGAGATGTGCAGCATACGATCCGAAGCGCATGAAAAAAGGGAAGGGAATTCTTCGATGATTGTCACGACCCGGTCGCTTGGAGTGACCCTGCTCGAACGCATCGGCAACACGCCTCTGCTCAGCCTGGAGCGGCTGACCGCGCACCTTCCCGGCGTGCATATTCTGGGCAAGGTGGAGTGGGTGAACCCGGGCGGATCGGTGAAGGACCGGGCCGCGGCGGCGATTGTGCTGGACGCGGAGCGGCGCGGGCTGCTGCAGCGCGGGCGCGGGCGCGCGCTGCTGGATGCGACCAGCGGCAACACCGGCATCGCCTATGCCATGTTGGGCGCGACGCTGGGCTTTCCGGTGGTGTTGTGCGTGCCGTCGAACGTGTCTGAGGAGCGAAAGAATATTCTGGCGGCTTACGGCGCGCAGGTGATCTGGACCAACCCTGCGGACGGGTCGGATGGCGCGATCCGCAAGGCGCGCGAGATGGCCGCGGACCAGCCGGAGCGCTACTTCTACGCCGACCAGTACGGCAACGAGCAGAACTGGAAGGCGCACTACCACACCACCGCGAACGAGATTTGGAAGCAGACCGAGGGGCAGGTGACCCACTTCGTAGCGGGGCTGGGAACCAGTGGGACGTTTATGGGCACGACGCGGAGGCTGCGCGAGCTGAACCCGGAGATCCAGTGCTTCTCCATGCAGCCGGACTCGGCCTTCAACGGGTTTGAGGGGCTGAAGCACATGGCGACCGCGATTGTGCCACCGATCTACGACCCTACGCTTGCGGACGGCAACATCTTTATGGAGACGGAACGCGCCTACGAGATGGCCAGGGAGTTGGGACGGCGCGATGGGCTGCTGGTGGGCGTATCGGCGGCGGGCGCGGTGGCGGCTGCGCTACGGATCGCGGAGCAGGAGGCAGAGGCGGGACGCGAGGCGGTGATTGTGACCATTCTGTCGGACTCAGCCGACAAGTACCTCAGCGAACGCTTCTGGCGGGAAGGCTGACGGCGATGAAGGTGAGCTACTCCGACTATCAGGCCTTGCGCGCGCATGGCGAAGAGACTTATCCGCATGAGTGTTGCGGCGTGCTGTTGGGCAAGGCGGGGCCGGGGGGAAACCACGTGCACAAGACAGTGCGCGCGGGCAACACGCGGACCGACCGGGCCCACGATCGTTACAATATAGCTCCGGAGGAGTTGGTGCGGGTGCAGCGGCAGGCGCGCGGGCTTGGGCTGGATATTGTGGGCTTCTACCACTCGCACCCGGACTGTCCGGCGCAATGGTCGAAGACGGATTTTGACGAGGCGCACTGGGTCGGCTGTTCTTACATCATCACCCGCGTCAATCATGGGAAGGCCGACGTTACAAATTCATTTCTGCTGACCGGCACGGGCGAGGACGACAAACAATTCATCGACGAGCCGTTGGAGATTGAGATGGGCGGCACCGAAAATGAGCAGGAGAAAGGGCAACAATGAAGATTAATATTCCTACGCCGCTGCGGGCCTATACCGGCGGAGAGCAGACGGTCAGCGTTCCCGGTGCGACGGTCGGCGATGCATTGCAGCAGCTGACGGGCGCGTACCCCGAGCTGCGCCAGCACCTGTATACGGGCGAGGGCAAACTGCGGTCCTTCGTCAACATTTACCTGAATGACGACGACATCCGCTATCTGCCCGCGAAGGAAGCGACGGCCACGGAAGAGAGCGATGAGTTGACCATTATTCCGTCGATCGCGGGCGGGGACTAGCCGTCCAGGCGTGAGCGCTCCGCACAGACACTTTGTGAGTATGTAACTGATCGTGATCGGTCAGGATTATTCTGTAACCAAAGATAAAGCATGTGCCCGCAGGGCGGGCGAAGGACAACCAAATGGCGACGGCAACACTACCCGAAATTGAACTTCCGAAGCTTTCCAACGATGAGATTTCGCGTTATTCGCGGCACCTGATCCTGCCCGAGGTGGGCATGGAGGGCCAGCAGAAGCTGAAGGCCGCCAAGGTGCTGTGCGTGGGCACCGGCGGGCTGGGCGCGCCGCTGGCGCTGTATCTTACGGCCGCTGGCGTAGGCACGCTCGGCCTGGTCGACTTCGATACCGTGGACGCGAGCAACCTGCAGCGCCAGATCATTCACTCGACGGCAACCGTGGGCAAGCTGAAGGTGGACTCGGCAGAGGCGGCGTTGAAGGGACTGAACCCTTACGTCAACGTGGTGAAGCACAATACCATGCTGACCAGCGCCAACGCGCTCGAAATCTTCAAGGACTACGACGTGATCGCCGACGGCACCGACAACTTCCAGACCCGCTATCTGGTGAACGACGCATGCGTATTGCTGGGCAAGCCAAATGCGTATGGATCGATCTTCCGGTTTGAGGGGCAGGCGAGCGTCTTCGCCACCGAAGAGGGCCCGTGCTATCGCTGCCTGTATCCTGAGCCGCCGCCGCCGGGGCTGGTGCCTTCGTGCGCGGAAGGTGGCGTGCTGGGCATTCTGCCCGGATTGGTGGGCGTGATTCAGGCAACCGAGGTGATCAAGCTGATTCTGGGAATTGGTGAGACCCTGGCTGGACGGCTGCTGCTGATCGACGCGCTGGGCATGAACTTCCGCACGCTGAAGCTGAGGAAGAACCCGCTGTGCCCGGTGTGCGGGTCGCATCCCACGGTGAAGGCGCTGATCGACTACGACCAGTTCTGCGGCATTGAGAAGCCGGCCAGCGTGGGGCCGCTCGAGGTGGCGCGGGACAAGGCGGTCAGCGCGGCCCCGGTGGTCGATGGCATCCCGCAGATCGGCGTGGAAGAGCTGAAGAAGAAGCTCGACGCGAAGGAGGATTTCTTCCTGCTGGATGTGCGCGAGCCGCATGAATACAAGATCGCCAACCTGGGCGCGCCGCTGATCCCAGTGGGCGAACTGGAGAGGCGCGTCGGCGAGCTGGCGGCGGAGAAGGACCGCGAGATTGTCATCCACTGCCGCTCCGGCGCACGCAGCCAGAAGGCTGCGCTGATCCTGAAGAAGGCGGGCTTCGCGCATGTGGAGAACTTGGCCGGTGGAATTCTGGCCTGGGCGGACAAGATCGACAAGAGCATGCCGAAGTACTGAGGCTCATGAACCAGCAGCGAGCGGGCGCAGCCAATGTGCTGCGCCTTTTCATGCTGCTACTCTGCCTTGTCGTCGATGGTAAGGATTTGCAGGCTCAGCGGGCGCTCCAGCAGGCAGTCGAGCTGTGCGATGGAGTTGACGGCGGCCTCAATGGTTGAGGTGAGGCATGGCTCGGTGGTGATGACGAAGGGCAACCGGTGCTTGGGGTAGCCTGGGCGCTGCAGCAGGGAATCGATGTTGGCGCCGGCCTTGGCGAGCGCGCCGGCGATGGCGTAGACGATGCCGGGTTTGTCGTCGACGATGAAGCGCAGGTAGTGCGGCGCGAAGAACTCGCCCGTAACCTGCCGCCGCCGCACTGGAAGCTGCACGGGAATCGACCGCTGCGCCACCGCGAGGATGTCCGAGACGACGGCGACGGCGGTAGGTTCGCCCCCAGCGCCATGGCCGGAAAAGACGACATCGCCGCCGAAGCGGCCGGAGGTGACGACCATGTTCTGCGTGCCGTGCGACCAGGCGATGGGCGAAGTGAGCGGCACCAGCATGGGCGCGACGCGGGCGTGGACGAGTCTGCTCTTTTCGTCGAGCTGGGCGCGCGAGACCTGGCGGATGGTGCAGCCGAGCTCCTTGGCGTAGGCGAAGTCGATGGCCTCGACAGTGGAGATGGTCTGGGTGGCGACGGCGTCGGGGTCGAGCTCGGCCTGCATGGCGATGCGCGAGAGGATGCACAGCTTGGCGCGCGCGTCGAAGCCGTCGACGTCCGCGGAGGGGTCGGCCTCCGCGTAGCCCAGGGCCTGCGCCTCGGCGAGGACGGCTGCATAGCCGGCTCCCGATTCCATGTGGCTGAGGATGAAGTTGCAGGTGCCGTTGACGATGCCGCTGATGCGCGTGATCCGGTCGCCGGACAGGCCTTGCAGAATGCCCGCGATGACGGGAACGCCGCCGGCGACGGCCGCGCCATGCATCAACTGGACACTATGCTTTGCGGCCATGCGCGCGAGAGACGCGCCGCGGTAGGCGATGAGCTGCTTGTTGGCGGTGACCGCCGACTTGCCCCTGGCGAAGCACTGGCGCAGCCATCCCTCGGCGGGAGTGAGACCGCCCATCAGCTCGACCACGATCTCAGCTTTGGAGTTGAGAATGTCGGCGAAGTCCTCCGTCCAGACGACGGAGGCAGGCACGCAGCGCGCGGCGTCCGAGGCGCGTTTGCGCTCGACATTGCGATTGAAGATGTGGGTCAGCTCGATGCCGGGCAGCTTCGACTCCGCGAGGACGCGGGCCACCGAGCTGCCGACGGTGCCAAAACCCAGCAGCGCGATCTTTACCGGCGCTGCGGCCGTGGATGGGGTTGGCGTGATTGCGGTCTTCGGGCTGGAGGTCTTGCGCTTGGATGCCATGTCAGTATTCGATCCTATCGGTCTTGGCGCGCCATGTGATGAAATTCTCGATTGCTTCGCCGGCCAGAAGGCGGGTCATGGGAATCTTACGCTGGTCGATCGGACGCCTGAGTTCGTCGTAGAGGAAAGAGTCGTCGAATCCGGCCGCGGTGGCGTCGGCGGCGGAGTTGCCGTAGAAGATTGCGTCGCAGTGCGACCAGTAGAGCGCGGCCAGGCACATGGGGCAGGGTTCGCAGCTGGTGTAGACCACGCATCCGTTGAGCCGAAAGCTGCGCAGCGTCCTGCATGCCGCGCGAATGGCGACAATCTCCGCGTGGGCGGTCGGATCGTTGATCGAGGTGACCAGGTTGACGCCGGTGGACACAATCTCACCATTGCGCACCACGACTGCGCCGAACGGGCCTCCGTTGCCGGAGATGACGTTCTGCGTGGACAGCGCGATCGCCTGTTGCATAAAGATGGGGTTGCCCTCGATGGCTGGCCTCCTGTGCTCTCGCAATTGCCGGTTCTTCTCCGGTTATACCCAAGTTTTCCGTGGGGGATAATAGCGAGTATGGCACAGGCGTTTATCGCTGATCGCGTGGTGACTCCGCAGGGCGCGCGGCGGGCGGCTGTGCTGCTGGAGGATGGGCCGGGAGGGGTGATCCGCGCCGTGTGCGATGCGGGCGAGTTGCCTGCGGATGTGCAGGTAGTTGACTTTGGTGAACGCGCGCTGCTGCCGGGACTGGTCGACACTCACGTGCACATCAATGAGCCGGGGCGGACCGAGTGGGAGGGCTTTGCGACGGCTACGCGAGCGGCGGCCGCGGGCGGTTACACCACGCTGGTGGACATGCCGCTGAATTGCCTGCCGGAGACGACCAGCGTGGCTGCGCTGGAACAGAAGCGCGCGGCGGCCGCCGGGCAATGCATGGTGGACTGGGCTGCGTGGGGCGGAGCGGTGGAGGACAATCAAGCCGACCTGTTGCCGCTGGCGCGCGCGGGTGTTCTTGGGTTCAAGTGCTTCCTGATCTACCCCGGCTGCGATGGCTTTGCCATGATCGACCGCAGGCAACTGGAACGAGCGCTGCCTGCGATTGCCGAGTCGGGCCTGCCGCTGCTGGTGCATGCCGAACTGGCCGGACCGATCGATGCGGCGATGGAAGGACTGCGCGACGCGGACTGGCGCAGGTATGCGACATATCTGGCGTCGAGACCGGATGAGGCTGAGCTAGCAGCTATCCGGATGATGATCCAATTGTGCCGGGAGTACGGCTTCAGGCTGCACATTGTGCATCTCGCCACGGCCCAGGCGCTGCCCGAGTTAAATGCGGCTCGCGCCGAGGGTCTGCCAGTTACGGTGGAGACCTGTCCGCACTACCTGCACTTCGCCGCGGAGGAGATAGCCGATGGGGCGACCCTGCTGAAGTGTGCGCCGCCGATCCGCGGGGCGGGGAACCGCGAGGCGTTGTGGCAGGGATTGCGTGAGGGCGGAATCGACCTGATCGCGACGGACCACTCGCCCTGCCCGCCGGAGATGAAGCGTGTGGGCGAGGGCCGCTTCGACAAGGCGTGGGGCGGAATTGCGAGTCTCTCGGTGGCGCTGCCGGTGGTGTGGACCGATGCGGTGCGGCGAGGATTTGGGATGGAGGATGTTGTTAGGTGGATGGCTGAGGCGCCGGCTGCGCTGGCTGGGTTGAGCGGACGGTCTGGGTCGCTGCAGGCAGGGCGCGCGGCGAACTTCGTCGTCTTCGATCCTGAAGCTGAGTTCGTGATGTCGGCAGAGAGGCTGCACACGCGTCACGCCGTCTCCCCGTATGTGGGCGAGAGGCTTCGCGGGGTGGTGCAGGCGACATATCTGCGCGGCGAAGTGGTGTACGAGGACGGCAGCTTTGCGTCGGAGCCACGCGGGCGCGAGCTCCGATAGCTGGACTCAGCAGATGCGCGGCAGCTGTTCGCCGAACATCACGTCGAGAACGCGCGTTCCGCCGATCTCAGTCTTCATCAGCACCATGCCGGGGTGGTCGGCGACGACCTCGCCGATGATGTCGGCGTCCCTGCCCAGCGGATGCGCGCGCATCTGCGCGAGGACTGCATCGGCCATCTCAGATTGGACGATGGCTAGCAGCTTGCCCTCGTTGGCGACGTAGAGCGGGTCGAGACCGAGAACCTCGCAGGCGCCCTTCACCGATTCGCGCACGGGGATGGACCGTTCGTGCAGCAACATACCGACGCCGGCACGCTTGGCGATCTCGTTCAAAGTAGTTGCCGCGCCGCCGCGCGTGGGATCGCGCAGGCAATGAATGAAGTCCGCGCCGCCGGGCGAGGGAGTCGCCAGCATTGCGGCCACCAGGCCGTTTAACGATGCGCAGTCGCTCTCGATCGTGCCCTCAAATTCCAGGCCTTCGCGCTGCGACATGATGGCCATGCCGTGATCGCCGATGTATCCGCTGAGCAGAATGGTGTCGCCTGGCCGCGCGTGGTCCGCCGAGATATTGACGCCGTCTTCAATGACGCCGATGCCGGTGGTGGTGATGAAGATCTGGTCGCCCTTGCCGCGGTCGACCACCTTGGTGTCGCCGGTGACGAACTGCACGCCTGCGTCTGCGGCGGCGGTCCGCATGGATTCGACGATGCGGCGAAGGTCGTCGACGGGCAGGCCTTCTTCGAGGATGAATGCGGCGGAGAGATAGAGGGGACGGGCGCCGCTCATGGCGAGGTCGTTGACCGTGCCGTGTACGGCGAGCCGACCGATATCTCCGCCGGGAAAGAAGATCGGCGTCACGACGAAGGAGTCGGTGGTGAAGGCCAGGCGGGCGCCGCCGATGGTGACGACTGCCTGATCGTCGAGCTTGTCGAGCACCGGATTGCGGAAGGCGGGCAAGAAGATTTTGTCGATCAGGTCGGCGGTGAGCTTGCCGCCGCTGCCGTGCCCGAGCACGATCTGCTTGTGCTCAAAGATGGGGATTGGGCAGGAGCCGAACAGTGGCGAGACGGGTGTTTCGGCTTCCCGCTGCGGGTCGTTGGTGGTGTCGGGTGTGGTTGCCATCGGCTTAGGCGCGGCCTCCGTCCACGGATGCGGCGACGGGCTCGGGGGTAGGAGCGATGCGATGCAGCGTGGCCGGCTTCAGGTGGCGGCCGTAGGCGTAGTACGCAGCGCACGCGCCCTCGGCGGACACCATGGTCGCGCCCAGCGGATGCTGCGGATTGCACAGTGTGCCGAATGCGGGGCAGTCGTGCGGCTTTTTGATGCCGCGCAGGATCTCGCCGCTAATGCAGATCTCCGGTTCGAGCGTGGCAATCTCGGCGACGTCGAAGAGCTTCTCCGCATCGTACGCGGCGAACTCCTCGCGTAGTCGGTACCCACTGTTGGGGATGGTGCCGATGCCGCGCCACTTTCGGTCGCTCACCTCGAATACCTTGCCAATCAGCTTCTGCGCTGGCAGGTTGCCAATCTGGTCCAGCACGCGCGAGTACTGGTTCTCCACCACTGCGCGGCCCTCTTCCAGTTGCTTGACCGTCATCAGCGTGCCTTCGAGGATGTCCAGCGGCTCAAAGCCGGCGACCACAATCGGCGCCCCGTAGCGCGCGCTGATCGGAATGTATTCGCTGTAGCCCATCACGGCGCAGACGTGGCCGGGCCCGAGGAATCCTTGCACGCGGTTATCGGGCGAAGCGAGGACGGCCTCCAGCGCGGGCGGCACCAGCACGTGTGAGACCAGCAGCGAGACGTTGGTCATGCGCTCCTCGCGCGCGCGCCAGGCGAGCATTGCGTTGGCTGGAGCGGTGGTCTCAAAGCCGATGGCGAAGAAGACGATTTGCTTGGTGGGGTTGGCGCGGGCAATCTTCAGGCAGTCCAGCGGCGAGTAGACGATGCGCACATCGCCTCCGCTGGACTTGATGGTGAACAGGTCGCCATCGGAGCCGGGCACGCGCAGCATGTCGCCAAACGAGCAGAAGATGACGTCCGGCTGGCGCGCAATGGCGTGCGCCTTGTCGATCATCTCCAGCGGGGTTACGCAGACCGGGCAGCCCGGGCCATGCACCAACTCCACGCCTTCGGGCAGCAGCTGGTCGAGGCCATTCTTGACGATGGAGTGGGTCTGGCCGCCGCAGACCTCCATCAGTACCCAGGGGCGAGTCTGGATGCGGCGGATCTCGGCGACGATCTTGCCGGCGATGTCGCCATCGCGATACTCGTCAAGATACTTCATCGCCGAGCCTCCTTTTGGCCGCGTTGCTCAGGGCGATCGGGTCGCGTTGCTGCTTGTCCTCGACCTCATCTACGAATGGCGAGTCGAGCTCAGTCAGTTGGTCCAGCTCCTTGAGTGCCTGGTAGGTGCGCTCGGCTTCGTCTTCATCCACGCGGCTGATGGCAAAGCCGACGTGGACCATCACGTACTCACCGGCTTTGGTGTCCGGCAGATACTCCAGGCAGGCCTCGCGGGTGATGCCGCCGAATTGAACCTTGGCCATGCGCAGGCCCCCCTGGTCATAGGCCTCGACCACTTTTCCCGGAATCGCCAGACACATAGAAGCTCCCTCTTTATCCATTGTGCTGCAACAGTTCATTGGCGATGACTGCCTGTCCCAGCGCGATCCCGCCGTCGTTCGCGGGCACCAGAGCATGCTGAAAAACGGCGAAGCCGCGACGCCGCAACTTTACTATCGTACGCTCTAGCAGGTAAAGGTTCTGGAAGGTGCCGCCGCTGAGGCAGACGCGGTCCAGCCCATCGCCCTGCCGGATGAGTTGGCAGACCTCGACGATGGCCGCGGCCAAAGTATTGTGAAATTGGGCGGAACTCTCTTCTGCGGGTCTGCCGTGGGCGGCGTCGTTGGCGATGGCTGCGATGGACTGGCGGAGATCGACGGTCATGGGCGCGTCGGGAGATGTGGGGCCGTCGATGCGAAATGGATAAGCTTCGGTGTCGAGGTTGGGCCGAGCGCGGGCGGCGGCGGTCTCCAGTGCAATCGCGGCCTGGCCCTCGAAGGTGACCTCTGAGGCGATGCCGAGCAGCGCGGCGACAGCATCGAAGAGGCGGCCGCAGGAGGATGTTTCCACGGTGTTGATTCGTTTCGAGAGCATTGCGTCGACGAGGGCAATCTGCTTCTCGGTCACGCCGCGGAAGCTGGCAACCCTGGCTGGAAGTTCGGGCCCAAAGACATCACGCAGATAGCTCAGCGCCATGCGCCAGGGCTGGCGGACTGCGGCGTCTCCGCCGGGCATCGGCAGATAGCGCAGGTGCGCGCGGCGGGTGAATCCGGCAAAATCAGCGACCAGGAACTCGCCGCCCCAGATCTTGCCATCGGTGCCGAAACCAGTGCCGTCGAAGGCGACGCCGATGACCTTGCCGCGCAGGTGGTTCTCCGCCATGCAACTGGCGATGTGCGCGTGATGATGCTGCACGCCGATCTTGCGCTCGATGCTGGAGGCGAGCGCCATGCGCGTACTCCAGTAGCCGGGATGCAGATCGTAGGCGACGGCCCGCGGCGCGACCCGGAAGATGCGCTTGAGGTTGGCCAGCGTCTGCTCGAAGAACTGCATGGTCTCGTAGTTTTCCAGATCGCCGATGTGCTGGCTCAGGATCGCGTAGCGGTCTTTGGTCAGGCAGAAGGTGTTCTTCAGTTCGGCGCCGAAGGCCAGGACCTCCTGCATTTCGATGCCCAGGTCGATGGTCTGCGGCACAAACCCACGCGAGCGCCGGAGCACGCGTTCACGGCCTTCGAAGGTTCGCACCACGGAGTCGTCCACGCGGGTCGCGATGTCGCGGTTATGCAGCAGGAACCAGTCCGCGACACCATCGAGCTGATGTAACGCCTCGGCGTTCGAGATGACGATGGGCTCCTCGCTGAGATTGCCGCTAGTCATCACCAGCGCGGTGTGCTCGGAGGGCGCATCGGGTGAGTCACTGAAGAGGAGGTAGTGAAGCGGGGTGTAGGGCAGCATCACGCCCAGCGTGTCGTTGCCCGGGGCGACCTCGGCGGAGACCGCCGCGACAGCCAGCCTAGGCAGAACGACGATGGGCCGGCGCACATCGAGCAGGGCGGCCTCGTCCTCGGCGGAGACGGTGCAGATCCTGCGGACAGACGCGAGGTCGCGGGCCATCAATGCGAAGGGCTTGTCAGAACGCCGCTTGCGCCGGCGCAATTCCGCCACTGCCGCATCATTGGCTGCATCGCAGGCCAGCAGAAAGCCGCCAAGTCCCTTGACGGCAAGAATGCTTCCCGCGCGCAGCAGCGCCCGCGCCTTGTGGATGATTGCCAGCGAGTCGCGATCGGCGAAGGTGCAGTCGGCGAGCGAGGCGCCGGGCGCGACCAGCTCCAGCGAAGGTCCGCAGCGGCCGCAGGCGTTGGGCTGCGCGTGGAAGCGCCGGTCATTGGGGTCGGCATACTCCGCCGCGCACTCGGCACACATGGTGAAACCCGCCATAGTGGTGGTGGCGCGGTCGTAGGGGATGTCCTGGATAATGGTGTAACGGGGGCCGCAGTGGGTGCAGTTGGTGAAGGGATAGCCGAAGCGCCGGTTGGATGGGTCGCCGAAGTCGCGCCAGCAGGCGTCGCAGGTGCCGGCATCCGGCGAGACCAGGGAGAATGCGCCGGGCTCTTCCTTGCTTGCCAGGATGACGAATTCCGTGACGCCACGCGCCGGGGCCTCAGAGACTTCGATTGCTGCGATGGCCGCGAGCTGGGGTGGGGCGTCGCGCAGAGTTTCGAGGAAGGTGTTAAGTTCAGTTTCGCCTCCCTCGATCTCGATGGTGACGCCGGAGGAAGAGTTGAAGACATATCCGGACAAGCCGAGAGAGTGGGCCAGCTTGTACACGAAGGGACGAAACCCGACGCCCTGCACAATGCCGCGCACCTCAATGTGTTTGCGGATTGCCGGGGTGGTGGGCGTTATCGCCATCGTGGGCTAGGATACCTGAATCTCCAGCGGCCGCGGGCGAGGCGATCGTTTGAGGAGTAGCCGAGGTTGGGCTCGGCTTGGCGGCAGCTGCGGCTGCGGGTATGGGCAGGGCCGCGCCGGGTGCGGGTGGCATCGCATCCGCCCACTGCACGATCAGCGATATCCGCCGGTTGGAGGGATCGAGTGGGTTTGCTGGTACGCGCAGCATCTGGTCGGCGTAGCCGCGCACCTGGGAGATCTGACTCTGGCCGATGCCGTCCAGCTGCAGCAGCCGGCGCGCGGCGTTTGCCCGGTCGGAGGAGAGTTCCCAATTGGTGTAATCGCTGTTGTCGGAGAAAGGCTGAGCGTCGGTGTGGCCTTCAATCAGCAGGCGATTGGGCAGCACCTTCAACTGGGTCGCCAGCAGGTTTAGCAGTTCCTCTCCGCTGTCGCTCAGCCTCGGGCTCCCGGTCTCAAAGAAAGTCCCGCCCTTGTCTTCAATCAGCTCAATCTTCAGCCCCTCTCCGGTCACGGTAATGTCAATCTGCTTGGAGAGTTTGGTCAGGTCGGCCTGCTTCAAAATTGCCTTCTCAATCTCCTGCTTCAGCTTCTCCACATTCTGCTTGCCGATCGACACGGTCTCGCCGGAGCCAAGATTCAGGGTGCCTGTCTGCTGGCCCTTGCTGCTGGGATCGTTGAAGTACCCGGCGACGGCGCGCTTGATTTGGGGCGAGCAGTTCAGCAGCCATAGCACGATGAAGAGTGACATCATCGCGGTGACGAAGTCAGCATAGGCCACCTTCCATGCGCCGCCATGGTGGCCGCCGTGGGCGATCTGCTTCTTGATGACGATGATCGGTCGAACGCTCTTCGTATTTGCCGGCATGGGCCGCTCCTTACGCCGCGGCTCCGTCCGCTGGTTGGGCCGGCGCATCTGCCTCTGCCGCGGGAGCTTCCGTAGGCCGCTTGCATGCCTGCTCCATCTCGTCGAAGCCGGGACGGACATGCTCAGGAATCGCGCGCCGGCCCATCTCCATTGCCAGGATGGGGGCGAGGCCTTTGAGGAACGCGAGAATTACGACCCGGATGACGCGCAGGTAGCAGTTTTGCGCGTCTGCCTCCTTGGTCATGCTGGCGGCCAGCGGTCCCACCAGCCCATAGCACAGCAGGATGCCGAGAAATGTGCCCACCAGGGCGGCGGCAACTTTCTTGCCGATCTCCTCCGGTGGACCGCCCAGCGATCCCATGGTGATGACCACGCCCAGCACGGCCGCGACGATCCCCAGTCCAGGCAGCGCGTCCGCCACTGTGGTGAGAGCATTGACCGGCAGCATCGCCTCATGGTGAGCAACCTCCATGTCGAGCTCCATCATCTGGTCCATGTCGAACGGTTCCACGCCTCCGGTAATCGCGGTGCGCAGGGTGTCGCACACAAACGCCATGGCGTGGTGGTCCTTTTGGAACGCCGGATACCTTTTGAATATCTCACTCTCGGCTGGCTTCTCGATGTCGTCTTCAATCCCGATCAGCCCCTTCTTGCGGACCTTGTTGCATAACTCAAACATCATCCTCAGGGTGTCGAGGTACCGCTGCTTGCTGAATTTTGATGGACTGAATACACCCAGCGCCCCGGACATCATCGAGGTGAGGATGTGGAGCGGGTTGGCTACCAGCAGCGTCCCGATGGCCGCGCCGCCGATGGTCACCAGCTCCGACGGCTGGAGCAGCACCAGAATGTGGCCCTTTTCCATCAGGAAGCCGGCAATCACCGCGCCAAAGACAACGACAATTCCAATGATGGGGAACATTTACCCTTCCCTTGCTTCGGTTACGTGGTTGCCCCCGGCGTATTTGCTGGTCTGCATCGCCTGGCGCGCCCGGTTCAGCAACGACTGCAGGGTGTCTCCCTCCGACGCCTGAGTTGCGCCGATGCTTACGGTCAGGCCGGCGCGGTCGCCCCACCAGCGGAAGTCCGCGGTCCGCGCCAACCCGGCCAGGCGCTGCGCGTGCTCCAGCAGGACCTCCTTTGTGCGCTCGTGCGCCAACACTAGAAACTCATTGTTGCCCCAGCGTCCAATGATCTCCGAGGGCTTCATCTGGCGCAGCAGGGTGTGTTCCACCGTGCGCAGCATCGCCTCGCACGCGTCGCGGCCATGGGTCTTGCGCATGGACTCCGCCTGGTCGACGCTGATCCAGAGCAGCCCGAACGGCATGTGGCTGGTCAGCCATTGGTGGTGCGCCGCGTCCAGACGGTCTTCCATGTCGGACTGGCTGCGCTCGATGTCCGCGCCTTCGCCGCTCTCCCCATGGGGCAGCGCGTCCACCTCTTCGACCGGATAGAACAGCAGGGCCGCGCCGGCGGGTTCGCCCAGCGCGCCCCGGAGTGCGACCTTGCGCAGCATTGCCGGCACCGTATGGCCCAGCTTATGCGTCATGGACACCAGGGTCGGACACTGCAGCGATGGATCGTTCCGCTCATCGCAGTCCGGCTCTGCGTCCAGCACCGCGGTCCGCTCGGAGTTTCTGGCAGATGCCGCTCGTGGTCCGGCGCCCGCATTCCAGTAGCTGGCTGGCGTTCCCATCGCGGCGCTGCCTGCCCGACTGCGACGCGCTTCGTCGATGCGGTACAGGTCTTCGGGGCACGGCCGCCAGATCACCTCTTTTGCGGGATGGCCGGTCAGCGCGGTCGCCGCCTTGTTCCAGAACAATACATTCGACTTCTCATCGAGCACCGCCACCCCTTCCTCGATCAGGTCGAGGGTCGCTTCCAGCATCTCCACGCGATCGCTCATATCCATTGGCCTCGAAGCTTGGCAGGCTTCCTGAAATGGTTATCGACCGGCTGGGTTGGGACTTCACAGCCGCCGCGGTTCATCGTTCAGATGGCCCGATGTCCTCGCAATGCAGCGTGAGATAAAGCGCATGGGCCTCAAACTGGTAGGTCCGCGAGAGGCTTACCGAGGGCTTGTGCATATGCACCTTGTAATCCTTGCCGGAGATGACGGTGGGGGGCGACAGCGCGCACTCCGACGACAGCGCGGAGATGCCGTTCTTCCAGCCGCCGGCCAGCATGTTGCAGAGCTCGCCCAGCGCGTCGTTGATGGAGTCGTCGCCCTCGTCGATGGGCGCGCCGCCCAGCATGGCCGAGGCGATGGACCGCGCGGCCTGGGATCCGATGCGGATCTGGCACGATCCGCGCATGGCGCCGGAGAAGCCTACGATGGCGGTCAGCTCGGCCGGCTCCGGCCAGGCAAGGTCGCAGTCTGAAATCTCAACAACTCCGATCTCGAAGCCGAACATCATCCTGAAGATCTCGATCACGGTGTCGTCGGCGCGATCGAGGTTTTCCGGAGCAAGAAAATCCTGGGCGTAGTATGGCCTCGGTACGGTGATTGGATCCGGCATGGCGGTCCTCCTTATGTGAAGCCGGGTATTTCAAATGCGGCCATCTACGGATTGCTGGGACTGCGGGCGTTCCGGCTTCGGGCTTTGGGACGATTCGTACTTCACATCTGAAGCAGCGGCTTGACGTTGTTCTTGATGTGGTCGACGGTGAACGGTTTGCGGATGTAACCGCGCGCCCCGGCAAGGATCGCCTGGCGCACCTGCGGCTCGCTATTCTCCGTAGTCACCATGACGATGGGAACGCCGATGGCCAGCTTTTCCTCTTTGATCTGCTGCAATAACTGCAAGCCGGACATATTCGGCATATTGATGTCGCACATGATGAGAGCGACGGTGTTGGTGCGCAGCAGCGCCAGGGCCTGGTCTCCATCGCCGGCTTCCAGCGCTGATTCAAACTCCACGTCCGCCATCTTGAGCACGCGCAAGACGACCTTCCGCATCATTGCGGAATCATCCACCACCAGGACCGTTCCTTTCATCGGTCTCTCCTCTCCAGCACGTTATCGTCGGCTGCAAACCTGGCGTTCGATCTACCGGTGCGCGACAGAATACCTGGAATGTCGGCCAGCGATGCGACGGTGCCGACCGCATCCAGGCGCCTGGCCTCGCGCGGCATCCCATAGACGACGCAGCTCTGTTCGTCCTGGGCGATGGTAGCGGCACCCGCGCGTTTGAGGGTGAGCAGGCCCTTGGCGCCGTCGGTGCCCATGCCGGTCAGCAGAACGCCCACACCGCAGCAGCCGGCCGCCTGCGCCACCGAGGCGAACATCACGTCCACCGACGGTCTCTGATAGCAGACCTCCGGGCCCTGCTGCAGCTCCACTGCATAGCCTGCTCCAACGCGGCGAAGCAGCAGATGGTAGTCGCCGGGAGCGACCAGCGCCAGTCCCCGGCGCAGCGTGTCGCCGCTCACCGCCTCGCGCACTTCCATGGCGCAGAGTTTGTTCAGGCGATTGGCAAACGCCAGCGAGAAGCCGGCGGGAATGTGTTGCGTGACCACCATAGGGGGCATATCGGCGGAAAGCTGCTGGAGAATCTCCTGAATGGCGACGGTCCCCCCGGTGGAGGCGCCGATGGCGATGACGGTGCGCAGATCGCACGGGCTGGAGGCGGCCCTGGGATCCTCGCGGAGACTGGGAGCGAATTCGTCGGCGACGCGCGGACGGGACCCCGCGGCAGCGCGAATCTTGGCGGCCAGCGACTTGCGCAGATCGCCCACCGAGTAAGGGCCGGCGGGCTTGGCCAGGACATCGACGGCGCCGCAGCGGAGCGCCTCCAGCGTGGCCGTGCAAGATGATTGCCCCAGTGAGCTGACGATAATGGTGGGCACAGGATGGTCGCGCATCAAATGCTTTAGAAAGGTGATGCCGTCCATGCCCGGCATCTCGATGTCCAGGGTCAGCACATCGGGCCGGAGTGCAAGCACCTTGTCGCGGGCAATGTAGGCGTCTGGCGCGGTGCCCGCGACCTCCAAATCCGCTTCGGCTGCGATGGCCTCGCTCAGGAGCTTCCTCACAATCGCCGAATCGTCGACTATCAGCACCTTGATCCTGGGGCGCATTGCGGTCACGGGCGGCATGGCTCTCCTCCGGCGAGGACTGTGCCCGGTTCCGTCTTACCGGGCATCCAAAGCTGCACCCGGCCGGTGGCGACGTCGATGCGGACGGTCCTTGAAATGGTTCCGCCGATTGCCTCCCTGTGAACGGGCATGCCGAGTTTGGCCAGGATGCTCATCATCGCGAGATGATTGCGCTGGCCAATATTGAAGGTCCCGGTAGGGTCCAGCATTTGCGCGCCGCCAGCCGCGGTGATGACCATTCGTGACCTCGCCGCACCCAGTTGGCATACACCGTGCAAGAGCAGGGGGATTCCGGTGTCGGCGAACAGGAAGGGCAGCCTGCGCGCCCTTTCGGCGTCGAGGCTGGACTCCGGCAGCATGTAGTGGAGCAGTCCGGCGACTCTGGCTACAGGGTCGTAGACCAGCACCGCGATGCACGAGCCCAGCGCATGGGTGACCAGAACGTCGGCCGGGTCCTTGCTAACCTTGCAGTCCGCGATGCCCACGACCAGGACCGCCATCAGCCACGCCCAGTCTGGCCGATGCGCGCGCGGCCTGGCTTTCTGTAAGTCGCGGGACAGACATAGCCAAGGCCGTGGACAATGTTGTTCAGGCTCTCGGAGTGGCCGATCAGCAGATATCCGCCCTCCTCCAGATGCTCGGACAGACGCTGCACTAGACTCTGCTGGGTGGGCTTGTCGAAGTAGATCATGATGTTGCGGCAAAAGATCACCGGGCAGACATACCCTTCGGGGAGCTTCTCCATCAGGTTCAGGTGCTCGAATTCGATCATCGAGCGGATGTCGTTCTTGAAGCGGAAGGTCTCGGCAGCTTCGCCCTGGCCCTTGAGCAGATAGTGTTGCAGCAGCGGGACCGCGATGCCTTCGAAGCGCTCCGCCGGATAAACGCCTCGCCTCGCCTTCTCGATCATGCGGGTGGAGATGTCGCTGGCCTTGATCCTGACCTTGGCCGCGGCCTCCCGGGGCGACTCTTCGAGCAGCGACATGGCGATGGAGTACGGCTCCTCGCCGCTGGAGCAGGCGGCGCTCCAGATGTCGATTCGGGAGCGCGCGCGCAGGCTGGGGAAGATGGTCTTGCGCAGGAAGTCGAAGTGCCTCGGCTCACGGAAGAAGCTGGTGTGGTTGGTGGTCAGGTGGTCCACCATACTGGCCAGGGCTGCGCCCGTACGGTCGGCCCTGACGTAGTCGTAGTAGTGCTGAAACGACTTCAGGCCAAGCTGGCGCAGCTCCTTGCCCAGGCGTGCCGACACCAGACCTTGTTTTCCGCCGCGGAGGTCAAGGCCGAAGTGCTCATAGGCAAGCTGGCTGATCTTTTCGAACTCGCGCTCGTTCAGTACCGGGATGGAGTCGGAGATGAGAGACGAGGAAGCCATCACGCCCTCCCTTTGTAGATGCCGTCGGTGTCCAGGATCAGGCCGACGCGGCCGTCGCCCAGAATGGCGCAGCCGGCGACCCCGGCGACGCTCTTGAAGCGTTCGCCGAGGCCCTTGATGACGACCTGCTGCTTGCCCACCAGGCTGTCGACAAACAGGCAGTAAGGACGGCCCTCGCTCTCGGCGACGATCAGTGTCCCTTCGGTGAAGCTGGCGGCGCGCGGCTCCACGGCAAAACGCCGGTGCAGCCGCACGATCGGCATCAGCCTGCCCCGCACCATGGCCATCTCGCCTCGCTCATGCACGGTGGAGAGCATCTCCGGGGTGGGACGGAACATCTCCCGGACCGATGAAATCGGCACGATGTAACGTTGTTCGCCGACCAGCACCACCAGGCCTTCAATGATGGCCAGCGTCAGCGGAAGCTTGATGAAGAAGGTCGTGCCCTCACCTGCCTTGGACTGGATATCGATGCGTCCGCGCAGCTTCTGCACGTGCCTGCGCACCACATCCATGCCGACCCCGCGGCCGGAGATGTCGGTGACTTTTTCCGCAGTCGAAAAGCCCGCCTCGAAGATCAGCAGGAAGATTTCGTTGTCGGTGAGCTGCGCGCCGTGCTGGATCAGGCCGTTCTTGTGCGCCTTGGCCAGGATCTTCTCGCGGTCCAGGCCGCGGCCGTTGTCGGAGAGGGCGACCACGATCTGGCCCGACTGATGGCAGGCCGAGACCAGGATGCGTGCGGTGGGGTCCTTGCCCAGCGCAATGCGCTCCGCGGGCGCCTCGATGCCATGGTCGATGGAGTTGCGGACCATGTGCAGCAGTGGATCGGAGAGCTCCTCGGCGATGGTCTTGTCGAGTTCGGTGTCCTCGCCGCTGGCTTCGAAGACCACCCGCTTGCCGGCACGGCGGGCCAGGTCGCGGACCACCCGCGCGGTCTTCTGAAATTGCAGGCCGATGGGGACCATCCGCATGCCGGTGGCGATGCGCTGCACGTCGGCGGTAATGCGCGCGAGCTGGGTGAGGTTGCGATGGAGCATCGCGTCGCCGGCCGATTCAAGGGCGGGGCTGTGGCCAATCAGGGTCTGAGCGATCACCATCTCGCCCACCATGTCCATCAACTGATCGAGCTTGGCCGTGGCGATGCGCACCGAGGAGGAATCGCCGGCGCGGCGCTCCTGAAGCATGGGCTCGCGCATGGGTTCGGGCGTCGGTTCGACGGTCATAGCTTCTTCCGTGGGCGGGCATGACACGGGGCTAGCCGGTTCGCCACGCGCGGCTTGGCGGATGCGTTCCAGCAGCGCTTCGTCGACCTGGGTTGGCGGAGGCGTGTTGCCGGCCAGTCTTTGTGCGATGGCTGCCAGCTCCCGGCGCACCACGTCGGTGCTCTCCAGTACCACGTCCACCACAGCTGGAGTCACCGCGAGCTGCGACGTCCTGGCCAGGTCGAGCAGCGTCTCCACTTCGTGGGTCAACGACTGGATCTCGGCAAACTCCAGGAAGCCCGCCAGCCCCTTGATGGTGTGGAACCCGCGAAAGATCGAGTGCAGCGCGCCGGTCGCGGTGTGGTCCCGTTCCAGCAGCAGCAGTTGGCTCTCGATGTTGGCGAGATGCTCGCCGGATTCGGTGATGAACTCACGGATCAGTCCTTCATCGGCGGCCAGGGGATTGTCTTGTCGCGATTCCGGCTGGGCGGCGCTGTCGAGCGGTAGAGCCGCGCATGAGGACGAGCCGGTTGCGACCGCCGCCGGATCTGCCAGGGCCGCATCGAGCAGCCTGCGCAACTCGACCAGGCCGGAGCTGACCAGGCGGGTCACCTCGGGAGTGGAGAGAGTTGCGGCGGCGGCGATGCTCTCACCGATGCACTGCGCCGCATCCGCCAGCGGCCTGTTTCCCAGCCCGGCCGCGGTCTGGCCGAGGCGTTCGAAGTCCAGCGGACAAAGGGTCGCGACGCCGTCCAGGATCAAGCGGGTTGAGAGTTCGTCGATCCGGTCGGTCAAGAGGGCGGGATCGATGTTTGCAGCCAGTTCCAACATAGGCCCTCTTCGCTGGACGACGTTATATCCGGCGCCAAATGCGAGGCGGGGAAGCGCCCAGCCTGTTCGTTACGGCAGCGTGCCGGTAAACCCGCCCATTTCATCGCTGGCCAGCACCTGGTCGATGTCGAGCAGGATCTTCACCCTGCCTTTGATCTTGGCCATTCCGATCAGATAAGGAGTGTCCACGCCGGGGCCAAAGTCGGGGGTGTCCTCGATATCCGAGGCCGCCAAATTGAGCACCTCGACCACGCCATCGACAATCATGCCGACGGTCAGCTCTTCTTCTGCCTGGCGCGTTCGCATCACGATGATGCAGGTGCGCGGCGTGCACTCCTGCGCCTCCATGGCAAACTTCAGGCGCAGGTCGATGACCGGGACCACTTTGCCGCGCAGATTGATGACGCCCTTGACGTAGGCGGGCACCTGGGGAATCGTCGTGATGTCCTGCATGCCCATAATCTCGCGCACCTTTAGGACTTCGGTGCCAAACTCCTCTGCGCCGAGGTGGAAGATCAGATATTTGCCGCCTCGCCCGCCGGGTCCGGCCGGCATGGCCACGGAGGCCTGGGGAAGCGTGCTTGCCTGCATTTTGGTCCTTTCGCGTCTGCCGCGCCGTCCTTTTGGCGCACAAGACGGTTATCGGCGACAACCCAGTGGACATGACGCAGACTGGGTGGGAATCCGCCTGGGCGGGTTCGGCGGGTGCCCGGTCCGGGGCGCTCGGCAAGTAGAGCGTTGTGCATCATGCTTTGCTCCCCGGCTCCGATAAGACTTGCATGGATTGAGCAGCGCAATCTCCGTGCGCGGCGCTGGTCGCTCGGTCCCTGGTCGAACGATGCAAATGCCCAACGGCAGAAGATGGAGTTCAAGAGAAATGTCCTCCGCCACAATCGGAAAGAAGCTCTCTTTTGGGGTCGGGACCCAGGCAGTCCTAACGTTTGCCCTGGGCATCGCCGCTTTTATCGGAATAACGAGCATCGGTGACCGGATGCGCGCCATTGTGGAAGTCACCGTAGGCAGGCAGACGCTGGCCCACGCGATGGACCGCGACGCCTCCTTCACGATGGGAGCGACCAAGGGGATGCTGATGCGCGGGCTGCAGAAAGACCGCGCGGGCATCGAAAGGAACGTCCAGGACTTCAACGCCTACGCGGCTAGCCTGCAAAGCGACATGAGCCGGATGCAGATGCTGAACCCGCAGCCAGAGACGGCGGTGGCATTGCGCGACATCCAGGACACCTTGAATGCCAACAAGCTCGCCAATGGCAGCCTGTGGAAGGCGGCTGAAGACGGAGACATGACGACTGCGTTTTCCCTGTACGACAACGCGATTAAGCCGCTGGAGGCCCGCGAGAAACAGGATGCGACCCGGATGCTCGCAGTTCAGGAGACCGACCTGGGCCAGGCGGAGTCGGCCGCGCAATCCATGGTCGCCGGCTGCCGCTGGGGCATCGGGCTGCTGCTGCTGCTCTCGTGCGGCGCTGGGGTGGCGCTGGTCTTCGGGCTTCGCCAGATCAATGGTGTGCTGCGCAATGCGGTGGTGGAGTTGGCGGAGTCGGCGGCGCAGATTGTCTCGGCCGCCGGCCAGGTTGCGGCCTCCAGCCAGTCGCTGGCGCAGGGCGCGTCTCAACAGACGGCGACGATCGAGGAAACCTCCTCCGCGAGCGCGGAGATCAATTCAATGGCGCGCCGCACCACGGAGAACTCGCGTTCCACTGCGGAGATGGTGACCCGCTCGCAGGAGGGCTTCGCGAAGGCCAATCAGTCGCTCGCCGAGATGGTGGGCGCAATGGACGGTATCAACGCCTCCAGCCAAAAGATCTCGAAGATCATCAAGGTGATCGACGAGATCGCGTTCCAGACCAACATTCTCGCGCTGAATGCGGCGGTGGAGGCAGCGCGCGCCGGGGAGGCGGGCATGGGCTTCGCTGTGGTCGCCGACGAGGTGCGCAATCTCGCCCAGCGTTGCGCCCAGGCGGCCAAGGATACTGCCGATCTGATCGAGGACTCCATCCAGAAATCCGACGGCGGCAGGGTCAAGGTGGACCAGGTCTCAGTCGCCATCAGCGCCATCACGGCCGATTCGTCGAAGATCAAGGTGCTGGTCGACGAGATCAGCCTGGGCAGCGTGGAGCAATCCAGCGGCATCGACCAGATCAGCCGGGCGATTAATCAGATGGAGCAGGTGACCCAAAGCAGCGCCGCCAATGCCGAGCAGAGCGCAGCGGCGGCCGAACAACTCAACGCGCAGGCCGAAGCCATGAAGGATGTCGTCGAGACCCTGAGGGCCATGGTGGATGGCGGTAGCGGCCCGCGCGGTGCTGCCAAGGATCGATCCGGGCGGGTGACGCCGGGCAACGCCCAATGGGCGCGAATGGAAGGCTGACCGGCCATTTCTCTGCACCGCGCCGATCTGCCGGTCTCGGACCTTCCGAGTACAATCGGGGTGGAGACACGCAATGTCAGGGCTGAGCAGGACCGGCGTTTCACTGGAAGACGATCTGCTGAAGGAGTTCGACCGGCTCATTGCGAAGCGCGGATATGCGAACCGTTCCGAGGCATTCCGCGATCTGATTCGCGAGGCGCTACTGACCGAAGCGGTTGCGTCGAACAAGCCGGTGGTTGGCACCCTGACCCTGGTCTACGACCATCATGTCCCCAATCTCGCGCGCAAACTGACCGAGGTGCAACACACTGCCGGCGCCATGGTGCTGGCGGCCACGCACGTTCATCTGGACCACCACTACTGCCTCGAAGTCATCATCATGAAGGGCCGAGGCAAAGAGATCCAGGCGGTCGCTGACGGCATGTTGGCGTTGCGCGGAGTCGAACTGGGCAAACTCGTGCTGACCGGCTCCGGCCAGGGCCATGCGCACGCCGACCACTCGCACTCGCACTGAAGCCCGGCCCTCGCCGCGTACCCCAAGTCCACGCCTGGCTCCACATCCGGAATGTCTGGCCGGTTCGCAACCTTTTGCAAATCGTGTTACGGTCTAAAGGAAGGCAATCCGGCTTGGGCCTCCGTCTGCGCGATTCCCGGCAGAACGGGAGCATAGCATCGCCAGGTTGCGTTGATCCTGGAAGGAAGCCGATGATCTCCCTCCTGCGGACCCTGTTCAACGATGAGCCGGGCGGCACCAAAGCCAAGATTGTAGCCATCTATGCTCTTTTGCTGGGGTTCAATCTGGCTGCGTGGGGCTGGGCGCTGATCGCCTTCCACCGCTTCCCTGTGCTTCTGGGCACGGCATTCCTCGCTTACAGCTTCGGCCTCCGCCACGCGGTCGACGCGGACCACATCGCCGCGATCGACAATGTCACCCGCAAATTGATGCAACAGGGAAAGCGGCCGGTCGCGGTGGGGCTGATGTTCTCGCTCGGCCATTCCACCATCGTTGTCGTCGGCTCCATCGCCATTGCGGCAACCGCGCTGGCGCTGCAGCATCGCATCGATACCTACCGTGCGATTGGGGGAGTGATCGGCACCCTGGTGTCCAGTTTCTTCCTGTTCGCAATTGCCATCGTCAACTTGATCGTCCTCCGCTCCGTATATTCCACCTTCACTCGGGTCCGCCGCGGTGGCGCGTATGTGGAAGAGGACTTCGACCTGTTGCTGGGCAATCGCGGCTTTCTCACCCGGCTGTTTCGCCCTGTCTTCGGCATGATCCGGCGCAGTTGGCATATGTACCCGCTGGGCGTGCTGTTCGGCCTCGGATTCGACACAGCCACCGAGATCGGGCTGCTCGGCCTCTCCGCGGCCGAAGCTTCCAATGGGCTGTCGCTCTGGTCGGTGCTGGTCTTTCCGGTGCTGTTTGCGGCGGGCATGTCGCTGATCGATTCGACCGACAACATCCTGATGCTGGGCGCCTATGGCTGGGCCTACGTCAAGCCCATCCGCAAGCTGTACTACAACATCACGATCACCTCGGTCTCGGTGGTAGTGGCCTTCGCGGTCGGCGGAATTGAGGCGCTCGGACTGCTGGCTGGCCAACTGCATCCCAAGGGCGCTTTCTGGGACCTGATTGGCACGCTGAATGGCAACTTCGGCCTGCTCGGCTACGGCATTATCGGGCTGTTTGCCGGAAGCTGGATCGTGTCGATCGCGATCTACAAGTGGCGCGGGTTCGACTCCCTGGAGACCGAACCACTGGGATCGCGAGTGGCCAGCGAGGCCGGCGTTTACGCTCCAGTCCAGGGCGACTGAAGGCGCGACGTTTCCGCTCTGTTTAGCTAATAGGCCGTCCCGCCCGCGTAATCGCTGGCCATGCTGGCGCACAGCAGTTGGACGCTGGCCGGATCGACGATGTAGGCGCCAAGTTCGCGGTTCTCCGTCATCGAGGCGTTCGAGTAGTTGATGGATCCCATGTAGACGCTTTGGGTGGGCAGGCCATAGTCGGCGATCACAGCTTTAGCGTGGATATAGAAGCCATTGGGGTTGTTATAGGTGCTGAGCTTGCATCCCGCCGCTTTCAGGGCGTTGAAGTTGGAAACATAAGAGCTGCTGTACTCCATGGCAATGTGCACGGTGACGCCGCGCGTGCAGGCTGCTTCGAGGGCGCTCACGATGTTGCTCGCGCCCATCTCCTCGTTCTCCACCAGGAGGGTCGACTTGGCATTATTGATGATCGCGAGCATGTCCGCCTGCGCAGTGGTGGGGCTCCAGATCAGGTCGTCGCCCGCGCCCGGCTGATAGCTGTAGTCGCTGGCACCGGCAACTCCGGAACTCGGCGTTCCGGCGGCGTAGTCGGCGTTGAAGGTGGCCTGGATGGCGGCGATGTCGACCGGATCGTTCTCAAGTAACGCAAAATCACGGGTAGTGGAGTAGTACTGGGATTGGAGATTGAGCGACATGATGGCGACCTGGGTGCCGTCCAGGATGATGCTCTTCTGGTGCGAGGCCTGAAAGGCCTTGTTGGCCCAGACCGCGCTACAGTTGGTAACGCCGTTGAGTTGGTTGTACGCCGGGGTGTTGCCGCTCTTTTCCAGATTCTGGTCGAGGATCACACGGACCTTCACGCCCCGATTGCACGCAGCCACCAGATCGCCCGAGAAGGTGGTGTCTTCCAGCGCGTACATGGTCATGTCGATGGTGTGCTGCGCATTGTCGATCAGAGTGTAGAGCGGAGTGACGCTGTTGTCGGACTCGGGAAACGCATACAGCGTATCGGTGTATTGCGTCGTGAGCGGAAGTGCCCAGCTTGTGGGGGCACTCATAAGGGTAGGCTCAAACGGAGGTGAAGCGCCGAAAGGCAGGCCAAAGAGCTGCGAGCTGTTGACGGTCGGCTGGTTGAGGATGTTCAGTACTGCGCCAATCGTATCGGTCGGAGCCGGGCTGCCGGAGATCGTCGCCAAGCTGAAGAGCTGGCCGCAGGCGGAGTTGTCCCCGGCCGCGCCGCCGGCAGAGTTGATGCAGGTTGCGACGATGTCTCCGAGGGTCTGGATCGCAGTGCTGGGAGCGGTAGCGCCGACCGGCAAGACCGGCCCCGGAGCAGTCCCATTCGACACGTTGGTGTATTCGTTGGCCGCCAGGAAGGCTGTTTGCAGTTGTGCGGCGTCGCCGGAGGCGGAACCGACGGTTGCGTACGAGCTGATGAAGTTCCCCAGCGAAGCGGCCGCGCCAACCGTCGTCAGCTCGTTCATTACCACGTAGGTCGAGGAAGATAGGCTGCCGCATGGTGCCAGCAGGGCCATCAGCGAGAGGGCGGGGTTGGTGGTGCCCTGGGGCAGGCCGGGGTTCCCGCCTGTGCCGACGAGGTAGACCTCCGTAGACGCAGATGGGCAAGTGTAGTCGCCGGTGATGGTGAACGATCCCGCAGGCAGAGTGTTGTTCGCATTGCCTGTGTTGGCATTGCCGTTCGTCAGCCCACTGCCGTCGCTGGTCGTCACCGTCGTGTGGATCAGAGCGGTCGCCGCGGAGCCGTCACCCGTCGTTCCCACCGCATAGAGTTGAATCAGATTGCCGGTAACGGGCTGTTGTCCACCCATGACGATGCCGGTTGGGCGGGTCTCCTCAACCGCTGTGGAACTTGCCTGGGACGAGTCGGAAAAGCGATTGATCTGGCATCCCGTAATGCCCAACCCAATCATCATAAGCACCGAAAAAGGTGCAATCCGAGCCATGGCGGACTGCCAAAGAGCGCAGCCGCTCGCCTTGGCAGAGGTCGTTGGGCGTAGGACGAAGGGGCGAATGACGGGGTATGTCTTGGGCATTTGGGTCGGGTTGGGATATTGCAGCAACGTGAAAGCTGTCTCTATTATAGGGCTCCGCAGACCGCCATTTGGGGCGGCGTGCCCAGAGTGTCGAAGGCCCGGATTCGCGCTTGCGGAAGCCTATGTCCTGCGTTTTGAAGGATTTTTTCGGTTTTGATCAGAAACTGTACGTTCATCGGTTATCATGTGCGAAATCACAATGCGCGGCTCCTATTGGGCTCAGAGTTTTTTCCTGGTATTCCAGTTGAAGCCACTACCCCTGGAGGCGTCCTATGTCCCATCGCCATTTGTCCTTGCTCCAACGCGGCGCAATGCTGTGCGTGGCTGCCGTTCCGCTCGCCCTGCTCTCCGGCTGCGCCGGCCTGGTTTCTACGGCGGCGCCGGACAACTCCCTTGACTCAGCCGCGGGCCTCACTGGCCTCGTCCACGGTGGCCGCCAGCCGATTATTGGCGCCACGGTCAAGCTTTGGGCGGCGGGAAACACGGGCTATGGCAGCACCGCCACCGTCCTCCAGACAACGACGACCGACTCGAACGGCAATTTTTCCTTCCACACCGGCGGCGGCGCAACCTATAGCTGCCCTGCCACCAACTCGGCCACCGAGAGCCAATCCATCTACATCACGGCTTCGGGTGGCCAGCCCACCACCGGCATCACCAACAGCTCGGCTGCCTTGATGCTCGCCCTCGGGGACTGCTCCACTGTTCTAGCTGCGAATCCGTCGGTCGTCGTGAATGAGGTCACGACCATTGCCAGCATGTTTGCGCTGCAGCAGTTCTTTTCGCCCAGTGGAAGCGGTCTGGGCAACTTTGGTACCAGTGCGACGAATATCACCGGACTCGCGAATGCGTTTGCCACGGTCAACAATCTGGTGAATATCGGTACCGGTGCGGCATACACCAGCACCACAGCAACCGGGGCCGTTACTGGCTACTCCCCTGCTCCAACGGTTACCATCACTCCGGAGTCCGCCAAGATCAATACCCTGGCCAATGTGCTGGCGGCCTGCGTGAACACGAGCGGCTCTGGAGCGCCCTGTTCGACCCTGTACGGCGACGTCAATTCCACCGCCGCGCTGGATACGCTGCAGGCCGCTTACTACCTGGCGACCAACCCCACCAGCACGGTCAGCGGCACCAGCAACCTTACGGCGATCTACAACACTGCGGTTGCCCAGTCACCCTTTCAGACTGCACTCTCGGCTGTGCCGACGGACTGGACCATTGGCGTCTCCTACGCCAGCACCGCAGCGCAGGCCGTCACCACCAACGGGACAGTCGATCTTATCTCCTACCCCTCTTATCCGGCTGTGGATGCGAATGGGAATGTCTGGTGGATCAATGCGAATTACAGCTATGGCGCAGGGACGGCTGGCAACAGCATTACAGAGATGAGCCCAGTGGGCGTGCCGCTGGCCCAGGCGCTGAGCAGTTATACAACCAGCACGGCTGCAAACTCCGTTGTCGGCGGACACAGTATCGCTATTGACCCCAGTGGCAACATCTGGGTGGCAAACTTCGGCAGCAGCAGCAGCTCGGCTTCAAACGTAGGCGGCTATCAAAACAACGTGCTGAAGTACAACCCTACTAGCACGGCGGTCACGTCGTACGCGGTGGGCAGCGGCCCAACGACTCTCTTGAGCGATGGCGTCGGCAACGTCTTTGTGGCCGACACCAGCACTAACTTCACCAACGCCGCAACCACCGGCAGCACGACAGGCGGCGCCGTCCTCTCCAAGATCAGTACCGGTGGCGCGGTGACGACGCCCGTATCGGGGGTTACCTTAACTCAGTACGGAACGCTGGGTATGGACTCCAACTATAACCTTTGGCTGAGCAGCGGCGGTACCACCACCGCCGAGTATCTTGCGAATGTGGGAACCGCTTATTCTTCTTCAAATTCAGTGACTACGACCGATCCGGAACCGCTGGTCATCGACAACTCCAACAATGCGTGGATCGCTAACTATGCCGGGGCGCTGAGCGAAGTTAACGCGGCCAATGCAGTTGCCACGCTGACGGTAGGCGGGAGCTATACCGGGGGCGGATTGGCAAAGGCCGAGCTGTCCGCGATTGATGGAGCGGGCAACGTCTGGATCACGAATTACGCGAGCAAGGCTGGCTACGTCAGCGAGTTCAGCCATGCAGGTGCTGCCATCTCGCCGACAACCACGGGCTTTGCCAAGTCCACTTCCTATTGGTACGGTTGCTTTGGCATTGCGATCGATGCTTCAGGCAATGTGTGGGTTGGACAGTTTAGCAGTCCAACCTTTTATACAGAGATTGTTGGGCAGGGAGCGCCGGTGGTGACCCCCATTGCGGCAGGGCTGCCGACTACCCCCGGGGGCACCAGCAAACTCGCCACTCGGCCCTAACCTACTTTGAAAGGACTGATAACGATGAATAAGTTGATTCATATTTCGCAGCACAAGGCAGTTCGCATGGCGTTGTTGGGGTTGGCGGTGCTGGCGTTGCCGTTGGCTGCCCATGCCCAGTCGGGCTGCATCGATTCTCCCGAGAACCCGACCGTGGTGCTGGCGCTGGTTGGCTCCGCCGGAGCGTTCTTCGCCAATGCACGGCGACGCATCAGCGCCCGCCGGTCGAACCAGAAGTAAGCGCGCCGCACTCGCTCACCCCTCAGGCAGACGGCCCGCCGGCCTTCTTCTCTCTGAGGATCGAGGACCGGTGTTCAGCGCCTGGTCAGGGGCAGGTCGACCGAACCCATGCGGCCAGTGGCCGAGTCGCGAACGATGAAGCGCAGCGTGGCGGCCTTGGGCGCGGGTTGCGCGGCGAAGCTGAAGTCGGCGGTCTTGGCGGCGTCGCTCAGATTGGCGTCGGGTCGCGCATCGGCCCTCATGCCATGCAGCGTGTGGCGCACCATCTTGTTCTTCCCATCGAGCGAAGCTGCCATCACATAGACCGAGGCCGTGGAACTGCCGTCGGCATTCAACTTCCAGTTCAGACCGGCCGCACTCACGTGGACCAGATAGGTGTTGGGCGGCGCGCCGGCCACTCTGCTCGGCTCGACCGTAACGCTCAGGCCGTTGAGCGGCACGGTGCTCTCGGCTGCCGTGGTCAGGTCGTAAGCGGCCGTGCTGGTTGACCTCTCCTGCGGTGTCGCGCCTGCGTAGTAGCCACTGCGGGTGGTCGCGCTCAGGCCCGCGCGCAGGCATACCACCTGAATCTTGCGGTACTGCGCAGCCGCCTGACTGGCCGAGCTGGGCGTATAGGCGATGGTATAGAAGTTGGCGCCCAAATCGACCGACGAGGCGATCTGCCGGGCAACGTCATTCTTGCCGCGAATGACGCGTCCGCCGGTCACCGGGCCCAGGCGGTCGAAGTCTTCGCTGGAGTTGAACGGGTCGAAGTTGCCGGAGAGCGAGTCGCCGGCCACCTGGGCAAACTGCTGCTGGTCGATGTCGGTGATTTCGCTCACGCTGGCAGCGGAGCTGGAAGGATCGATGGCGTAGAGCGTGACGTGGGTGTCGAGCAGGACGTTGGTGACGTGCTGCAGCGTGTCCTTCACCTCCCGGGCGTCTCTGCTGTCGATGGAGGTGGGATCGATGCTGGGAAAGCCGCCGCCGACCCAGATCAGGTTCTTGCGGCCGGGGATGCGGGCGTAGCTTTGCGCGATATCTTCGAGCGCACGCAAGCTCTGGTCCAAGCGCTCAATCGGACCGTAGGCAGCCTTGCCGTTCACCTCCAGATTCCAGGCGTATTCAGGCGGAGCAGCTGCGAGCGCGTGCAGCAGCGTATCGCGGTCGCGCGTGAAGGCCTGCAGCAGCTTGAAGTGGTTGTCATAGAGGCTGAGCAGCGTGGCCGGTTCGGGCAGAAGTGCGGGCTGGCCGGCGAGATAATCGTGCAGCTCGTGGCGGGCAAACGAGCTGTCGGCGAAGTGGGTATTCAGCTGGTCGAGGATGAGAATATTGACCGGCGAGTGGCCAAAGCCGGCTGGCCGCGCCGGATCGAAGACCAGGGTTGCACCCGCGGAAACGGAGGCGGGAGGCAGTTGATGGGCGGATGGCGGCTCGACCGAGCGAATACGCTGCAGCTTGCCGTCCTCAAATATCTGAAAGTCCCTCTCGGTGAGGTCGTCGACGGGTTTGCCGGCCTTGTTGGTGACGACCACATCCAGCACCACCAGGCGGGCGTTGAGGGTCAGCGGGGGGCGCGGCGTGGCTGGGGCAGGCTGCGCCGGGGGCGGCGTCTGGGCAAGTAGGGCCGGCATCTCCGTCGCGGATGCCGCCATTAGCGACGCGACGGCGCAGGCCCAAAAAGAACGACGAAGCCGACGTTGAATGGCGGTCAACAGCCTCAGGCCCTCCTGCGTCCCAGAGTAATCCGGCGGCCCTGGCAATGCTCTAGAAGTGCAGCCGCCCGGCGATTTGCAGTTGGCGCGGGCTGTAGGTGTAGTTGCTGTTGGAGTTGGTGTAGGTGCCAAAGTTCGAATAAGGCGACAACGTAGGTACTCCGGCGGCCGATGAGGTGAGAGTATAAGCTTCGGTAGTCAGCCCTGTGATGTTCTGGTGGTTCATCACGTTGAAGAGCTCGGCGAACACCTCAAACCGCACGCGGTCAAAATGCAGCGCGTGACTTTTGAAGTAGAAGTTCTTGCCTACGCGCAGATCGACCACCGCGGTCTTCGGATAGTTGTAGCTGTTGCGGTCGATGAAGGGAAGCCGGTTGGCGCTGGACCCATCGCCATTCACACCATTGCCCGAGAGGGTTTCGATGCAGGTGGTGGCAGGCGCGACCGGAGCGCAGCCGGAGAACTGCTGCGGCGTGACCGAGACCGAAGTGAACGAACTAACGCTGACGGATGGGGTAAAGGGAAGGCCGGACTGGATCTGCACCAGGGGCGCTATGCGCCAGCCGCCCAGCAGATAGTCCTTGTACCCATGGAAGTGGGTCTGCGGCTGGAAGATCAGGGCGCCAACGTAGCGTAGGCGAACGTCGGTTGCACTGTTGCCATACTCTGCCTGAATGTTGGTCGGGTCGAGGATGTTGTAGCTGGGGACGACGGTAGACTCATAGGGGTTCTCATCCAGGGCATGCGACCAGGTGACGTTGGTCAGCAGCGAGAAGCCGTTGTCGTAACGACGGTCAAGTTGGAACGCCAGGGCGTTGTAGTTTGAGTTAACGCTGCTCTTGACGTCGAGGATTTGGTAGAAATTTGGATTGGGACGAGCGCCATTCAGGAAGACTTTGGCCATGTACGGAACCCCAGCGGTCAGCGGCTCTTTGGCACCGCCATGCGGGAACACAGTATAGCCGCCGGTGTTGGGGGGGACCGGGTACTGGGCAAGGCTGGTAGGCGCCTCGGAGTTTGGGCTCACGGGGTACGAGGTGACACCGCCCGCGGCTGGCGGCGCAGCGATTGCCCACGGAACAATGGCGGTCGAGCCGGGATTGTAATTAATGTCGATCGACGTCGGAAGGTCGTGGCCAAACGACCCCATGTAGGTGATGCTCAGCGTGGTGTTGTGCCCCAGGTCCTGCTCCAGCGCAAGGTCGGTCTCGTCGACCTGCGGGTTGCGCATATTGGAGTCGAGGAAGGCGACATTTGGCGTGGTGCTGGAGCAGGGGCCGGAGGCGATCAGGTTGGGGTAAGTGACCGCAACGTTTCCGCAACTTGTCGTCGCGTAGAGGGGGCTGTAATTGATCTGGCCGAGTGGTTTGCCCGCTGCGCTGACCGCCCCCGACTCCTCATAGGTCTGAAGGATATTCGAGTTGATGATGCGGCCGTAGTAGAGACCGAAGCCGCCACGCAGAACGGTCTTGCCGTCGCCATAGACATTCCAGGCGAAGCCAACGCGGGGGGCGATGTTGTCGCGATCGTCGGGCTTTTCGTAGGTCTGGGGAACAAGCGGATTGGGGGCGATCGGCGGAGGCACGTACTCATACTCGTAACGCGCGCCAAGGGTGAGCGTCAGATTCGGCGTAATTCGCCAGTCGTCGGTGGCATAGCCGGCGTATTCGCGGGTGGCGATCTCGCCGACCGCGCTGCCCAGGGCTTGCGAGTCATCGTACCAGGTCTGGTTGTAGCACACCCCGCCGCCCTTGCAACTGCCGGGGTTGCCGGTGGTGTTGATAGGTCCGCCGACGCCGGTGGTCAGGTTCAGGTAGTCGGCGATGAAGTTGTAGCTCCAGTCATAGCTATAGCTGCCGTTGCCGTTGTACAGGTTGTTGTCGTAGTCGGAGACCTTGTTGTACTCCAGGCCGAACTTAGAGACGTGCTGGCCATGGATCCAGGTGAAGCCATCGAGCAGTTGCAGGCGGCGCTCATCGGGATCGGCATAGCGCGGCAGATCCGGATTGGCGCCCGCATAGAAGCCGCCGGAGAGCTCATAGCCGACCTGGGTGCCAGGAGCGCGCCCGAAGCTGTTGTGGGCCAAGGGAAGCTCGTTCGGCACCGGACCATTCTGAGGGTCGAACTCGAAGTCCCGGCCGTACTGCACGATCGCTTCGTTCACCTTTGACTCGCTCATCACCGTCGTCAGGCGGGCAATGCCGAAGTCTTCCTTGACATTGTCATCGCCCCAACCGGAACGGCCCTGGTTGACCGACGACTGCGAATACAGGCCGTTGGGCGAGGAGTAGCGCATGCGGTTATACATCAGCGAAACGCGGTTGCGGTCATCGATCTGGTAGTCCAGCTTGGGCAGGTTGATCACCTGGGCCTGGGTGCGGGGAACGTAGCCGATCAGCGACTGGAGGATGCCGAGTCCCTGGGTGTAGTAGGCCGCGCCGGCCTGAAAGGAGGTGCCGTAGAGCGCCGCAATCAGGCATGCGTTGTAGTCGCCCTCGGTGGACAAGGTGAGAGTGGAAGCAGTGAACGCGTTGGTGGAGCAGGTCTCGCCCGCGGGCAGCGTAGCGTTCGCTGGAGCGAACAGATCGTTGGGGTCGGACGGCCGCGAGATCCCGGGAAAGTTTCTCGCCTCTTGATCGTAGGCATAGAAGAAGAAGAGCTTGTTGCGAATCAGCGGACCGCCGAGGCCGAAGCCCCACTGCTTGCGCCAGTCGGTGGGCTTGGTGGGAACGCTGGTGTAATCTCCGGCCGCGTTCGCTACCGAGAGCAGGGTATAGGGATTGGCGGCGCCGCCGAGGTCCAGATCGCGATCGTAGAAGAAGAGCTCGCCGTGAAATTGGTTGGTGCCGCTCTTAGTCACCGTATTGATCACGCCGCCGGCGGCGCGGCCGTATTGCGCGGAGTAGTTCGACGTATTGACCTGAAACTCCTGCACCGCGACCGGAGAGACGGTATAGGCAGTCCGTGTACGCCCGCGGCCTTCGGAGTAATAGGCCTGGTTGTCGTCGGCGCCGTCGACCGTGTTGTTGTTGAGCAAATAGCTGATGCCGCGGAAGCTGAGCAGCCCGAAGCCACTCAGGTTGGAGACCACGCCCGGAGTGAGGCGGGTGAAATCGGACCAACGCCGGCCGTTGATGGGCAGATTGTCGATTGCGGCCTGATCGATGGTCGTGGAGATGGCGTCGTCCTGGGTGTGCATTAGCGGCGCCGTGTCGGTGACCTCGACCCGGTTGGTGACCGAGCCGACCTTCAGGCTAGGCGAGACCGCGGAAAGACTGCCGACTGTGACCGTGATCGAGTTCTCCTGATACGTCTCGAAGCCATCCGCGGTAAAGGTCGCGCTGTAGATGGCCGGGTGCAGCAAGTCGACGCGGTACTCCCCGGAAGCGTTGCTCTTGACCGTGCGCGTGGCGCCGGTATCGACCTCCGTCACCGTAATCGTTGCGCCTGGCAGCAGAGCGCCACCGCTGTCCGTGACCACACCGCCGATCGCGCCTGTGGTTGCTGACTGCGCAAAGGCCGCGTTTCGCGGCGATGGGGCCAGAATGAAGAGCGAGAGCAGCGCAGCGCACAGAGTGAATTGAGCGATGGAGGCGAGCTTTACAGACTTGCGGAAGGTGGAAAGCATCCGGTGAATCTCCTGATCTGGGGCCGTGCCCGGCCTATTTGCCAGGCGTGCATGGGGGAAGTTGCGACGGACCGGAAGTTCGCTCCGCCACTTGGTTGAAGGGCTAGTTGACGGTGAGCGGAACCGTGAAGCTGGATAGCGTCCCCGCAGAGCCTGTCGCGGTAATCGTAATGCTGTAGGTGCCGGCTGGTGTTCCCTGCAGGGTCGCCACCCCTCTTCCGCAGGCGATTGCTCCAGAGGAGGCAAGCAGCAACGCTAAAGCCATCCAAAGCTGGCGATGACGCAGTGACGCGCGACGGCCGCGCAAACCGACGAGCAGCGCTAACACAAGGCCTGTCAGAGTAGTCGGGACGCCCCATGGGCCGTGGCCGCCCAGACCAATTCCGGTCTGCGCGATTGGACCGCCCTGCTGGGTGAGGACGCTCAAAGCAATCGTGCTGTTGGTCGAGCAGCCGTTCGCCGCGATCGTTGACGGACTAAAGACGACGCTCGTATTGGCGGGCAGCCCCGTAGCGGAGAAGGCGATGTTCCCGGCGTAGACGGTCTGGTTCACGCTAAAGCTGTAGAGCGCGGTCTGCCCGGGCGCCACTGTGCTTTGCTGGTAAGTGATGGCGGAGGCTGCGAACGTCGGCAGAGCTGCAATCGCCGTCGCCGCCGCGCTGGTTGAGGGCTTGAAGTAGGAATTACCGCTGTAGACCGCGGTAATGGCATACGTCCCCGCGGTCGCGAACGTATAGGAGAGCGTGGCGCCGTACACCGGCGCATTGGTGGTGCCGATATTGCTTACCGGCACGCCGGTGATCGGGGACAGCGCCGCTCCATTGGCATAGAAGATGATGGTGCCGGTTGGTGCGGAGGGGCCATTGGCCACTAGGGACGCGGTCAGGTTAACCGGGGAAGTGGTGGAATAACTATTGCTGTTGCCGCAGGACGTATTGGAGTTGGCAGTAGTGGTCACCGTGCGCGTCACCGGACTCTGGACGAAGTTGCCGGTCAGCGGGAAGCTGCTGGCGCCGTCCAGCTGGGATTGGACTTGCAGCGTCCCCGTGAAGGGACCCAGCACGGCGGGAGTCACTGTGATGGGTAGCAGACAGTCGGTGGTCAAATCGCTGTTGGTGGTGCAGGAGGGGGTTCCCAGGGAGAAGATGGAGGCTCCCGAGGTCAGCGTGTACCCGCCCGCTGCCGCCGAGTCGTTGACCGCAAAATGAATGTCGACGACGTCGGTCTGGACGGCGCCGACATTGCCAAACTGCGTCCCCGACGCAATCTCCCGAATCAGGCCGTTCTTGGCGTCGCCTACCAGCAGATCCGCGTTTGCATCGACCGCCGCGCCGTAGAGTCCGAGCGAGGAGTTGCTACCGTACGTGCCGGTGGAACTGAAGGTTGCCTGCAGGGCGGGGCAGCCATCGCCGAACGCATCGGTGGCTGCCGAGCAGACATTGGTTGCGCCGCCTGCGATCACATACATCGACTGGCTGGCAGCGTCGACCCGCCAGACAAAGCCGTTGGTCTCATCGGGAATGTAGAGATTGCCGACCGAATCGGCCGCAATGCCCAGTGAGGCGCCGATGGCGAAGCTGCCCGCCGCGCCGCGCTTGGTATTCGCCAGGCCCTTGCCCAGCGTGCCCTGCTCGCCGGCGAAGTTATTGACGATCCCGGTCTTGGTGATAATGCCGATGTTGTCCTCATACTCGTTGGCAAAATAGACATTGCCGGAAGGGTCAAACGTAACCGCCCAGGGGGAGTCGCTCAAGGACGAGTTGGCCGGGGAACCATTGGTCCATAGGCCATATTTGCAGCCGACCGCCGAACCGCCGCTGCCATTGGGGCAGGCAACCGTTCCGGTTGTGACCGCGCCCTCGATCTTCGAAACCGTTCCCGCAGGGATGCTGACACCCGTCACCGTGGTGTAGCCGGTGGCGTTGGTGTTTACCACCAGGACCGCGTCCTTATACTCGTCGGCAATGTAGAGATTGCCGCTGCCATCGAAGGCGAGGCCGTACGGGGCGTCCAGGTAGCTACTGGTCGCCGCGACGACGCAAACTGCCCCCGAGGCCGAGCAGGAGGTGGTGGATTCATTGTTCGAGGCATAGCCGTAAGTGAGGTTGGTTCCCCCGTCGTTGCCATCGACCAGCGAGATCACCCCAGTCGTGGTAATCAGACCGCTCGTGGCCGCAATCTTACGGACGTTGGCGGTCCCCGGGTCGGAGAAGTAGAGATTGCCGCTGCCATCGAAGGCCAGACCGGCGGGAGTGCCCAGTTTTACCGCACTTCCCAGGCAGCCGTCGCCCAAACCGTCGGAGGAGGTGTAGCTGCCGCAAGCCGCTCCGCTTACGGGCGATGTCGCAGCTCCGCCGGCGACCGCGGTCACGATGCCGGTGACGACGTCGATGCGGCGAACCAGGCCGTTGGTGTAGTCGGAGAAGAAGATGTTGCCATTCGTGTCTGCAATCGCGTAGCGCGGCCCTGAAAGCTGGACCTCGGTGGCCAGGCAGCCGTCGCCATACGCGTCGGTGGAGGTGAATCCCGAGACCGGGCAGGTCGCTCCCTTTGCAATAGCCGCGGTCCCGCCGCCGCCAACGACCTTGACTGAGTAGGGCAATAGCTGCGGAGCCGTCTGGGCGACCGCGCCGCAACCGAAACCGCCAATCGCGAGGAAGGTGACCGGCAAGAGCAATTGGCGGACGGCGAAACCTGGAAAGCGTGTAACGATGGACACGGGGAATCTCCTTGACAACGGGTTCAGGCTACGAACCTGCGCAGGACGTTCCTCGCCGTACCAGAGCGCTGGCGATGGAACGCGCGCCGAAAGTGGATGGCTCAATGTGAGGCTAGCATCAATCGGCGGGCAATCCAAGCGTGCATCGCTCATTCCCTCCATCCCCGCGCGGAAAGGTGAACTGCACGCCCATAAATTCATCGGTTTGTGATGGTCAGGCTTATGGGAATCTGCCTCAATCTCGCCGAACTGGATCGATGCAGCCAGGCGCAACGGCATGAACCTCTATCTAACTGATTCTACGGAAGACTGCAGTCCGGATGCTCGCGCAGTTCGGTCAGAGGGGTTGTCGCGGCCGCCTCCAACTGGGTGGTCGCGCCGCTTTTCTCCAGCAGGGAGCTGAGCTGGGCGATCGCCGCGGCGCCCTGGATGGAGACGAATGGATAATCGGTGTCTTTGCCGGCGGTGATAACGCCTGAATAGTTGTTCTGCGCAAAGACCACGACGCCGGTGCAGATCGGAACCATACGCTGGTCGCGCAGGGAGGGGGCCCATAATTCGTCCAACGACGATTCAGGGGAGCAAGCAGATTGCATTTCAGCGAGGCACCGCACCGAATCCGTCGGCGCGGCGTCGCGTGAGGCGATGGTAGACGGCCGGCGTGACCACAAGCGAAAGGACAACCGAGATCAGCAAGCCGCCAATGACCGCGATGGCAAGCGGCTGCAGCATTTGCGAGCCGGCGCCAAGTGCAAAAGCCAGCGGAAGCATTCCACAGACCGCGGCGATTGCCGTCATGACAATGGGGCGGAGCCGGCGCTGTGCAGCGTGCAGCATCGCTTCTCGAGCCAAATCCCGGCCCGCGAAGGCGTTCGGGTCCTCGGCCAGTTCCAGCTCGGCGCGAGCACGGAACTTCTCGTCGGCGTCGAGCAGCAGAATGCCATTCTTGGCGACAATGCCGATCACCATGATGAGGCCCATGAAGCTCGCCACGTTGAAGTTCGTCTGCGTGATGAGCAGAGCCAGGACCACGCCGGAGATGGAGAGAACAGAGCTGGTGAGAATGGCGATCGGCGCGGAGAAGTTGCGGAACTCCGCAAGCAGCACGCCGAAGACCAGCACCAGCGCGAGGATGAGCACATGGAGCAGGTCGCCAAAGGACTTCTGCTGCTCTTCGTAGGTGCCGCCGTATTCGACCCGAACGGTCGATGGAATGTGAAGGCCGGCTACAACTGCCCGCACTTTCTGCATGGCGGTGCCGAGATCGGCGCCAGGTACGCTGGAGTCGAGCCTCCCCGTCACGCTGATCAACTGCTGCAGGTTCTCGCGGTGGATCTCGTTCTGCGGCGGCAGTTGGGTAACCTCAGCCAGCGAGCCGAGCGAAGCGGTATGACCCGAACTCGAGTTGAAGATTGTGTTCTGGATGGCATCGAGAGACGTGCGCGAATCGTCGGGTAGACGGACGCGGACTGTATAAGGCCGACCGTTGACGATCATCGGATTCGCAGCCGGCAGGCCGTCCAGGATGGACGTGGCGTCTTCAGCCACTTCGGTTGGGGTAAAGCCGAGGCGTGCCGCGAGAACGGGATCAACCTGGAAATTAGTAGCCGGACCCGAGATGGTATTGTCGATGCCGTTCTTCGTGTCCACGACCCCCGGAATTGTTTTGATCGCAGTCTCGACCCGAGGGCCAAGTTGATTAAGCAGAGCCGTGTCGTTGGAGAACATCTTGATCACGATGTCTTCCGGCTGGTTGGACAGATCGCCGATCATGTCCTGCAGCACCTGTGTGAACTCCACATCCAGAGCAGGTTCGGACTTGTTGATCTGGTCGCGGACGTCGGCCATGATCTCATCGATGGGGCGATCGCGATCTTTCTTGAGGCGTACGGTAAAGTCGCCCGTGTTGGCCTCGGTGACAGCGGCCAGGCCCATCTGCAGGCCGGTACGGCGAGAGGTGATCTCGACTTCCGGCGTGTTATGCAGAATCTGCTCGACGTGCGTCAGAATGCGGTTGGTCTCTGCAAGCGAGGTGCCTGCAGGGGTGAGGTAGTCGAGGATGAAGGCGCCTTCGTCCATCTCCGGCAGCAGGTCGGACCCGAGCGCGTTGTAGGCAAAGTAGGTGCCGACGATGAGCACCAGGCAGGCCGCTGCCAGGATCAACGGACGAGCCAGCGCGAAGTTGAGTATGCTCGCGTGGACCTTGAGGATACGGCGCATGACTGGGCCGTCTTCGTGACCCGCGTGGCCTTCGGGATGCTGCGGTTCAACGGTGAAGTCGCCAGTAAGCACGGTGGGCGGGTCAACCTCCTGGCCGCGTCTGAGGAAACCGAAGAGCGGCTTGCGAGGCTTAGCGGCGTCCTTTGGCTTGCGCTCGCGCAGCAGACTGAGCGATAACGCCGGAGTGAACGTGACCGCGAGCGCAAGGGAGGTGAGCAGCGCCGCGGTCATGGTGACGGCCAGCGCGCGGAAGAAGCTGCCGGTGACACCGGTGGTCGCGATCAGGGGGAGAAAGACCACGACGGGCGTGATGGTGGAAAACACCAGCGGCGTGGAGATCTCGCGCAGAGCGAGGCGAACGGCATCGGCGCGGGACTGGCCCTGGTCGCGATGGACAACGATGTTTTCGACCACGACGATGGCGTCGTCGATGACCAGCCCGATAGCCGCCGCCAGTCCGCCCAGGGTCATCAGGTTGAAGGACTGACCGATGCTCCAGAGAAACAGGATCGTCACTGCTACGGTAACCGGAATCACGAGACCGGCGACCAGCGAACTCGACCAGTCACGCAGAAAGAGGAAGAGAATGATGCAGGCCAGCACCAGCCCGATGAAGATAGCGTCGCGAACGCTGGCGATGGACTCGCGCACCAGTTCGGATTGGTCGTAAAAGGGCACAAGATGGGTACCGGGAGGCAGAACGCTTTGCAACTGTTGAATCTCCGCAGCAACGGCGTTGGCCACCTGAACGGTGTTGGAGGTGGGTTGCCGGGCGATGTTAAGCAGCACCGAGGGCGTGCCGTTCGCGGTAACAGTCGTGTACAGGGGCTCGGTGCCCGGACGAACGTCGGCGACGTCGGCCACGCGCACCGGCGCGCCTGAGGGCGTGGTCTTGACCACCAGCGAGGCGAGCTGTGCAACGTCGTGCGCCTGCGAGCCAACCAGGGCAAGCACCAGTTCGTGGTTCGCTTCGTACAGGCCCGGGGAGTCGATGATGTTCGATGCTTCGACGGCATTGACCAGGTCAGTGAGCGTAACCCCGGCGTTCTGCAGGCGGGCCAGGTTGGGAACGATGTGGTACTCGGGTACCTTGCCGCCTTGCACGGTAACGGTGCTGACGCCGGCGACGCGATTCAGCGGCGGCTTAAGATCGTAGGTGGCGACCTCCCACAAGCGGGTCTGGGAGACGGTATTCGGTCCGCGGTTGTCGGCGGTGAGCGCGTAGCCGAGGATGGGGAATGTGGCGAACGTGAGCCGGTTGGTGGTGATGACGGCGGTCGCCGGCAAAGTCTGGCGTACCTTGGACAAGGCTGCGTCCGCCAATTGCAGCGTTTGGAACATGTTGACGTTCCAGTCGAAGAAGAGGCTGACTTCGGCGGTGCCACGCGACGTGGTGGAACGGACCGTCACTAAGCCGGGGACGCTGTTGACGGCGTCCTCGATGGGCTTGGTAATGGTGACCTGCATCTGCTCGACCGGCATGACGCCGTTGTCGACGCCGATGACGACGCGAGGAAAATTCGTGTCCGGGAAGACGGAGATCGGCACCTGAAACGCGGCATAAATGCCTGCCAGCGATAGCACGACGACCAGAAAGAAAATCGTGCGGGACATGCGCGCGAGCCAGAAGTGCGACTCCTGCGCCGATGCGGAGGGCGGGATGGGCGCGGAATGGCTCACTTGTCGTCGGCGTCCTTTCCGGGCTTCTTGGCGTCATCCGGCGCGCCGGCGGCGGGCTTGTCGTCATCGTCGGGCTTGGCGTTCGGGTCAACGCCGATCTTGACCTTGGTGTTCTCATCCAGGCCGTAACCACCGGTGGAGATTACCATGTCTGACTGCGTGACGCCGCTTAGAATCTGGGCGTCTTCGGCGTTCTGGATCCCGAGGGTGACCGTCTTTTTGTGCGCGGTCGAGTCCGCCGCGATGACCATCACGAACTTGCTGTTGCCGTCCGCGCTCACTTGGACCGCGTCGATCGGCACGGTGAGAGCGTTGGTGACGGTACGGCCTGTGATCGACGCGTGGACCGGCGTTCCGGCCTTGAGCGCGCCCTTGGGGTTCTCGACTCGCAGCCAGACTTCGACGGTAGTGCTGCCAGGATCGAGCGCCGGGCTGATCAGCGATACCTTCGCGGGCACAGGGTCGTCGGCACCGGGGATCGTGATGGTTGCCGGAGCTCCGATTTTGAGCTGCTGGGCCTGGCTCTGCGCAACGTGGAGCTTGGCGATCAGAGCGGAGGTATCCATGACGGTGAGCAGCGGAGTGCCGGCGGCCGCGGTCTCTCCCGCAAAGAGGGGTCGATCCGTGACCACTCCCGAGATCGGGCTGCGGATTTCGGTATAGCTGAGTTCGGCTTGCGCGCCGAGGTATTTTCCCTTGGCCGATTCAAGATTGCCCTGGGCGGTTGCGATGGCAGCCTTGTTGCTGACATTCTGCAACGACTCAAAGTGCTGCTTGGCGATGTCGTAAGCCGCCTGAGACTGCACCAGGGATGCCTTCGCGGTGTCGAGATCACGGCCCGGGATGGCCCCTTCGCTGAAGAGTTGAGTCCGAGCCGTGACAATGGATTGACTGAGGTCGAGGTTGGCCTTCGCCTGGTCAAGATCGAGCCTGGCCTTGGTAAGGTCTTCGGGAGCGGTAGCCTTGGTGGCTGTTTCGAAAGTGGCCTGGGCGGCGGTGTAGCTGCCCTTGTTGTCCATCTCGGCGGCGGCCAGGTCGCTGTTCTCGAGGGTGGCCAGGAGTTGGCCCTCGCTCACATGCGATCCGCGCTGCACGTAGAACTTCTTGACCGGTGCGGTGACCTTGGGCGAGATAGCGGCTTCGGCCAGCGGCGATAGGATAGCGTCCGCTGAGATTTGTTCGGAGATGCTCTCCTGCTCCGGGTGCGCAGCCTGGACGTAGACCTCCGGCGTGGGTGTCGCCTCGTCTTTCTTGCAGCCGACGAGCAGCAAAGAGGCGCAGAAGAGTATGAGCGAAGGCTTGAGAATTCGCGATGCGCGAGTTGAACGCGAGCTTGGAGGCATCATCATTTAGAGCGTTCCTGTCAGGAGTTGGAGATTCGCGAGAGCGGTCTGGTAGCGCACCATCCCGTCCTCCCGGGCAAGTTCGGATGTAGTAAGAGAGTTTTCCGCGTCGACGACATCGAGTATCGTGGTCTCGCCGGCGGAGTAGCTGTCCCGGGTCAGGCGAAGGCTCTCGGCAGCCGTTGCGGCACTCTGGTTCAGGCTGTCGAGTTGATCGTGAGCGGTAACGGCTTCGGAGTAGTACTCCTCGAGATCAGCGATGAGCTTGCGCTGGGTGTTGGTGAGGACGGTACGGGCGGTCTGGCGGTTGATCTCACTCTGGCGAACCTTATCATGGGTCGTGAACCAGTCCCAGATGGGGATGTTGAGAGTAACGGTGGCGGAGTAGCCCAGGTTCTGGCCGCCGTCGATTGCGTTGGTCGCAAACTGGGCGGCATCGATTCCGTAGCTGTAGTTGAGCTGAAGATCCGGCAAATACGCCGAGCGCGCCGCGAAGACGTCTAAGTCGGCAAGATGGGCGCTGGCAAGTGCGCTTTCGAGTTCGGGATTGTGCTTGGCAAGCGCAGCTTCCACGTCGGCGCGCGCGGGCACGACCGACGGAGTGTCGGGCACGACGAGGGTGTACGGAGTCCGTGGATCGGGAAAGAGCAGTACAGCAAGCTCCAGGCGGGCCTTCTCCGCGCTGAGCTTAGCGTCGGCTAGATCGCGGTTGCGCTGCTGCTGCTGTAGTTGGGCCTTGACCACGTCTGCGTGAGCCACCTCGCGGGCGGTCTCGCGCTGCCCGGTGAGCTTGGTAAGGCTGGCGGCCTCGTTAGCGGCGCGCTCGGCGACGGCGACCCTGCGATCCGCGGTGGCCGATGTATAGAAGAGGCCGGCCACGCTGGCAACCAGACCGCGGCGAGCAACCTCCATTTCGGCGTTAGCCACAGCGAGCGACGCAGAGGCGCGGCCGACGGCGTTGATCCCCTGCGCTCCGATGGTCTCCGTGACGCTGCCCTGGCTGACGTACTCGTGGACCTGATTGTTGGCGATGAATCGCACCGGCGGAGCGGTCGAAGCGCCAGAGTTCGCCGCACAGATTTTATTGGTGGTGGGGCAGTGGTTCGCTTCGGTGTAAAGGTACTGATTGTCGTAGACGACGTTAGGCAGCAGCGCCGAGCGAGCGATGGACTGATCGAGCCCAGCGTTGCGGCTGGCAGCAACCGCAGCGGCGAAGTTGGGCTCGTTGGCGCGCGCACGGGCGATGGCATCGTCCAGCGTAATAGCCGGGGGCGAGGGCGGGGCGGCGGGTATGGATGGTTTCTGGGCGAACCCACTCCACGCCAGAACTGCGGCAGACACGGCGTGCGGCACACACCTTTGCAGATGCAGGCGGCTTGATTTGGCGAGAAAAAATGGCATAAGGCTCATTCGAAGCATACCGCTAAAACAAGAAGTATACCCAGCGTCATTCGCGGCAAGCATAACTGTGACAATACGAACTTAAGGGGAGATTAAGTCGAGATGAAGGATGATATGGAATAGTGGCTAGGCAACATTTATATGAGAGTCCTGATTGTGGAAGACGAAGTCCGACTCGCGAACAATATCGCGGCAGCGCTGCGCGAGCGTTGCGGTTATGCCGTGGATTGCGCGGTGAATGGCGCGGACGGGGCTGCGTTGACCGAGTTCCAGCACTATGATCTGCTGCTGCTGGACCTGATGCTGCCGGGTCTGGACGGCCTCAGCATCGTCCGTCAGGTGCGCCGCCGGAAGAATCTGACGCCTATTCTGATTCTGACTGCGCGCGACGAGCGTTGCCACGTGGTCGAGTTGCTGAACGCAGGGGCGGACGACTACCTGACCAAGCCATTCGACCTTGGGGAACTGCTCGCGAGGGCCAAGGCACTGATCCGCCGTGGCAAGGGCGCTTCGCAACCGGTTCTAACTTCGGGAAGAATCAGCGTGAACACGATCGAACAGACCGTCCGTTGCGCAGGCCAGTTGATCGATCTCTCGCCGACCGAGTATCGCCTGTTCGAGTATCTGATCTTCCGGCCCCGCGCCATCGTCTCTGCCCGTGAACTGCTCGAGCATCTCTACGACTACAACTGGCAGCATCACTCCAACGTGATCGAAGCGCACATCTCCAACCTCCGCAAGAAGCTGCGTTCCGTCGGCGAAGAGACCTCCATCGTGACCATCCGCGGCCGAGGGTATCGTCTGGAAGCGCCGGAGAAGCAGCTATGAGAGAGACTTCCCTCAGCCGTCAATTGATTGCCGGAGTTCTTCTCGCAGAACTGATTTGTGCCGCGCTCTTTTCCGCAGCAGCCATTGGCCACGAAATGCACGGCCGCAGGCGCGCCTTCGACGTCATGCTGCGCGGCCGCGCCGACTCGTTGCTGGGGGCAGTGCAGGACGCCGAAGATCCCGAAGACAACGTTACCGTCGACCCCACCGAGCTGGTCCTTCCCGTACAGGATGTCTACGAAGTAATCAGTCCGTCGGGACGCGTACTCGGTCACACCTCTGATGCCTCTGCCGCGCTGCTCGCAGCTCTTAGCTCCTCCCATTCGCCCGGCTACTTTAACTTCAAAGTCAAAAGAGCGTATTACCGCGCCGTCCGCTTGGATGGGGTTCGGATCATCGACCGCGAGGAAAACGGGGGGTATCGCCGTCCCGTAACCGTCCTGTACGCGTCGCCAACCAGGGACCTGTGGCAGGGAGCGGTAGAGGCGGTGAGGTTCTATGTTCTGTCGGGCGCGCTGCTTCTGGCGATTACTGGTGTGGCCCTGGTTTGGTTCCTGCGCCGCCGGCTTTCGCCGTTACAGGAGCTTGCCATAATCGCCGGTCGGGTCTCGGCGCGGTCCTGGGAGTTTGTGCCGCCTGCATCGGTGCTGCGCACTGCCGAACTTGCGCCCATCGCTCGCTCGATTGAAGAACTCCTCAAGGGATTGCGTCAATCCTTCGAGCGCCAACGCCAGCTTACGGGAGACGCGGCTCACGAGTTGAAGACATCGATCGCAGTATTGAAGTCCAGCCTGCAACTGCTGGCCATGAGCCCGAGAACGACGGAGCAGTATGAGTATGGTCTGGAGAGCCTCCTGACGGACACCGAGCGCATGGAAGACCTGGCCAACCGTATGCTGACGCTCGCGCGTCTGGAAGAGGCGCCAATGGAGCAGGGCGAGACGAGCGAGCTGCAATCGGCAGTGCGAATCGTCGCAGAACGGATGCTCCCGCTGGCTGAATTGAAGCAGGTCCGGATCGATGTAAGCGGGAAAGAATCGGGGAGGGTGGCGATGCAGGCCGAAGATGCGGAAGTCCTCTGCTCCAACCTGATCATGAACGCCTTGCAGCACAGCCCGCCGCAACGGTGTGTCACCATTACCCTGGACTCGCGAGACGCAATGACCGAGTTGCGAATAATGGACAGAGGCGAAGGTATCCCGGAGGCCGCGCTTCCCCATGTCTTCGATCGCTTCTACCGCGCCGATCGTTCGCGCAGTCGCGAGAGCGGCGGGGCAGGACTCGGCCTCTCCATCTGCAAGGCCATCGTCGACCGCTCGAACGGCACACTCCGAATTGAAAGCACGGTCGGAGAAGGCACGCAAGTTACCGTGACTTTGCCGCAAAGCAAGACGGCATGACCGTTCACGGTGGCGCTTTGCCTAAATCACGATCTACTGCTGAATCATTCGGGGGCTGTGGTAGCCGTGACGTTGCCCAAAGGGTTGGCCAACTCCACGATGGCCTGAGTGGGTGCATCCTCGTCTTCGCGCTGTACCGGCTAATGGCGTAGCTCGCCTGGAGATGGTACGCTCGCCGTTCACTTATGCCTCGTTCTTGCGCATGACCCCCGTACAGCATCGTCAAGCCGGCTTAGAAGTCGCCCGAGGTTATCTCCTTGAGCACTAACTCCTCCAGCCGCTGAGCCCAATCCACCTTGCCAGCCGCCGCACTCCTCGATCTAGTCGATTTTGTAGCCGGCTTCACATCAGAAGCGATGCGAAAAGCCAGTATCGGAGCGCCTTTCAGCGCTCACGCATCTGTACCAAAGGCAGATGGCCTAGCCCACTCATTCGCAAACCACTGAAAACATTGGTCGGGGCAGTCATTATTGAAACCGTGCATTATCCATTAGTTATCAGTATGTTGCACTCTTTATGGTGCAATGCCGGTTGACATGACCGCCATGCAATAGGCGAATATAAAGCGAACATGCCTACCGCCGCCACATTGCGCCTTCAGATCGAAACGGCGCTCTCAAACCGTATTCCCTCCGCTCTAACTCCGGTTCCACGGATCATCCGCACTGTTGTCTCTACTGGCATCGCTGGAGTTGACGATCTTCTGCATGGCGGACTGCCATTAGGCGCAATCACAGAGGTCGTAGGCACGGAGTGCTCGGGCCGGACAACACTCGCCCTTTCCTTTCTCTCCGAGATCACAGCAGAGGGGAAAGTCTGCGCTTGGATCGACGTTTCCAACACCTTCCATCCTGAATCGGCTGCGGCAGCCGGTGTTGCCCCTTCCCACCTTCTATGGGTCCGGTGCGGTGCGCCGACCACGCCGCAACCTTCTTCGCCAAACACCTTTGCACTTCCTGAGAAATCTCTGATTCCACCTCCTGCTAAGAAGGGGCTTCACGGCGGCGGTTACGGTCCTCATCCGCGAAGCGAAATCAAGGGACTCTCCGATGCGATAGACGGCTTACTGAACCATGAGGCTATCGCGCCGCGATGTGCAGAGCCACAACGCAGGCAGCATCATCCGCGCGAAACCTTTGAGCCGGTTCCGTTTCGAAATTCACAGCACGTACAAAAGAGCTTTATCCACGGCCCACTCTCACGGATCGACCAAGCTCTGCGAGTGACCGATCTCCTTCTGCAAGCCGGTGGTTTCAGCGCTCTGGTCCTCGACCTGGGCAGTATTGCCCCCGAGTACGCATCGCGGGTGCCACTGGCTACGTGGTTCCGGTATCGGGCGGCGGCGGAGCGAACACAGGCAAGCATTCTTCTGCTCACGCAACACCCCTGCGCAAAGAGCAGCGCCGCACTCGTCCTGCGGATGCAGGCTGGTGAGCCTCTGCAAGATGAGAGGACGGTGTTCACCGGCACGGAGCATCGGATCGAGATTGAGCGGGAACGGTTCACCCCAACCTCTACCAATGTCATTCCACTGCGCAAGCCACCGCAAAGCGATAGACAGGCCGTATGGCAGAGCCGAACAGTCTGGGCGGGTCGCCATCCATGAAACCAGCCGAACAATACGCCTGCCTCTACGCGAGAGAGTTTCCAGCACAAGCTCTATTGCGGTTGCGAGCCGACCTGCGCGAAAAGCCCTGTGCGGTGCTGGAGGGCGCCCCTCCATCGCAGGCGGTGTGTTCCTGCAATACGAAGGCTCGTCTCCTTGGTGTTGAACGTGGCATGACCCGCGTAGAGTTGGACACATTTCCATCTCTCACTGTGCTGATACGGTCGCCCACTGAGGAAGCGGCTGCAAAGTCAGCCATGCTCGAATGCGCGGGCGCGTTCTCTCCCTCAGTTGAAGATGTGAGCGATAGCAATACGTTCCTGTGCGTGATTGATATTGCGGGGACCGAAAAGCTGCACGGCCCTCCTGCCAGGTTAGGCAAGACGCTGCTCGCTCGTGCTGGAGCACTCGGCATTGCGTCCTCTGTTGCGATAGCCAGCAACTTCCATGCAGCCATCTGCCTTGCGCGTGGAATGTGGGCAAAGAAGCGGGTTGTGGTCATTCCGCAGGGAGCTGAGAGTGCGGCACTGATGCCGCTTCCTCTGAGCGTTCTCGATCTGTCAGAGGAGCAAGCCGAGACATTTTCGCTCTGGGGAATCCGCACTCTCGGAATGTTGGCTGCCCTGCCTGAGAAAGCCCTAATCGCGCGGATGGGGCAACAGGGCAAGAAGCTCCGGCAGTTAGCGTCGGGCGTATTGCCTCATCTCTTCGTGCCTATCGAGCCTGTTTTTTCTCTCAGCGAGTCTATTGAACTCGACTCACCGGTAGAACTCCTCGAATCTCTCCTGTTCGTACTCGGTGTCATGCTGGAGCAGCTTATCCCTCGCACTGCTGCAAGGACTCTCGCACTTGCCGCCGTCACAGTAGAGCTATCACTCGAAGGCGGAGGGTCGCACAGCCGTACCGTCAGACCAGCCTTGCCTACGAACGACCGTCAGCTCTGGCTCAAGCTGCTTCACCTGGACCTCGAAGCGCATCCACCAAACGCTGCCATCCTCTCGCTCAATCTTTCCGCTGTGCCAGGCCAGGTGAGCAAGGTGCAACTTGGCCTGTTCTCCCCGCAGCTTCCCGAAGCCACTCGATTCGACGTAACGCTGGCTCGCATTCGCGCGATTGTCGGCGAAGAGTCGGTCGGCAGCCCCGTCCTCAAGGATTCTCACCGGCCAGACGATTTCCAGATGCAGTCATTTGTCGTCCCTATGACGGCACCCACTACTCATCTTTCCAATCGCTCCCTAACTGCAATGCGACAACTCCGGCCAGCGGAGGATGTATCGATTACGCTCCGCGATCAACAGCCCGTCTCCCTGTACTTTCGTCAGAAGCGATATGTTGTAGAACGCGCGTATGGCCCTTGGTTAGTGGGAGGAGAGTGGTGGAGCAATGCTCGATGGGGATTTCAGCAGTGGGATTTGATCGCTCTATCTCACGATGATGCGCAGTTGTGTGGTTGTCTGGTTCGTGATTTGACACGGAACTGCTGGCAGATGGTGGCACTCTATGACTGAGCGTTATATAGAACTGCACGCTGCCAGCGCCTTCAGTTTCCTCGAAGGTGCATCGCAACCGGAAGAGTTGATCGAGCGGGCAGGGGAGCTGGAGATGCCCGCAATAGCTTTGCTCGACCGCAATGGCGTCTATGGTTCTGCACGCTTCCTTACCAGCGCAAAACGGAACAGTGTCCGAGCGCATGTGGGTGCTGAAATCGCGGTATCGAGCTTCGGCCCGAGACTGACGCCTCCAGAGTGGATGCCATTCCAACACCAAGTTGAACCGGCACGTCTACCATTGCTCTGTGAATCGCGTACGGGCTATCAGAACCTATGTCAGCTCATAACCAAATTCAAGTTACGCGAGCCAAGTAAGGGCGAAGGTGCTGCGACCGTTGGCGATTTGGAGCAGTGCGCATCCGGGCTCGTCTGTCTGACGGGCGGCGATGAGGGGCCATTAGCTGCCGCTCTCACTAGTGGGGGAGAAAAAGCTGGGCGCAAGATGGTTGAACGGCTGGTAGAGATATTTGGTAGAGAACGCGTCTATGTCGAGTTGCAGCGGCATCAGGAGCGCGAGGAGGAGTGGCGAAATCAGGCGGCTCTCCGCATCGCAGTATCGCTCAAGCTGCCTGTCCTCGCTACCAACGGCATTCGCTATGCAAAGGCTTACGACCGCGAAGTCTTGGACCTTTTCACCGCGGTTCGGAACCACACCGATCTCGACCATGCCGGACGGCTCCTGTCGCTTAATGGGCTACGCCATCTGCGCTCTGCGGCAGAGATGGCAAGGGTCTTCCACGATGTGCCATGCGCGGTTCAGAACTCGGTCGAACTCTCGTCGCGTCTCGGATTCGAGTTGGACGATCTTGGTTATAAGTTTCCCTGTTACCCCGTACCTGAAGGCGAGACGATGGATAGCTTTCTCCGCAAGCGGGTTGCTGAGGGTGTAATTCGCCGATATGGACCGAAGAATGACTCTGGCTTGATGGAGCGGGCGAAGAAGCAGGTAGTCCATGAGTTGGCGTTGATTGCACAACTTGGTTTCGCTGGATATTTCCTCATTGTGTGGGACATCGTTCAGTTCTGCAAGCGGAATGACATCCTGATTCAGGGCCGGGGAAGCGCTGCGAACTCCGCCGTCTGCTACGTGCTGGAGATAACGGCTATTGATCCGGTCGGTATGGAGCTTCTCTTTGAGAGGTTCTTGAGCGAGAGCCGGGGTGAGTGGCCAGACATCGACCTCGATCTGCCATCCGAAGATAAGCGCGAGCAGGCGATTCAATACGTCTACCAGCGATACGGCGAACTGGGTGCAGCGATGACCGCCAACGTCATCAGCTATCGCGGCAAGTCCGCCGCCCGTGAGGTTGGCAAGGCGCTCGGCTTCGATCAGGAGTCGCTGGGCAGGTTATCCAGCCTTGTCAGTCAATGGGAGTGGCGCGGCAAGACGGACACGATGGCACACTCGTTCCAGAATGCAGGCTTCGACATCAGGCACCCGCGCATCGCCAAGTATCTTGAGCTTTGTATGCGGATTCAGGACCTGCCACGTCACCTCGGCCAGCATTCCGGCGGTATGGTGATCTGCCAGGGGCAGCTCAATTCAGTAGTTCCGCTGGAGCGCGCCTCGATGCCTGGGCGGACAGTAGTCCAATGGGACAAAGAGGACTGCGCCGACCTCGGCATCATCAAAGTCGATCTGTTGGGGCTGGGGATGATGGCGGTGCTCAAGGACTGCCTGGAACTGATCCCGCAACACTATGGCGAGCGGATTGACCTCGCACAACTCCCCGAAGACGAGGAGGTGTACCGGACGCTGCAACGGGCGGATACGGTCGGAATGTTTCAGGTGGAGAGTCGCGCGCAGATGGCATCCCTTCCACGCAATAATCCTGACCGCTTCTACGATCTGGTTGTGCAAGTTGCGATCATTCGTCCCGGCCCCATTGTGGGCAAGATGATGCACCCGTACATGCGCCGCCGCCAGAAGAAAGAGCCGGTCACATACCCCCATCCATCACTGGAGCCGGTGCTGAAGCGAACTTTGGGAGTCCCACTGTTTCAGGAGCAATTGCTGCGCATTGCCATGACAGTTGCAAATTTCTCCGGTGCGGAGGCGGAAGAACTACGCCGCGCGGTCGGGATGCGCCGGTCATGGGAACGAATGAAGAACCTAGAAGGCAAGCTCCGCACTGGGATGACGGCGAACGGTATCGATCCAAAGATTCAGGAGACGATCATCGAAAACATCAGTTCCTTCGCTCTGTATGGCTTTCCGGAGTCACACGCGGCCAGCTTTGCTCTCATCGCCTACGCGTCGGCCTACCTCAAGGTGAAATACCTTCCCGCATTCACCTGCGCGATCCTGAACAATCAACCAATGGGCTTCTACGCGCCCGCCGTCTTGGTTAAAGACGCACAGCGGCATGGGCTTCGTGTGAAGCCGATTGACGTGCAGGTGTCGGATTGGGCCTGCACCATCGAACATGAGCCGGATGGATCGCTCTCGCTTCGCATGGGCCTCGGTTATGCAAAGGGACTTCGCAGGCAGGCAGCCGAGGCTATCGTGGCTGCGCGGAGACTGAGCGGCCGGTTTCGTTCAGTAGAGGACATTGCGCAGCGTAGCCCATCTCTAAATCGCAAAGAACTCACACTGCTTGCGCGGATCGGCGCATTCAATAACCTCGACGGCATCGAACACCGCCGCGATGCTCTCTGGCAGGTGGAGCGCGCTGGACGGCTGGAGGGGCCGCTGCTGCGGCAAAACAGCGAATGGCTGCATGAAGACACCGACGACCCTGCACTCCCGCAGATGAGCACCGAAGAACGGCTTGTGGAGGACTATCGCGGCACCGGCCTTACGGTCGGGCGACATCCTATGTTTTACCGGCGTGCCTGGCTGAAGACCCAGAGTGTTTTGTCAGCCCAGGAGCTGCGGGCACGCCGAGACGGAGAATTCGTCCGAACGGCAGGCTGCGTCATCGCGCGGCAACGTCCAGGCACGGCAAAGGGATTCATCTTCATCTCGATTGAGGATGAGACTGGCATTGCCAATATCATCGTGACACCCGATCTCTACGAGCAGGAGCGCGTTGTGGTTACGCGGAGCCGATTTCTGTTGGCGGAAGGGTCGCTTCAGAACCAGGACGGCGTGATCCATGTGAAGGCCACGCATCTTAGGTCTCTCTGCAATCAGATGCTGGAGGTCCGGTCGCATGATTTTCATTAGGGAAGACACTATACGTAAGAACATTATCGAAGCTTCTGGAAGTTCCGATAAGTCCACCCGCTGCTTGTGTCCGGCCTAACGAAGAAAACTGAATCTCCCGCGATCATGTCATCGTTTTGAACGAGCGGCATCTCAAGCGCCTCATGACCGAGTACATCCACTACTACCATGACGACCGGACGCACCTCGCGCTGGACAAGCAGACTCCAGAGGGACGTGCCGTCGCACGAGGTGCAAGCCCAGATCGCCGAGTCATTTCGATGCCGAGGCTCTGTGGCTTGCATCATCGTTACGACCTCGCCGCCTGAACCTTCCTGGTCCAACTTCGAGAAAACTGTGGATAACCAACAGGAGAAGTGCGTCGTCAGCCCTTCTCCAGCCGACTCGGCACAGCCTTGCTCCTCTCTGTTGCGAACCAAGGCCACTTTCCCGCTTGAGAATCGCGCGCAATATCTTCTCCCGAACAGCCCCCGAGTCCAAAATCGGCTCACTTTTGTATCCGGATGGAATTTTGACGAGGCACAGGATTACGACCGTTGATAAGTCCGGACTGGGGTCTCAAGGCAACTTGTTGGGTCGATTTGTGTTCACTTGCAGATCGTTGGCAATGGAAGGTAAAGCTGCTTGAGGAGTTGTTCTGGCCGAATCTGGAACACATCGCAAACGCGAAATAAAGTTGTCAATGTAATCGGTCTACCAGCTTCGATTTGTTGCCAGTGTCGCGTGGAGAAGCCGAATAACAACATATCGCAACAATAGAGCAGAGCGAACTATCGAGATCGACCCGGTTGATTCGAATACGGTCCTCGGGGCGATTGGATTCGAACCAACCACCCCCTGCTCCCGAACCAGATGGGTCAGGCTGGCTGGGCTTTCAATTGAAATCCCCGATGGAATCATCGGTGGGATTGCTCTTAAAAGTCCCTTGAGCTTTGACCGCTACATTTTTATCTACATCGATGTAGCCATAAAAGACAGATGCGCTAGCCAAGGCCAGCGCATCGCATTGAATCTTAATGAGTTGTGTTGGTCGGGGCGGTCAGATTCGAACTGACGACCCTCTGCTCCCAAAGCAGGTCACACAGCTTGTGGAAATCTGTTGAAGCTGAGTGGAAATAAGTGGTTTCTATAGAATAAGTTACTGCTTCTTCGCCCACGCATGTTGAACTTTGTAGCTCTTTGGTGCTTTGACCGTCACAAAATCGACTACATCAATCGCGACTGGCCCCGGTCTTTTCATTCGCGAATCTGGTGTCTTTCAGGCACATGTGGCTGGAGTATTTCCAAAGTCCGCTGGGGTTGACCGAGCTCGGACGAGCGCTATGGTCGGTTCTTGCCGATTGACACCCGCTCTCGGATCGTCTAATTGGACCGGATGATTTTCAAAATGGGATTCTCTCTGTGACCGTCATCACACCGGCGAGAGAGTAACTCCAAATAGTCTCTTAGTACGTTTCGATGGCGTCCGACTACCGGGCATGCAGTCGGAATCGCCATCCGTGTCTTCGGGCCCCACTCGAATTGCGGATTGGAGAGACCATGTTCTACAAGGTTCCGGAAAACCTCGCGTCAGAGCTGGAAGAACTCGATTCCTACATCGAGCGCTATCGCAGCGGCAAGATTGACGCCGCCACGCTGAAGGTGCGCCGCGTTCCCTTCGGCTGCTATGAGCAGCGCACCGACGGTACCTATATGGTGCGGATACGGACGACCGGTGGAGCGCTGACTCCGCGCCAGTTGCGAACGATTGCCGAGGTCTCCGCGCGCTACGGAAACCCTGCAATTCACGTGACCACGCGGCAGGAGTTCCAGATCCACGACATTGCGCTGGAGAACGTTTTGCCGGTGATGCGCGAGCTGTTACAGGTGGGCCTGGCTGCACGCGGGGGAGGCGGCAACACCGTCCGCAATGTGTTGGTCTCGCCGGACGCGGGGGTCGGGCTGGACGAGGTATTCGATCCGAGCCCCTATGCGTTTGCGCTGACGAGCAGGCTGATAGCCGAGGCTGACTCCTGGATGCTGCCAAGGAAGTTTAAGATTGCTTTCTCTAATTCGCCTGCGGATAGCTCTTATGCGGAATTCAATGATCTGGGATTCGTCGCGCAGCTTCGCGATGGCGAGAAGGGGTTCCGGGTGTATGCTGCCGGTGGCTTGGGCACCAAGCCGGAGGTCGGGCATCTGCTGCATGACTTCATCCAAACGGCGGATGTTTATGTCGTGACGACGGCGGCCAAGCGGCTCTTTGATAAGCATGGCAACCGCAAGAACCGCCATGCGGCCCGGCTGCGCTTCCTCTGGAATTCACTTGGAGAAGGCCGGTTCCGCGAGTTGTACGAGGAGCAATTGGAGCAGGTGCGTTCGGAGAATCTTCCTGCGTTGCAGATCGAAGAGGTGCCCCAGACCTGCACGATTCCTGCCTTTTCGCCTGAGGTAGATGAGACGCCCGAGTTTGAACGGTGGCGAGCCCGCTATGTCGAGCCGCAGAGGCAGCCGGGGCTAGTCTCAGTGCTGGTGCCGATCTTTCTTGGCAACCTGAAGAATGAAGATGCGATCTTACTGGCGAACTTCCTTGAGCCGTTTGGCGACTATGTAATACGTGCAGCGTTTGGCCAGAATCTCCGCCTGCGCAATATCCCGGAGAGCTACCTGCCCAATGTCTTCCATCTAGTACGAGAAATTACGGAGCTTGCGTCGGGTCCGCGGCTGCTGGGAAATTCCATCTCCTGCACCGGCGCGGACACCTGCAAGTTGGGCATCTGCCTCTCGAAGGGAGCACTGGCTGCGACCGCAGAAAGGCTGAGTAACTCCGACCTGGACCTCAACCAGATTCCAGAGTTTCGCCTGAATCTATCGGGCTGCCCGAACACCTGCGGACAACACATGCTCGCCGACCTTGGGTTCTTTGGCAACGTGGGACGCAAAGAGCAGCAGATGTTCCCGGCGTACATGGTGGTAGCCGGCGCTGAGATCGGCGAAGGGAAAGCGAGGCTGGCGCGCCAGATCGACCGGGTGAGTGCGCGCGATCTGCCTGAGTTTGTACACGAAGTCCTGAAAACCTGGGTGACCAAGAAGGACAGCTACGCGTCGTTCGCGGCCTATGTCGATGGCGAGGGAACTCAGGACATTCGCACCATTGCCGATCGCTTCCGTGCGATTCCTGAGTTCAGCGTGGACAAGACCTACTACTACGACTGGGGCGCGAAGGACACGT
>Ga0326727_10002313_pt1 | contig 65916 bp, 55 predicted proteins | sample MB2enrmetagenome_FD_207643 | JGI IMG/M metagenome (GOLD analysis project Ga0326727, IMG submission 207643) | Lab enriched peat soil microbial communities from McLean, Ithaca, NY, United States - MB29MY | ecosystem: Environmental > Terrestrial > Soil > Wetlands > Peat | place: USA: New York...
GTGGAAAAGTCCAACAACCGACTTTCCCACCGCGCTTGGAAATCCCGCCAAGTGCGCGGGATTCCCACTTTCCCACCGCCTCGACGGCGGCGGGAGATTAACCAAAACCGGACATTTCACTTGCTACAAAAAGCGGACATTTTAACTTGCTAACAACACCCGATCTCGCGAAGCGAGATCATAGGTACGTCAGGTGGGCGAAACGTGGATATCGAGATTCGGAGTCTGGGAGAAGTAAAGCTCATTAAGCTCAGTGGCAAGATTTCGCTGGGTCCCACCGTGGACCGACTGCGGGAAAACCTGGATGAGTTGATGGACAACGGCGCCAACCAGTTTCTTCTGGAACTCGCAGAGGTTCCCATGATCGACTCCAGCGGCATCGGCCTCCTGGTCCGGTATATGACCGCTGCCAAACAGCGGGGTGGAGCAGTCAAGCTGTTGAACCCGTCCAAATTTACCGTGCAGACATTGAAAATGATCGGATTATTGAACTTGTTCGAGGTTTTCCAGAGCCAGGACGAGGCAGTCTCTTCCTTCAATTAGCCGGCCGTTATAGGCTGAGGGACCCGCTTGACTACTTGCCTCCGATTACTGTTTGGTTACCTATATTGTTACTAGAGCCGAGTAACTTTCACGCTGCCGCGGGAATATCTGCAAGTTGTTTCACTTCCCCATTGTCCGCAGCTAGCAAGTAGTTGCAACCGCAAGCACAAACTTGCTGGGCGGTTGGCATCGTTATTGCATTTCTAAAGTAGCGTCCTGCTCGCCGGGAAGGTCGGCGAGAGCGAGGATAACCCAATTCAATTTGTTGTTGGAGGCTCCATCGTGCGTCGTAACCGCTTTCTCTTATTGCTGGTTGTAACCCTCTTCCTCTCCGCGGTGGCCACGGCCGATTCCGCCCCTGTCACCATGACCTTACTTGGCGTCGGCACTAACAACTCCGGCGGTTACTACACCTATCCCTACTATTTTTCGATCAACGGCGGAAAGGCCACGGCGTTGATGTGTGACTCGTTCACCAACCACGTTTCGATAGGTGAGAGCTGGACCGCTCACGTGACCGGATTGCTCTCTGGAAAGGGTCTATTTGGCAACCAGCTTACTGACTACAAAGCAGCGGGCATTATTTTCATGGACGTAATGAGTGGGAAAATCAGCGCCACAGCAGGCAACTGGGCTGTGTGGAACCTGTTCACGTCGGGTATTACGACCGACGCCGCTGTGCTCGCTCTTGATAAGAGCGCTCTTGCTTCAGCAAAGTACACTCCGTCGGGCTATTTTAAAGGTCTCGTACTGTACACACCTGTGGGCGCAACCCCGGGCCACGGACCGCAGGAATACATTGGCTATCGAACGGGACTGACCACCCCCGAACCGGGTACCATGTTGATGCTCGGGACAGGCCTGATCGGCATCGCAGGCGTGATGCGCCGCAAGCTATTGCGCGGCTAGTCGGTGAAAGTTGGTTTCGGTTCGCCGAGGGACCGGTTCAGCCCCTTGCGCCGACTTCGTCTTTTTCCCGGGCGGCGTAGTGGGAGTCGACGTAGTCATCGAGAATCTTGATGAACTCGGCCACGATCTTGTCGCCTTTGAGCGTGGTGAACAGTCGGCCGTCAACGTAAACGGGAGCCTTCGGTTCTTCAAAAGTTCCGGGCAGTGAGATTCCCAGGCTGGCGTGCTTCGACTCGCCGGGGCCATTGACCACGCATCCCATCACCGCAACTTTCATTTCTTCCACTCCCGTGTAGCGTCCCTTCCAGACCGGCATCTGCTCGCGCAGGTAGGTTTGAATCTGCTCGGCCATTTCCTGGAAGAAGGTGCTGGTGGTGCGGCCACAGCCGGGGCAGGCGGTGACTTGCGGGGTGAAGCTGCGAATACCGAGCGACTGGAGGATCTGCTGCGCCACGCGAACTTCTTCGGTGCGGTCGCCTCCGGGAGCGGGGGTAAGCGAAACTCGAATGGTGTCGCCGATGCCTTCCTGCAGCAGCACCGCCATCGCGGCGCTCGATGCCACGATGCCTTTGGCGCCCATGCCGGCTTCGGTCAGTCCCAAATGCAACGGGTACTGGCAGCGCGAGGCTAGCATGCGATAAACGTCAATCAGATCCTGCACGCCGCTGACTTTCGCGCTGAGAATGATCTGGTCCGGGCGCAGTCCATGCTGCTCGGCCAGTTTCGCCGAACTGAGCGCGCTGACGACAATCGCTTCCATGGTGACTTCGCGGGCGTCTTTCGGCTCCGGCAGGCGGGAGTTCTCGTCCATCATTTTGGTCAGCAGCGACTGATCTAGCGATCCCCAGTTCACGCCTATGCGCACCGGCTTCTGATGCTTGACCGCAACTTCGATCATGGTGCGGAAGTTGTCGTCGTTCTTGCGTCCGATGCTGGCATTACCAGGGTTGATGCGGTACTTGGCCAGCCCCTCGGCGCAGCCGGGATATTTGGTCAGCAGAAGATGTCCGTTGTAATGGAAGTCGCCGATGATCGGCGTACGCAAGCCCTGCTTCTCAAGCCCCTCGACGATGTGGGGAATGGCCTTGGCGGCATCGTCGTTATTGACCGTGACGCGGACGACTTCGCTGCCGGCGCGCGCCAGGGCGGCTACCTGCTTGATAGTGCCGGGAATGTCCGCAGTGTCGGTGTTGGTCATGGACTGCACCATAACCGGTGCATTGCTGCCCACGCGGACGACACCGATGGTTGCGGTAGAGGTTTTTCTACGCTGAATTTCGGCCATGCTAGAGGTCTATTTTAGCATTCAAGTCGGCCATCAAGTCGGAAACACTGCAGAAAGAAGGCAGTCCGCCATTACGCGCCTCCTCCATCGCCGCAACCGTAACAGGATTGGGAAGGGGTGAAGAGGCGGGGGGTTTCCGAGGGATTGCAGATCCCTCACTTCGTTCGGGATGACAATTCTTCGAGTTTCTTGACAAGTTTCTCCGCACACAATCGAACTACGGCATTCTTGTTAGCCCTGGCAGTGTCTTGACCAGGTCGTTATAGATCACCATCACGGCAAAGAGCACCAGAAAGACGAAAGCCGCCTGATAGATACGTTCTTTAACCGGCAGGCTGATCTCCTTCCGCATGAGGCCCTCGATGAAGAGGAGCAGGATCACGCCGCCATCCAGGATGGGAATCGGCAGCAGGTTCATGATGCCCAGGTTCAAGCTGATGGCGGCGGTGATCAGGAGCAGCGGCATCCAGCCCTCTTCGCGGGCGGCTAGTCCAATGTCCCTGCCGATACCAATCGGACCATCCACCTGACGCATGGATACCTTGCGCTCCACCATCTTTTGCAGCAACTCCAGGATCAGGAAAGAGCTCTTCTTGTTCTCCGACAGAGAGCGTTTCAGCGCGTCCGGGAAAGCCAGCTTCACCACTTTGGTGGGAACGCTGGCGACGCCGATCCGGTAGCGAAGCTCTTGCGAAGTTCCTCCGGCGGCGAGGACCGGTTTCACCGTGAAAGTCTGCTTCTGGCCATTACGGAGAACCACAATTTCCAGAGGCTGATCCTTGGTTTGGCTTAACATCTGGATCAGCGCTTCCACCGCGGGAATCTCCTGGCCATTCGCGGTGAGGATCTGGTCTCCAACCTTCAGACCGGCCTTTTCGGCGGGCATCCCGGCTTCGACGGTGGTCAAAGTTACGCTGGATTCTTGCGGCACCCAACCCATGGCTCCGTACTGATTGGGCCCGAACGGTTCCGGGATCAGGACCTTCTCGGTGACCTTGCCGTCGCGCTCAATAGCAAACTTCAAAGGCTGATTCGGACTGAGCGCATCCTTGACGTCCACTTGTTCCCAAGTCGGATTCTTGATGTCGTCGGCCTGGACAATTTTGTCACCCCTCTGAATGCCTGCCTTCTCGGCGGGAGTGTTGGGATTCACCCATCCCACGACCGCCGGCTCATCGAGAACCGCGGGATATTCGTAATGCACCATGTACACGCCGGTGAGCAGGACGACGGCCAGCAGAATGTTCACCGCCGGCCCGGCCAGCGCTATAAGGAAGCGCTGCCAGCGCGGGTGTGACAGAAACTCCCCTGGATCGCCGGTGCGCTCGTCCATAGGGTTTTCCCCCGACATCTTCACGTAACCGCCCAGCGGAATGGCGCTAATGCGATAGTCGGTATCGCCTTTCTTGAAGCCCAGCAGACGCTTGCCAAAGCCGATGGAAAACACTTCCACTCGAACGCCGAAATACTTGGCGACGGCGAAGTGGCCGAATTCGTGAATAAGGATCAGGAACCCCAGTACGATCCCCATAATGAAGATGGTGTGGAGGATGGATAAAAGCTGTGGCATCATTCTTTAGGTTACTCCAAAATTCGTATTACGACCTGGCCCCGATGGGTGATCTTTTGCGACGGCGAGACTGCACTACTTCTCTTGCCAAAAGGCGGGCTTCGGTGTCCAGAGTCAGGACCTTCTCTATAGATTCCAAATGTCCGGCGGGCGTTGCAGTTATTACTTCTTCGATGATTTGCGGGATCTCTTCGAATCCGATCTGCTCCTCCAGAAACGCGGCCACTGCGACCTCGTCCGCGGCGTTCAAGGCGATGGTCTTTGCGCCTCCGACACCCGCCGCTTCGTAAGCTAAGCTTTCGTAAGCTAAACGCAGACAGGGGAATTTACTCATATCCGGGGGGCAGAAATCCAGATGCCGTAAGTCACTTATCGAGAAGCGCAATTCCGAAGAGATGCGCTCCGGATACGTCAGCGCATACAGAATGGGCAGACGCATATCGGTGATGGAGACTTGAGCAAGTATGCTGCCATCCACGAATTCAACCAGGGAATGGATCGTAGATTGCGGATGCACAATGACTTGCACGCGCTCGGGTGGGACGTTGAACAGGCGGCAGGCCTCGATCACCTCGAACCCTTTGTTCATCAATGTTGCGGAGTCGATGGTGATTCTTTTCCCCATCTTCCAGGTGGGATGATTCAGCGCCTGTTGCACCGTAATTGATGCAAATTCAGACTTGGGCGTCTTCAGAAACGGGCCACCGGAAGCGGTCAGCCAGATGCGCTCGACCTCTTCCATGCGGCCGCCGCGCAGACACTGGTGGATGGCATTATGCTCGCTGTCAATCGGCAACAGCGGCTTGCCCTGCTTCCGCGCCTCGGCAGTGATGAGTTCCCCCGCCACGACCAGGCATTCTTTGTTCGCCAGTCCGACGGATTTCCCTGCGCGCACTGCTTCGTAGGTCGCTTCCAGGCCGGAGACGCCGACGATCGCGCTGACCACGAAATCCACTTCGGGATGGGTCGCCACGCGTACCGTGCCCGCGGCGCCATGCACGATTTCGATCTCAGAAAGTCCTGCGCCGCGAAGTTTGGCGCAAAGCGCTTCGGCATCCTGCTCCTTGGCCAACGAAAGGATGCGCGGCTTCCAGCGCACCGCTTGCTCAAAAGCAAGCTCGGCATTGTTGCCAGCCGCCAAAGTTGCAACCTGAAAGCGGTCAGGATAGCTCTCGACCACACTCAAAGTGCTGCGGCCAATGGAGCCCGTCGAACCGAGGATGGCGATGCGTTTCATGCGCGAGGACTGATCTATTGTACGGGATCGAGCGCAGTTCGAACCGCAACCACGCGATCCAATGGCCGGTCCCCCACGCCGACCTCACGACAAGTCGCAATCAACCGTAGCTTCCGGTTTGCCGACTAACCATCCAGAATCTTTGCATCCGCGTGGAACGTGTTGCGTGGGCTATAATCACGCGCACGCATGGCACTCAGCTCCGGTACAAAACTAGGTCCTTACGAGATCCAATCGCCGCTGGGCGCGGGCGGCATGGGCGAGGTGTACCGCGCACGCGACACGCGGCTCGGGCGTGATGTCGCGATCAAAGTGCTGCCAGAGGCGCTGGCTAATGATGCCGACCGACTACGGCGTTTCGAACAGGAAGCGCGCACGATTGCGGCGCTGAGCCATCCGAACATCCTGGGAATCCATGACATTGGTGCGCACGACGGTGCGCCGTTTCTGGTCAGCGAATTTCTTGAAGGACAAACACTGCGGGAGAAGCTCGTATCAGGGCCGCTGCCGGTGCGGCGCGCGATCGAATACGCGCTCGGCATCGCGGAGGGACTCGCGGCGGCACACGAGAAAGGAATCGTACATCGGGATCTGAAGCCGGAGAACGTGTTTGTCACTCGTGACGGACGGATTAAAGTGCTGGATTTCGGGCTGGCGAAGCTGGTTAGGCCGGAGGAAAACCACGAAACTGCACTGACGCTAACGAGCCCGGCGACTTTGCCGGGTATGGTAATGGGTACCGTAGGCTACATGTCGCCAGAGCAGGTGCGGGGGGAACCGATCGACCCGCGATCGGACATTTTCAGTTTCGGTGCGGTGTTGTATGAGATGCTCACCGGCAAACGCGCCTTCAAACGCGAGACGTCCGCAGAAACCATGACCGCGATTTTGCGCGAAGAGCCACAGGCGCTGAACGATACCGCCTGGCAAGGTCCGCTGGAACTGCAACGGATTCTTGCGCGATGCCTGGAAAAGAATGTCGCGCGACGATTCCAGTCAGCCAGCGATCTGGCGTTTGCCATTGAATCGCTGAGCGGAGCTTCGACCAGAATGCCGACCGCGAAGAGAGTGCCGCAGCCAAAGTCAAGGCGAGCGTGGCTCCCGTGGGTCATAGCCGCTGCACTGCTGATGGGAACTGCGGTCTGGGAAGTTTCTCGGCCGGCGGCTGCACCGGCCAACCCGCTCGAAAAAGCGCATTTCACGCGCGTGACCGACTTCAAGAGTGTGGAAGCGGCGATCTCGCCGGACGGCAGGTTCGTGGCTTTTGTCTCCGATCATGACGGCCCCTTCGATGTATGGCTCACCCAGGTGGGTACCGGACGTCTGATTAATCTGACACAAGGGAAGGCGGGCCCGTTACCTGGGCCTTTACGAAGTGTGGGTTTTTCGGGCGACGGCTCGGAAATTTGGGTCGGCGGTGGCGATGTGGGTATGCGCCTGCGGCTGATGCCCCTGACGGGAGGTACGCCGCGTAATTTCCTCGGTGAAGAGGTTGTCAACCTGGCTTGGTCACCGGACGGCGAGCGGGTTGTCTATCACAACTTCGGTGATGGCGACCCTATGTTCGTGGCCGACCGCTCTGGCGCCAATGCTCGGCAGATCTTCGGGGACCGGCCGGGACTTCACAACCATTTTCCAGCCTGGTCGCCGGACGGCCGTTGGATCTATTTCGTTCATGGAACGCCGGCGACGAAACAGATGGATTTATGGCGCATAGAGCCAGATGGCAGCCACGCAGAGCGCCTCACGCAATTCAATATAGAAGTCGCTTATCCCACGCCGGTCGGAAACCGCACCGTGTTTTACGTAGCGCGGGACGCAGACGGTTCAGGACCGTGGCTGTGGGCGTTTGATCTGAAACAGAAGGAGTCGCGGCGCGCGAGCGTCGGTCTCGAGCAATATACGTCGGTGCAAGCTAGCGCGGACGGCCGTAAGCTGGTGGCCACCATCAGCAATCCTGTCGCGGGACTTTGGAGCGTTCCGATCCTTAATCGACTAGCCGAAGAGAGCGACGTGAAACCGTTTCCAGTGCCGACCGTGCGCGCGCTGGCGCCTCGCTTTAGTGGCTCCACTCTGTTTTATCTGTCCTCCCTCGGTACGGGCGACGGATTGTGGCGCCTGCGCGACGGACAAGTGACTGAGATCTGGAAGGAAGCCGATGGCGCCTTGTTGGAGACGCCCTCTGTTTCGCCGGATGGAGGCCATGTGGCCATTGTGCTGCGGCGAAACGGGAAACGCCAACTGCATATCCTTTCATCAGACGGCGCCGAACTCCAGCCCATCGCGGAGGGAATTGATGCCCTGGAGTCGAGTTGCTGGTCGCCGGATGGCAGATGGATCGTCACGGGTGGCAGCGATGCCACCGGCCCCGGGCTTTTCAAGATCCCGCTGGGGGGCGGATCGCCAGTTCGCTTGGTAAGCGGGACGGCACTCAATCCAGTCTGGTCGCCGGATGGAAGCCTGATCGTCTATGCGGGTTTGAATGTGCGCACCTTCGCTCCGCTTCTGGCCGTACGTCCGGACGGAACCAGCGTCAAATTGCCCGAGATCATCTTGCGGCGCTTGGGCGAGCGCGTGCGCTTCTCGCCTGATGGCAAGAGTCTGATCTACATGGGGGGATTGCTCGCATCCCAAGACTTCTGGCTACTCGATCTCGCCTCCATGAAATCGCGCCCCCTCACCAGGCTGCAAAACCGTGCCACCATGCGGACCTTCGACGTCACGAGCGACGGGAAACAAATCGTCTTCGACCGCTTACGTGAAAACTCGCAGGTCGTCATGATCGATCTTCCCAAGGAATAGCGCTATTCAATCACGACCAGTTGGCAGTTCCCGAGGTCTCTCTTGATCCGCCCGAGTGACGGGCAAGCCGGAAGCAATCCTACTGCATCAGCCGCCAAGCCCCATACGCCCACACCACCGGCACTGCGAAGAGCATGGCGTCAATGCGATCGAGCATGCCTCCGTGGCCGGGGAGGATGGTACCGGAGTCTTTTACTCCCGCGCCGCGTTTTATGAGGGACTCGACCAGATCGCCCAACTGCGCCGCAATGTTGACCGCCGCCGACAGTAGAATGATGGGCCACAGTTGCGGCTGTTGCAGGCCGAACATCCCATCGCGGCGTTCGATCAGGCCGAGGCGCAGAAGATCTGCACTGATTCCGGGCGCGTGCTGAAACCACAGCGTGCCGACGATCACACTGGCCAGGATCGACGCCACCGCGCCTTCCCATGTCTTGTTCGGACTGATCCGCGGCGACATGCGATGCCGTCCCAGCGACTTGCCAACGAAGTACGCGAAGATGTCTCCCGCCCACACGGCGAGGAGCAGGTAGATCGTCCAGATCGCTCCCGCCGACTGCTGGCGAATCGCGACCAGCAGCGCCATCGGGATTGCAATATAGGCAAAGGCAAAGGTCGAAGCAGCCGCCGCCGGATAGCCGCTGCTCAAGTCTGCGCGCCCCATGGCCACGGTCAGAAACACAAACGGTGCAAGCGCCGCCGCCAGTGCCAACCCGTAGAGTATGGCGGTAGTCTCAACCAGCGGCGTGCGGTTGGTAGACGCGACAATTACAAACACAAAGAAGAGAGCAACAAAGACATACGTCGCTTGCCCCAGGGGCTGGACCCCGTAATGCGTTACCAGCTTCAGGAATTCGGCGATAGCCAGCAGGGCGATTGCTCCCGCCACAAGGGCCAGCGTATAAAGCGGCGCCTTCAGCACTAGCAGCAACACCAGGGGAATCAGGATGACGGCGGTCGCGATGCGCTTGATCAACGCTTCGCCTCAGCGTGGGCCCGAAGCGGCGTAGGCTGCGGAGCATGTCCGTCCGGCCCCAGCCCGCCGTAGCGGCGGTCGCGCTTCTGATATTCCTCAATGCCTTCCAGCAATTGCACGCCGCGGAAATCAGGCCACAACGTCTGTGTCACATAGATCTCCGCATAAGCAAGCTGCCAGAGCAGGAAGTTACTCAGCCGCATCTCGCCGCTGGTACGAATGACTAAGTCGGGATCGGGCAGACCCCGGGTGTAGAGATTTTCGCTAATCGCTTGCTCATCAACTTGCATGTGATCGAGGCCGCCATTGCGCGCGGCAGCCTCCGCCAACGACCGGAAAGCATCGACAATCTCGCTGCGCGCACTGTAGTTCAGCGCCAGGGTCAGCAGCATCCCAGTATTCTTCGATGTCGCGTCGCTCGCTTCTTCCATTTCGCGCTGCACCGAATCCGGTAACTCATGCTGGCGTCCGATGTATTTCAAGCGGATATTGTTTTCGTTGAGCGTCTTGATTTCCGCTTTGAGAAAGTGGCACAAAAGGCGCATCAGGAAGTCAACTTCCGTCTTCGGACGCTTCTTCCAGTTTTCCTCGGAGAAGGCGTAGAGCGTCAAAGCGGGAATTCCGATGCGGGCCGCGGTTTCGACCGTCGAACGCACCGCGGCGACGCCGGCGCGATGTCCGGCGACGCGCGGCATGTGCCGGCGCCGGGCCCAGCGTCCGTTTCCGTCCATGATGATGGCGATATGCTGGGGAAGACGCGCCCGATCAAGCCGCAGGTAAACGTCAGTTTCCTTGCGGTCCATCCCCGCCGGAACCGTGTGTCGCAAGCAGACCTCTCGAAATCGAAGCTAACACACGAAATCCAGTGTGTGCAATGCGATAGGAGTCGGGTCTGCCCTATCCAGCCGATCAGGTGTGGTTCACGCCATATGCATTCAACACGTCCCGCAGCGTCACGACGCCTTCCAGTTTGTGGATATCGGCGCGGTTCACCACGGGCAGGATTTCGATCTGATTGGTGCCCATGCGCTCGAGCGCTAAATCAATCCCTTGGTCGGGATGGACGTGCGGAAATACCACTGCTTCCACTACCTTGCCGATTTTCTGATCCGCGCCTTTCGCCAGTTCTTGCCCTAGCCGCGCAAGATTGATGACGCCAACCACCCCTCGTCGATCCATCACCAGCCATGTCTGGATCTCGCTCGATCGAACTCGCTCCAGCGCTTCCCGAACGGTAATCTCGGCTGGCAGCAACTGGCTCGCAGCGTGCATTACTCTTCTTACTTGGCGCTGGCCATATCGCCGGCGCGTTTCCGACCTCGGCAGGTGTATGCCATCCTGCACCGCAAGCGCTTCATAGATAGGCACGTGCTGCAATCGTGAAGCAATGAAAAGGCTCACCAGATTCGCAATCATCAACGGGACGATCACCGCATAATCCTGCGTCATCTCGAAAATCATCAGCACCGAGGTCATGGGAGCGCGCACGATCCCCGCGAAGACCGCCCCCATCCCGACCAGCGCATAGGCGCCCGGCGTCGCCGTGTAGGCGGGAAACCAATGATGCGCCAGCGTCCCTACCGAGCCGCCCAACATAGCGCCGATAAACAGGGAGGGACCAAAAATACCGCCTGCGTTGCCCGAAGCATAACTGGTGGTGACGGCGATGAGTTTCAATACCACCAGCAATGCCATCAACTGAATCGCCATCCTACCGTTCAGCGCATCGCCCACAAACCCATAGCCCACGCCCAGAACCTGCGGCACAAACCATCCCATCGCGCCCACCACCAACCCACCCGCCACCGGTTGGAACCAGACCGTCTTCTGCGGAAACTGCAGAAAGCGCGCCCGCATACCCAGCAAGAGCTTGGTGAAGGCCACCGAAACCAGGCCGCCGGCCACGCCAAGCACGGCATAGACCGCAAACTCCGCCGGATGGACCAGTTGGTATTGCGGAACCTTGAAGAGGGGGTTATTGCCGAGCAGAACGCGCAGAACCATCCACGAAGTCGCCGAGCCCAGCACCACCGCACCCATCACCGGCGCATGGAGATCACCCATGATCTCCTCAAGCGCAAACAGCACGGCCGCCAGAGGCGTATTAAATGCGGCTGCAATGGCCGCTGCGGCTCCCACCGGGATGAGATTCTTGACTTGCTCGGTGCGTAGTCCAAGGAGCCGTCCGAGCACTGAAGCAATGCCCCCACCCACCTGCACCGAAGGTCCTTCGCGCCCCAACGGGATTCCGCTGGCCAGCGTTGCAGAAGTGCAGAAAAACTTTCCGAGCACGGTGCGCAGCGTGATGCGACCGTCGCGCGCGAACAAAGCGGCCTTCGTCTGCGGTACGCCGCTGCCGCGCGCATTAGGAAAATAGCGATACAGCAAGTACCCGATACTGAGCGACCCCACGACCGGAAACAGCACACGCCGCCAAGGGGCGCCGCCCACTGGATACAGCCGCATTCCTAATCGTTCCGTCAGAACGATGAAAGCGACGACCGCCAAGCCAGTCAATGCGCCGATTACCAGCGCCAAAACCAGAAAGATCTGTTCTTCCCGTTGCCGTAGTTCGGCCACGCGATCGAGCAGCCAGGTTCTCCACCTGCTTGTGCTCGTCCTCTGTACGCTCTCACTCATCTAGGGAATTTCTCTCGTTGCTCAGATGCCAGACTTGGCAAGCTGATTGTAAAGCCAGGCAAAGACAGCGCCGCCAACGAGACCGTCTACGACCCCGTAGAGCGTCCCGACGATCACCTCCGCAATGCTCCGCGTCGCATGGTAGCCAGGGTACACCGACGACATCGTCTGGAGGAATTGCTGACCATAATTGCCCGAGATCAAGTTGGCTAGACCCGTCACCAGCATCGCCAATCCCCACAGGATTGCCGACGCCAAGGCCAGAGCTTTAGTATCGAATTTCATAGCTCGCTCCTTACGTGCATTTTAGTTGTCCTTATCCAAGAAGCTTTTAGTGGGAGCACAGAGGAAGGCGAGCTGAGCTTAGCCCGCCCTCCTCGGACCACGCTTAGCGGTCAAATACGAAGTGGTCAACCCGGTTCTGCTGCCAGCACTGTTCGTTGTCCTGAGTGCAGAAAGGTCTTTCCTTGCCATAGCTGACGGTCCGGATGTGATCGGCGGGAACTCCTTCCTGTACCAGCGTTCGCTTCACCGACTCCGCGCGACTGGCTCCGAGGGCAATGTTGTATTCCTCGGATCCGCGGTCGTCACAATGGCCTTCGACCAGAACCTTGATGCTCGGATGCTGGGCCAGGAAGGCCTCGTCATTCTGGACCGTCGGCGCTTCGTCAGGGCGGATGGCATATTTGTCGTAGTCGAAGAAAACATCTTTGACATTTCTGCTGAACAATTCCTCATCCGTAGGTGAAGGCATTGCCTGAGCGATGGGCGCGTTGACCGTGACGCGGGCGGAAGCATCTTTCGTTCCTCCCGGCCCCTTCGCAACCAGGGTGTAGGTAGTGGATTCGCTTGGCGTGATCGACCGTGAACCGGACGGCGGCAGCGCGCCGAGTCCGGCGATGGTAATTTCATTGGCGTTGCTGGTTTGCCACGTCAAGACCGACGGCTGTCCCTGCTGAATCACGCTGGGGTTAGCTGCCAGAGTGGCGGTCGGTGCGGTGGGTGCGGGTGCCGGCGGAGGTGGTGGGGTCACTTTGGCTACTTTCTTGGCGCATCCTGCCAGTGACAACACGCTTGCCAGCGCTGCTAGTAGAGCAAATGTCTTTAATCTTTTCTGCATCATTTTTTTCAATCCTCCTCACATGGAAGACACTCGGTGTCTTGTAGGCACTGATGGTGAAGGGTGAACAATCTCCCGTGCATCGCGACCAATGCGGGCGGCCGCAACAGGCGATTGACAGGTTCTAAAGCGACCAGGTGAGGGGGATCAGCAGCGCAGGATGGCGATGTGCTCGGGCGAGCCGGCCGCCCCCAATTCGGTAGTTGGAAGTGACATTGAGAACAAAACCGACAGCGGCGAAATCGGAGCGTTTCCCTGTGAATTGAGAGCGGCCTGCACGATGGCGATCTGCACGCGAAGGGCTGATCGTGCGGCTTGAAGGGCGGTAACCGGTCCATGGACCACGGGATAGGGACCCTGCATCGCCGGAAAGAGAAAAATCGTCAGGACGCAGACAACGGCTATCACAGCCAGTTCGCATCCGATGCGGCCAGAATTCATCGACGTGCCATCATTATATCGCAGGCGAACCCGCGTTCTCACCCTCAGCAGCGAACGAGCTCAGTAGAGCAGTATCGCGACCCAGTACGTGCCAGTCGGATACGCCGCATTGCGTGCATAGCAGGCGCCTACCGCAAATTGCTGAACGCCCGGATCGCGCAGCAAACGCAGCGCGCCCTGTGGCAGGACTTCCGGGCGGCTCTGCGTGTAAGTGATAATTTTTCGATTGTCGTAAGCGGTGGCGAGCAGGCGTGCGTTCGGACGGCTCTCTCTGGCCAGCGAGCAGGCGGCCTCATCAAGATTCGGCGGCCTCAGTTGCACGAGTTCTGACAGTCCTGCCTCTTGGCGCATCTCATCCACGGCCCGGCCCACTAATTTCACGCTCTGCGCGGCCGAATATGACGGAACCTCGCGCGCGAAATCCTGAACCACGTACAGCCGGCCATGGCTCCAGATAGCCGCCATGCCCACGACATTGAATTCGCGGTCGAGCAGGTTGCGCTTATGCAGAGCCGAGCGCATGAGGGCTTCGTTCGCTCCCGGTGCGCAAGATGCGTTGGCGATGTTCTCGCCGGCGCGGTCGATTTTCAGCGCATCGTCCGCGGTGCCGTTTATCGGCCCCACTCGCGCAATCCTTTCGAGCAGGGAGGGCTCACCGGAAAATTGATGCTCCAGACGCTCGCTGGCAACCATCCGCCGGGCGTGCGCCAGTGCCGCTTCGCGCAGACTTTCATTACTGCGCAACGGCGGCACGCCAGCCAGTTCGCGGCTCTGGTTCACCGCTTCCAACAGTTCGTTCTCGGCGGCAGTGTCCTGGCCAGTGGAGGACGCGGCCGCCGAGTTCGATTGGGGGGTGGGCTGTTTACTGCTACCGTTGTTACTAATTTCGATCGCCGGCGAAGGTATTTCCGCCGCGCAGGGGCCAGGACATACCGCTAACATCGCGAATGAAACCGCTAGGGCCCTTAGCATGAGCATTAGTTGAAAGCTTCGACTTGGGGGTTGCCAGTAAACTTCCGCTTTCCATCTCTCACGCTAGCTTCTAGAATTCAGGTCAGCTACTTACTATGGAGACCATACTGCTGGTTACCGTGCTCGCCGGAACCCTTGTCCTGCTTGGGTTTTCGGCTGTTTTGCTGCGCCGAATGTCGGCTGCCGCGCAAGTAGATGTAAAGGCGGAAGTTGCAGGCCAGCTCGAAAGGCTTGCTACCAGCCTTGGCCAGAAGTTCAGTGCCGCCACTGCCGATATGGCCAGTAGGCTGGAGCAGACCAAAGGGGACCTCCGGCAGCAGGTCACAGACCGCATCCAGCAAGGGTTTTCAGAGATTCGCAGCTCGGTCGAGCAGCAACTCGCCGCGGGTAGAGAGGAACAGAACCGGAGCTTGAGCGAGGGCCGAACCGAGTTGACCAGGTCTCTTCTGCTCACCACACAGCAACTCAAAGTCGAATTTCAGAGTCTGAATCAACAGACCGCGCAAAGCCTCGACTCGATTCGCGATCGCGTCGATTCGAAGCTGATGGCGATCACCGAGCAGGTGCAGCAGAAACTCGATCAGAACATTAAGGAAGGATTTGCCCAGTTCGAAAAAGTTCAGCAACACTTGAAGGCCGCGGAAGAACAGCTCCGTGAAGTCGGCGCGCTCGGCCACTCGATCAACGATCTGAACAACCTGCTCAAGCTTCCACACCTGCGCGGCCAGTTCGGTGAAGCAAGCCTGGAGCGGTTGCTCGCGGACTTCCTGCCCGCGCACATGTTCGCGCTGCAAGCATCCGTAGGCGAAGGCGGAGGGCGCGCCGATGCCGTCATCTATTTCCCCGACCGCAAGTTGCCCATCGACGCCAAATTTCCGCGCGAGCAGGTGATTGCGCTGTTCGAGAGCAACGACGAAGACGAGATCGCTGAAGCACGCGTCGCCTTGGTGCGCGTGATGAAGGCGGAAGCCAAACGCATTCAGCAGTACATCCAGCCGGAGAACGGCACCACGGAAATCGCGCTCATGTATCTGCCGAGCGAAACCTTATATATGGAGGTTATCCGCAACCGAGAACTCGGGGACTGGATGAATGAGCAACACGTCTTTCCCGTCTCGCCCAACACCTTGCTGATGACGCTGCACACCATCGCGCTGGTGCACAAGTGGTACGAGGTTGCCAGCCGTTTCGAGAAGAGCCGCGCCGAGCTTGCCAAGGCTCAGAAGTCATTCGACTTTTTCCAGAACCAGTTTGAAAACGTGGGCAAGAATCTGAACAAGGCCCAGGAAGCGTTTGAGACTGCGCAGCGCCATCTGAAGAGCTATCGCGGAAAAGTTTCCGCACTCAGCGGGCAGGAGCAGTTGGAGTTGGAGGCGTCCGCAGGCACCGACAAACCGCTGCCGCTGATTGACAAAGCCAGCGCGTGATCTCTAGTGGAATAACTTTGGTATATACCAATGATAGATATCATTGATATCTATTTATGGTATATACTAAGCGAGGAGTTCACCGATGCCGGAGACAGGAATCGCTAAGCTATTCCGTAATGGACGCAGCCAGGCTGTGCGCCTGCCTCGTGAGTTTCGCTTTGAGGGCAATGAGGTTCGCGTGCGCCGGCTGGCGGAGGGAGTGCTTCTGGAGCCGCTCATCGCTGACACCGATGAATGGTTTGCAGAAATCGACCGGGTCCGGGAAGGTCAGTTCTTTGGCAAAGGGCGAAACCAGCCGGTAACGCCACGCCGCGAGATCTTCAAGTGAAATATCTCCTCGACACGAACGCTTGCATTGCGCTGATCAACAACAGGGCGCCTGCGGTACGGCCCCGCTTGCAAAGGGCGCTGGCTGCGGATGCGAAGGTTCTGGTCTCTTCCGTGGTAGCGTTCGAGCTTTGGTATGGGGTTGCTAAAAGCGCCCGGGTGGAAGCCAATGCGCGGCTTTTGGAGACGTTTTTCGCGGGGCCGGTGAGCCTGCTCGCTTTCGAGCCCGAAGATGCGAAAGTCGCAGGCCGGTTGCGAGCGGGGTTAGAGACCGTGGGCAGGCCGATCGGCGCTTATGACCTGTTGATCGCTGGCCAGGCGCTGCGCCATGAGTTGACGCTAATTACCGCTAATGGGAGGGAATTTGGACGGGTCAAAGGGCTGGAGTGGGAGGATTGGGCCAAGGCGTGAGCCACGCTTACCCGTTTACCCAAAGCTCCGGACCGCTTCGCTCATCCCACTTTCGTACGCGGAGATCAACTTGTCCGTGGTGGCATTGACCTGGTGGTCAATCTGTTTGCGCGAAGGGTCTGCGTTAAACCAAGCGAGCGACTGTCGGATGCCTTTGGCAAAACTGGTGGTGGCACAGTAGCCGGGAACAAAACGTTTGATCTTGGAGTTGTCGAAAACCACGCTTACGGATTTGTCTCCGATCAGTGTCCCCTCCTTTTCGGGAAGGCACGCGATGATGAAGTCGGACGGAATGTGCACCAACTGCGGTTCCACGCCGACGGCGGCGCCGACGATGCGGAACAACTGATCCCAGGTGAGCACCTCATCCGACGTGATGTGAAAAGCGTGCCCTATGGCTTGTTGGTGGCCGAGCAAGCCGACCAATCCTTTGGCGAAATCGGTGTTGTGCGTTATTACCCAGAGGGAAGAGCCATCTCCCGGCACGACCATCTTTTGCCCGCGGATCATCCTGTCGACGGCGGTGTATGACTGCTGCCAGCTATTGAGCACCAGCGGGATCAGAGTCTCGCCATAAGTAAGCGATGGCCGCACGATGGTTACGGGAAAGCCCTCGTCGCGATAGGCCCGCATCAGGCGTTCTTCGCAGGCAATCTTGTTCCGCGAATAGTCCCAATGCGGATTGGCCAGCGGAGTGGACTCGGTCATCAAGTAGTACGTCTGTGGCTTTTGATAGGCACTGGCGGAGCTGATGAAAACGAACTGCCGGGTGCGTCCGCGAAATAATTTGAGATCGCGTTCGATGTCAGCCTGGGTGAAGGCAATCCAGTCGACAACCGCGTCAAAGGATTCGTGCTCCAGCTTTTGGAGTAGCGCGGGATCGTTCACGTCTGCAATCAGAGCTTTGACGCCGGACGGAAGCTGCGACCCATACTGGCCGCGCGTCAGCAGCGTTAGGTCGAAACCACTCTTGGCAGCTAGCGCAGTGCACGCGGTACTGATGATTCCGGTTCCACCGATAAAGAGAATTTTCATAAGTTAGGATGCGGCCAGCCCCGGGGCCCCGGCCATGGATTTCAGGTGGTCCGCGCCGCTCACTTCCCAGATTCCATCGAACTTCACGAAATAAGGTTCCACCGAAATACCGGGAAAGTTTGAGGTCAGGAGTTCTCCGGCGCGGAGGAGTTCGTTGCGGTGATGGTCAGCTTCGGCCTGGCGGTCACCTTTGAAATGAGCCAGGCCGCCGTAGGTGGCGCAGTCGGAGTGGCTCATGACCAGAACGCGTTTGGTCTGGTGCAGCCGGATCGACATGCGGACTTGCTCCAGGATGAAGTCCCTCTCGAAGTCGTTGCGCGGAGAAGCGAGGGTCTTGGCTCCTCCGGCGACGACGATCATGTCGGCGCGCACGATGGCTTGCCTCTTCAGGAATTTGTGCACGACCGTGCCGATGCGGTAATCGAAGCAACAGAGGACGGCGGCATCGGCCACGTAAGGCTCGGCGGGCGAGTCGAAATGGAAGACCTTACGCATGGGATCCTCGTCCTGATTCTAACTTACGCAGCACCTGCGGCCGCGTTCTCCTCCCCGGCGTGCTTCCCAAGAAAAAAGCCTCCGCCGCGGCGGAGGCTTGTAACGGAAAACGCGCGTTTATTTAGTGGACGGTCAAGTAGACCGGTGTGCTGTGCGCCGCTCCCGTTGCGGCAGAACCGGTGATGTTAATGGTGTAGTAAGCAGCCTGCGTTCCGCCGCCGGGGCTAGTACTGGTGCTTGAGGATCCACAGGCCGACTGCAGCAGGATCACACCGGCGATCAGGCCGAGAACCGATGCGGCCAACCATCGCCGCCGCTTGCGACCGACGCCGATACCCAGTCCGGCCAGGCTCAGGCCTCCAATGGGCAGCCAGGCGGCGTAGAACGAGCTGCGACCGAAGAACATGCCGGTGGTCACGGGGCGGGCCACGGTTTGGATGCTGAGCGCCGTATTTTGGCAAGCGGTCCCGGAAAGCACGACAGGGGTAGGGAGAAAGGTGGGCGTGGTTGCGGTCACCATCGAAGGCGAGGTGCTCTGGCTTGGAGTGATGCTCGCGCTATAGCCACCGTACGCGATACTCGCGGCCGTGGGACAAAACTCGACCTGGATGACGGCTGGGTCGCCGGCGTAAATGGTGGGCGTCGAGGTCGAGGCACTGATAGTGAAGTCGACAACGTCTGCTAGCTGCGAAAGCGTGTTGGACCCTGACGTCGCACCGTTCGCCACGGCGTAGCCCGAGACTGGAATTGTCGAGACGTAAGCCGTAATGGACGGCGTCACATCGACTTCGACCGCCGCGTTGACGCCGCAGGGCGGCGTCGTGCATGCCGCCAGTGTCGGAATATTGCAAACGATGGTCGTTCCGCTGACCGGGCCGCAGGTTCCCGAGCCGGCGGTCACTTTGGCAGTGGCGTTCGACGCCAGCCCTGTTGTCGGCACTATGGCGTAGAAAGTCACATCGGACGCGGTGTCGGGTCCGGTGTTGATGATGTCGAAGGTGAACGCGACTTGGGTCCCGGCCGCGACTGGGTTGGGCGATGGACTGGTGGTAGGTTTCGACACGGTAAGAGTGCTGGCGGCGCCAATCTCGCTCACGAAGGCATCTGCTGCGGAACTTGCCGGGCAGGGGGGAACGGGAGCGGTGTTGTTGAGGCATGGCTGGAGTGGATTCTTGGTCGGGAAATCTGTCGATTGGGTGTCACCGGCGACATAGGCGGCATTGAAGGCATCGAGTGCGATTCCGGTACCCTGATCCGCCCCGCTGCCACCTAGATAGCTCACGTAATCGCCGGCAGCGCCACCTCCCGTCGATGTGGTTGAAATCAGCGCGACGAAGGCGTCGCTTGCTCCCCCGCCATAGGTCGGCTGGAAGGCGTCGCTGGTTACGGGGAGGAGTGGGTTTTGCGACTCGGTGGTGCCGGCCACGTGTGCTGCCTGCAGCGAATCCACTTTAATGTCCTGGCCGCTGTCCGGCCCGGATCCGCCCAAGTAAGTAAAGTAGTTCAACGGATACACCGACCCGGTCAGGTTGCCGAGTTTGGCGATGAAGGCGTTGGTCGCACCGCTGACTAATTGACTGCCCTCAAAGCCAGAGCAGTTGCAACCCCAGCTAGTCGAGTCGGTCGAGCCGGTCACGTAGGCGTTACCAGACGTGTCCACCGCGATGGCTTTGCCGGCATCGGTACCGCCACCGCCTATATAGGTTGAATAGATCGGATTGGAACCAGGCTGGTTAGGGTTGATCTTGGCGATAAAAGCGTCCGTATTGGTATTGGTCGGGTTCGGCAAGGTGCACGTGCCGTGGTTACCGGGTTCGTTAAGGCAGGACTGCTGCGCATTGAAGAGCGGGAACCCTAGCCCGCCGTTCAACCCCGTGGGCAGCATGTTGGTCTCCCCGGTGATGTACATGTTCACGTTGGAGGGAGTAGGGTCCACGGCAATGCCACCGCCGTTCGCCGTCGCCTGCGCGGGATTTGAGCCGCCAAAGAACGTGGAGTAGATCATGCTCGGGAATCCGCTGTAGGTGGTGTTGATCTCGCTGGCGAAGAACTGTGGGTTCCCGGGAGAGTTCGACGTCCTCTGAAAGCCGTTGGGATTCGCGGGGAAACCGTCGCTGATGGGGTTAGTCGATGTGGTGTCGCCGGTGACATAGGCATTTCCAGCAGCATCGATTGCCATTCCGGTAACAATATCGGTTGCATTGCCCGCCGAATTGCTACCCGCGAGGTAGGTGGAATACCGCAGTGAGCTGGTGGTTGATCCCACATTCACCCTGGCGAGAAAGCCGTGGGTTCCCGCATCCGGCCCAGGTCCTGACTCGAACGCGGCCTCTGCGCCGTTGATGGGAAAGTCGGTAGACGTGGTTGAGCCGGCCACGAATATGTCGAAGCCTGTCGTCAACTGGTCCAGAGCCGTATGCACCGCGACGCCAGCCGGATTGTCAGTTCCCGAACCGCCCAGATAGGTCGCGTAAATCAATTGCTGATAGGGCTGATAATTCGGCGGCTGCAGAGTGGGATTGATCACTGCGATGAAAATGTTCGTCGCGCCCGGGGCTGCATTAAGCGTTGACTGGACCGGCGGGTCGGCCGAGCCGTTGGGTTGACTGGGCGGCAAGGGAAAGTTCGGTGAATTGGTCGAGCCCACCAGATAAATATTGTTATCCGGACCGATGGCTACGTGCACGAATTGCTCGGTGTTCTCTCCACCGATATATGTCGAATAGGTCAGGACGGGGTCGATGACGAGTTCGCGGCTGTGGTCGTAGGCTCCGACGGTAAACCCGATTTTGTTGTCCGCGATCTGCCGGAAGTTCCCCGCGACCGTCTTCTGATTGTTTCCGTCCTGCTGGTACACGCGAGGGGCGTGGAAGCGCACGTCTCCGTTGGCAGTCGAGAGGATGAGATCACCGGAATCCCCCGAATCAATGCGCGCGGATGCGCCCTGGAAGCTGAGCGCAATCTGATTCGGGTCGGCCGTAGGTGCAACCCGGAAGTCGTATTCGAGCTGTCCCTGGTCGCCGTAGTAAACCAGGTCGACGCCGGGATAAACCGCCCGATGCTCCACGCGGGCAAACTGGGGAATGTCATGGCGCCATTTGGAAGGATCATTGCCAATAAAATAGTTGCTCTTCCCCGGCAGAGGCGAAGCTCCGGAGACGCGGGCCGAGGAGTTCGCTCCGTCAAGCCTCATGCGAATCACCGAACTGGAAGCACGTTGAGAGCTGAGCGCTGAGCGCTGAGAGCCGGGTGCGGAATGCTGAATGCCGACGGCTCGGTGCAATTCCAGCACTGCTTCATCGGAGGTCAGAAACAGGCCGTAGCCGGCGCCGCGCGCCAGGAACTTGACCCGAGGATCGGTCTGGCCCTGGTTGGGCTCGAAGAACAGCGGCAGCGACACTGCCCTCGATGAAAGAGCTTGGTGGGCGGAGGGCTTGGGCACACTGGCTTTGGCGGCATTTACCGTAGTTGAAAAATAGAACGCGACGCCAGCGGTTGCCAGCACTGCTGCTGCCAGAAACGCGGCCTTCAGCCCATTTCCTGTCTTGTTTTCTGTCACCGGACCTCTCACCAGACCTCCTACCGACACAGGGCAATTCCGATTCACGAAGCTCCTCCGATTTCCCAATTTCGTGGGGTGAGAACAAGAATGGCACACAAACACCGCTGCGGCTCGATGCCCTTAGAAAGCGGATGCGTACCTGTCACCAGAATACTGGGATTGAACCAAACAAATACTTTTACATCCAACAGATACGCTGTCAAGCGCGCAGACACATGGGCCGCATAGTGAGAAGCCGAAACCGGGGCAAATGGTTGCAAGAAAAGGTGTCAGGTCTTAGGTCTTAGGTTCTGACTCAAGCAGTGATCCCGTAGGCGATGTTTTCCTAAGACCTAAGACCTGACACCTAAGACCTGCTTTTTTTCAATTCCTCAATCTCTCGCTTCAGCCGCGAATACCGCGACACAATCGTTCCGAGATAAACGATGTGGATGATCCACGTGACGGCGTAGGCTGCAAAAAGGTATCCGTTTCCGCTCATCGCACACTCCCGCGCGGATCGCGCAGCGATTCCATGGCATGGGCCTGGTCGACCTCGCGCTGCAACTTTTCCAGTCGATAGCGCGACCAGCAGACCAGAAATGCGAAGCAGGAAAAGGCCAGCCAGTTGATGAGCAGCACGTGCAGCATGCGTGGGTCGATGGATCCGCCTCCACCCATGACCGGCTGCGGGTGCTGGGTGCGAAAGAACCAGATCGAAAAGTAAACAAAGGGGACGCACAGCGCCCCCAGAACCGCCAGGGACGCCGCCAGTAAAGGCGTCTCTCCGCTGGAAGAAAAGCGGCGCAGAAAAAGATAGCTCACATAGATGAGCCACAGCACCAGCGTCGAGGTCAGCCGCATGTCCCAAGTCCACCAGATGCCCCAGACCGGACGCGCCCAGATCGGGCCCGTAATCAGTACGACGGTGCAGAAAACCACGCCGACTTCGGCCGTGACCAGCGCCACGATATCGGCAGCAGGCTTGCGCTTGATCAGATAGACAACCGAAGCTCCGAAATTGATGAAGAAGAGGATGAACGCCGTCCAAGCCGAGGGCACGTGGTAGTAGAAAATCCGCTGCACGTTGCCCATAGTCCGTTCGGTGGGCGCCCACACCAGCGCCATGTACAGCGCGTAGCTCAGCAGGATCGCAGTCAGTACACCGAAGATGGGAAAGGCTCGTTTCATTGTAAATTCGTTGCTGGTGGAGCGCCGGGCGTCCCCGCCTGGCCACCGTCGTGCCGGACGGGCGAGACGCCCGTCGCTCCACCTCATTCCGCGTTCAGCACGGTTTCAAACAACAGCAGACACACCGTAGTAAACACCAGATCGTAGGTTGCAAGCAACACGATCCAGAAACGCGCGCCTTCGCCGTTCAGTATGGCGGTGGTGGCTTGTACCATGGCGAGGAGAGCCGGGATCGAGATGGGGAACAGCAGCAGCGGCAGCATGATCTCGCGGCTGCGGGTGCGGATCGACATCGCCGCAAAAAAGGTTCCGTTCACCACCAGCGCCCACGTCCCGAGCACCGCCACCAGCAGCAGTTGCCAAGCCGGGCCCAGCGCCCGCAGCCGGTAAAACACGATGAACAGCGGAGTCATCAGCGCTTCCAGCACGCTCACGAAAATAAAATTACCCAGAGTCTTGGCCATGAACAGCGAGTTCGCCGGGGCGGGCGAGACGCGGTAAGCGTCGAGTACCTGATTGCGCAACTCGCGCGCCCAGGTCTGGTTCAGCGCCACCACCGCCGCGAACAGGAACGCCACCCAGACCAGGCCGCCGGCAATCTGCCGCGATTCTTCGGCGGTCGGATCGAATGAAAAGCTGAATACGACCACCACCAATAAAGAAAAGAAGAGCATGGAGTTGATCGCGTCCTTCGATCTCCATTCCAGGCGCAGGTCCTTGAGCAGCGTGGCGCGGGTGATGCCGGCTGGCGCGCTCATTTTGTACTCTCCCCCGAACTCGTGTGGTGACGGGGCTCCGCCCCGTCCCGGCGGGGCGGAGCCCCGCCACCACACCCGTCCGCTAGCCAGCGAGTGCGCGCGACAATCTTGCCAAACTCCATCCAGACGAACTCATCGGCCGCGCCTTCAAGCAACGAGGCTTGGTGCGTGACGACGAAGATGGTTGTGCCGCGATCTCGCGCACCCGCCAGCAGTCGAACCATCTCCGTGGCGGAATGCAGGTCCACGTTCGAGAAGGGCTCATCGAGCAAAAGGATTTCCGGGTTATTTAATAGAGCGCGCGCCAAAGACATCCGCTGCCGCATGCCTTGCGAATATTGGCCAACGGAGCGGACGAGATCAGGATCAAGACCGACCGCGCGAATGACCTCGGCGCACCGGGTGCCGTCGGTGATCCCGTAAAGCCGGGCAAAGTACGCGAGGTTCTCCATCCCGCTCATCTCGTCATAGAGCAGCGAAGGATGCGCCATGTAGCCCACCTGCTGGCAGATGTCATGAAACTTGCTGGCGCCGAGAATCGTTACTTCGCCGCTCGATGGCTGGTTGAGTCCCGCGAGAGTGCGTAGCAATGTAGTCTTGCCGGCGCCGTTATCGCCGAGAATGGCATAGAGTTTTCCGCCAGAAAATTCTGCGGAAACGCCGCGCAGAGCAGCGAAACGGCCAAACTGCTTGATCAGGTTCGAGACGGTGACGACGGGCGCGGTTTCAGTCAAAGTTTGGAGTTAATTCGACATCCCGTTCGACGGGGAACTCTGGTTCTGCGACATGCTCTTAGCCGGTTCAGCGGCCGGACCAGCTCCGGGCTGCGGCGCGTACTTCGACGCGCACTTGGCCTGCAGCTGCTTGGCATGGAATACGCCGTCGCGTCCGAAACTTCCATCGGCCAAGGCCTGCGAGTCGTCCTTGAAAGTGTCGGGAGGAGCTTCGGTCCCGGTATACGAAACTGGCAGGGTCAGGTCGTTTTCCTTCAGCATGAAGTCGACGCGGGTTCCGGACCGCTTGATCGAGCCCGGCACCACGTTTCCGGCCACGCGCAATCGCTTGGAGTAAGCCTCATTCCCCATGCCGTTCAATTCTTTGATGGTGACGTAGTAGCTCTTGCTGTCCTGCACTCCGGTGTAGGCCAGATAGCCGAGCGAGACGAGAATCAACACGGTGACGGAACCAAATTTCAGGTATCTGCTGGTGTCGCTCGACATGAAAAGACCTCACCCCTGTGTAGAAACTCTACGCGCTGGCCAGTTGCGGGGTCAAGGCGCGGGCCTCGCGGTGGATCGGGACTTGCGGCCTTTACCGGCCAGCCCAAACACAACAAAATAAAGTCTATAAACGTACTTGACATTATTCGCCGCAGGCTCTATATTTGTATAGTTTCTTCCCGGCCTGCACCGCCACTCGCCTGGTGGTGCGGGCCTTTTTCCCTTAGTTTCCTTCCTTCTCTTTTTCCCGTTCGTAGGGCTTTTGCATGTCCCGGCGGCACTCGTCGAGCGCGCCCTGGGTATTGTCGTTGGTCTGAATGCACTGCCGATATTCATTGATGGCGCGTTCGCGCTGGCCGGTTACGTCGAAAATCTTGCCCAGTTGCAGGTGGCTCCAAACCTCGGTCCAGCGCGGTTCGCCGTCGCCATTCAGCGACTCGCGGTAGGCGTTCGCCGACGCTTGATAATTCCTCTGCAGGAAAAACACTTCGGCAATCCGGTAGTGCGCAAGAGAACTGTTCTTGCTAACTTCGAGCGCCTTGTTGAACTCGCTCAAGGCTCCCGCCAGATCGCCTTGCTGGGTCAGGCCCTGTCCGCGCACGATGGACGACCGCAGCTTGATGTCGGCGGAGTTGGTCAGCACGCGGTTTTCGGGATCGATCGAGATGCGCCGCGGGCGTCCAAAGGTTTCCACCGAAAACGGGGAATTGGTGCCCACCACCTCAATGCGCTTTTCTTCCGTTTTTCCGTCGGTATCGATTCTCAAATTTACCGGCATGCGGAACAGATCCAGGTCCTGCGTGATCGCGCCGACAATCCGGAAGCCTTTGTTGTTGCCCAGCCGGTAGACTGTGTACTTGGCCTTGAACTCGGGAGCGCTGGTCGAATCCATCCACTGCGAGTAGAACCAAACCAGCTTTTCGCCATACACCTTCTCGCTGAGCTCGCGGAAGTCGTCGGTGCTGGCAGGCTTGCCCGCATATTTCGCGGCAAAGTCGCGCATGATCTTCAGATAATTCTTCTCGCCCACCACCCAGCGCAGCATATGCAGGACCATCGCGCCCTTGTCGGTCACCAGAGACTGAAACTCGGGAGAAAAATAGTCCAGCTTGTCGGCGCTCGAAAGCGGCACGCTGTCATAGGCGAGCGCGCCCACCGACATGTCTTTCACCATTTCCTCGAGTCCCGCTTGGCCCGCCGCGCTCTCTACATAGCGAGCTTCGGAGTATCGCGAGAAGCCGTCGCTGATCCACCAGTCATCTTTCGATGCCGGACTTACCGAAACGCCCCACCACTGATGGGCAATCGTATTGGCCAGCAAGCGGTAGTTGATCTTCTCGGTGATGGCGCGGCTTGAAAGCGCCGCAATTTCAGGCGCCCACGCCGTCGGCACTGTGTCATCCGGGAGTTCCACGATCTTCAACCGCGTCGAGGGAGCGAGCCCATACTGGGTGACGAAGTAGGTGAATGCCTTGACCGCCGTCGAGGCGTACTCCGCGCCCAGGGCCTGCTTGTCGGGCTTGAAGAAGACGTGCAGGTCCATGCCCGCTTCGTCACTCTTGAATTCCTGGAACGTGCCGGCAATGATCGTGCCCGGGAAACTCGGCTTGTCCCAGGTAAAGGTAAAGGTCTTGGCGTTTGCCAGCGCGGTCGCCGGCTTCTTGGGAATTGCGGTTGCCGAAGCAGCCGCGGCCGGTTCTTTCCCGCTGCCGATCACAACCATGTGCGAAGGAACAGTCACGTTGATGGTCGCGGTAAAGCGGTTGACGCCGTATCCCGCGACCGGAAACCACAGTCCGGAATAAAGCAGGTAGCTCGTGTCCGGACCAACGTAGGCGAGCTTCAATCCCTGCACCGGGCTGTCGTCGGCGCTTTCGAGCGTGCCTTCGTATTCGAAATTAAAAGTGGTACTCGAATTCTTGGCGATACCGTTCGTGAGCGCGAAGCGCACCGTCGACTCCTGCGTATTGCGCTCGGGAGTAAGCGGCTTGTTGTTGGCGTCCGTGAGCTTGGTGATGCGCAGCGCGTTGTTCAGCTGAAATGTGGCCACGCTGATGTCTTCGAGCGCCGTGACCTTGACCGTAGCGTGCGCAGTCAACTTGTGCGTCTGCGGCAGGAGTTCGACGTCGATCTGGTAGTCGTCCGCGCGCATGCGGGTTTTCTCGGCCGCCCGCGTCGGCCGGTTCGCGGCCAGGCTGAGAACAACGATCACCGTAAGGGCGAACGCCCGACGCGCTGGGCGAGAGTGGCAAAGCTTCAAGTAGAGTCTCCTGGCAGGGCTACAAGTTCTTAAGATGTTAATTTTCACGCAAAAGATGCTGTAAGGACAAGCGCGGGAGAGATTTGTTTGTGTTTAGTGTGGCGCGGACATTCCTGTCCGCCGCCGACTTACCGAATCATTTCCCTCGGATTTCCTCGGATCTCATTCAATATGATCTCTGCCGCCCTTTCGGAGGGATGCGCGCCACCGCCTCCAATCTTCAGTTTTGCCTTCACCGCTGCCAGTCGTTCGATCATGCGCGCCCGCGCCTCGCCGTCAGGGATAATCTTGTTCATCTCGGTGACGATGTTTTCCACCGTGAACCTGTGCTGCACCAGTTCAGGAACGACCTCTTCCCCGGCAATCAAATTGACCATAGCAAAGTAAGGAACTTTCACCCGCGGCTCGCCCAGCGCGTAAGTGAGCGCGGATACGCGATACACCATGACAAACGGAGTCCCCATGATCGCCGCTTCGACCGTAGCCGTGCCGCTAGCCACGATCCCCGCGCGCGAATGGTAGAGCGCAGGCAAAGCGTCATGAACCAGGTGAATATTCCGCTGTAGAGACGCGGCTCGCTGCGTCTCCGTCGGCGGTGCAATCAATTCCTTGAGAAACGCAGCATCGAGCGTGCGTGCCACGGGCAGCAGGAATTCATATCCATTACCCAGACGATCCGCCGCCGCCAGAATCGTCGGCAGGTTCATGCGCACTTCCTTCCGGCGGCTGCCCGGCATCAGTGTGATCCAGGCCTTCGCGGCGTCGAGCTGATTTTCGGCCGCGTAAGCTTCGCGTGAAATCGCAGGTTGGGGCAGATCGGCCAGCGGATGGCCAACAAAGGCCGCATCCACTCCGCGCTCGCGATAGAACTTTTCTTCGAAGGGAAAAATCACCAGCGCCTTGTTGACGTACTTGCGCAGAAGTTTGACGCGTCCCTGGCGCCAAGCCCAGAACTGTGGGCAGACATAGTAAACCACCGGAATACCGCGCTTGCGCATCTGTCGTGCCACGCGCCAGTTGAAAGCTGGAGCATCAATGACGACAGCAAGTGCCGGTCGTTTCTCATCGGCCGCACGAATCAACTTCCGGTAGAGACCAAGAATCTTCGGCAGACGGCTAAGAACCTCAGTGATGCCGACGACCGCCAGGTCCTTCGCATCGACAACAATTTCGCACCCCGCGGCCCGCATACGCTCCCCACCCGCGCCAAAAAATTCGATCTGCAACGCTTGCGTAGGGACGGCCGCCCCCGGCCGTCCAGCGGAGCGAAGCTCCGCCCGCCGCAGCGATTCAATCAATTGCGCGCCATACATTTCCCCCGAGGCTTCACCGGCTGAGATGAGAACTTGCACGGGACACATTGTAACGGGCTAGACAGAGCAGTGTTCAGTCGTCCGCGTTCGCAGTGACTGGGGGAACCCCCGCCGGCATCTCCTGATCCTTATACTGCAACTGATAGAGCTTCCAATAAATCCCGCGCTGGGCCAGCAGTTGCTGGTGCGTTCCCATCTCGCGGACCTGGCCTTTATGCATCACGATGATCTTGTCGGCACGCTGGATGGTCGAGAGCCGGTGCGCGATGATCAGCGCCGTCCGCCCTTCCACCATGCGGTTGAGTGCGTCGCGCACCCGGAACTCGGTCTCCGTGTCGACGCTCGAAGTCGCCTCGTCAAGAATCAGAATCTTCGGATTGTGCGCCAGCGCGCGCGCGAAACTGATCAACTGCTTCTGTCCGGTCGAAAGTGTTGAGCCGCGCTCGCGCACTTCTTCCTTGAATCCTCCCGGCAAGGTTCGAATGAAGTCGGCGAGGTTAACGTCTTCCGCCGCCTGCTCCACGTCTGCGTCCTGAATGCGCGCCGTCCCCAGCCGGATGTTGCCCTCGACCGTGCCGCTGAATAGAAATGGATCCTGCAAGACGACGCCGAAGCGGCTGCGCAGATCGTCGAGATTCATCTCTCTGATATCGACGCCGTCGATGCGAATCGCTCCCCGCTGCACATCGTAGAAGCGCATCAGCAGCGAGATCAGCGTGGTCTTCCCTGCCCCGGTGTGCCCAACAACCGCGATGGTCTCGCCCGGCTCCAGCACAAAGTTGACGTCGCGCAGCACCCAGTCAGGCTCGCCAGCTTGTCCTGAAGAGTTGTACGCAAACCACACATGATCAAATTCAATCCGCCCCGGCCCCTGCGGTTGTCTCGCAATCGCCGGCGAGGTCACTTCAATTTTCGTATCCAGCAGCTTGAATACGCGCTCGCCCGCCGCCATCGCCGATTGCAGGATGTTGTATTTCTCGCTCAAGTCCTGAATCGGACGGAAGAACCGCTGCGCATATTGCATGAACGCGACCAGCACGCCGAGCGTCGTCACGCCCCGGATCACATCCTTCCCGCCGAACCAGATGATGCTGGCAATGGCAATCGCTGACAGGATTTCGACCACCGGGTAATACAACGCATACGCCAGAATGGCGTCCTTATACGCCTCCATGTGCGAGGCGTTGATGGCGGAAAATTTATTGAAGGCGCGCTTCTCGCGATTGAAAAGCTGCAAGACCAGCATTCCCGAGACGGCTTCCTGTAAATAAGAGTTGATCCGGGCGATTGCCGTGCGAATGCGCCGGTAGGAATCGCGCACCTTGTCGCGAAAAATCCTGGTCGCGTACACGATCACCGGAAGCACCGCGAACGTGATCAGCGCCAGCTTCCAGTTCATCTTCATCATGATCGCGATAATGCCGGCCAGCACGAAGACATCTTCAAAAATGGAGACCACGCCAGCCGTGAACATTTCATTCAGCGCATCTACGTCGGTGGTCACGCGCGTCACCAGCCGCCCTACGGGATTCTTGTCGAAAAACCCGACATGCATATGCTGCAGGTGCCGGAAAATCTGGCTGCGCAGATCGAACATCACCTTCTGCCCGGTCCACTGCATCAGGTAAGTCTGGATAAACTCCAAAGTAAAGGTGACGACGAGCAGCCCGACATAGAGGCCGCCAATCTGCGCAATCCCCGTCAGCGGTGCGTCGCTCAGCCGGTCGCCAATCCAGGAATGCGAGTTCGGAGACTTTGCCAGGTACTTATCGATGGCAACCTTGGTGAGGAATGGTCCCAGCACGTCCGCGCCCGACTTCAGGATGATCGCCGCGAGCGCCACCACCACGTGCCACTTGTATGGACGCAGGTAGGTCAGCAGCCGCCGCATCAGCCGGCCGTCGTAAGCTTTGCCTAATACTTCTTCTTCCTGATTGGAGGCCATCGGTGGCGCGAAAGAAAACTAAATCCGGGATTACCCTGGTTAAGCTTATCGCAAAAGCATCAACGTAAATAGATGGTTGGATGGGCCGCGAAGATAGAAAAGTTTCAGCACAAGCTAGTGGAGAGACGGGCGCCCTCGCCCGTCCCGAGAGACTCAAAGGTCGGCGAACTGCCGTTGGACGAAGAGGAAATAAAGGGCCAACAGGATCAGCAGAAACCCGTTTACGCCGAGCACAATGGGCGCCGTGAACAACGGTACCAGCCATCCCGATAATAAGTTCCCCATTGGCATGCCGCCGCGGAACGCGAAGTTATACACGCTCATAACGCGCCCGCGCATTTCGTTCGTCGTAATCAGCTGCACCAGAGAGTTGACCGTGGCAAAAACCGCCATCATCGAGGCCCCGACCAGCACCAGAAAGGCATCGCTCAGCGGCAATAACTTCGAAAAAGCAAACCCTGAAATCCCCGCGCCGAGGCAGGCGAGCGCCAGGAGAGCAACCCGCCCCCTCCTTTTGATGTTGCCTGCACCCGCGATGGTCAGCGAGCCGCAAATGGACCCGAGTCCCATGAGCGCAAGCAGATTGCCGTAGGTGTCCGGCCCGCGATGGAAGATGTCTTTCACGAACACAGGAAGGTAGGTGCGCAAGGGCATGCTCAGACCCGTCATCAAGAAGGCCAAGATGATCAACGCTTCCATCGAATGCTGCTTACGCACGAAGTGAATGCCCTGCTTCAGGCTTGTGAACATCGATTCGGTGGCCTTTAGCGGCTGGAATCGGGATCGGATCATGGACAGGGACACGACCGGCGCCAGAAAGGAAAGCGCGTTGAGTCCAAAGCACCACTTCTCACCGAGCCTCGCCAGCGCTTGACCGGCGAGCGCTGGACCGACCATGACTGCGACGTTGAATTGAATCGAATTCAATGCAATGGCATTCGGCATGTCTTCTTTTTCAACCAGCGTGGGAATCAACGCCTGGTAGGCTGGACCACCGAAGGCCTGCGCAAAGCCCGAAACGAACGACAGGCAGAGGATCTGCCACACGTGGACCAATCCGGTCGCCACCAGAATGGTGAGCAGGCCAGCGCTCGCCATCTGGACGTACTGCGATGCCAGCAGAATTTTCCGGCGCTCCACGCGATCGGCGACCACGCCGCCAATCAGGGAGAAAAGGAAGATGGGGATGCCGCCGAGAAACTGGTCCAGCGCCAGCAAGAACGCGGAGTGACTGAGCCGGTAGATCAGCCAGCTTTGCGCCACGATCTGCATCCAGGTGCCGATGCTGGACGTGCAGGCGCCAATCCACATCAGACGGAAATCGCGGTATTGAAATGCTTTGAAAACCCGGCCAATCACCCTTGGCTCCCCCGTGAGAAGGCTAACACGCACCTTCAGCATGGAAGATGACTAGGACAGAATTTAAGAGGAACCGCTAAATAATCTTCTTATTAACCTTTTGCGTCCCCGCCGCCGGCTGGGCAGCTTCCGGAGGCTTGCCGTCATGGCTCTTGCCGCATTTCGGACAGACCACCTTGGCATTCTTGTCGGCCATTTGGTGAAGGAAAGCGGAAAATGCCTGGCCACAGTGCGCACATTGAACATCAATCGTCTCATTGCTCGTATTTGTGCTCGTCATAGTGCCACTCCTACCGCTTTAATTTTACCGCCGCGGTCAGGTCACGCGCGCCCCACTCCCGTCCCATAGAATAAGCAGCAGCATGCCCCTCGGCCTCTACATCTCCGTCCCCTTCTGCCGGACCAAATGCAGCTACTGCAACTTCGCCTCCGACGTATTCTCCAGTTCAGCATACGAAAACTACGTTGCCCGCGTGCTCGAAGATATCGCCAACTCGCGCCAGCTTGCGGCGGACTTAGGGTGTGTGCTCGAAGAAACCGCCGACTCCATTTATCTCGGCGGAGGAACTCCGTCGATTCTCGAGACCGCGCAGTTGCAGCGCATTTTCGCCGCCGTACGCGGTCAGTTTGCGGTTACGCCCGATGCCGAGATCACAGTCGAATGCGCTCCGGGCACGCTAACTCCCGCTCTTATCGAAACCTTGCGGCAATGCGGAGTGAACCGGGTGAGCCTAGGCGTGCAGTCGTTCGTCGATCAGGAAGCACAGTCCGTCGGGCGGTTGCACAAGCGCGCGACCGTTCTCGAAGAAATCGATCGTCTGCGGGAGGCTGGCCTAGCCAGCATTAGCATCGATCTGATTGCCGGGTTACCGCATCAGACGCGGGAAAGCTGGGCCTTCTCGGTGTCGGAAACGATTGCGATAGATGTTCCGCACGTAAGCGTTTACATGCTCGAAGTGGACGACGATTCTCGACTGGGCAGAGAGCTGATCGCCGGAGGTTCCCGCTACCATGCCCACTTTGTTCCCGATGAAGACGCGACTGCAGATTTCTACGAGCAGGCATGCAAGATGCTGGCGGCCGCGGATATCACACAGTACGAAATTTCCAACTTTGCTCGCGCGATTCCGTCGTCCAATAACCAGTCGCGCCATAACCTGAAATACTGGACTCGCCAACCCTACCTAGGCTTCGGCGTCGATGCACATTCGTTCCTTGCGGTCGATCAACACCAGGCAATCCGCTTCGCGAACCCCGACTCGCTGGACGCGTACCTGAATCGAGCGCCGCATACGGTGACGCCGGTCTCCGCGCGGGCAGCAATCGAAGAAAGCTTTTTTCTAGGTCTGCGCCTCAACCGCGGCATCGATCTCAGCAGCTTGTTGAAATTATTTAAGATTTGTCATCCTGACCCTGGGCTTGTTGAAGGGGAAGGACCTGCTGTTTGGGAATCCGAGATCCAGCAGTGCATCCGCGACGGCCTCCTCGAACAGCAAGGCACAATCCTGCGCCTGACCGCCCGCGGCCGTCTCTTATCCAATGAAGTTTTTGCCAGATTTCTTACCGAGGAAAAGGAAAAGGTGAGAACCGGCCACGTGAATCCACGTTAGCTGGCCGACCGGTGCCGTTCGGCGTTGGCCTATCCGGTCCCCACCATTTTCACAAACTTTGGGGAGGCCGATGCCCGAGATGGGCGGCTCAGAAGGCAGAGCTTGTATCGCGGCCTCGCCCGAAGAATTCGTCTTGCCCCGAATTGTCCCGTGCGATTCAAGCGGATCATAACCACAAACGGCTCGAAGCGAAACATCACGTCAGTTACACGCTGGGGGTACCTAAAGTGACCTTGCCGGAGGCAATAAGGTCGTCGGTCGATAGTCGTTGGTCGTTTGCGGGCTTGGCTGGCGACTAACGACTAGCGACTAACGACGAACGACCAGATTAGTCGAGATCTCTCAGCGAGCAGGCCCCCGGCCCGCGAGGGTCGCCGCACGACCCGCAGGGTCCCGCCGGCATCGCCGACTGGCTCTGCGCTCCGCTCTTCGCCGACACTGCAAACACGGAGAGCTGCGGCTCCAGTTTCTTGCTCTGGCACTTCGGGCACTCGGCTTTTTGTTTGCCGAACACCAGAGCCTCGAACTCGTGCTGGCATTCCTTGCAGACGTACTCAAAGATGGGCATGAAGAAAACTCCGCGAAGAAAATTGCTGTCTTCTATTTAAAATCAAAATGTGGGTACTCCGCAAACACCCGTAGAGACGCGTCCTTTCACGCCCCACCGTTGGTTGCGCGGCGGACACGTGCAAACCGTCGCCGGCTTCCTGATCGCGCGACGTTTTCATTTGCCAACACCCGAAGAACGGCTGATCGAAGTGGAGCCCGGCGTCCAAGTGTTGTGCCACTGCCATTGGCAAGCGGATCGAGCGGGCGCGCTGACCATCATCATCGTGCACGGGCTCGAAGGGTCGAGCGATTCGCAGTACATGCGCGGCGTCACCGAGAAGGCGCTGGCCGCGGGGATGAATGTGATCCGCTACAACCAGCGCAACTGCGGCGGCACCGACGCTCTTGCCCCGGTGCTTTATCACTCGGGACTGTCGAATGACGTGGCGGCCGTGGCCAGCGAGATCATCGCGCGCGACGGTGTTTCGCGTCTGGCTCTAGTCGGCTTCTCAATGGGCGGCAACATCGTTCTGAAGCTGGCGGGCGAGTGGGGATCGCAAGCGCCGCCGCAGTTTCGAGCGGTCGCTGCATGTTGTCCGGCGATTGATCTGGCAGCATCGGCGGATGCGCTGCACGAACCCGCAAACCGGATTTACGAAACCTATTTTTTGTGGGCGCTGCACCGGCGGATGTTGCAGAAGGCGCGCCTCTTCCCCAACCATTTCGACAAGAGCCGCCTGCGCGGTATCCGCAGCCTGCGCGAGTTTGATGACAAGGTAACGGCTTACTATTGCGGCTTTACGGGAGTCGATGATTATTACGACCGCGCTTCCGCGTCGCACGTGGTCGAGCGAATCGCGGTCCCGGCGCTGGTTTTGCACGCCGCGAATGACCCATTCGTGCACATCACGGCGGAGACGCGGCGGAAGATTTCGTCGAACCAGAACATCACTTTTGTCGAGACGCCCGACGGCGGCCACTGCGCGTTTGTGGGCGCGCCCGATGGCCGTAACGACGACGGTTACTGGGCAGAGCATGAGATCGTGAACTTTCTGCGCCGGTTCTAAGCAGGCTGCGGAACTCGGATTTCGTATCAGGGTATCGCTTTAGCGATACCTCAAGTCCTTCGATATCAATCGCCCCTTCAGGGGCTGCGCGTCGAATATTGAGTTCTTTCGCGGCCTGTTAGGGGATGATGAGGTTCTGATGGATGCTGACTTCTCAATCGAACTAGGCCGCGAAGATCCGGTGCTCGATTTTCCGTGGAACGATCCGGCGGGCAAGCTCGCGTATGTTGACGTAAAGCGCCATCCGGAATTGATGGCGTCGATCGAGGAGGCAGAACAATTTCCCGAGTTAGGAGAATTTCTGCGGACGTTGAACTCGCCGCGAAGCATGGTGGAGACGGCGAAGTGCGACGCCTGGTCAATTTCGGAGTTGAGCCCGGAAGAAGAAATCTATAACGCGTCGCATAAGTTTGCGAGTTATGTGGACGTGGTGTTCTCTGATATTGACGCGCGCCTGTCTTCGTCCGCCCACGAACAATTTGTCCGCAAGCTGGTGGCGTTGCTGCAACGCGCGCCGGAGACTCCGTCGGCGGCAGAGGTCTGCGTGCGACGTTGCTACTTCGCCGAAGCTGAAGGAGTGCGGGAAGGCTGCTATTGCACCTTGTATGTGAGCGGCTATGGAAACAGCGAGACCATCGCGCGTTTGAATTGGGGAGTCGGGCTGAAGCTGGTGGGGAATGCGATCATCCAGTTATCGCGGAAAAAGGCATGATTTGTAGCAGGGCATCGCTTTAGCGATGCCGTAGCTGGTCCGCCTGCACCGCCCCTTTAGGGCCTGAGGACGCCCAACGTTGGTTTGCAGCAAACTGTTCAGGCGGGTGGCCCGTCCTATCGCGAAGCGAAGGGCGGGATGCTGCGGCGTTGAGTTTGGACGGGCGGGGGCGCCCGCCGCTCCACTATCTGAGCCTACGCAGTCTGAACTCTCCCGATCATCTTCCTCCACTCGATCCTCTTCCAGTCGATCCTGGTACGAATCAACGAGAGGATCAGCATGAAGACGGTAATCTCTATCAATCCCCATGACGCGCCGGAGATAGTCTGGGCTCGTTTGGGGAGAATAGAAAAGCGTCCATAAACGAATTCGATGTGGACCCAATAGACGAGTAACGAGGTTTGGCCGAGCTGAATCAGCGGACTGAAACCGCGAGTTGCCAATCCCCAGCGGCACCAGGCATAAGTCAGGAATGCGATCACCAGCAAAATACCAACGCGAGCCATCAGGAAATTAGGGCTCGTGTGCCAGTAGTCGTAAGTCGAGTAGAGATGGAAGGAAGAGTGGTCAAGTTGCCGCGCGACGAGAATTGCCGCCGCTCCGACGCCACCGAATAGCGCCAAGGTCTTCGCGGTTTGGTTGCGCGCTCGATCACTGAAAAGGATGAAACCCGCAGCCAAGCCGGCGAAAGCGAAAGCGGCCCAGGGAAAGAGCGGGAAAAGCCACGACTGAGGAACGCCCAGATTGTGACATCCATCAATGTAGGACTCCAGTGGCCAAGGCAGCCAGGTAGGTCGCCAAGTGGTGTAGAGCGGCGGAGCCAGTAGGGCAATCAGCGCAGCGGCGGCGATGGCTGCGCCTACTATTGCAGGACCGCAGCGGCTAAAGCCGGAACCGTTCTTGGCAGCTTGTGGTATGCCTGAAGGCGTGCCCTGATACGAGCCACCTGAAGGCGTGTCCTGATGCGAATCGCGGGTTCTTCCGCATACTGTAAGGGTGAGGCCGCAGAGCAGAGCCATCAGGATCATAGACAGGCCGATGATGTTGAGAACATCCACGCGGAGCAAGTCGGACCAAGGCGCCCATCCCCAGGCGATGAGATATTCCTGCAGGCGGAAGAGCAGTCCGAAGGCGAGGATTTCGGCGCCGCGGCGGGCCATGGTGCGGGTGATTTGGGCGGTGGTCAAGCCTTTGCGAATGAGTTTGTCAGTAACCAGAGCGAAGGAAATTCCAGCCAGAAAAAGAAACAGCGGCGCGGGCAGCGTGCCCAGGAGTTGCGATCCTTTAAGGAAACTGGTCTTGCGAGCATCGCCGCCCAGCCAGGCGTCGTAACAGTGGGTCTGGAACATCAGGACGCAGGCCAAGCCGCGCATCCAGTCGATCCAGGCGAGGCGGGAAGAAGAAACGATAGTCACGGACGAGAGTGTAACGCGCCGTCCGCTGCGGGGCCAAGGTGAAAGGAAACCGTGAGGATGGAGGTTGTTGATGTCCGCGATTGGGCAAATTCTGAGAACCTTCGCCGGAATTAATGACATCCAAGACACAGATGTGAATCGAGGAGGATCTGACGATGAATCGACCACGCGGCGATGAAGAAGCGCGGCCAGATGAACTAGGGAGCGATCCTGGACAGGTCGGCCCCGATAGCGCCGGGCAATCTGGGGATGCTCAGCAGCTTTCTTCGATCGCGGATGCGACGGATGAGAGCGTCGAGGAACTTGCCGATGGCGATCAGGCGCTGGAAGCGGAGATCGTCGAAGGCATCGAAGATGCAGCCGATCATCCTGAGCGTCCGGTTCATACTCACCTTGAATACGGGCGGCCCGATGACCTTCCACCGCGTTTTGACGCTGGCGAGTCAGACGAGGAAGAAGTGAGCGACGAGCGCCTCGGGACTAGCCTCGGGAATAGAGATGACGAGGTCGATGTTGAAGACCTGCCGGATGAGAAAACGGGTTGAGCTGAACGAGTAGGTTGCTCGGGCTCATACCCGCTGAACATGGGGCGTGCTAGCATTTCCTGAAGCTGTCACGCTCGTCATGAGATACCGTTTTCCCAGTGCGATTGCGAAGTTCGCGACCCGAATTACTGCGCTGCTGGCTGTGTTGAATTTCTTCGTGTTGCAATCTGCCCTCGCCAAAGACGAACCCAAGTGGATCGAAGTGCATACCACGCATTTTTCCGTGCTTACGGATGCGGGCGATAAGCGCGGACGGGAGGTTGCATTGCGGATGGAGCAGATGCGGGCGGTTTTTGGACAACTGCTGCTGAAAGACAGGTTGAAAATGCCGGTGCCGATCACCGTCGTTGCGCTCAAGAGCGACAAACAGTATGGCCTGATGGCTCCGGCGAAACAGAGCACGGCGACTGGGTTTTATGTGCCGGGATCGGATCGCGTTTATGTTGTGCTGAACCTTTTTGAACCCGATTCGTGGCGGGCAGTGGCGCATCCGCTGGCACATTATCTTTTGAATTTCAACTATCCTCCGACACAAGGCTGGTTTGACGAAGGGTTGGCGGAATATTTCGGCTCGATACAGATCGGCAAGCAGGTAGAGCTTGGAGGCGATCCGGAGCTGGCACCGGAATGGCACGAGGACGTCTTCGATGATTTGCGACGGGATCCAAACACGCCACAGTCGCTGACGCAACTAGTGAGTTCGCCGGTCTGGCTGTCGATGGTGGACCTGTTCACGATGAAGCATGACGGATCTGGCACGCGCGAGGGGACGCATAACACTCTCTACTACGCGCAGTCGTGGATGGTTGTCCACTATCTCATCAACAAGAACAAGATGCCGGAGGCGGGGACTTACTTCGACCTGGTGCTGAATCAGAAAGTGCCGGTGGAGAAGGCGATGGTGCAGGCGTTCGATCTGTCACCCTCGCAGATGGAAGACGCGGTGAAGACTTATTTCAAGTCGCTGAGCGGCCTTGGCATTGCGCTCGATCAGGCGAAGAAGCCGATTGCAAATCCGGTGGATATGCCGCAACCCGATCATTTTGCTATTCCGTTTGATACCGATGATATCGGAATGGCAGTCAGTCCGGTTAAAGATGAGGAAGCGAAAGCGGTGATTGGCGATGTGATGGCGCGTATTCCGGAGCACCGCGATCAGGCGTTGCACGATTTGCAGCAGCTGACCGAGGATCTTAAAGATAATGAGGCGGCGCATCGCGGGCTGGCCTGGGACGATATTCGGCAGAAGAAGTTCGATGCGGCGGCCGACGAACTGGAGAAGGCGACGGAATTGAATCCGCGCGATCCGTGGATCTGGTACTACCGTTCAGCGCTGAAATATCAGAAGGCGCAGGCGACGCGGCAAGAGATCCAGGGGCTGGCAAACATGATGCAGGATTTGCGGGCGGTGACAGATTGGTATCCGGAGTTAGCCGAGGCGTACAACATGCTGGGCATGGCGCGAGTGGAGGGCGGAGGAATCAACTCGGCGCTGGAGGCGCAACAGCAGGCGATCGCGCTGGCGCCGCGAAATGCCGAGTATCAGTTCAACCTGGGACAGATTTACGTTGCCGGGAAGAAGTGGGACCTGGCGCGGGAAGTGTTTACGCGGCTGAAGACGGGACCGGATCGGGCAGCGGCAGCGGCGGCTAAGCAACAATTGGACGACTTGGAGACGTTGCAGAAGTATGGAGTGCGTCCGGAGCGTGCGGGGCAACGCGAAGCGCCGGCGGGCGCGGCTAGCACGCCAGCGGCAGGGACGAGCGCGCGGGCGGCGAATGCTGGCGCGGTGGACGACGAGGATGCTGATGCGGCGCCGAAACCGGCGCCTCCTAAACCGGGCACAACCGGGCCGGTTCAATTTCTGAAAGGCAAGATCGTGAGCAGTGATTGCTCGAAACCTCCCGAGGCTACGGTTACGATCCTGAGCGGCATGACGACTTACAAGATGCATACGTCGGATTACAAATCGCTGCTCATGATTGGGGAGGACCAGTTTTCCTGTGAGTGGAAAAACCGGCTGGTGTCGGTGAACTACCGTGCAGTGGGGAAAAACGGGGGAGAGTTGGTTTCGCTGGAAGTGCGGTGAGCGTTTCTACGCTCAGGTGGGAAACCGCAGTTTCAAGGTAGATGCATTCTGGTCGCGGTGCGTCCGCAGCGATAATATGTGAGGGGTGGGGGAATCGGATGGAAAATCCGCTCAAGCTGAAACGCATTCACCACGTCGAATTCTGGGTGGGCAACGCCCGGCAGGCAGCCTACTTCTATCGCAAGGGATTCGGTTTTTCGCAGGTTGCTTACAGTGGACTGGAAACCGGCCAGCGGCAGCGGGCTTCTTATGCGATGAGTCAGGGCAAGGCGAATTTTGTTCTGACTACGCCCATGACGCAGGTCGATTTCGCAGCGGAGCACATCTGCAAGCATGGCGATGGCGTGCGGGATATCGCGTTGGAAGTGGAGGACGCGGATCAGGCGTTTGCCGAAGCAGTCCGTCGCGGAGCACAGCCGGCCGAGGAACCGCATGACCTCATGGATGAACACGGCGCCATTCGCCGAGCGGCGGTCCACACCTATGGCGACACGATCCACTCGCTGATTTCATATAAGGATTACAAAGGGTCGTTTTTGCCGGGGTTCGTGGCGGCGCCTTTGGCGGGGGACGACTGCGGGATTCTGCGCATCGACCACATCGTTGGAAATGTGGAACTGGGCAAAATGCAATACTGGGCCGATTACTACACTCGCGTCTTTGGGTTCCATCGTTACATTACTTTTGACGATAAGGATATTTCGACCGAGTACAGCGCCTTGATGAGCATCGTGATGTCGGACGATTCGCATTCCGTGAAGTTTCCGATCAATGAACCGGCTGCGGCGCGCAACAAGAGCCAGATTCAGGAATACATCGAAGCCTATGGAGGCGCGGGGGCGCAGCACATTGCCCTGCAGTGCAAAGATGTGATGTATACGGTGGCGAAACTGCAGCGTAACGGGCTCGATTTTCTGCGCGTTCCCGACGCATATTACGACCTGCTGCCGTCGCGGGTCGGACCCTTGGAGGAATCGCTGGCAGATTTGCGCACGCTGGGTATACTGGTGGACCGCGACGAAGAAGGCTACCTGCTGCAGATTTTCTCGAAGCCGGTGGAAGATCGGCCGACCGTGTTCTTCGAAGTGATCCAGCGCAAGGGCAGCCGCGGATTTGGCAAAGGGAATTTCAAGGCGCTGTTTGAATCGATCGAAATGGAGCAGGCACGACGAGGGAATCTGTAGGCATGCCTAAACCAAAAGCGAAGATGCCAGCGAAGATCGAGTTGTGTTACCAGTCGGGATTCGGCAACGAGTTCGCGAGCGAAGCGGTGGAAGGGGTATTGCCGCGGGGGCAGAATTCTCCGCAGAAAGTGGCGCATGGGCTGTACGCGGAACAACTGAGCGGCACGGCATTCACAGCGCCGCGGGGGGTCAATCGCCGGACGTGGCTGTATCGGATGCGGCCTTCTGTGGCGCACAAGCCGTTTGAACCGATCAGTTCAGGAAGGCTGCGCAGCGCGCCGTTCGACGAGGTGCCGACGCCGCCGAACCAGTTGCGCTGGACGCCAATTCCGGTTCCGGCTTCTTCACAACGCACCGACTTTGTGGATGGCCTGATCACCATGGCGGGCAATGGCAATGCCCACACTCATGCAGGAGTTGCGATTCACATCTACGTTGCCAATGCTTCGATGACGAACCGTTTTTTCTACAACGCCGACGGAGAGATGTTGATCGTGCCGCAGATAGGGCGGCTCCTACTGCGCACCGAGATGGGCCTTCTCGAAGCTGGTCCCGGCGAGATTGCCGTGATACAGCGGGGTATTCGTTTCCGCGTCGAACTTCTGGAGAAAGAAGCGCGCGGCTACGTCTGCGAGAACTATGGGGCGCTGCTTCGTTTGCCTGATCTGGGACCGATTGGTGCGAATGGACTGGCGAATCCTCGCGACTTTCTGGCTCCCGTGGCGGCGTTTGAAGATCGCGAAGGCGATTTCCGGATTGTGACCAAGTTCCAGGGAAGGCTCTGGGCGGCGGCAATCGATCATTCTCCGCTGAACGTCGTCGCCTGGCACGGGAACTACGTGCCCTATAGATATGATCTGGCCAACTTCAATTGCATTAACACGGTGAGCTTCGATCATCCCGACCCATCGATCTACACGGTGCTGACTTCGCCATCGGAAATTCCGGGAACCGCCAATGTGGATTTCGTAATTTTCCCGCCGCGATGGATGGTGGCCGAGCATACGTTTCGTCCGCCGTGGTTTCATCGCAACTTCATGAATGAGTTCATGGGATTGATCCGCGGGGAATATGACGCCAAGGCCGAAGGATTCGTGCCGGGCGGCTCCAGCCTGCACAACTGCATGGCGGGCCACGGGCCGGACGCCGAGACATTCGAGAAGGCGAGTAAGGCCGATTTGAAGCCGGTCTATCTCGGAGACACTCTGGCATTCATGTTCGAGACTCGCTTCGTGTGCCAGCCGACGGAGTTTGCGCTGGAAGCTTCGCAGTTGGATCATCAGTACTTCGAAGTTTGGCAGGGGTTGCGGAAGAAGTTTAAGGGACCGGGCGGCTAATGTGGCGTCCCATAAATTTGGTTTGTCATCCTGAGCGAAGCGAAGGACCTGCTGTCTCGTGCGCCGTCCGAAAAAGCGGGTCCTTCGCTTCGCTCAGGAAGACAATTCATATAGGGTAAAAGATTTTGGAAGCGACCCAGACAGCCCGAAATTCCGCGGAGGCTGCAGATGCGACCGCAGTGTTGCTGCGCGACCTGATCGACTACGCGGGATTATTTCCTCCTGTATCGCTGGCCATGACGCCGGCTGTGGCTAATTACGACGCATATGTGCGGTCGGAGTGGAACTGGATTCTTGGACGCTTTATCGTTCCGGTCGGACGGTTCGAGGAGTTCGAAGAGACATTTGCGGAATTGCCGGCCCCAGCGCCGGAAACGCGCTTCACGAACTGGCGGCTGTCTGCCCTTCTGGGCGTTGATCCCATTGCGAATGTCGCCCGCATTGGCGAATTCAATGGTCGAATGGCGCGTTCTAGTTCTGGCAGAAAAGCTCATGTCGAGTCGGTTGAGGCGAAGGTTGCCAGTGCCGAAGAGATCAAGAGGCTGTCTGGAATTATCCCGTTAGAGCTCGCGACCTACTTCGAAATTCCGCTGTCCAGTTGTGCGGAGTGCATTGCAGCGGTAGCCGAGTGCGGGCGTAGAGCCAAGATACGGACGGGCGGCGAGACGGCTGACAAGTTCCCCGCTCCCGAGAGTGTGATTGAATTCATGCGCCTGTGTGCGGCATCCAATGTGCCCTTTAAGGCAACGGCGGGACTGCACCATCCGCTGCGCTCGGTGCACCGTTTTACCTACCAACCCGGGAGCCCATCGGGCATCATGCACGGTTTTGTAAATGTTTTTCTGGCCGCCGCCTTCTTGCGGACGGGAATGGAAGCGAAACTTGCCGTGCAGGTGCTTGGCGAGCAGTCGGCGCAGGCATTTCGTTTTGATTCAGCGGGAGTTGGCTGGCGCGGGCATCGGCTTGGCCGGCATGAAATCGCCGGAGCACGTCAGAATTTCGCCATTTCGTTTGGGTCGTGCTCGTTTGCGGAACCGATCGACGACTTACGGGCTCTACACCTCTTGTGAAAAATTACCTATGAAACCCGCCCTCGACGAGACCCACGATTCCAGAGTGCCAAGTTGGGTTGAGTCGGCCAACATTGCCGGCTCGGATTTCCCCATTCAGAATTTGCCCTTCGGAGTTTTTCGGCGGCGCGATGCAGCCGGCGACGCGAGAGTGGGAGTCGCAATCGGAGACCGCATTCTTGACCTCGCCGGAATGCGCAGTGAAGGTTTGCTGGCAGACGACAATGTACGGCTCGCAGCGGATGCCTGCGCCTCCAATTCGCTGAATTCGCTGATGGCGCTCGGATCGGCTCCTCGGCGCGCTTTGCGCCGGCGTCTTCATGTGATTTTGCGCCAGGATGCTTCCGCCACAGATCGGCGGGCCGCTTCGCGCCATCTGGTCGCGCAGGCTGAAGTTGAGATGCTTCTGCCCGCAGTGGTTGGCGACTACACCGATTTCTATGCTTCGATCTTTCATGCGACTAATGTAGGAAAACTGTTTCGCCCCGACAATCCGCTACTGCCGAATTACAAATACATTCCGATTGGCTATCACGGGCGTGCGTCGTCGCTGGTTCCGAGTGGGACGCCGGTCCGGCGCCCGTCCGGCCAGACGCGCGAGGGCGACTCGGAACCAAAATATGGACCGACCAAAGCGCTGGACTATGAAGTGGAGCTTGGTTTTTTTGTGGGTGCAGGAAATCGGTTGGGAGAAAGCATTCCGATCAGCGGCGCGGAAGAACACCTGTTCGGCATCTGCCTGCTGAATGACTGGTCGGCGCGCGACATTCAGGCATGGGAGTACCAGCCGCTCGGACCTTTTCTGGCGAAGAGTCTTGCGACTTCACTTTCGCCCTGGGTGGTGACGATGGAAGCACTGGCCCCGTTTCGCGTGCCCGCCTTTGCGCGCGCGGAAGGCGATCCGGCGCCATTGCCTTACCTGTTCGACCGGAGCGATCAGGAACAGGGCGGCCTCGACTTGTGGCTGGAAGTTTCTCTTCGATCGCCGCGGATGCGGGAAGCAGGCATGGAGCCCGTGGTTTTGGGCCGAAGCAATTTTCGCGATATGTACTGGACCATGGCGCAGATGTTGACCCACCATGCAAGCAATGGCTGTAATCTGCGGGCTGGCGATTTACTGGCCAGCGGAACGGTGTCAGGTGCGGACAAGACTGCGCGGGGCTGCCTTTTGGAGCTCACTTCGCGCGGCAAGGATCCGGTAACGCTGCCGACGGGAGAACAGAGGAAATTTCTGGAAGATGGAGACGAGATCATTCTCCGGGGATTCTCGGAACGAGACGGCTTCCGCCGCATCGGGCTGGGGAGTTGTCGGGGGACGGTTCTGCCTGCCTCCGGGGTCTGACGATCCCGCCCATGCGGTCATGAGGGTTGCGGAATCGGAAGTCGTGGCGCAGAATTCCTAGTCGTCCGCGCGCGCCGGTTCCCAAAATAAGGCGCTCGCAACACCGGTCAGGAAGAACAGGCAATCGATGGGAGATTCGCACTTATGCTAAACGAGGAACGGCGCCGAGCTATTCTCGAGGTTGTAAGCCACGATGGACGGGCCCTGGTCAAAGACCTGGCCCGACGTTTCCGCACTTCGGAAGTCACGATTCGAAAAGACCTGGAAGTCCTCAACAGCCATGGACTGCTGCACCGGACCCATGGCGGCGTGTTGCCCGTTCAGGGAGGGGCGCTCGCCGATCCTACGCTGCGAGAAAAGGAAGAGCTCCATCGCAAGGAAAAACTCCGCATTGGCACAGCTGCCGCGGGCCTGGTCCAGGATGGGCAAGTGGTGGTCCTGGATTCTGGAACCACCACCACGTGCATCGCGCGCATGCTGCGCGATCTTAAGAATGTAACCATCATCACCAATGCGGTGAACGTCGCCACCGAACTGGCCGGGGCGGCGCCGGAAGTCATCCTGACGGGCGGCATGTTACGTAAGAATTCATTCTCCCTGGTAGGACCGATCGCCGAGGAAACCCTGCATCGGCTGAATGCCGACATTCTATTCCTGGGAGTCGACGGATTTGATGTGCAATACGGATTGAGCACCCCCAATATCCTTGAGGCCAAGGTTAACCGCGCAATGATCGACATCGCCAAGCGGGTGATCGCCGTGTGTGATTCGAGCAAATTTGGACGGAGGAGCTTGTCGCTCATTGCTCCTACTTCGGCGGTTCACCAGATCATCACCGACTCGCAAATCCCCCAATCTGATTTGCGGGCTCTCAAGAAGGCAGGGATAGAGGTCACACTCGTGTAATGCTGGCGGCGGGACGCCCTATGCTCGAGGCCCCAGCTATTCGTAGATTTTGATGGGCCGGACTACCCGGCTGATCGCCCCATTTGGGCTGGGTGTGTCCGGTTTCATGCGGAGGTGCACCGAGGCAAACAAACCCAGGAGATGTGCGAATATCACATCGATGATTGGGCGGTAGTCGTCAGGTACACCCTCCACGTCGAGCGAGATGGAATCGTCGGAAACGGCGCGAATTCGGTTCGTGAGGAATGGACAGACGGCTGCGGTCCGGCCCGGCAGCCGCTTTTCTTTGAGCTCCTCCAGCAGATCGAGTTCGTAAGAACGGCGGCGCTCATCGCTAGAAATGTATGCCACAACCAGCGTACTGCCATCGACGGCCGAAAGTGGACCGTGCCTCAAACCAAGATAGGAATCGTAAAAGGTGTAAACTCTTCCGGCCGTCAATTCCAGAACCTTTAATGCCGACTCTCGCGCCACTGCTTTGAGAGGTCCCGTTCCCAGAAAACACACCCTGGAGAAGCTTTGCCTGGCCAGCCGCGCAGCCAAATCCGCACAAGGCGAGATGAACTTTTCGGCGGCCACTGTAATGCGGTGCAGGATATCCGCGTAGGCCCGAAGGGAGCGAATGTGCGCTAAACACTGTCCCGCTACGACCATATTGGAAAATGAACTGGTCATGGCTAAGCCGCGGTCGTTTACTCGATCACTAAGCACGATCGGCAATACATTTGGCCGGTCCCCAAATTCGCGCACCAGGCGCGCCTGCTCATTGCACGTAACCACTATGTGGCGCACCAGAGGAAAGCGCGCGATCGCAGCCCCCAGCACGGCTACTGCCTCGGGGCTATCCCCGGACCGCGAAAACGAAATCCATAGATAACGCCGATCGGGGCGGATGACGTCTTCTGCGTTGGTCAGCAAGTCCGTGCTCGGAATCGCGGTAGCTTCACAACCCCACTCTTTCGCCAGCAAATTTTGTACGGACTCGCCCACGTAGTCCGACGTCCCGGCCCCCACCAGAATTACGCTGGTGGGCAGCCCGGAACTGTCGCCTATGCCCGACGACTCGAGAAATCGGCCGATGTCCGCGGAGCGATCCGAGCAGATCCTGCAGGTTGTTCCCCAAGTCTCAGGTTGCTGAGCAATTTCGCGTGGGGTATAAACCAGACCGCGGCGCTTCTTTTCTTCTTCCGGCAGCGCCAAAGTCGCTGCCAGTGCGTCCAACGATTTGCTTTGCGCCGTTTGGTCCATGGGGGGTTTTGCTTGTAATCTGAGGCAACCCAGCACTATAAATGAGGTCGGAAGTATTCGCAAGCAATCGTAACAAAAGATTCACTTTCATCCTCGCGGATAGTATTCTGTGGCGTCGCAACCTTGCTTCTTCGAACGTACCACGCCAAAGGTCTAATCCATGTCTAAACTCGATATCGCAATTGTCGGGGAGATCAATCTGGACCTGATCCTCTACGGTCTGCCCGAGCAAATGCCCACGGAACGCGAGTTGTTAGCCAGCGGCTTCACCATCACGTTAGGCAGTTCCTCGGCCATCCTGGCGCATAACCTGGCCGCTCTGGGCAGCCGCGTGGGATTCGTCACCAAAGTCGGCGACGATTCCTTCGGAACCCTGGCGCTGGAACGCCTGCGGGAGCGTGGCGTGGACCTTGCGCACGTCGCGCACGGCGCGCAATCCGGCGTGACTCTGATTCTGCCGCATGGGACGCAGCGCCACATTCTGACCTATCCGGGCACCATCTCCGAGTTGCGTTTTGAGGATCTCGATCTCGATTACCTGGCCTCCGCCCGGCACTTCCATATGTCGTCGCTATTCTTGCAGCGTGACCTGTTGCCGCATGTGCCCGAACTTTTTCGGCGGATGAAGTCCGCGGGCCTGACCACCTCGCTCGATACCAACGACGATCCCGACGATCGCTGGGGCGGCGTGCTCGACGAGGTCCTGCCTTATGCCGATATTCTGCTGCCGAATGAGCGCGAAGCGATGAAGATATCCCGGGCTGACGACGTGGAAACCGCGCTCTCGCGGCTCGCGAAAAAAGTGGAAACCGTCGTGGTCAAGATGGGCGCCAACGGGGCCCTTGCGATCCGAGGTGGGCGGCGATTCACCGCGCCTGCCGTTCCGGTAGCGGTTATCGATCCGGTGGGCGCGGGCGACAGCTTTGATGCCGGGTTCCTCCACCAATTTCTGCACGGCGCGGATCTCAGCACCTGCCTGACCTATGCCAATCTGTGCGGCGCATTCTCCACCACTGCCTGCGGCGGCACGGAGGCGTTCCGCGATGATGCTCGGATGCGGGAATTTCTCCGACGGCACGGCGCGTCGGCCTATTCGTAGCGCAATGCCTCAATTGGATCGAGACGTGACGCCCGTATCGCGGGGATCATGCCGCTGACCAACCCGACCAGCGCCAGGATAGCGGTAGAAACCAACACGCTAACTGGTGAAATCATGAGTCGAATGTCGCCCATCTCTCCGTGTTGAGCCAGCGCACTGTAAAACGTAAGGTTCCCTACGGAGAACGAAACGATGTACGCAAGCGCAATTCCTAACAGGCCGCCCAACAAGGTAATCGCCAGCGCTTCTGACAGGAATTGCATAAGAATGTCAAAGCGGCGGGCACCCATCGCTTTCTCTACGCCGATCTCGCGCGTGCGCTGAGTCACACTCACCAGCATGATGTTCATGAGGCCAACGCCGCCGATGCCTAGAGTCAGGGTGCCGATGAATGCGAGCAGCACCTGCAAGGCAATCGTAATGATACGGAATTGCGAAAGCTGTTCCATCAGACTGAAAACGAACAGCGCCCGTTTATCGTCTGGACGGAAACTATGTTGCGCTGCCAGCGTATTGCGAATCGACCTCTCGACGCCCCCATAGTCGTAGCCGAGAAAATCCAGCCAGATCATGTCGATATAGTGCGTATCGCGGAAGTCGCTGAGGGTAGAGAACGGAATGTAGACGACGCGGTTGATGCTGTTCTCGGCGCCTTCCTGCGGCCTCGGCTTCAATATTCCAATCACCTCATAGGAAATACCGTTGATGCGAATCTTCTCTCCCAGGGCGAAGCGGCCGGAGAACAGTTTCTCCTTGGATTCTGACCCCAGCACGCATACCCGCGCGCGCAACTGCATATCCTCGGCGCTGTAGAAACGCCCTACCTCCACCTGCAGGTTCTGAATCTCCTGATTCTCGGGATCGCTGCCATGGACATTCCAGGTGTAGGAACGTCCCTCGTAGCTGACCGGGGCATCGTAAAATGACTCGGGGCTGATCCGGATGACTTGCGGCACATTGGCCACGAGACGGTCAATGTCGTCGCTGGTCAAGCGGACATTGACGCCCGCCTTCTTTCCTCCGGCTTGCATCGACGTTCGCCCGCCGGCAATGCCCATCGCCTGCATGCTGGCATACGCCTTGAATATATTGACGATGGCGGCTGAAAAACCGGTGCCATAGGCCAGCAAGAGCACGACCGTGGCGATTCCCCACGCCATGCCTAGCATCGTGATCGCGCTGCGCTGACGGTTATGCCGCAGTGCGCCGTAGGCTTGCGAGAGCACGTCTTTCGACAGGATCATGGGTCACTCCTGGCGCAGCGCTTCGACCGGCGTCAATAAGGCCGCACGGCTCGCGGGATACAGTCCGGCGATGATGCCAGCGGCGGCGAGGCATCCCGCGGCCAGCGCAGCCGTCGCTGGGTAGATGCGGGGCAGGTCGAATCCATCGATCGGCGGCGCGAGCCCCAAGAGCCGAGTGACTCCGTAGGCGGTGCCTACCCCAATGGCGCCGCTGATCGCCGTAAGCATCAGCCCCTCCATGAAGAACTGAAACAGAATGCTCCTTCTCGTGGCGCCGAGCGCCTTTCGGAGCCCGATCTCCCGCGTGCGCTCGGCTACAGAGACGAGCATGATGTTCACGACTCCTATAGCTCCGAGTCCAAGCGTGACCAGCCCGACCGCTCCCAGAAACGTATCCATGGCATCGGAGATTTTGCCGACCATCTCTGCGTTTTCGATGGAGTCCCAATCGTCAAACGCATCCGGCGTCTCGGGATCAAATCCGTGATTTCTCGCAACGATGCTGCGCACGGACTTCTTGGCTTGCTCGTGCTGGGCTCGGGTAATCGGTTGGTAGGCTACATACTTGATTGCCCTCGCGTTGCCGTCCCCCTTGAGCGGGAAGAAGGTAGCCATGGTGGTAAAGGGCATGACCAACCGCATATTCTGGTCGTTGTTGTTGCCGTGGCCGATGTTCTGAATTGTCCCAATCACCTGGAAGGGCACGCCATTGATCAGGAGCCTGCTGCCGACTACCGGGTGACCCGGAAACAACAAGTGGACAAATTCTTTCCCAATGACGCAGACGTTGTTACGATCCTGTTCGTCAGTCCAATTCGGCCAGCGCCCCTGTCCGACCGGCTGGTAGCGTATGTTGTAAAACTGTGGCTCGGCTCCATCCACGTAGCCGTTGCTACTGCCGTACTCGCTCACTAGCCGCAGGTCGCCGCGGTAAAGCACGGGAGTAGCATTGCGAACGTAGGGCGATTGACGGATGTCAAGGTAGTCCTGATAGTTGAGGTAGTACTGGCGAGAGGAAAGCTGGCTCCCGCCTACTGCCGGCACGCGTCCATTGTAGACTTGCATGTAATCTTCGCCGAAACTGGCCAGACTCTTCTCCGTGCCTGCGCGAAAGCCCTCTCCTACGCCAATCAGAAGCAGGAGCGATCCGACTCCCCAAGCGATTCCAAACATTGTGAGGAACGACCTGAGTTTGTGCGCCCAGATGGCCGCCAAAACCTCGCCGAAGCTGTCGACAAATCGCCCCATAAACCAATCTACGAATATTCGGCGAATAAAGTTCTTTATTTGCGACCCATTCCCAAACAATCGTACCGCGTTGGTCGCCGGAGGGACAGCACTGGCTGCGGGGTGCACTTCTGACTCAAGACAGCAGCAGGTTGTCGAACGCATCCGGAGCGAGCTCGGCTAGCGAGTGCGTTGCCAGGTCGGCGGGCAGGGGTTTGCCCTTGCGGGTCACGCCGATACTTTTCATGCCGGCGGCGCGGGCAGCTTCGATGCCGTGCAGGGCGTCTTCGACGACGATGCAGTGACTCGGAGGGACGTTGAGTTGGGCGGCGGCGACCAGGAAGACTTCCGGATCGGGCTTGCCGCGGTGCACGTCTTCGGCGGAGACGAGGGCTTCGAAGCAGTCGGCGGTGTGGAGGGCTTCGAGGATGGTTTCGACATTCTTGCGCGGGGAGGAGGAGGCGATGGCCTGGCGCCATCCTTGCTGGTGCAGTCGGCGGACCCACTGGGAGACGCCGGGAAGCGGTTCGATGCCTTGCTGACGCACATGCTGGCGGTAGAGGGCTTCTTTGGCGTCGCCGACGCGCTCGATGAGTTCGGGCGTGGCTTGGGCGCCGAGCCATTGGCGGAGGATGGAGTCGTTGCGCTGGCCGAAGGTGGCGAGGAACTGGTCGTGGGTGATGGGATGGTCTTCGCGGGCCATGGTGTCGCGCCAGGCCTGCCAGTGGTAGTCGCCGGAGTCGACGAGGGTTCCGTCCATGTCCCAGAGTACGGCGCGGGTGGGGGTCATTGGAGATTTGATATTAGAGCATTTTGAGGGATTCTTGTTGGCGGGGGACGCGTCGAAACGCACAAAGCGAAAGGAGGGGCGATTGACCTTTGTGGCAGTTGGCACTCATACGGGGAGGTTGAAGTTGGGGTGGGAGACGGGAATTGAACCCGCAACCGTCGGAGCCACAGTCCGATGCTCTACCAGTTGAGCTACTCCCACCGCAGACAACGATTATAGCAATTGCGGCGGGAGTTGTTTTGTAAACACCGGCAGACCGCCGAGCTTCGCCCGGCTCGGACAGCCGAGGGCGGTTGTCCCTACGGTTCCGCTACGGTCTTCCCACGCCCATGTACTGGAATCCCATGGCGCGCAGGCGCGAGGAGTCAAGAAGGTTCTTGGTGTCGATGATGATCGGCCGTTTCACCAGGTGGCGGATCTTGGTGAAGTCGAGCGTCCGGAACTCGGGCCAACCGGTGGCGACGACCAGCGCATCCACTCCTTCAGCAACCCCGTAGGCGGATTCGCAGTACTTCACCATGCCGTTGAGTTGCAGGCGCGCATCGGGCATGGCTACTGGATCATAGGCCCGCACGCGCGCTCCCCCGGCCAGCAGATTCTGCGCCAGATGCAGGGAAGCCGATCCTGCAACCGAGTTGGTGTTGGGCTTGAACGCCAGCCCCAGAATGCCGACGTCCTTGTTCTGCACGGTATCGATCGCATCGGACACTTTCTGCATGAGCCGGTTCGCCAGTTCCTGATTCACCTCGCGGGCAGCATTCAGCACTTTCAGGTCAACGCGATTCTCCCGCGCCAGTCCGGTGATGGATTCCATGTCACTCTCGGCGAAAATTCCGCCCATGCCGGCGCCGGGTTGCAGGCAGCGCGGCGCAATTTTCTTGTCCAGGCCCAGAGCGAGTGACAGGCCGACGGCGTCCGCATTCACGTGTTCGCACAGGCTCGCAATTTCGTTGATGAACGAAATCTTGGTCGCTACAAATGCGGTGGTCGCTTCACGCGTGAGCTCCGCCGTTTCGTAATTCGTGACCAGCACGGGAACTCCACGCATCACCAGCGGGTGGAAAATCTGTTTCAGGGAAGAAACCGCTTCGCTCGAAGGCGTCCCCAGCAGGATCCGGTCGGGCCAGTTGAAGTCTTCGACCGCGCATCCGTTGGTAAAGAACATGGGTTGGCACACCAGCAGGCTCTTCAGCCCTTTCTCTTTCAGCAGTATTTCAAACTTCCGCGTCGAACCCACCCGAACCGGGGTGACGATCGACAGCACCTGGAAACGTCCCGCCGCGCGCGACAGGCGGACGACGAGTTCTTCCAGTCCTTGGGGGGAATCTTCGGCGAGAAAAATTACCTGTGCCCGGCGCGCCAATTCTTCCGGGTCCGCCGAATATACCAGCCGTCCCGAGCGCACGTTGCGCCGAATCACTTCTTGAAGATTCTTTTCGAAAAAAGGTATGTTGCCCTTGGCCACTTCCATAATGCTGTTGCCGTTGGCATGGCAGCAGCAAACCGGCGAGCCAAAATCGGCGAGACAAGCAGAGATAACAGTGGCGAGGTAGCCGGATCCATAAACCCCAATTTGCATATTCGCTCTTCTTGATCGACTCGCGATCAAACCCGCAGCCTGGGATCCGGCGCTTGGTGTGCAGTCCGTTGAATCTATGGTAATTCACCCCATGGGCTTGGCAACGGGTGGAAAGTACATGTACGTCCGGGACGCGAAAATGGCTGTTGGTTGCGGGTTTTGAGGGGGTATTGCGGAGTTGTTTGCGGAAGAGGTTGCGAATCGACCGGCTACAGCTTGGAGGATAATTCACCGCGTCCCAGCGGCACCGGCGCCACGTCCTGCCAGTAACCGCCATTCTCGCGGACGAACATCAACTCCTCCACACGAACCTGGCGCGGGCCGGAAAACCGCGCCCAGCGCTCGCGTGCGATCAGGTACGCCGCACGCGCCTGTTCATCCCGTTCCGTCTTCAAAATCGTGAGGTGCGGAATGTAGGGCCAGCTTTCCTCGCCGCACAGCCCTATCCCGCTGAGTCGATCGTGCAATTCCCGCATTCGATAAGCGGCCCGCTTCACCTGGATGAACACCGTGGGGGTGGTCGGCAGAAAGGTTTCCACATCGCCCAGCTCGACGTTGAACGGAACGACGCGGCCGCAAGCCTCTTCCAGTAACTCCAGCGCGGCCGCTTCGGAGCCCGCCAGTTCTCGCGGAGGAAGAATCGTGAGATGGGCGGGCATGTGAGGCATGGTCGGATGGAGTTCCCGGCGCAGTTCTTCCACGAACTCGCCAACCGGATTGCGAACGTACGTCACCAACGCGTAGCGTGAACTGGGCATGACTTCCGAAACAAGATTATAGTCCCGCGGCGGCAGGCGGCGTTTGTGGATGTTACGAATGTTACCCGCAGGTCATCATTTATAATTCGAATCACAGTCGGGGCGTAGCGCAGCCTGGTAGCGCACCTGCCTTGGGCGCAGGGGGTCCGCGGTTCAAATCCGCGCGCCCCGACCAACTCAAAGTACTGCATTGGTTTACGTGGTGTGCTTCTCCAATCTCGGGTCTTCGTTGACCCCTTGCCTTGGGAGAGCATTATGCTGCCACGTTTCAACCAATTCTGCGAAGAAAAATCCTACCTGCTGGGAGTGAGCCCCGCGACAAAAGTGTGGTACGAACAGAGCTTGCATTGGTTGCCCTCGGAATTCCCGGCGTCGTCGTTCGTAGAAGCGTATCGCCTGCACGCTCACACCACCACGCTTGGCAAGTTCGCCGATTCTCATAGGTAGATGTTAACCCACTGTGGCACACCATCACTTCGGGTAGCGGAAAGAATATCCGCTGGCTTCATTCCCCGACATGAACCGGGTGTTGTATTCGAGCAGGTAGTTCAAGTGCTCGGCATCAGAGGGGAAAGACTGGCCGGGATACGGGTACGTCAGCATATCGCGGAAGGGCAGCGGATCCACCGTATCGCCGTGGTAGGCGTAGAAGTCCATATCTTTTTCGTATCCGTTGGCGATGAAGAAATAGTCGCGTACCCAGCCGCGCGGCAAGGCTGGTAGTTTTGCCGGATCGAAATCGAGCGCAACTTCATCTCCCGATCCGAAGACGACAAACTTATCGTCGACCGATTCCAGCAGCGGCCGCACATCGCCATAGCGCGTGTAAGCGCCGGCCGGACGCGTGTAAGGGCCGGTGGCGCTGGCCTTTTCGTAAACGTATTTCACGTTGCCCGGCGGCTGGTCCTCGATCTTCAGCGGGAATCCGTGAAAATTCAGGTTGGCGCGCGCGAGTGGGACCGAGGTCAGGCGGACATTCTGATTCTGCCTCGTCCGGCTGATCAGGATGCTGTCCCAGTAGATCTGCAGATTCGTGGTGATGCGGATGCGCCGCGTGCCCAGAGGAAGTTTGCCGGTGAGATCGGCGGTCATTGTGCGCGCGCCGCCGGCGGGGAATCCCATGTCATCGACGACGCGGACCCATTTTTCTTTTTCATCGCTCCCCGAAACCAGCGCTTCGACATAGGGCGCGAAGGGATGCAGGCCGGCTTGATCGGCGGCGTACATGCTGGTCGCGGAGAAATACTCGATCTCGCCATGCATCAGCAGCCACAACGGACCGCCCCGATAGGGTTCGCCGAGATCAAGCTCCAAACTGTGGGGCTCGGTGAATCCCTGGAATGAAAGCACTTTGAAGTCGCCGAAATAGCGATGCGCGAGCGAGTCGGGAAGCACGTTGTGGCCGTGCTCGTCCCATGCACCGGCAGGCGGGCGCGCGTCATTCTTATTACTGAACACCACCTTGAACGGAGGATAAGGCGGATTGCTGGCGAAATATTCGTTGGGAAAAACGTCAACCTCGGCGGGATGATCGACAGCGAGTAATTGCACTTGATCGAGGTAGACGGATTCTTCCAGCGGCTCCATGAAACGGAAGCTCAGCATTGGGTGCCCCACCCTTCCCTGGTTTTGGGAAGGGTGGGATTCATCTTTTTCGCGAAGCGAGCTGCGGTCGAGCTTGATGGCTTCGGTAGGGCGAGCGATGTTGCGTTCGACAGTGCCTTTATCCGCGGCGATCCAGTGTCCGACCACACCCGCGCCAAGCATATCGCCGACCAGTTGATACTCGCGGCCATTCCAGGCGAAGAGCGTGGGACAGGAACTGCCTCGCCGATCAAGTTCCTGGATGTTCTGCACCTTGTTGGCGGCGACTTCGATTTCATCCTGCAGCACGCCCGTCGGCCACGTCAGGCGAAGGACGTCGGCAACTTTCGCTTGTCCGAGGCCGATGGTCAGGTAGGGTGAGTTCTGTCCGAGGTAGCCGGACGATCCGTAGACTTCAAACTTCTGGCGAATGCCATCGGAGAAGACTTCAACTTTAGTGCCGATGGCACTTTTATTATCGTTGAGGCCCTTGAGCGCGAGGCGCAGCGAGTTGTTCTTGTTGCCGCCTTCGTTGTGGAGCAGCACGGCGGGGCCGTGATTTTGCGTGATCAGAAGATCGACAGCGCCGTCATTGTCATAGTCGCCAACGATGATGGCGCGCGGCTCCTTGAGCTGAATCTTGTCGAGTCCGACGTCGGTGGTGACGTCTTTCCATCCGTCGGGTCCGAGATTGCGGAAGAGGCGGACTTCTCCCTTGCCTTCTTTCGTTTCGCCGACCGCGACTAGATCGACCCAGCCGTCGTTGTCGTAATCGATAGCGGCGATGCCGAAAGCGCGGACCCAGTCCACTTTCGGCAGTGGGGCTTGTTCGAAGCTTTTGGCGTGATTGTTCTTCCAAAGCGACAACACCGCACCAGTCAGATCTGGATTGGTAACAGCAAGATCCATCCAGCCGTCGTGATCGAAGTCGAGTACTGCAACTGCTGCAGTCGAAACGGGCAGATCCTTAGCGAAGCCAGCCAGATCGCGAAGATTGCGTTTGTGGAATTTTCCCTCGCGAGGGTTCTCGTAAATTGTAGTTCCGATGATGCTCCAGCCCGTGACGACAATATCTACCGCGCGGTCATTATTGTAGTCAGTGCCAACGGAAGCGATGGTCATTGTGTCGCCTTTGAGACCGATCGTATCCGTCACATCGGTAAAAGTCCCGTTGCCATTGTTGCGCCACATCAAACTCGCGGCAGTGCGGGCGACGACCTTTCCGACGACCTTTCCAGAAAGCTCGCTGCCGCCGCCTGTAACGTATAAGTCAAGATCGCCATCATGGTCATAGTCAACCAAGGTTACGCCAACGCTCGGGGCATTGTTCTTGATCCCCGCTGCTTCGGTCACGTCCTTGAAGGTTCCATTTTTCTCGTTGTGGAGGAGCAGCACGCGACCCTTCACGGTGAGCACGATATCTACGAAGCCGTCGTTATCGTAGTCGCCGGTCGTACAGCCCAGAGCATGCATCGTCGGATCGAGTCCGGCTTTCTTCGTAACATCTTCGAACTTTCCTTCGACGTTGCGAAAAAGCGCCAGCCCGCCCTCGGGACCATTATCGGCAAGCAACACGTCAATTCGTCCGTCATTGTCGTAGTCGAGAAAACACGCGCCAGAACCGAGCTCGACTCCCGTTTCACCTGACTCTTTCGGGCCCACGGTCTGCGTCTCAATCCGCGCCTCCGCCGTCACATCCACAAACCGCACCGGAATCTGCGGTGGGACTTTCTCCACTGCCACCGGCGAATCTTCCGCGCGCGAATATTTTCCCTGTTCGCCATAGGCCAGGCTGATGGGCGCGCCCAGCTTGTTCTGTGTGATGTACTGGAATTTCTTCATTGCTTCGTGGGCGGGGTCGGCTTGCCCGGATTGCTGATAGGCCCGCGCCAGTCCGAACTCGGCGGAGGCGTGGTGCGGATCGATCTTCAATGCTTGCTCGAAGGCAGCGATCGCTTCCGGAAATTGCTTGAGTTGCGCGTAGGTCGATCCCAGGAAGTACCAGGTATCGGCATCGCTCGGGTCAATTTCAGTGACGCGACGGAATGCATCGACGGCGGAAGTCGCATCCGCGGAGTTCTTGTAATAAAGACCGAGGTTGTACCAGGCGTGGGCGTCTTTGGGATTGGTCTTCGTCGCTCTCTCCAGCAGCGCCTTCGCTTCTTCGCCGCGCTGCAGGTTGAGCAGGGCTACGCCGCGATTGACGGTCGCCACCTCTAACGCCGGGTCATTGGCGGCGGCTTCGTCGAACGATTTCAGCGCTTTTTCAAACAGCTGCTGGTTCATGTAGGCGACGCCGATGTTGTTCAGGCGGGCCGCCTCCTTGGGATTCGGGGCGGGAGTGGTCGCGGCGAGTAGCGCGAGCAGAACGATGCAGCCGATAGCGATGCTGAGCGTCTTGGTCATTGTGAGTTAGCAGAGATTCTATCCGAGTGGCGGGCGTGTGTCCGTTAGCTCAAGCTCCGCTGAATGACAATACCTGCGCGGATGCCACCTTCCATGAATTGTCATCCTGACCCTGAGCGGAGCCGAAGGGGAAGGACCTGCTGTCCGCAGCAAAAAAGCAGGTCCTTCGCTTCGCTCAGGATGACAGATACAGGAAGATGCCCAACGCACTACTTCTTTCCGTACGGCCACGCGGCGATCTGGCCTCTGGCTTCCTGGATGGTGACGGTCTGTCCGGTCGCAATGTTTGAGAGTTTGTCCACTTGCCCGCTGGGCCAGTCGATTTCTACCGTATCGGCTTTAGTTTTCGATCCCATGCCGAAGGTCAACACCAGTTCGCTCTGTGACAGATAACTGGAACCACTCTTCATGGTCAGCCATTGCTTGTCGCCTCCGGCGCTCACGCGGACTACGGCGCCGATGCCGTCGCGGTTCGATTTTGTGCCGACGAGTTTTATGCGGAGGCTTTGGTTCGTTCCACCTTGGTTGAGGTAGAGATGCGCCGGGCCGCCGTTGGTCATGACGAGGACGTCCAGGGCTCCTTCGTTATTAATGTCGGCGTAGGCGGCGCCGCGCGCTACTTTTGGAGCGGCAAACGTGCTCCCGACTTTGTTCGTAACTTCCTCAAATTTTCCATTTCCGAGGTTGCGGAATAAGTGCGGCGGCTCGGCGTAGCTGACTCGCTTCTGCACGCTCTCGATCTGGTCTTCGATGTGGCCGTCGGCGACGAAGATGTCTTGCCAGCCGTCGTTATCGTAGTCGAAAAAGAAGCAGCCAAAACCGAGCGTCAGCAGCGTCGCGCGGCCGACTTCCGAGCGCGGAGCTTCATCCACGAACAGGCCGTTGCCTTCGTTGTGGTAGAGCGAGAGCATCTGATTGGAAAAATTTGTGATGACCAGGCTGGCGCTGCCGGAGCGGTCGTAATCCGCGGCGTCGACGCCCATGCCGGCGCGGGCAATGCCGTCTTCGCTGAAGCCGATGCCGGCGGAAACGGCGCGCTCTTCGAAGGTGCCGTTCCCTTTATTCAGATAAAGCTTGTTGGGCTGCGTGTCGTTGGCGATCAGGATGTCGGGCCAGCCGTCGTTGTTGTAGTCGAGAATGGCTACGCCGAGCCCCTTAGAGGTTGGATCGTAGAGGCCGGCTTTCTGCGTGGTGTCTTCGAACTTGCCGTTGCCGAGGTTGTGCCAGAGGCGGGCCGACGTTCCCTTATACGATTCGGGAGTGCAGTAGGACTTGTGCGAGCCGTCGAGGGTGCAATAGAGGTCCGTCTGCTCAGACCACTGCACATAATTGGCGACGACGAGATCGAGTTTGCCGTCGCGATCGTAGTCGACCCAGGCCGCTCCGGTCGAAAACTCGTTCGGACCCCACAATCCGGCGGATTTCGTGACGTCGGTGAAGGTGCCATTGCCGTTGTTGTGGAAGAGATGGCTCTGGCCGACGGCGGTAACGAAAATGTCGTCGAAGCCGTCGTTGTCGTAGTCGCCGACGGCGACGCCCATTCCATAAAGCGAAATGCCGAGGCCCGACTGCCGCGTCACGTCGGTGAAGGTGTCGTCATGGTTGTTGTGGTAGAGCTTCAACGTGGTCGCGCCGCTTTTGGGATGGCCGGGCCAGTCTTGAGCGTTCACTAGCAGGATGTCGGGCCAGCCGTCGTTGTCGTAATCGATGAAGGCGCAGCCGGGGCCCATGGTTTCGGGAAGCCACTTTTTTCCGAAGGCTCCGTTGTTGTGGGTGAAGTGGATGCCGGCCTGGGCGGTGATTTCGCGGAAGATGATGTGCTCCTGTGCGCAGCCTGCCGCTACGAGCGAAAGGACTAACAACCACGGAGACACGGAGGCACGGAGGAATGCAGGCAAGCGATTTCTGTTAAAAGGACGCATTACCGGTTCGCCCCGGGAGTTGTGGTAACGCGAACTGCAGCCGAGCCGCGCTCGGCTTGGACGGGCGAGACGCCCGTCCCTACACGGGCTGCCGGGCTTTGCCCGGCTGGACCGCCGAGGGCGGCCGCCGCTACGTGGGTCGCGGTGATGGGCAGCGGGACTGATGTGTGCTCGTGAATATTCTGGCGTTCATTGTTGTCTTCGGGGTTCAGCTGGCGATATGGACCGGTGATGGCCTGCGAAGCTTCGTCGGCTTTGAAGCGCAGGTAACGCGCCTGGTGTTCCTTGGACATCTTTTCGTCGCCGAGACCGTTGTAGCAGAGCATTAGGTTGTAGTGCGCCTGCAAGTCTTCCGCATCGACGGCTAGCACCTGCTGCAGGACCTTCACGGCGTCCGCATACCTCCTCTGCAGAAAGACGACGCGGCCGAGATTGTTGAGCGCAACGCGGTCGCGGGGATACTGCGCTAAGACTTTCGATAGATGTTGTGCCGCTCCGTCGTAGTTTCCTTCCTGGCGCAGAACTCCGGCATAGAAAAAGTGCGCCCGGGCCAGATCAGGATTCAGCGCCAGCGCCCTTTCGAGAACGGTGCGCGCGCGAGCTACGTCGCCTTCCTGCAGGGCGGCGCGTCCGATGTTCACCCAGCCGTCAGGATTCTGCGGATCTGCTTCGGTAACTTTTTCGAAGGCGGCTTGCGCGGCCTTCAGATCGCCTTGCAGCAACAGGCCGATGCCGTAATCGTTCCAGCGCTGCCAGTCTTCTTTTGCGAGTTGGGTTTTGGGCTTGGGCGCGGGGGCGTTTGCGGGCAGGACATCAACAACAATCTGATCGTGGGCCACCACCTCGATCGGAAGGTCCGGAACCTTTTCGTGCTTTGCCGAAACCCCCTGAAGAGAGCCAATGAACCAGAACTTCCGGTCGTCATAGTCGAGAGTAACCTCGGACTTTGGCTGAGTAGGGTCGGGCTCACCTTTGAATGAAAACTGCGTGCCCCACCACGCGAACTTGCGATAGCAGAGCCGCGCGGTCAAGGTAATTTTGCTGCCCGTTTTCTCGGGAATTTTCAGGCGGAAGTGCACCGTGTCGGCGGCGCCGGGCGGGATCAGACGGACATACACGACAGCGCGCGTAGCCCAGGCGTTGCGCTTGTTGATCGGATTGCCGTGCGCGTCTACTTGGAGCGAGCGGTAGAAGTGCGCTCCTTTCTCGACTGGGCCTTTGCCGTTGTCCTCGACCATGCCGCTCCAGAAAATTGTTTGGCCTTTGTCGTCGACGCCTTTTAGTTCGAGCCAGGTGTCGTAGGCATCGACCGTGCCGCCGGGAAAGAAATGTCCGACACGTTTGGTGCGGACCACGACATCGACGCGAACGGTATCGCCGCGACGGACGGCGGGCTGCACGCGATTGAGAGGCGCGGTGACGGGAGCAGCCTCGGCATTGGAACTGGCGCCAGGCGTGATTTTCGCTTCCGCCTCTTCTCCCACGCCGAAAGTGGTTGCGAGCTCGTGTTGCGTCATTGCTCCTGTTCTTAATGGGGCGCTTGCCGGCGCCAGCGCAAAAATGTCCACGGTCAGAGCTCCGCTGGTGAGGAAGTCTTCGGTGGCCTTCAACTGCGCAGCGTCCTCATTGGCTGTGGGCAGCGCAGTGTTGGCGGCGGGAAAACGGTGCGAGTGCACTTTGCCGGCGACGTTGCCCATGTCGTTGGAAGGTTCGAGCGGCATGTGGCAGTCGGCGCACTGCTGCGGCTTCGCCGGATAGTAGAACGACCGCGCGCCCTCACCGGAAACGCCGCTGGCCTGCCAGTTGTCGTACTCATTGAAACCCCGAATCCAGCGATAGTGATTGACCGGCACGTCGAGGTGCACCTTGTGGCAGGAAGAGCAAAACTCCGCCGTCTGCTGCTTCATGAAAGGCTTGAGGAACACGCGGCGGTGCGGCTCCGGATTCAGCTTGATCATGAAATCGTGCAGGGTGCGAACCAGCGGATTCTTGCTGGCCGCGAGCTCATGCAGCTTGGGATACTCAAGATAGAAATCGCCCTGGCCCATCGTGCTTTTCACATCAGCGATGGAATGGCACATCATGCAGCCGAGTCCGGCCTGGGCTTCGGGCGTGTGGACGATTTGTTTGATGGGCGTATCCATCTTGCCGGCATAGAGCACGGCCGGGTCATGGCATCCGCCACACCATTTGGAAGGCTTGGTGCCGATCGTATCCTGCATGTACTCGATCGACTTGCGGTACCACTGATTGTTGAACGATGAAAAATGGTGGGCCGAGCTGTTCCACTGGTTGTAAATATCCTGGTGACAGCGCTTGCAGGAATCCGATTCCATGAAAAACTGGCTGGGGATTTTTTCGCCGCCATAGACTTGCGCGGAACTGGGGAAAAACGGGCCGGTGGGGCCGTCGCCTTCGCCGTTCATGCTGACGGGAGGCAGGGCCGGATTCTCAATGCGTCCATGCTGGGCCCAGCGGGTTTCGCGGAGATAGCGGGCAACCGGCGCCAGCAGCGCCAGCACGGCGAGCACGGCTGCAACGCGAATGATAGTGTGACGAGGAAGCCATCCGCGATCTCCCAAGCAAGCGGCAGCGATCAGGCCGGCGCCGAGAAAGCTCAAGGCGAGGTGGACATAGACGAGCCACCAGTCGGCACGCAGCGCCCCGGTGTAAATCAGCACCAGTCCTGGGACTGCCCCGAGGAATAATAAAATCATTCCAGCGCGAACCAGCAAATCACCCTGACGCAAGAACAATGACCGCACCAGCCAGAGCAGCAGCCAGACTGAAGCCACGACTCCCGCAACGGTGTGGAGCAATACCACTCCGGCATACAAGACATTCGCTTGCGGGAACGCGTACAGGTAAATCGCGGACGCAACCAGGAAGGCGATCAGCCCCGACAACACTCGGCCTACAGAATTTCCGGCGGAAGACATGACAGATTTAAGCGGCCCCACAAGAGCCTGCAACCCTGAATTTGCAGCATGTTATCGGATTGCGCGATGCGATGTCTCTAATGAAAACAGATTAGGAGTTCTTCGCGTTGCTGACTTCCCTGCCCCTCTGCTACTTTGGATAGTTTCCCGTCCGTTGTCTGCTGACTTTGTGGGGTGAGACGTAATGCCGGCAATCAAATTCCGCGGTGTGGACTTCATCGAGTTCGACACGTTGCTGAATGACGACGAGCGCCTGGTGCGCGACACGGCGCGCAAGTTCATCGAAGACAATCTCATCCCGATCATCGAGGAATGCAACCGTGCCGGCCGCTTCCCGCGCGAACTGGTGAAGCCCATGGCCGACCTGGGATTCTTCGGCGCCTCGCTCGATGGCTACGGTTGCGCCGGTATGTCGAACGTCGAATACGGACTGGTCACACAAGAACTGGAGCGCGGAGATTCCGGCGTTCGTTCGTTTGTCAGCGTGCAATCGGCGCTGGTGATGTATCCGATTTATACCTTTGGGTCGGATGACCAGAAGAACACCTGGCTACCCGCGCTGCAGAAAGGCGAAAAGCTCGGCTGCTTCGGATTGACCGAACCGGATTTCGGATCGAATCCGGGCGGCATGCGGACACGCGCCCGCAAAGTGGGAAAAGAATATGTGCTGAACGGCGAGAAAATGTGGATCACCTCGGGCTCCATCGCCGACGTGGCCGTGATCTGGGCGAAGGTTGAAGGTGAAGACGATAAGATCCGCGGGTTTCTGGTGGAGACCGACCGTCCCGGATTCAAGGCTGATGACATTCACGGGAAGTGGTCCCTGCGCGCTTCGGTGACGTCAGGCTTGTCGCTGCAGGATGTGCGCATCCCGGAGTCGAACTTGTTGCCGGGATCGGGCGGATTGAAGTCTCCGCTGATGTGCCTGAACCAGGCGCGCTACGGAATCGCGTGGGGCGCGGTTGGGGCGGCAATGGCGTGTTACGACTGCGCACTGCAATATTCCCTGCTGCGCAAACAATTCCGCGATCAGCCTATCGCCTCGCATCAACTGGTGCAGGAAAAGCTCACGTGGATGATCAACGAGATCACCAAGGCACAGTTACTGGTGCTGCAAGTCGGCCGCTTGAAAGACGCCGGAAAAGTGCAGCATCAGCACATCTCCATGGCGAAGAGAAACAACGTTTGGATGGCGCTCGAATGCGCTCGGATGGCGCGAGATATTCTGGGGGCGAACGGCGTGGCTGACGATTACCCGATCATGCGGCATCTGATGAACCTTGAAAGCGTCAAGACCTACGAGGGGACGCATGATATCCACACGCTGATTATTGGGGCGAGCGTGACCGGGATTGACGCGTTCTAGGTCCTTTATGCGCCGGATCTTGTGAAGATGCTATCCATTTAGCGGTAGAGTTCCGCCAGCAGTTCATACGCGCGCCGCATGTGCGGAATCACGATGGTTCCGCCTACCACCAGTGCCACGTTGATGGCTTCTTCCTGCTCGGAGCGGGTCGCACCCAGGCGATAGGACTGAATCAGGTGATAGGAAATGCAATCGTCGCAACGCAAACAGGCGGAGGCAACCAGGCCCATCAACTCCTTGTATTTTGCAGGCAGAGCTCCTTCAAGATACGCGTTGTGATCCAGGTTGTAGAAGCGTTTGACGAGGTAGTTGTCCGCTTGGTCGACGTTTTCGTTCAGACGGGTGCGGCTGTCCAGAAAATGCCGGGCGAGGGCACTTTTTTCAGCAACTTGCTTCTCGGAGAAGAGATAGGCGGGCTCTTTGCGGTCAGTGGTCATTAAGGAAGATTAGCAGACGGTTTGCCGTTCGCGGATGCGTACGCGCGGGGGCGCCCGCGCCACACGAACTGCACTTCCATCTCGGCCCCGAAGGGGATATATTCCAAAGTCTCATTTCCAGTAGGAGGATTGATGCCAGCCCAAACCCGTCCAGAACCGCATGCCAAGAATTTCGGGGAGAATATTGAAAGCGATCTGGCGCTTGAATTCTTGCGCGTGGTAGAGAACGCGGCCATCGAGTCGGCACGCACCATGGGGCAAGGGGACCGTCCGCTGAGCGACCAGGCAGCCACCGAAGCGATGCGCAAGACGATGGACACGGTCCCGATGCGGGGCACGATTGTGATCGGCGAGGGCGAGCGCGACGATGCCCCCATGCTTTATATCGGCGAGCAGGTGGGCGGCACTTATCAGGACGGACGCGAGGTTCCGCAGGTGGACATCGCCGTCGATCCGCTGGAAGGCACGAACCTCTGCGCCACCGGATCGCCGGGCGCGATCACGGTGCTGGCGGCCTCGGCAAAAGGCGGGCTGCTGCATGCTCCGGATTGCTACATGGAAAAGATCGTGGTTGGGCCATCGTGCAAGAACGCGATCGAGTTGGATGCTCCGGTGGCCGTCAATCTGAAAAATATCGCGCGGCGGATGCATCGCGGCGTGGAGGACCTGGTGGTGGTCGTGCTCGACCGTCCGCGGCACGAGAAACTGATCTCCGATATTCGCAAGGCGGGCGCGCGCATCAAGCTGATTGGCGACGGCGATCTTTCGGCCGGCATTGCCGCAGCGGTGATCGGAACCGGAGTACATGCGGTCATGGGATCGGGCGGCGCGCCCGAGGGCGTGATTACGGCGGCTGCGATCCGCTGCCTGAATGGATACATGCAGGGCCGGCTGGTGATCGACAAGCCAGAACTGGAAGAACGCATTGCGAAGATGGGGATCAAAGACAAGAACAGAATCTACGAGGCGGAAGACCTCGCCCCGGGGAAGCAGATGATTTTCGCCGCTACCGGAGTGACCGAAGGCGCGCTGCTGAAAGGCGTCCGCTTCTTTGGCGAAGGGACGCGGACTTCATCGGTCATTCTGACTCTAAGAACTGGGCGAGTGCGTTTCATTGAGAGCATCCATTTGGATAAGGGGCCGGATGTTAAGGTAAGGTTCTCGTAGGACAGCTCTCACCTATCAGCTCTCAGTAAGACCTTTCGGGGGGCTGGCCCAGCCTTTCGCCGACACCACCACACCGTGGCTGCCCTATCCTTCGCGTTTTTTGCGAAGGGTGGAAGGCAGTGCCGAGTGCACCATAATCTTTTCACGCCGCGGCTCCCGGCGCCGTGCCGGGTGCCCCATCCTAAAATCGCGCTCTTTGCGATTTTAGGTGAGATGTTCCACCCTGACTCGAAGATTCGTCGGCTTGCGTCCGTTATAAGTAAACCTCGTTCCCGATTGTCATCCTGACCCTGAGCTTGCCGAAGGGGAAGGACCTCTGCAACCACAAGCGATTGCGCTGGCCACCGCAGAAAGTTGAGGCGCCTGGCGGGTGTCTGAGCCCACTGCCGAAATCCCGAGCCAAGCCGAGGGATCATGACTCGCGAAAACGCGTTAGTCCCCATGGCATGAGGACAATCTAGTTTTGTGTAGTTTTGTTCGCCGGCCCAAGCCTGTGACGTGTGGCCCCCCCCAGTCAAGCCAAAACCCGGATTGAGTGGGCCAC
>Ga0326727_10002314_pt1 | contig 65891 bp, 62 predicted proteins | sample MB2enrmetagenome_FD_207643 | JGI IMG/M metagenome (GOLD analysis project Ga0326727, IMG submission 207643) | Lab enriched peat soil microbial communities from McLean, Ithaca, NY, United States - MB29MY | ecosystem: Environmental > Terrestrial > Soil > Wetlands > Peat | place: USA: New York...
GGTTCCGTTTACGTGTTCGCTCATGGCTTTTCAGTTGTTGTGAAGCTAGCTTTAAGCTTAACGGTAAGAAGCTAGCGCAGAAAGAGACTTTTCACACAGTCTGAACTGGGTTCAAATCCCATAGAGACTCAAACCGCTTCCGGCCCGAATCCAAGCATAAATTTCTCTGCTATGGGTCCTGATTGATTGCGTTTAGGGTTTCGTGGTCCTCGTTTACGTGTCATGCTAGAAAGCGGCTCACTACAACTTTTGGATGAAGGGGCGAACTTAGAATAGCCTGGAGCTAGAGAGCCCCTACCAAGTTTCAGCGCAGTAGATATAGCATCTAACTTTAAGAACTACTGAGTCTGCTAACAGAATTAAAAATAAGAAAAAAAATAGAAAAAGAGTTTTGTTTAAACGAACTTTAAGTCGAAGCTTATCGGAACTGCTTCGCCCCATGACTGCCGAATTGGGCAAATCTTTTGAGCCATACCATATACAGTAGTTGCTTTCTTCCGCTCTCGCTCATTATCTGTTTGCAACCCGACGCTCATGTTAAAGTGCACATCGGTAAAGATCAGTTTTTCCATGCCCTCAACGTTCATCTTAACGTTTGCCATAGTTTCAAGGCATTTAAGATCTAGTTGACTGTTTTTTGCTATTAAGAGAAACAGTGTGTTTATGCATGAAGCCAAAGCAGCTGCAAAGATGTCTTCTGGAACACAGTAGCCTTCTTTTCCTCCAAACGATGGTGGCGGACTGACAGTTACAAGTTTATTGCCTTTTATGGAAAGTTCGCATTCAGTTGCTCCCTTCCAAGTGGCTGTCCCTTCAAAATTCATTTCTGGCATACGATTCACCTTTAATTTTCCCTTTTGTCTCCTATTGCGCTTTTATCTCATATACCATGTCACAATCGCCTACTGGACCTGGCTTTCGAATTTCCTTCAATCGGACATTGTGAACCTTTAGGTTTTCGTTGACTGCACCAACAGGAAACATCGACACTGCGCAAGCAGGCGTGATTCCATGCCGCTCCTTTACGAGTTTACCGTGACAAATGTAGCAACCTCTAAACTTCAAAATGTATTCTTCGTCCTGTTTCTCAAAGCTAACAGCTTTGGCAAGTTTTAGGTCATCTTGGAAATAATTGGCGATTTTTGCCATCAGATCTTCTGGCGTTTGCGCTGGTGGAATGATTTTAGCCCAAGCTCTTCCCTGTGCCATGCTTGCCTTCGCAAACACTTTTTGATTATCTTCGCCTAAGGCTCCTTGAATTGAACATAGAACTTCTAAGACAGGTCTTTGAGGGATCATTTTTTCTTCAGACATGTTTTTCGCTCCTTTTCTGAAGCAAACAGTTATTCAGTAATTTTCTTTGCAAGGCCTTGATTTTTTTTGAGTTGCTCGACAAGAATTTCTCGAACTGTGTCGCATGCTTCGTTAATTTTGGGATTGGTGACACTGTAGAAGACACTTGTTCCTTGCTTTCTTGTGTTAACAATGCCTATCTGTCGCATGAGTGCTAAGTGCTGGGAAAGGTTTGATTGGCTTATGCCTATGATGTCGGTGAGGTCGTTTACGTTTTTCTCTCCGTCTTTTAGTATGTGTAAGATTGCTAATCTAATTGGGTTTGCAAGCGTTTTTGATATCGTTGCCTGCAGGGTGTATATCGTCATGTCGATTTTCGGTTTTTCGGTTTGCTTCATTAGAGAATTATAATATTCTAACGTTATTTTAATAGTTTGTCATTATAAGGATCGGTTAACTTCGCGCGCATAAAAAGCGAAAAATCAGGAGATTTCGTAAAATTTCTCTAATTCTCACTCGAAAAAGACACTAAACATTAATGCTAGTTTACGCAAGAAATAATTGTCTTATGGCTTGTTAGTTAGGAGGTGATTTTGCTTGTTATATGAAGCCACTCATACGCATCAAGCTTCTCGGTGCCCGTTACTGTCTGTTGAAGGTAAAGCCATGCTTAAACAGCTTTTCTCGGAGCAGAACTTGAAGAACTCAGGCGTCAATCTGGTAGCTACGTACATGAGTTGTCCGCAAGATACCTCGGTGGACCATAAAGGGTTTTTCACTTTAGAAGCCGAAAACCCTGAAGCAGTCAAAAGATTTTTCGGGCAAATGGCTGTGGACGCAAGACCAGTCAGACCACTAAGCGAAGTTGCCAAGATGTTATAATCGCTCATGCAGTCTTTAATTTGATTGCTGAAAAATTGCAATCGACTATACAGTCGCCGCAACCTCAGCAATATGTAGCGTCAACAACACTCGGTTCATTGCTGTCTATTCGAGTAATTGCCTTGTATGGGCATGCTTTGGCAGCCTTGCATTTAGTGCAATAAACACACTTTTCTGGATCAATAAACGCCTTGTGCATAATCTTCACTTGAAGGCTTCCACAAGGCCTTATTGCGATTTACGATCTGTCTGACTACAGCAAATTCCGAAATTCCAAGTAAGACTAACAAGTATCAAAAGCTTGATCACTTTAAACCCCTCGAGACTATATTACTTCTTTTGGGGTTTTTGGTTTTCTTGGTCGCCATGTTAAGGCACTGTAGATCGTAAACACTAAGAGAACCACAAACACTGCTGCTTTGATAGCAGTGAAATCTACACTGGTTGAGTAAAGTGCGAATGCTACGGGAAATGCTCCGATGTACAGTGTGAAAAAAATTGCTGTGGGCAGTTTGTAGCTGTATTTGTAGTCCTTAAAGATGCGTCTGCCAAAGTACAAGGCTGCCAAGCGTCCCATGCCATGAGTGCATTTTATGCAATTGTAACATGGACGCAGGCAACCCAGGATGTGAAGTACACCATAAATCAAGATAAGGGTTAGGATAAAAAACACAATACCTGCTACCAAATTATATAGCAGAAAAGCCACTGAATCAAGAACAATCCATAGGAAAAGCGCTAGATTACCAAAGAGAACCAGGTTTTCTGGGAAGAAAATTGGTCGGCCGTTTTTTGGTTCTGTCATGACAGTCTCTTCCAAGTGATTGACATATAAGGTTTTTTTAGCACAACAAATTCGCGCGTGTGCATTAGGCTGTTCCAGCCGATAGCTGGGAGGCTACCGCCAGCAAACATTGGTTTCACTGCGTCTATTTTTTCTTCAACATTTGTCATGTGCTATCCTCTGTGGCTGTTATGCCAGATACCGTTTGATCATTGATTCGATGTGCGCTTTGGGGTAAGCGCCAACTAATCTCTCAATTTCTTTGCCATGGCTAAAGATGATTATAGTCGGAATGCTCATTATTCCAAAGCTGCCCGGCACAATTTGATTCTCGTCAACATTCATTTTTCCAAACACTACTTTACTCCTATATTCAACTGATAGTGCCTCAATTATGGGTCCTACCATTCGGCAGGGGCCACACCAAGGAGCCCAAAAATCCACAACCAGAAGGCCATGTGTTTGAACAGATTTATGAAAAGTGTTGTCCGTTACTGTCATGGGCTGATTATTAGCCTGTCTTGGGTTCTTAGTTTGGTCAATCATAGCTTGAATCTTTCTTAATCGAATTTGATCTAAATCATTCTCTTCGGCCATAATTTATCACCAGTGTGTATGGACTCTTATGCTTGTTTCTTTGCAGTCTCTCTTAGTTTCCAAACGTTGCAGTGCGGGGCATGGTCGCACACGCGCGCGAACCAAAAAACAAAACCGAAAAAGACTGGTCCTATTATCCTTTTCAGTAACAGAAGGTCTAATCAAAAAATCGAGCGCAATTTTAATACGAAAAAATTCAATTATTCTCTTTCCTAATCAATACCTGAAACAACGTCCATAAATTTTTCTTCCCTCTCAAATAATTCGTTCGCTTTAGTCGACTGAGAACCGAGTCTACACCCATCAAAGACAACCGATAGCTCCATTTATTATTTACATATTTCCGTGCGTGCCGTTTATATCCGACTTCAATGTGCAAGGAACACTCGAGAAGGAAAAAACGTGAAGTCCCCAGGTGCTTTTCGCGAGTTTGGTTATCTTAGAAAATGGGTTCCGATCGCTGTTTTGATAGGCGTGGTCTGCGGAGTAGGCAGCATTGTTTTCTATGAAGCAATTAGACTTGCAAGCGCGGTTCTGCTCGGCGGTGTCGCTGGTTTTTTTGCTCCTACGCCAGCCGGAGAAGGCGGAAACTTGGGAGTAATCCCTTCTAATCTTTACTTGATTCCGTTAGTAACTACTTTGGGAGGACTCTGCAGCGGCATAATCGTCTATGGCTTAGCGCCGGAAGCCGAGGGGCACGGAACTGACGCGGCAATAGATGCTTTTCACAATAAAAAGGGTGAGATCCGATCCAGAATACCTTTGGTTAAGCTCGTGGCCTCAGCAATAACAATTGGCTCAGGCGGAAGTGCAGGCAGAGAAGGTCCAACAGCGCAGATGGGAGCAGGCTTTGCTTCCTTCCTGAGCAAAAGATTTCAGCTCAGTGTGCATGACAGAAGAATAGCAGTTGCAGTCGGCATAGGCGCAGGAATTGGTTCAATCTTCAAGGCACCGCTTGGAGGAGCCATTATGAGCGCTGAAGTTCTTTACATGCAAGATTTTGAGGTAGAGACGTTACTGCCAGCATTCATAGCTTCGACCGTGGGCTACAGCATATTCGCATCATATGTAGGGTGGACGCCAATATTTGGCAACATTAATCTTGGCGCTTTCAACAACCCGATTGTTCTACCCTTTTACGCCGTCTTAGGTATAGTTTGCGGTTTAATCGGAATCGTGTACGTCAAAGGTTTCTATGGCATACGAGCTATTTTTCAACGTCTGAGAATTCCGCGTTTCTTGAAGCCAGCGCTGGGCGGATTATTAGTGGGAATTATTGGCATGTTTCTCCCGCAAGTGCTCGGCATGGGCTATGGTTGGCTTCAAATATTAATGAGCGGTAACTTTGTCTTACTCCCAATCATTTTGATCCCAATAATCATCATAGCCAAAATAGTGGCGACGTCTCTTACGGTAGGTTCAGGAGGAAGCGGAGGAGTCTTCGCGCCAGCCTTAGTGATAGGCGGCTTTTTAGGAGCAACACTCTGGATATTTCTAAACGGGCTTTTCCCGAGTTTTGGGCTTGTCATTGCCGCATTTGTTATAGTGGGGATGATGGCGTTTTTCGGAGGCGTAGGCAAGGTGCCTGTTGCCGTCATAATCATGGTTAGCGAAATGACTGGAGGATTAACTCTGCTGGTCCCATCAATGATAGCAACAGCAATTGCCTTCGTAATCACTGGAAAGAACACTATCTATAGAAGCCAAGTTGAATCAAGATCTGATTCACCAGCCCACAGAAGTGAATATTCTACTCCTCTAATGCAGAAGCTCTTTGTCAAAGACGCAATGACCAAAAAGGTCAATACAACTACACTCAACACACCGCTTTCAGAGGTCGCGCAGATAATGGCAAAGAACACCATAAAAGGCACGCCCGTCTTAGATGATAGCGGCAAGCTGGTGGGTATGATTACACTTACGGATGTTCTAAAGATTAATCCAGACCAGAGAGCTACTGCAAAAGTAAGCTCCGTAATGACAAAAGAGTTGGTTACAACGATTCCTGATGAGAGTCTTTATGCTGCTTTTGGAAAGATGACAAGTAACCAGATTGGACGCCTGCCCGTTGTTGAGCCAGGGGACAGCACAAAGCTGATTGGTATAATAGCGCGAGAAGACGTCTGGCGAGTCTATAACAAAGAAATTCTTTCAGAATTGGAGGAGGGTAAACTTTCAGGAAGCATCGAAAAGACAGTTAACTACACTTCTGAACAGAAAAATTAGTACACACCCTTTTTTCCGGAAATATCAAAAAAAGATTCGGAAGCTCAACTGTATGTGTGCCTGTCTCACTAGTCGCCACAGTTGGAGACAATGTACTTTTAAACAAGTTTCTTGACGAATTAAGCAGACACCCAGAAATTACAGAATGCCTAGAATAATAGCTAAAGATCGAGTTAACGGCGTTTGTTTTGAGTTGCTTTAACTTTTAGGGTCGTCTGATATTGTCTTAATTGTATGATAGTGTATGAAAGTGTATAATAGTGTATAATATTGTCTTTTATAGTCTCAACCTGCAACCGATCCAAGCCCCATTTCAAAAAAGCAACCCAAAACACAAAGAAAAAAATTTGCCGGAAAATTCCATAGCAAAAACCTCGCCTAGCTGCGACTTTAAGATACTTCGCTTTCCAGTATAAAAGGCGCTAATCAAACTCAAGTTATCCTTTACTGGTGTGAAACGGCGATGTTTACCTCAAACAGCACGAGTTCGGCACAAACAAAAAGCGTGATGATCAGCCTTGTCATGTTTCCGTCATCCGTTCAAAACTTGACGCCGCTGAAAACCCCGATGCTGAACATCCGAGTGAAGGTTTGTTTTCACGGTGGCTCTTAGTTGCGGTTTAACATGCATGTCTCATATATCGATTTTCGATATATATCAAGAAATAAAATAAACTTTTATATTAATATTTACTACACTGACGTGTACAGAAGTGTAACAAATGAACAGCACAACACAACTACAAGACGACCAAAACGGGAACCCAAATGATTCAGTTCCGGTATGCCTAATTTACCTTCGGAAAAGTGAAGAGCCGAGGCAAAACACCGAATCGTAGAAAAAGGGTCTTTATCTTTTCAGTGATATCAAGTTCATGACGGGTTGTTTTCGGTTTCTTGCAGCGTGATTGTTATTAAGACCGATTTTCAATTCTGTTAATATTCGAAGAGAGGAAAATGCTTAAAATCAAGTTAATAACGTTCGCAGCGTTGGCGGTTCTGATGCTAGTCGCCTCTTGTGTTTCCTCCGCGTCAGCTGCTGACTCTACGACTTTCAACCTTGCACTTTCAACCCAACAAATTCAGTACAATATCCCTGCTGGAACCACCTTTAATGGAACAGTCTCGACCAGCGGTATGGTTCGGGTCTGGGCTACCGCGCCCAACGCGGGCGAAATCGTCAACTTGGGCATAATAGATAAAACAACCAGCTTCGGCTTCACAGCAGAGCAAAACGGAACCTACACATTCAACTTTGAAAATGACCTGCCCAACACCATAACAGTGACCTTCTCTTACATGTCAAATCCTCAGCTGCCTAACACTGGCAGTGGAATACCCTTAACCTACATCGCCGCATTGGGAGCCGTAGCCGTAGTCGGAAGCCTCCTCATATTCTTTGGCATACGCCGAAAAACTAAAAAAGCGACGGCTGCCTACAACAAAAGGATGACCAGCGGAAATCAAGCCGTTAGTTAAAGCTTGTTTAGCTCTTGTTTTTTGCGGTGAATGGCGGCGACAGTTGCGTTAACGTTTTTTTCTTCAACAACCAGTATAATCTGAGATGTATGCGGCGCGAAAACTCCCCGTTTAATGTTTATTCCTTCAAGCGAACTGATCGCAAGAGAGGCAACACCCGGAGAATCCTTCATTCTGTCCCCAATCAACGTAACGACACCCAAACCGTACTCAAGCCTCATTTTCTCGTCAAACCTTTTCAGTTTCTCTTCGTTCCTGCGCAGGAAATCGGCGTCTAAGAAGAGGAAATCCCGAATTCTCTGGCCTGTCTCAAGAGCTTCAGCGCCTAAATCCAAGAAGTCGTTTCTTCTCTCCCAAAATCGCAGCAAATCCTCAAGTGAGCGGCTTTTCTCGTCATTCATCGTTAAGATAGCACAGCCCGATTTGCCTGTTAAGCATTTGACTACTTCCCCACCGCTGGTTTGCGCCTCAATAGCTGAATACATGTCCGGCTCATCAATCGGCACAACCATCAAAGGCTGATTAAACCGTCTAGCCATAGCTATTGCAGGGCTTTGCACAATTTTCATACCCATCATCGAGGCTTTATGCGCCTCATTATAGGTAAGCGCCTCAACATGCTCGGTTTTCTGCCCCTTCACCACCTTCGGGTCAGCGCTCTGCAAAGGCACATCCTTGTAGAGAAGGGTCTGAGTACTGTACAAATCCTTAAGCAGGCAAGAAGTGAAAACCGCAGTTAAATCTGAGCCGCCTCGCCCCAAAATGGTTTCTAAGCCATCTAAGGTCATACCTAAAAAGCCCGCTAAACAAAGGATTTTGCCATCCTCCAAAGGCCCGATCAAGGTGTGAAGCCTCTTTTTACTCTGCGCGAGATGAGGCACGGCGTCCTCAAAATTATCATCCGTCACAATCGGCCACTCTTCCAGCGGAACATGGCAAGAATCCAAACCGTTGCTTCTAAAGATGTAATCCATCAGGGTAGACATAGCGACTTCCCCGCCTAAGGTGAGGATTCTTGCTTTAACGTTGCCGCTGAACCGTTTGTTGATAGCTTCAAGAGTCGCCAGAGTCAACGCCTCAAAACCAGCCAGCTCCGTCAAAACCTGTTCTTGCAACTCGCTCGCAACATGTGCTTTTGCGAGCCGCGTGTAAACTTCGAAAACGGGAGCAAGCGGCAGACTACATGACTGCGCGTAGGATTCCCCGATATTTATGAGCGCATCAGTTGTACCCATAGGAGCCGAAAAAACGATGATTGGACCAAAACCGTCTTTTTCACGGAGCTCCCTCACACGTTTAATGATTTTTGGGATTCCTTTCCCTTCAACGTCCAGAAGGCTGCCGCCGAACTTCGCTACTGAAAGAGACCTGAAACTGCATACCACCTAACATGAGAAGGCAACTGAACTCTAGCTTTAATAATTTTCTGACCAAAAATATTCCCATTTGTACTTGAAAGAATGGCTGTTTTTGCGGCTTTTTTTGAGTGCTCTTGCTAGTTCCGGCGTTTCCTTAAGGTGACCAAAAGAAGCGGTGTTTGTCCGGATTTAGTGAAAGCGAAAACTGATTGGTCTTTAGGAAACCACATAGTAGTTCGGAAGGAAAAAGGAAATAAGCGCCGAGAGGCTTTCAAATTGTCAAGAGGTATCGTTGATTATGTATGATGGATACGTGTTTTTCTGTGACAAATCTTCCCTGCAGCAATGTATCAGCCAAAAACGTTACATGTGCGTAGGCGAAAAAGCCAAACCTGAGGAATTGAAGACCGGATCAATAGTTTTCCTCTATAACGCTGAAGATAAGAGTTTGCTTGGGCCCTTCACGACTTTAGAGGAAGGCGATGAAATGGATGCAGGCACGTGGGTTGAAAATGAAGAGCACCAATACCCCTACGATGACATCAAAGTAACTTGGGAAGACCTTCACGTCATCCAAAACGCGCCTGAAAAGCTCCCGTTCTTAGAAGATCCTAAAACATGCAAACTTTCAATGGGCCAAACGCAGCGGGCTTTGGATCTGCTTAAAGAAGGTCAACTCTACATTTCTGATAAAGACAGGTAGGCGCATTCTGAGGGTTTACCGGTCTCCAAGTTTTTTTGCTTCTAAACTCACTATTTTGTGGCAGTCAATGCAACAAGTGAAGGTTAACTCTAAACCGTTCAGCACGTCAAAAAACCGTTCGGTGTATTCTTCCTTATGGCTGCAATTAAGCTGGCTTGCATTTACCAGCGTCTCTTCATCCATTCTCCTTCTCCATTTCTTTTATGTCCAAGAAAAGTTATAACCTTTGTGGAACCTGGGGCTTTGGGACAAAAGCTCTTTAAGCTAATTTCTTCGTTGCCTCTTGAGTGAATATTCAGAAAGATAAGATGGACGCGCCCGAGAAAATAGACAGCAAACTGTGCTTTTCTTAAACAATTTTTCCATAATCTCTAGGCTGTAAGGAGTAACCCAAAATAGTTTTGTCCCAAGGTCGAGTCGAAACAAGTCTTTTAGGGTCTTTTGAAGTCATTTCGGGTCGAATATAGTCGAATGCAGTCGTTAGGAATTGCAACCTGCAAACCTAAACCAGAAAAAACAACTCAATTCAAACTGAACAAAAAACGCCTAAAGCCGGAACTTGGCGGGAAGTTATCTATTGATTGATGCAGCAATCCACCTTTGAAAAAACAGACAGAAAACGTGAAGCGTTAAATACCATAATCTTGCATGGATAAGTACCTATCTTGGGGAAGCAATGCTTGAAAGAAAAAGGACCTTTATTCATTGTTCCTTGGCGATGCACCTTTCAGTGTGACAGCAACTGTGTGCACTGCACTTCCGCTGGCAAATCGGTGGTTCCATATGAACTTGATACTGCAGCCGCATTGAAAATTGTGGATCAAGTTGCCGATTTCGGAGCAAGCTTCTTCGGAGTAACAGGTGGACAACCGTTCCTGCGGAGAGACCTTTTCCAAGTCATCGCTCACGCCAAAGAGCTCGGTTTGAACGCAAGCATCATAACAGACGGACGCATGATGGACAAAGAAGTCGTCGAAAACATCATCAAATACCAAGTTAAACTCTCAGTCAGCATTGACGGCTCAGAAAAAACCAACGACGCCATCCGAGGAAAGGGCGCTTACGCATCCGCTGTTTCAGCGATAAAGAAGTTTTCAGAGGAGAACCTTCTAAACTGCATCGTCTACACGTTCGCGAACGCTGACTCAGTGACCAACGCAAACGCTGAAGATATGCGTCACGTTCTTGACTTAGCCCGTAAATACGATGCACGCTGGGTGGTTTTCCACGGGTTCATCCCTTACAGCAAAGACAAAAAAACCCTCATGGCGGATCTGACTCCAGACCAGTACGAGTGGGTATGCAATCAGCTCTACGATTTAGCCTTGGAGTACAAAGGGAAACCCGGAATCAACATTTACATACCCTTTTACGCGCGAGTGGCGAAACAGCGAGGAATGCCTGACTTCGAAAACTGGTACAACAACTTCTTTTTAGGCAGATGTTTCTTTGGCAAATTCTTCAGCGTTGCAGAAAACGGCGACGCCATTCCTTGCAGCTACAACGATGCATACAGGTTGGGCAACGTTAAGAATAAATCTCTTAAACAGATATGGGATGACATGCAGAGCAACACCTTCTTCGCCGAAATCAAGAATAAAAGCAAAATCAAAGGCAAATGCGGCGTCTGCGAATACAAGGATATCTGCGGCGGCTGTCGATCAGCGGCGCTTTACTATACGGGAGACATCTTCGGCTCAGATTTACGATGCGCTTATGTTCCGCAAAAGTTAAGGCGAAAGAAATAGCGCCGAATCCAATCCATGATCCGGGTAAAATCTTCAGCCAAAGAGACCACCTAAGAAAACCACGCAAAGAGCAGAACTGCAATTTAATAAGGTTTTGAAGTTTTAAACCAGTGGCAAAAACCAAATTTCTCGCTGTTGATTTAAGAAAGGTTAAGAGGAGTGGCGTGCACCCAAGAAATTAAGGAAGAGAGAGGGGGATAAAGGGAATCATCTGGATGCACGTCACACGTTTATGGAGTTCTCATGTACCGTTGGAAAAGGGCTCCGTAAGTTCTTCTTGACTTGGCGTAATTTTGTTTGGCTTTGTTTTTGGGGTAGAGCGTTTTTTGCGAATCTTTGCTTGTAATGAAGACTGACCCGCCGTTTTTCAGGTGTTCTTTCACTTGGGAAAAATTCACCTGTTCCGCTTCTTGAACTTTGACGTCGTCGCTTGAGTTGTTCTCCAGCAGTAGGATTTGAAACATTGTGGTCCTTGTTCTTTTGTTTTCGATAGAAGTTTTCAAAGAACTTTCCCTTCCCTCAGATTACAAAATGATTACTATTTAATTCAATAAATTCTTAAAGCTATGTGATTGCTGAACGACTACTACAAGGCTACCTTTGAGACGCATTAATGATGCAGGATGAACGACGCCACCCGCTTATCCTCCAAGGTTCCAACGATCAAATCAGGCTTCGCGCCCTCAAGCTCCAGCTGTGAATAGACGCCTGTGAGAACTGCGACGCAGCCCATACTAGCTGACTTAGCCGCCGTAACGCCAAACAATGAATCCTCGACGACAACGCATCTTTCAGGCTTTGTCTCAAGCATCGCGGCTGCCTTTAAGAAGATTTCTGAGTCAGGCTTTGAACGTGAAATCGACTCAGCCGTAAGCACGATGCTAAAATATTTTTCCAGGTCTTTCGCCTTCAACAGGCGGCTGATAACCGAGCGGTTGTTCATTGACGCTAAACCCATTTTTATTTTGCCATTTAACTCGTCGAGAAGTTCCCGGGCACCTGAGAACAGCGTAACTTGGTCGGTGAGTTCGATTTCAAGTTCGCTTTTGCGTTCAACGAGGCGCTGAACCAATGTTTCGTCGAAGGATCCGTTCGCTGAGCGCAGTATATCTCTAAAGGTTTCCGCCGCACCTATGCCAATTCGCCGCTCAATGTATTCGTCACTGACTTTGCAGTCGATTTCTCCAAGCGCCCGCTGAAAAGAATCCACGATTACGCGGCGAGTGTCACCTAATGTACCATCCCAGTCAAAAACAGCTGCTTCGTACATGGCGACTCAGGCTAGTTGAGATTTAGTTTTTCCCTAATTTCCTGGCTTTTCTTCGTTGCTTCTTCTATCGCTCGTATCATTGCGGGACGGATCTGGCTCTGTTCTATTTGATATATGGCTTCGATAGTCGTTCCGCCGGGTGTGGTGGTCATGTCCTTGATTTTTGAGGGCTCCTCATGCAGGTCCAAAACGAGCTTGCCTGTTCCCATTACGGTTTGGGCTGCGCAGGTCAGGGCAATGTTGCGGGGTAACCCCACCTTCAACCCAGCGTAAGTTAATGCCTCAACAATTATGGACATGTAACCTGGACCGCTTCCGCTTACTGCAGTGATTGCATCCAGATACTTCTCATCCATCTCCTCACAGATCCCGAACATATTCAGCAAGGTTTTGACTTTTTCTTTGTCTTGCAATGTGACGTTGGGTTCGCAGCAGTAAGCCGTGTAGGCAGCCTGCACCAAAGCGCCAAGGTTAGGCATGATCCGAACGATTCTAGCTTCAGACGCGTTCTTACTCAAAAACTTTAAAGGCACCGTGGCTGCAACAGAAATTAAAAGTTTACCTTTAATTTCCCCGCTGATTTCCAAAAGAACCTTGGCGACGTCACCAGGCTTAACAATGATGAAAACGATGTCGGCAGCGGCGGCAGCCTTTTTGTTGTCTGTTGAAGTTTCTACGCCGAGACTTTCAAACTCTTTAAGTCTATCCAGCGCAATGTCAACCGCAGTCAACTTGCCTTTATAGCCGCCTTTAATCAGGCTCTTGATTATGGCGCCGCCCATCATTCCTGAGCCAATAACCGCAATTTTGTCGTTCATGATTACTCACTTGCTATTTATGGTTTGGAGCTTTGCTCTTAAACTTTTTTTGCTTTTCTTCTCAGCTAAGCTCTCCAAATTGAGAATTTCTCTTTTTAAAAGAAATCATTGATTGAGAAACCGCAAAGAACTCTACAAGCAAAACTTTTTGATCTCACGCCTTGGACACTAAGGATTTCATCAATTCTTGTATAGTCTGCGCTGGCGCATCTGTCCTCATGCCTCTGGGATTAAAATGAGTGGAAACAGCTTGGAAACCAGCATTTTGAAGCGCGCTTACAAAAGCTTGCACTGAGGGTGAGGGAATGCCAAGTTTCCCGCTTAACTTGTCAAGCAGGTAGTAAGTTATGGGTGCCGAAGCTTCCCGTTTCGTCAGGGAAAGGAGTTTGCCGATTCTGGCGTTGTTCCTGAAAGCCACAGTTTGGTTTTCTTTAATCATTAATTCGATGAATTGCTGGTCAAAGATTTTCCCAAGCCAAAGTGGACCCGCATAATCCATTCTTGAGCCACATTCGGGGCAGGTCAGGTGGGCAAAGGGTTGGTGAGTGGTCTCTCGGTGCAGGCAGTTGAAGCAGTGCAGGATGTACCCTAGAGTTTTGACGCTTTCATCGGCTTTTTCTGCGCCGTACGAGATTTGAGCATAAAGCCTTATGTAGTGTTCGCTACTGTGGCTGAAAACAACATGGATTCCGATATCGTGCTTCGCAGCTAAGGTGACAGTACAGCCTGCCAAAAGCCTAACAGCAAGCTCATGGCAGTACTCGGTGCGCAACGGCTTTCCACCGTATTTTCGCACGCAGGCTTTTGAGTGTACGCCGCACAGCGGGGCCAGGTCGGTGGCGGTTGAAGCCAACAAGCCATGATTGCGAAGCGCACGCAGAGCTGAACCCAAGAACGGGGCAGGTGTACCGAACGGATCAATGTCAACAATGTCAAATCGTTTCGTAGGCGAAGAATTACAGCTCAAGAGGCAGTTTGCATCCCTGTGCTTAACTGAAACCACTTTTTCGAGGCTGTTGAGCTGCACGTTATGTTTTGCAACTTTGAACGCCCTCAAGTTGATGTCACTGATTAAAACTTGTTTAACGCCTTCTATCTCCCTGGCGAAGCGAACACCTCTAATTCCCTGGCTTGTTAAAGGCTCGCAGATGCTGATTTCTTTACCCGCCATTCGTTGGTAGGCTTGAAACGCTAGCACAGTTAGGTCACGGTTAAACTCCATAACTGGGTTGTAAAAAACGGGGGCTTTAGATGGCGCATAATCCGAAGGGTTAACGCCGTAGGCTAGTAGCTTCGGCACCAGAACATGCACTTTCCCTTCCCTGATTATTTCACTTGGAAAATCAGGCTTGTAAAGCCCTTTTGTCATGTAGTTTGCTTCCCAGTTAGTTTCGTCTATCAAAAGAATTTTATCTGCATATTAGACTTCTGGTTACGCAGGGGCAGAAGCTTTTGCTAAAGCGGGTTTTGATTTTGACAGGTGCTCCAGGCGTTGGGAAAACAACAGTGCTTACCAAAACGGTGGAAGCGCTTAAAGTACAAGGGGTTTCGGTCGGAGGCATGATTAGCCGTGAAGCCAGGAAAGGCAACGCACGGGTAGGCTTCGAAATTATCGATTTGACCAACGGAAGGCGTGGGTGGCTGGCGCATGTAAACCAGAAGAGTGGTCCACAAGTGGGCAAATACCATGTGAACCTTTGTGACCTTGAAGCCATAGGCGTCGAAGGCATCATGGAAGCCGCTGAAAAATGCGCGGTTGTGGCAATTGACGAGATTGGTCCTATGGAACTATACTCGCAGAAGTTCAAGCAAGCTGTTAGACAGGCGTTGCTGTGCGGAAAGCTGGTTTTAACTGTCGTGCACGCGAAAGCCGAAGACCCCTTAATAGAAGAGGCAAAACAAAGAGAAGATTCAGAAATTCTTAAAGTAAGTTTAGCTAACCGAGAAGTTTTACCTCACAAACTGGAAAACCTAGCGAAGTCAGCTCTCCAATCTCAGCAAGTAACATGAATTAGTGCCACGAATTTCTTTTGCTCTTTCAGAATCTTCCCGATGACGTCGGTAGTAGGCAAAATCTCAGCGCCATACCTTTTCAGTATCTCTTGAGCCTGTGGCGTTATTGGCAAGGCAGCTTCGTGACCCGTGCCTATGTACAAGGCTTCGAATTTTTCGTTGGGGAGAAATTCCAATTCACGTTCAGAAAGAGGTGTATGACCGTACTCGGGTTTCAAGTCTTTAGATTTCTTTTTTTCCCTTTTCGTTATTGACCCGTCTGAATGGATTACGATGTCCTTTTCGTACTTTTTCCCGTTTACGCTGATCCACCCGAACTCTGATTCCGCAGATTCAATCTTCATATTCCAACAAGACTAGTACTTGTTGCAAACTATTTTGGTCTTATGCTGCGCGCCCTGCTGTTTTTTGGTTTAACACTCGGTTTTGATTTTTCGGGTTTTGCGGGTTCATCCCAGTATCTATCAAATTCTTCCGGCGACATGATGTCAAGGTGTTGTAATTGTTGGCTAAAGGCGTCGAGGGCGCAACGGTTGTTGAGGTGGGCACGGTAGACTTCTATGAGAAGGTCAATAGCCATGGATTTTGAAATCGGTTTTTTAGCCATGAAAGTTAGTTCCTCAGATGCTTTAGCTAATTCGTCATCGATTTTATCGGGTAGAAGAAGGATTTTCATGTTTACCATCTACAAGCTTTTTGCTAATTGCTCCGCGTCCCTTTTAATCTTCGCTAAATCCTCGGCCGTTGGTTTCCCGCGAATGTCGCCGAGCTTGCCCAAGGTGCTGTTGTCTTCTCTTCCATGAAACTCGCCTACTATGTACCATTCGCCGACTACTGTGAAGCCGAAATGCTCAAAGTATTGCCGCATTGTTTTCCCAGCAGGCGTCGCCTCATCAATCCCGGTGTGAGGCCCTGAATAGGTGCAGAAAACCAGCGCGTTTTTTCCGGTAACTTTAGGGGCGCAGGGCTTGATTTTTCCTTCGGTGCGGTAAAGGTTCAGCTTAGCCTTCAGCAAATTCATTATCGGTTCAGCAGGCTGCCACTCGATTGAGGGTGAACCGACACAGACTAAATCGTAAACGTAAAAATCCGATTCTTTGGCTTCGTGCGGCTTCTTCAACTCAACCTTGAACCCTGCTGCTTCTAAGCCGACTTGGATTGCATACGCAACTTTCTGAGTGTTCCCAGTGTTTGACCAGTAAACTATCAAAGCAGTCTTCATACTTGGCACGCTTCTTTTGCTTGTAACTGAATGGCATGTTAGTTTTAGATTTATCGGTGGTCAGTTTAAAGTATAAATATCGTGTTATCCTTAGGTTATTCACGTTTTAGGTGACGTCTTTGAGAATAGGCTTCTTCGTTTATGAATATCCGCCGCAGACAGTAGGAGGCTTAGGCACCTACGCCGAAAACATAACGCACGAGTACGTTGACATAGGACATGACGTTTCAGTTTTTACTCTTAACAATAACGGTTTAAAAACAAGGGAAATCCTACGAGGCGTAGAAGTGCACCGCCCCCAGATAGCGGACGCAAGCAACATTTGGCCTTTCTTCGTGATCGATGACCTCAAGAAATGGGGAACGAACATCAAATTCTTCAACGACATCTTCATCTACAACATTTTAAGCGCCACCAAATTCATAAACCGGTTAATCAAAAAAGAAAAATACAATTTCGACGTCGTCTGCGTTCACGACTGGCTAAGCAGCATCTCAGGCTTAGTAATCAAGAACGAAACCCAAATCCCCGTGGTTTTTCACACACACAGTACTGAGTGGGGCAGAAGCGGCGGAGAAGGTTCAGAAGTGGTTTCCCATTTGGAATGGGCGATGGCGCAAAACTCAGACAAAATAATAACCGTCAGCTACGCGATGCAGGAAGACCTCATAAAGCATGGTTGGTCGCCTTCCAAAATCAGCGTAGTCTGGAATGGAGTTGACCCAGAAGTATACAATCCTGCACATACAAACAAGGAAGAGATCAGCTCAACCAGGGCTCAATATGGCATTCCTGACGGCTGGAACATGCTGCTGTTTGTCGGCAGGCTCACCTGGATAAAAGGGGTCCGCAACCTTCTGCAGGCGATGCCTCTTGTTTTAAAAGAAAACCCGAAAACTAAACTTGTTATCTTAGGCAAAGGTGATGAACAAGCAGACATCACTGAAACAGCTGAACGCCTCAAAATTCAGGATAAAGTCGTCTACCGATTTGACTTCGTACCCGAGCGTGAGCGGATTTTGCATTATGCGGCATCTGACGTCTGCATTTTCCCTTCAACTTACGAGCCTTTTGGAATTGTGAGTTTGGAGGCGATGTCCATGGAGAAACCTGTGGTGGTGGGTGCACGGGGAGTAGTCGGCTTCAAAGAGCAAGTAGTGAACAGCGGACCCGACCAAAACGGAGTACACGTTAACGGTGGAGACCCAGCCGACATAGCATGGGGGATAAACGAAACTCTCAAAGACCCCGACCGAGCCAGAAACTGGGGCGAAAACGGCAGACGCAGAGTGCTGGAGTATTTTACTTGGCGAAAAGTTGCTGAAGAAACCAGCAAAATCTACGAATCATTGATCTAGACCAAAAAGAACAAAGAAAGAAATGTCGGGTTAAGTAGCAAGCATATCTGCGACTTCAAGCAGCCTCAAATCTATCGGCTTACGCTCTTTAGCTGCTTTCTCAAGCTCAAAACCCACGATCTCGCCATGTTGCAAACCAACCGCCATGTTGCCTTTGACCTGGCAGATTAAATCAACGGCTTTCTCAGCAAATAAACTTGCCAGCAACCTGCTACGTCCAGTCGGACTTCCGCCGCGCTGAGCGTATCCAAGAATGGAAAGCCGTACTTCTGCATCTGTCTGCTGCTGCATTTCAGCCGCAAGCTTAGTCGAGTTTCCGCAGCCTTCCGCCGCAACTATAATTCCCGCGCGTTTGCCTTTTTTGGCGTTCTCTTCCATCAGCTTAACTATGTTCTCAAGGCTCATAGGTCGCTCTGGAACCAAAATGACCTCTGCACCCACACATATGCCTACTTCCAAAGCTAAGAAACCTCTTTTGCGTCCCATAACTTCCACAATGAATACTCTCTCATGGCTAATTGCTGTGTCCCTGATTTTGTCGATAGCGCCAATCGCCGTGTTTACTGCGGTGTCAAAGCCTATAGTCTCCTCTGTCCCGTACACGTCATTGTCGATTGTGGCGGGTATCCCCACCATCAACGCGTCGGTTTCTCTGCTTAGGTCCAATGCGCCTCTGAAGGAACCGTCGCCGCCTATAACAGCTAAAGCGTCGATGTTGTTAATGGACAAGGTTTCTGCCCCTTTTTCCACGCCGCCTTCTTCCTCGAAGCTTGCGCATCGCAATGTGTGAAGTATCGTTCCGCCCAGTTGTATGATACCGCCGACGCTTCTGGGAGTCAGCTTTCGGCAACAGTTCGTTAATAGACCATCCCATCCGCGTTCGAAACCTATAACTTGAAAACCCTTAGCATGAGCAACCCTTGTTACCGCTCGGATTGCAGCATTCATTCCTGGAGCGTCCCCTCCTGAAGTTACTACACCAATAGTTTTCGTCATGCACATCAAGTCTCCTTTAGCACCACAGTTTCCCGTTACAAACCACCTAAACATTTCCTGCATCAAGATTAAAACGTTTAGTATTACGAATATTGAGAGCAAGACTCCAAAAAACATAAATTGCTTAGCCATTATCCTTATGGACTTAGTCGGGAGGTAGCTCAGCCTGGCAGAGCTCTCGAATCGGCTAACATGCTTAGCTGGTGGAGACGCTGTAGAGGTCTACCCACGGTGGGCTTCATTCAAGCCTGTGCAGGCCACAGTAACCGAGCCGTCGCAGGTTCAAATCCTGCTCTCCCGACCAATTTTCCACTCTTAAAATCCGAAAAAGTCAAGAAATTAGGCTTTGATTTCCCCGTTTAAGCCTGGTTTTGGTACGGGAACAAGTAAGCTTTTCCAGGGGAGTAAGTTATGGTGGCTTCTCCGATTTCCAATCATTTTTCGTCCTTGATCTGCTCTCAGCTGACGACTTTTCTGAACTGGTACAGCGTAGCACTCATAGTGATGATGGCAACTAAGCCTATTACACCCCAAGCAGGCAGAATAGTGCCCCATTGATAACCGTTGATAATCAGTGCCCGGGTAGCGTTAACACAGTAGCTTACAGGGTTAAACATCGATACATCTTGCACCCATTTAGGCAGAAAACTGAGGGGTAACAGCGCTGTACTTAGGAACAGCAATGGGAAAGTGATGACTCCACCAATTGCGAAAACTGTCTCTGAACTCCGCGTCTTCATGCCTAAGGCCAAAGAAATTCCTGACCACGCAAGCCCAAAGAATGCAAGGGTGAAGAAGATAAGCAAAATTCCGACAACTCCCGTGTTTACACTAAACGGAGTTTTTTCTGCCGCGCCCAAAATGTATGCCAACAAAAGAATTATAGCTGTCTGAATAACCACTCTGAAGGCATCGCTACTTAACCTGCCCAGCAGAATCGCAGGACGACTCAATGGTGTCACCAGCATTTTCTGCAAAAAGCCCGAGTCGATGTCAGCCACGATCGAGTTTCCCGACTGTAGTGCGCTTCCAAACGCGTTTTGCATTACAATTCCAGCAGAAGCAAACTCTAGATAGCTTACTCCGTTTGGTAATATGCCATAACTACCAAGCCGCGTGAAAATCTGTGTGAACAATACGAGGAATAAGATAGGTTGGAAGAGCGAGAAGAAAAGCAGTATTGGGGTTCGAACAAGTTTCGTGAGGTACCTTATGAATATGTATCGGGTGTCAGAAAGTAAAGTCATTTTTTCATCTCCTTGCGCCGCCCCACGCGGCACTTGGCGCTTTGACTAGTTCTTCGGTGCGGATTCTCTTGCCGGTGTGCTTCATAAAAACGTCATCCAAAGAAGGCGAAGAAAACGTAACGGATGAAATCCGTATGTCGCTGCTGTCCAAAGCCCGCACAATATCAGCTATCAGCAGACCAGCGTTTTTAGCGTAAACCGTGAGGCATTCTTCAGAATCAATTATTTGGTTGACGCCCGTCATACTTTTGATAAGTTCTTTTGCTTTGTCTTTGTCTTTCTGGCAGTTTTCAAGTGAAATTCGGATAGAATCAGCGCCAATTTCACGTTTCAGATCAACGGGAGAGCCGCTTGCAACTATTTTGCCTGTGTCAATTATGGCTAGTCGTTTGCATAGTTTGTCGGCTTCTTCCAAATACTGGGTTGTTAAAAAGATAGTTATTCCTTCTTCCTTGTTTAGTTTTTCCAGGTAGCTCCATATGGCTGACCTCGATTGAGGATCCAAACCGGTTGTCGGTTCATCTAGAAAAAGGAGTTTGGGCTTATGTACAAGTGCCGTGGCTAAATCAAGTCGTTTTTTCATGCCGCCAGAGTAATTTCGAGCCCGCCGGTTGGCGGCTGCTTCTAATCCTACTAGAACCACAAGTTCGTCGACTCGTTTTTTTATTTCTTGGGTGTTCATCTGATGGAAGTGCCCTTGAAGAGTAATGTTCTCTCTACCAGTGAGATCACCGTCAACGGTTGTTTCTTGGCTTTGGACCCCGATTATTTTGCGGATATCAGCTGCTTGCCGCGCAACATCGTATCCCGCAATTGTAGCGGTGCCCGAAGTTTTTCTGAGGAGTGTCGTGAGAATTTTGATAGTGGTGCTTTTTCCAGCGCCGTTCGGACCCAAAAAACCGAAAAATTCACCTTCTTGCACGCTGAAGGATATGTCATCAACGGCTTTGGTGCCGTCAGAATAAACTTCAACAAGGTTTTTAACCGAAATAATGTCTGACATAAGCATTCAATACATAGGTTTACATTTGATGAAATAAAGGTTATGTTACTATCGCCTCACAATCAACCCAAAAAAACATGTTTTCGGTGAGCTCTCGGGAGTTTCGATTGGTCCCAAGCGTTTGCAAACCATTGTCAGGTAAAGATTAATCGTTGGCTTCTTCCTTTTTTTTTGAAGTCGGAAGCCGCGGACAAACAGCAAAGCCCTTATCAGCGGTTGGTAGCTGAGGATGACGCGGGGCTTTTCAGAAAACTTAAATAACAATGCCAGTTATTTGCATCTCCAAAAGCTGAACATAAGAGCAAACAATGTGCGGTCGTAGTCTAGTTTGGTCTAGGACATCAGCCTGCCACGCTGACGACCCGGGTTCAAATCTCGGCGACCGCACCACAATCCTAGTTCAACTCCCAAATTCTTTCATGTGCAGTAATGCTTAGTGTTCAACCTAGTTTCAGGTAAAGTTGTAAAAGAATCTTTTGCAAACATGTAAAATAGGAGAAAGAGTGAAAGGTACAAAATCAAAACAGGCAAAGAAGCAAACTAAAGCGCCAAAAAAAACTTGCTGAATTTAAACGCTTCCGAGTTATTCAAAGCTATGTTTTGAACCAGTAAGGTTGCGTTACACATCGTTTGGTTTTCGTCTTAAACGTCTTATGGCTATAGCTGTGTAGATTAAAATGATTTCGGGGACTGTTATGCCGATGGCAAGTGCAGGTCCTATCGTTTTTGCTGGCGACATTGAAGGAATTAAGAATTGCACTGTCACTTGGGAAACGCCATTCACAAGATTTGTGTTAAAGCGTGTTGTGTACCATACGAAGAAGTTATTGGCGTCTTGCGTGTAGCCCTGGCATGTAGCCTTTTGACCTTCTATGTATACGACTGGGCTATTCCCGTAGGATATTGCTGTTTTTGGAATAGTCATATTGCAAAAGCCTGCTGCTCCGTTTGGTCCTGTTATCGTGAACGACAACGTTGTTGTTTTGGAAGGCTGGTATGATACGATTGAGGCATCGGATAACTGCGAGCTGGTTACATTCCCTTTAATGAAAAGATCAACTGTTGCGTGACTACCTATCGTCGCTGGCACAGTTGTTGCTAACGGAGTTGGAGTCGGCGATGAAGTTGGTGTTGGAGAAGGAGAGGTTATAGGTTTAGGTGTTGGAGTTCGTGCAGGAGGAATGGCAGTTGGTGAGGGTGACGGCGTTGAAGTTGGTGCAAACGTGGCGGAGATTGTATTTGGAGCCTCAACGCTGGTTAAGGTGTAGGAGCTTACAGGACCAACTGAACTCCCATTTACCGAGACGTCAACTATGTAATAGCCTGTGTTCGGTGTTATAGTGAAGGTTTGATTGTCACCATAGTTAACGCTGACAGATCCGTTTGGGCTGATTGAACCTCCGCCTCCAGCAGAAGCAGTAACATTGAACGTGTCAATAGTGAAGTTTGTTGTAATCGTGTGACCAGATTGGACATCGGTAAAAGTGTAATATGAAAGGACACCCAAGGAAACGTTATCCGCTACTACATCGGCAATTTGGTAGCCACTACTCGGTGTTATAGTGAAGCTTTGACTACCTCCATAGTTGACAGAAACACTTCCATTCGGGCTGATAGAACCTCCGCCTCCAGCAGAAGCAGTTACAGTGGGATTCACAGTAAACGAGTTACTCGCTCCAGAATGAACGCCGTCAGTGGATGTAATAATAACGCTTGAACCAGCAACAGTCACCGTAACCGAAGTCGCCCCGACACCGTCAACGAAAGCATTTATGGTACCAGGACTAATGGACCCAGAAGAAACCGTCAAAGACGGCGTACCACCATAGCTTATAACCGTGTTCCCTGAAGCGTCTTTAGCCGTAACTGTTATGTTGAAAGCGGAACCAGTAGTCTGGGTTGAAACGGTGTTAAAGACAAAGTGATCCAGAGCAGCCGGATTTACAGTCAAACTAGTAGTGTACGCCGTAGAAGCATAAGCACCCGTAACAGTCCAGGAACCAGCATTTGCAGAGGTGTAAACGTTGCCGCTCCAAGAACCGCCGGCGCCAGAGCTTATGTTCCAAGTCGTTAAAGAAGTCACATCCCAACTGTTCCCATATAGGTCAGAAGCCGTAGCCAAATAAGTCTTCGATAATCCAGCTGTAACCGATGAACCAACAGGGGAAATCGCTACATTAGCTACTGCTGAGGCATGAGTCACCGTTATGCTATTCTGGGTACCAATAATCGAGCCAGTTCCCGTGTCCATAGCCGTAATCGATTGCGAACCAGCTGTTTGCAAAGCGATTGTAAAAGAGCCAACACCATTCGTGAGAACCTTATTCGCAGGCAAAACAGCTTGGTTGTCAGTTGAAGTAAACGCGACCGTTCCCGTATAACCAGTAGCCGTATTGTTATATGCATCATTAGCGGTAACCGTGACGGGGAACGCAATACCAGCTACTTGAAAAACCCCGCTTGAAACCACCAAGTGCGTAGCAACACCCGGATTAATCGTAAGCGAGTTACTCGTCCCAGAATGAGTGCTATCAGTAGCCATAATAGTAACGCCTGAACCCGCGCCAGTCAATGTAACCATGCCAGCCCAAACGCCACTCGAGAAGGCGCCAGTGATAGTTGGACTGATAGTTCCAGTTGAAACACTCAAAGTTGGCATTCCAGCATAGCTTGTAACTGTGTTGCCGTTTGAAGCTTTGGCCGTTATCGTTACACTAAAAGCAGAACCCGCATTCTGTGGACTGCTAACAGTATTAAAGGCAAAATGATCAAGAGCAAGCGCGTTAACAGTGAAGGAATTGCTCGTTCCAGACTTTGAAGAACCAGATGTACCAATAGTAATTCCTGAACCAGATGCAGAAAGCGTCACATAACCCATCCAGACGCCCTGTGAGAATGTCCCGGTGCTTGTTGGACTTATAGTTCCTGAAGAAACCGTTAGAGTGTTAGGTCCAGTATAGCTCGTAACTGTATTGCCACTCGAATCTTCAGCAGTAAAGGTTATGATGAAAGGCGTACCTACTGTTTGTATGCCGATATTGCTAAAAACGAAATGATCAAGAGCACCTGGATCAACAGTGAAAGAATTGCTAGTTCCAGACTTTGAAGAACCAGACGTACCAATAGTAATTCCTGAACCAGATGCAGATAGTGATATCGAGCCAGTCCAAACACCAGCTACAAATTTAGAAGTACTTGTTGGGCTTATCAATCCTGAAGACGCGGTTAAAGTGTTGGTTCCGGTGTAACTCGTAACTGTGTTACCGTTGGAATCTTTAGCCGTTATTGTTACGCTGAAAGCTTTACCTGCGGTTTGCGGACTGCTAACAGTATTGAAGATGAAGTGGTCAAGAGTGGCCGCATTAATTGTGAGCGAGTTGCTTTTTCCAGATTTGCCGCCGCCGCTGGTTGAGATTGAAATGCCTGTTCCTGCTTGAGAGAGCGTTACTTGGCCTGTCCAGACTCCTGAAGTGAATGCGGTTGTGCTGGTTGGACTCATCGTTCCAGAAGACACCGTCAAAGTGTTAGTTCCGGTGTAACTCGTAACTGTGTTGCCGCTTGAATCTTTAGCAGTAACGGTTATACTGAAGGCAGTACCTGCGGTTTGCGGACTGCTAATAGAGTTAAAGACAAATTGAGACAGATTGCTTGCTGCTCTAACTTGCATACTTGCGCATGCGCAGAATGATAACGCAACCAGAAGAGCAATTATTAGGATTCTTACTTTCTTCATGTTTTCGTCATTCTAATTTTTTTTTAACTTAGCTTATTCGATTCATTGGAGATTGAAACACATCGAAAGACGTCGACTCAATCGTGCGGAATTCGAACCAAGTAATTTGCTTGTCTAAGTCCGGTAATGCTCCAGTAGTTGAAATCAGATTTTAAGTCAGTTCCTCTTTTGTTAAAGATCGGTGATTAGGTTCACAGAGGTCACAATAACCAAACTAATTTTTTTCTTTTAGCTTAATTTGTTTTGTAGGCACAGATTTTCCAATGACTTGCTCTCTCAAGTTTTGTCTTATTCTAAAGGTTGTAGTTTCAATTTCCATAAGGACTTTCTTTATATTCTTGAGCTTTGGGACGCGAATCTCTATGGCGCTGTTTATTTTTTTGGTCGGGTTCGAAGAATCTTAGGTTCTCATTCGCATTCGATCAACATGAGATTTTTATTATGCTACGATACTTTTGCATTTGTTGCCTGATTGACTTTTGATAGCTTAGCAATCTTGCTTTCCAATTTTCCCTTTTTAGGGTCTCATGGGGTATTTTAAATCGAAATTTGAATTTATTTCTTTGTGGCTGTTATGACACACCAACAGTAAAAGGATTTTCAAGAATCTCCAAAAACAGAAGTATTGACAGCCGTTCTGGAATAGGTTGCGCCTGCATAAACCGAAAGAGCCACAGTTATGAAAATTAAGACTTCGGCTAAAACTATTACTGAATTTGATTTTGGTATTCACATAATCTCCATATTAATGCTAAAAAAAATTAGCCGCCGTGTTTGTCATCGGTTCAGCGTTGTGTACTGTTAAGATATGGATATCCACCTTTCGCATCGATGAAAGTTCTCTCGTCCATGACTCTACGTTTGCCTAAAAGTCAGCTAGAATAAGCGAGAAAGATTCTTTCCTTGCGAAACCTGACACATAGACGCGCTAAAGTCATCTCTTGAAACCTGCATTTTTGGTCATTTGAGGATGGGTTAATGCATTGATTTATAAATTAAGGCAGTCATAAGGAATTGAGACCTGAAATGACGCTGAGAGAAAATAAACCGCAGGACACGCCGGTTGCCGAGCAAAAGGAACCGGCTAAAGAGCCTCAGAACGAGAAGTCGAAGACCAAAGCGAAAGGGCTTCAAGTAGGAAAATACGAGATCTCCGATGGCAACTTGAGGTTCTTCGTAGCGAAGGGGTTCAGCAAAAAAAAGTGGGTTCTTGTTCGCGAGATTCCGGTTAACGAGATTGAACATGTCGAAAGCGAGGGAAATCAACTCGGCTTGACTGTGAAAGGCACCGCAGAATGGTTCTACGCCAAAGAAAACGCAGAATCATTCACCACTGTAGCGGAGCAGATCAACGCGCAAATCGTCGAGCAGTCAACGCCCCAGGAAAACCCACAGTCAGTAGAGGAAGCAGCCAAGCACCAACAGGAAACGACGCAGCCGCAAGTAGAAACCCAAGAGCCCCAGCAGGACCTTCAGCAACCCCAAAAGGCTTTTCTGCCTCAACAGAAGCCTCAACCACAACAGGAACCCACGCAACAGGAACCTAAACAAGTCCCGCCAGAACCACAGCACCATACAGAGGAAACTCAACCTCAGTCCGAACTTCAGCAACCTCAACCGGTGCAGGCGCAGCAGATACCCAAGCCGGAGAGGACGCAAGAAGTCCATGAAGTTGGCAAATATGAGATTTCTGAGGACAAAATCAGATTTTCCGTCACTGAGGGTTTCTTCAACAAAAGATGGGTTGTAATGCGCGAGATACCCATACTTGAGGTTGAAAAGATTGAGTCTGAAGGCAACAAATTAACTGTAACATGGAAGGGCACCACTGAAATGTTCTGCATGAAAGAGAAGACGGGTTCATTCAAAGTGCTTGTTGACCAAGTTAATGGTGCACTTCAAGAACACAAAATCGAAGAACAGAAAGCAACAGAAGCGAAAGAGAAAAACAACACGCGCCGAGCCGAGTTGCTGGCGGTTATTAACCGCGCCGTCGGCATCGTCGATTTATCGTTTGATGTCCTGATCGGGTTGCAGGATAAGCGGATAAACTGGCAGCACATAGAATCCTCCGCAAGCAGGTTTGGAGAAAGTCTCAACTTCACCGGGCAAACTTTGCCGCCGCTGACTTTGGAATACTCAAAAATCGCCGCCGCCATAAACGCACAGGTACCTATGGATACGTCGAAGGAAGCCTTCGACATCTTGAAAGTTGTTTACGGGTACTTTGACGCCTTAAAACCTGAAGAAGACATTAAAGAGAATCTGCCTAATTTTTACACAGCGAAAACGCTGGTTTCAGCCTATTTCATGTTAAACGACCTTTTGCTTGGCAGGTTCGTGGGAGACAAAAACAACAGCAGAGAGATCAGCGAGCTTGAGGCGGCGTTGCAGAGGCTGGCCAAGGTTAATTTTAGACTTGATATTGAGGCACTTAAGAGCGACATCGGTATGGAGGGCGAGAAGCAAGCAGTCATTGATGGCAGCCGAGAAATTTTCAAGGATCAGCTGAAATATCTTCCGGACCTTGCCTACGAGATGTCAGAAAATTCTGTTCCATCTTCAGAAGATTTGCAACCACCTGTATCGTGAATCATCAGATATTAGAAAAGATAATTGTCAATAAGTATGAGTATGACTCCACTAGGATATTATTTGGAGATTCGCTAGCTTTATCTATAGAGCCCTTCAATAGTGAGTCCAGACAAGTGGGGGATAAGTAAATTGGCGAAGAATCCGCAATCGAAAGATGACTCGTTAGAAGCTCTAGACTTTATCGTTAACGTTTTAAAAGAACATGAAAAAGACCTGGACAAACTGATCAACGAGTTAGCAACCGTAACCGAGCAACTTGGAGATACCGGCGACCTTGGCGGCAAAGTGGAAAAAGTAGAAGAGAAAATAACGAGCCTGCAACAAGAAGTAACCAACCTAATGAGTTACATTTCAGGTGTCGGACCAAGAGAAACATCGCCGACTGCAACAAAAGAACCGCAGGAAACCCAACCCACAGCAACTTCGCCAATACAAGCAGGCGGTCCATCAGTAATTTTGAGATGCAAGCAATGGGAAGACTTCCAGAACTTAGCGTCACAAGCTCAAACATTATCTTTCACTTATAAAGAAGATGACAAGATCTTCCAAGCAGACGCGCTAAAAGGAAACAGGGTAATCACCTACAGCGGTGTACTTCCGAAGTTTTCCCAAATCTTAAAAGCATGGCTTTCCAAGGAAATAGGCACATCAGAAAAGAGCATCCTTGAAGGCGTCTTAGCTATAGCCTAAATCTGAATTCTTAAATCATATTCCTAATTCCTAAAATTTATATTCGTTTGAAACAACTTGACTCCTGTCAGTGATGGAGGGCTAGTTAAGGTTGAAGGCTGTACCACTAAGCCAAAAAGTTTTTTCCGTTTTCGAAGCCTTCTCCTTTCTCCTCGACTACGGATGGCAATGGTAGCCAACACACAAGACGGCCCTCCACCACAAACATTCTTAGAAAACCAACCTACACCTGCTTGACGGTGACGGATCTGAGGCAAGCAAACTAGGCTAAACCTTATATGCAATTCACAATAATCATAGAGTTAGGTTGGTTTGTTTGGCTGTTGACGCTTCAAGAACAAAGAAACCCAAGCTACCAAAAAAGCGGTTGCTTAAGAAAATAAATAGAAGATAACCGCCGAATCATATGCCTCTTCTGCCAGTTTTTCGAGTTAGTAGAGGGGAACCTGCTATAAGATAGCGCCAGAATTGTCCCATTGAAAAATATGCCTTTCAAAAAAGGAATTTAGTTGAAACGGGGCTAAATGCTAGCTGGTTAAAGAAAAATCGCAGGCGTCTTGCAAACTACTTTGGCGTCGTCAAGTATTTGAGGTGGAACGGTTTGATGACGATTCCAGTTTTTAAGTCAGCGTGGAAAGTTTGGCTTTCGACAACCCAGTCCGACAGCTCTGAGTCGTGAGCCCTTATGAACTCTGAGAAATTTGAGAAGTCTTCATGAAGTGAAATGCAGACGGCATCCCAACCCATTCCTCTTCCATCCAAAACCAGTATTACACTGGGTTGTTTAAGGTACCAATCCTTCATTTTCTGTAAGGCTTCAGTTTTCTCGTCGCCTGTTTTGAGTTTAAGCTTGCTTTTTAGAAAAGTAAAGGCGGCTATCTCAAACCCGATTTGCCCGAACTTCGGGATAACCGTGTACCCTTCTATGAAGTTGTCTTCAAGCATCGCTCTTCTTCGAGTAACTGTAGGTTGAGAAACGCCTAAGGATTTGGCTAGTTGCCTATCGCTTCTATGCGAATCCTTCATCAACTCGAAAAGTATTTTGTAGTCTATAGGTTTCAGTTCCTTCATTGCAACCAACTTTTACCAATCTAGCGTTTTGGTTATCATATATAAATCTTGACAAGAATTTTGCAAAATAATCAGGGTACAACACATAAGCAGTTCAAAAACATGAATCAATTCTAACATAGCGCCGAGAATCAGATTTTTTGATTCCACATTTTCATTTCTCCAGCTAACATTTTAGATTTTGCCACATGAATAACTTTTGCATTTGAACATTTCGGAAAGTCTTCCCGAGGCTCAAATTTACGCAGGGCAACGCAGACAAATACTTTTAAAAGAAAAAGTAGGCATAGAACACTTCGAAGGAGACTCAAAAACCTATGTCCCCCCGAATATTGAATGAAGTTGAGCAGGAAGTAACTGAACTTCTAAGTAATTTGATACGGATAAACACGACCAACCCTCCGGGCGACGAAGTAGCAGCAGCAAACTACATAGCACAGTACCTGGGGAAAGAAGGTCTCAAAACAGAAGTCGTCGAATCCGCACCTAAAAGGGGCAGTGTTATTGCGCGCCTGAAAGGGGCAGGTGAGAAACCAAGCCTCCTTTTGCTCTCCCATCTCGACGTAGTCGCTGCTAACGCACAAGAATGGAGTGTTGACCCGTTTGCTGGAGTAGTTAAAGACGGCTATGTCTACGGAAGAGGTGCTTACGACATGAAATCCATGACAGTCCTCGAAATCATGGTTTTGAAGCTTTTAAACAAAGACGGTGTCAGACTCAAGGGGGATGTGGTTTTGGCAGGGACCCCCGACGAGGAACAGGGAGGCGAAGAAGGAGCGGGATACCTTCTGAGAAAACATAAAGAAAAGGTCTGGTGCCCATACGTCATCAACGAGGGAGGCGGGCTAGCTTTTCCGTCGAAGCATGGCTATGTGTTCCCGATTCAGACGGCGGAGAAAGGGATTCTGTGGCTTAGAGTAAAAGCGAAAGGAACACCTGGCCACGGCTCTACTCCTAACATGGCTGATAATGCGGTTATTCGCATGAACAAAGTCATCGATAAACTCGTAAACTATAAGCCGCCCACTATCTATGTGCCCACGCTAGAAAAGTTCCTTGACGAAATGGGAAAGCAGGACCCAGAGCTTCAAAAAACTTTTTCGCATTTACTTGCTAATCCAAGGCAAAGTGAACAAATCCTTGATCAATTAGCCAAAACGGATAGCGCTTTGGCGGAGGAAATTAGGCCTCGCACAAAAATGACTATGGCCCCAACCATGATTCACGGCGGGGTCAAGGAAAACATTATTCCTTCAGAGTGTGAAGCAGTGTTTGACTGCAGGATTCTTCCTGGGCAGAGTATCGACGAAACATTTGATTTAATCAAGAGTTTACTCAAAGACGTGGGGTTAGATAAGCTGAGTTTCGAGTTTATCCAAGCGCACGGCGGCTCCGAATCAACAACGAACACGGAACTCTACAGCACAATAACAAACGTTCTTAGGGAGTTTGAACCGGGCTGCGGGGTCACACCGACTCTGACCACTGGCGGCACAGACTCGCGTTTCTTCAGGGAACTCGGCAGCGTATGCTACGGGTTCCAACCTATGATTCCTGATGAGCCTAATGACAAGTTAGAAAAAAGAATGCATGGCATTGACGAGCGCATAACAGTCAAAAACTTGGTTTACGGAACAAGCGTACTGTATGAAACTGTGAAGAGATTCATTAGCTAAAAGCCTGCCAAACAGTTTTGCTGCGACGTTACTTTCGATCGTGGAAGTGAACCAAGCTTGAGAAAACTACGTACAGGAGATAAACGGCGCAGAAAGTTTTTGAGATCATGGGCAAAAGTTGCGGGGAATGTTAGGCACTAAAATTTTTATACTAACACCACCCATCTAGAAGTTATAGAGCGCAAGCTTGAGGTCACTACTTAATGACCAGCGTCCAAACCTTAACCAAACCGGAAACAAAAAACTTTGAGGTGACCAAAACCGTAGGGCTAATCTCGGACACGCATGTTCCTAAGAAAGCCGCGAAGATTCCCCAAAGGGTCTTTGAAATCTTCCACAACGTAGATTTCATCATTCACGCTGGCGATTTGGTCGAGTTGTCAGTTATTGATGAGTTGGAGCAGGCTGCGCCGGTTTTAGCGGTTCACGGCAACATGGACACCGCGGAAACCAGCGACATTTTGCCCACGCTTAATTCGCTCAAGATTTTCGAGTGGAAAATCGGCGTTATGCATGATCCAGACACCTTAGGGGGGTCGGATAAAATGAGGTATTTAGCCCAAGAAAACGCTTTTAACGTCTTGGTTTACGGGCACACGCATACCTCCAGAATTAAGTGGGAAGGGGAAACCCTTTTCATTAACCCTGGAAGCCCAACTGACCCAGCGTCTTTTCTAAACAAACCGTCGGTGGCGTTGCTGACAGTAACGAAGAAGGCGATAACGCCGCAGATAATCAACCTTTAACTCATAAAGGCAACTCAACAAAGAATGGAGTAGAGAGCAACCCGAAAACCAAAGCTGCAAGCCACTCTGACATGGGGGCAAACACGATCTTTTCCTCTTAAAACAGCCCTGCAAACCGTAGCGGCGCCAGAAAAGAACAAGCCATAACACCTAGCCCAACGGCTATGGCTCCAAGCGCCGCATGAACCAAAGTGAAAAGCGACCATTAACCCAAAGAGGCGGGGAATGACAAAAACGGGATAAGAGCTAAAATCAGAGCGGGTATCATAACCGTGAATATCATAGCTAAGTGCACAATATCAATGCCGCGGTCATTAACCGTGCATGAGCTGGAAACTCCTTTTCGCATTAGTCAGTAACCGTAGAGCAACAGGAACAGAACGATGGCTGACATGGTTAGTTGAGGGCGGCGAAAAGCAGGTAGGGGTTTGATGAAAAGGAGATGCTACTATTGAAACTCAGATTTCTCAGCGCATAAAGCTTCACTTTCACTCACCCCTCCCCTGCGCCAACGTGTCGCATGAGCATATGCCTTAAAAGTAAAAAGCCCAAAGAACGGTTTAAGAGGTAAAAAACATGGAACACTGTAAAAACCCGTGGAAAGACGACTGCAGAAACGAAAACATTAAACTTTACATAGAGTTAAAAGGCGAAAAACTGCCGATTTGCCAGCAGTGCTGGAACAAGATCGCTGACCAAGAAATCGAGTGGTGATTGGATTGGAGAGCTTTAGTGCTAACAGCGCCAAATCCTTTCTTGGCAGAAATGTCAATTTGCACTTGAAAGACGGCGCAGTCATAGTGAACGTGCAGTTAACGGGCATGCACAAAGTCTCAGGAAGAAACAATCTTGTCGAGTACGCCGCATGTGGAAAACGTAAAACCAGTCGAATACCTTTAAGACACGTCGCCTGGGCCGAACTCATCAACGCAAACCTTATGCAGAAAGCCGCCTGAAACGAGCAGAAAATGGACAAAAAGAAAAATACCTGAAAAGTAATTCACACTTTATGCGTTGTTCAAACTGCGGTGTCTGTTGTACAGAAACCGAGATGCTTCTAAGCGAAAAAGATATCGAACGATTGGTGAATCTGGGGTTCGAGAAGAGCTTCTTCGCCAAAACCGACAAAGAAGGCTACGTTCAACTTAAGAATCGAGTGGGTTACTGTGTGTTCTATGACGCAAAAAAACATCAATGCAGTATTTACGCCGACAGACCTGCCGGTTGCCGAGTTTACCCCGTCATCGTCGATGAGGAAAAAGGAATCATCCTTGACGAAATCTGCCAATCCAGAGACACCATCACAGCCACAGAAAAATTGGTGAAAGGTAAAAGAGTCGTTCGACTTCTGGAAAGAATCGATTTTGAGGCGGAAAACAGGCGATCTTGAAAACCGTTTCAGCTTAGTTCGTTTTACATTGGTAGCAAAATATTTTTTTGGACCTTTCGGTTTTGAGCTCTTCAGTCGGCACGACACTTGTTCTAGTTAACATGCCACAACTGTCGCAGATAAACTGCACTTCGGCCACGCGGTGGTTGCTTTGAAGAACCTTCACAGGCAAAAAATCAAAGTCCTTCTTTTGAAGCTTTATCCTTAGCAAGAAGGTATTCTACGTATTCTTTCATTGTGCGGTTGCTTTCCGCCGCCCTTTTTCTTATGTCTTCGTGAACTTTCTGCGAAACAGTTATGCATTTGTATCCTTTTCTCGGCAAACAGATATCACTCCTTTACGTTTTTCCATCGTGACGGATTTTAAAAGTAAATTTGTTCCAAGAAGTATTAAAAAAATTGTTGTTACTCAAGCTAGACAGCATAAAATTAAACAGCTTACCAACTCCCATTACAGTACTTTACCGTACTAACGCCAGCAACAAATTTAAAAGTTTTGCAAGGGGATATCTTATGAGTCACATGACGCACAACATAGAATGGGCATTGCAGTTTGATAGCAGCAAACGCTTTAACAACAACATAACAAGGTAAGAATTACTTTTACGCACCTTGAGCATTTTAAGCTGGAAAAAACCTAATCTTAAGTGCAGATAAAAAAAGAAAACGAGCAGAATCGACAGACCCTAAATTTCTTTTTTGTCATCGCTTGCAACGGGAAAGCTTTACTTGCTCAGTAATTGATTTTATATGCTTAAGCAGGACAGCAAATAAATTCGCCGGACATTCAAAGCCGAAAATCAACAATCAGACAAAAAATTACGCGGGCACGTACGCGATCTGAAGCCCCTACAGGTTTAAATATGCTTGCGATGACTTGTCAACCGTGAATAGGCATGCCATGCACTGTAATCGTCGGCGCTTTCTGGGGAGACGAAGGCAAAGGCAAAATAATATCTTATTTGGCGCTCAAAGATAACCTCGATTTCTGCGTCAGAACAGGCTCGGTCAATGCAGCTCACACTGTTTGGTTTGAAGGCAAAAAATACGCGCTCCACATGGTTCCTGCCGCGTTCATTAATCCAAAAACCCGTCTGCTAATTGCTGCAGGAGCGAATGTTCAGGTTCAAAAGTTTTTCGACGAGGTTGAACAGACCAAGGTGAATGGCAGAATCGGAATAGATTTTAACGCATCGATAATTGAAGAGAAACACAGCGCCCAAGATAAGGTAAGCACGGTTAACAAGGGTATCGGAACCACCGGTTGGGGCGTAGGCCCAGCGATTGAAGAGCGGGTCAGACGAACAGCAAAGCTTGCCAAAGACATTCCCGAATTGAAACCGTATCTTGCTGACCAAGTGCAAGAAGTCAACGACGGCTTAGACATAGGCAAAAATGTTCTTTTGGAAGGCACACAGGGTTTCATGCTGTCGCTTTTCTTAAGCGGCGGATACCCATACGTCACAGGCAGAGACACCGGGGCCTCAGCCATCGCTTCAGAAGCTGGAGTTGGACCAACAAGAGTCAACGACGTACTTATGGTCTACAAATCATTTATAACACGGGTCGGCGGAGGACCGTTGCCTGGAGAAATTTCAAAAGAAGAAGCCCAGAAGAGAGGCTGGTTTGAAACTGCCGCTGGAACGGGAAGAGACCGACGCTCGGCGCCATTTGACTTTGATTTGGCAAAGAAGACGGCGAAGATAAACGGCGCCACGCAAGCGGCGTTAACAAAGCTTGACAGTCTTTTCCCAGGATGCAGAGGCGTCAGGCAATACGGCGATTTGCCCAAGGAAGCTAAAGATTTCGTAAAAGAAGTTGAAGGCAGAACAGGTGTCCCGGTGGTTTTGATCGGTACTGGTCCTGAAGCGTTGGAGATCGTTGACAGAAGATAAAAACAAGTTTTATCTTGCCTAAACAAATTCTCTTTCGGATTCAACATGCCAGTAGTTTCCTAAAGCTGTAATCAACCGAAGAATAAAAACCTAAGAGATGTAACTCCGGTTGGCGGAGCACAATTACGCAAGGAATCAAATAAGAAAGAGATGCGGGCAGAGTCGCCTCATATGCTAAGTCAATGATTCTTCGGTTCAGCGTTCTTTATTTTCGGGTGTATTTTTCCGGCTTTAAGTCGAAATGGTCTCTTTCAACAGCCATGTCGGCTATTTTTTGGGAATAACATTCCGAGCAGTAATGCCTTTGCTCGATTTCATAAAGCGTTACGGATACGACGCTGATAAGCTCGTTGCATTCGGCGCAATGCACAAATTTGTTTTCCTGACTCGTTTTTTCATCTTTTTTTTCGGTTCTAACAATATTGCTTTGTGGTACGAAAAGTTCGGTGTCCCAACCCATACTTTTGTCTCCTCCAGACTGGAACAAGATATTTATCATGTATTGCGGTAAAAAGCTTTCTAATTTCCATCCGACAAGAAAGAATTGAGAGTTCTGTAGCAACCGAAAAAACGTCGCTTCAGCTGAATTGCATCGGGTAGTATTATGGAAAAGTCTTATTAGTATACTGATTTTCATTTATGTACAAATGAGATTTAAGCTAACGCCTATTTTGTTAGTTCTTCTGCTGATTTCGCCATTATTTATAAGTTGCGTCTTCACTGCCAGGGCCCAAAGTGTACAGCAAACGCCAGACTTTTATCTAGGGGTAGATGTCGCGTTCGCAAGCATCCCGCAAACCGAACAGTTGATTGACAACATCAGCTCTTACACTAACTTCTTCATTATCGGATGCGCTCAAAAGATAGGTACCACCGCATACGGCGGCGGAATCTACAATGAAACCAGCCTAACCATCATCAGTCAGTACTCTTACAACAAGGGCTTAAGCTTCATAGTCTACAGTGACGACCTCAATTATCCCTCAAAACAATGGCTTGAAAACGCTCGAGTGGATTTCGGTGCCCATTTCATGGGCATCTACTATTTTGATGAACCTGGAGGAAAAACACTTGACCAAGCGTCCCCCCCTGCCTACCCAGTAATTGTGTCTGCAAACAACTTTACTGATGCGGCTGACCAGTATGTCAGTACTTTAAATTCTTGGCTGCGCGGTCCGATGTTTGGGATAACAAAAGATTTTGAAAGCCCAACGGAATTCCAGTTGTTCACTTCAGACTATGGGTTGTACTGGTATGACTACGAAGCAGGGTATAACACGGTTTTTACAGAGTTCGGAGTTAACAGTGGGTACGAGAACTACAGTCGACAGGTAAACATGGCTCTCTGTAGAGGAGCAGCCACCGCATTCGACCAGAATTGGGGAGTCATGATAACATGGGCATACAAACAGTATCCTTATATGGAAAACGCCACGGACCTTTACAACGACATGGTGCTAGCATATAACAACGGCGCAAAGTACATTGTAGTTTTTGACACCAACGCAAAGTGGACGGAAAACATCTTGAGCTCGCAACAACTTAACGCAATTAAGCAGTTTTGGCAGTATGCCCAGGCTAACCCGAGAACGGCAAGTCAACCGAGCGATCGTACGGCTTATGTTCTTCCGCAAGATTTTGGCTTTGGTTTCCGTAATCCTAACGACACCATTTTTGGGTTATGGAATGCCAATTGGGATGGCACAGCGTCGCTTGCTTTTGCCGCTGACATCAGCATGTGTGTGGTTACGTTCTTACAGATGGTCGGTTCCAACTTGGACATAATCTACCCAGTGAGTAACGTAACCATCGAGTCGTCAGGTTACAAGAATGTAATTTACTGGAACGACACCACTATTGTACCGAATATGCCAAGCATGCCAGTTGCAAGCCACGCCGTAGGCACTTATAAGCCACCTTCATTGACGACATTTCTCAGAGGTATTTTCAACTTGCACGACGAGATCGAAATTGAACTTTACACAATTGGAATAGCGGCAATAGTTAGCGTTGCTGTTTTTGGAGCCTCGTTAACGATTAAAAGACGCCGAGCATCCGTTTGAATTTACCAAGTTTTTGAGTGCAAGTAAAGTAAGATGGTTGCACCGCAACCCAGATGCTTGGGCATGCAACAAATGTCGAGTTTTCATCTGCATTAAGGCTAATCGACAAGTTCCTTGAGCGATTTAGAAGCTGAGTAAAAAACAAACATTTCACCAAATGGCAAAAACAGAGATCAAAGAAACCGGGTTACCTGAAATGCATAACGTAAATAAAGGCTCCTTTTCAACTTTAATAATGTCAAAGCTGGAGAATCTATGAGCAGAAAAACTGTTTACTTTCCCCACAGCTTCGTGATCTTTGCTATTCTACTAGCTTTATTGCTTGCTGTGGTTGCACTAGTTTTTTTCGGAGCTATAAGCATCGCCTTTGCCAGCGTGGGCTTCACTCCACTAACCATCTTTCTACTTTTGCTGTGCACACTTGTAGGAAGCACCGTCAACATTCCACTGTTTAAAATGCGTACTACACAACCTATGGTGCACGATGATTACGTTAACTGGTTTGGTATACCCTACCGCATCCCACATGTGGAGTACGGCACCACAGTCACGACTATCGCAGTTAATGTGGGAGGCGCCCTGATCCCCACCGCAGTGAGCATTTACCTGCTTGCCCGCTCATCCTTAAACCTCATCCTGCTCAGCCTCATAGGCATCCTCGCGGTCGCGCTCGTAACGCATTTGGTAGCTCGCCCCGTAAAAGGAGTTGGGATACAGACGCCAGCATTTATCCCGCCTCTCGCAGCAGCAGTTGCTGCATTCATTCTTGCTTACGCTTCACCAGCACAGGCAAGAACAACGATCGCTTACGTCGCAGGCACCCTTGGAACACTCATAGGAGCCGACCTGCTAAACCTGCGCAATGTTCCCAAACTTGGCGCGCCCGTGGCAAGTATCGGCGGCGCAGGCACATTCGACGGTGTGTTCCTGACAGGAATAATAGCCGTATTGCTCGCTGGACTTTAAGCAGCAGAAGACTGATACTTGATCTCAAAACTCAAATTTAGTATTGGAACGGGAGTTTTTGTCACCATAAGTGGACCGCAATGTTCACAAATTCGAAATCTTACCTATGGACTTGACTGAATTTCTAAAGACAACGATAAGAAATTTAATCTATGGTTAACCCAAGCATTTTCTTATTTTTGCGGATTCAAGCAATGCTTCCTTTGCTTCAGTGTCTTCTTTTTGCAGGTAACTGAGAAGGAAATTGTTTGTGAAGTTCTCATGTTTGCGTCCACAGACACTTTTGGGTCCAAGCTTTATGCCCAGTTTTTCTTCAACCGTTTTTAAGTCTTCTAAGCTATTCTGTAATGCTTTTCTGACTGTTTCCTCGCTCATGTTGGCTCTCTTCGCAAGCAGGCACCCCATTTCCAGTAGCATGTCAATGTTTTCCCTAGAAACATATTCGCCTACGAGCTTCAGGTCACATTCCATTTTCACGTAATATTTCTTTACAAGTTGGGTTTCTTTGTCACTTAGTTGATCAAGCGCTCTTAAACCGATAAATTCAGGCGGCAACCCGACGCTGTAAAGTGCCGCAGAGAAAGCGATTGCTCTTGGCAAAGTTACTCCAGCTACGCTTCTGCTGTAACCGAAGAGTCCAATATGCAGTTTTCTTGCTCTTCTCGGAGGAACGTAGGCTGCAACGGTGTTTATGAAAGGCGCCAATAATTCGATTTGGCTCTCGTACTCCTGCCTACATTTGGAAAGGACTCCTAAAAGACCCTGCTCCTCGTTGGGATTTACATTTTCTGGTTCGCCGTTTGGAAGCCGCTGGTTAAGGCATTCTACACCTTCCTTTACCTGTGCAAGCGGGTAGTCATATCGGAAGGCTGATTGTACGGTTACAGTTGATAGTCCCTTGTATTCTTCCAGGAAGTTGTCGACGTTTTCCGGAGAAAGGTGTCCTCTGAACGGTTTTGAGCCGACGCCCAGTATGGGGTCTATGGAGATGTTTTGTTGTTTTTCTATCTGTTTTAGCTTGCTCAGGGCTATTTTTGAGAGTAAAACGGCGCAGAGCAATCCATAGTTTAAGGCGGGGTCGGATCGTGCTATGAAGACTCTTTGCCGTGTGGGTTTAATCGCTTTCAAGTAAGGCACTACTATGTTGTCTACGTGCAGTATGCTGTCGAAGTCTTCTACCAGGGGAATAACCTTGATTGTTTTAGGGTGGAAAGATCCGAGCCAATCCTTGGTTGTTGTTGATTCATAAAGTGTCAATTCTTCATCGGCGATTATGGCTTTCTTGTAGTAGTTTAGTAGCATTATGAGGTCTTGCGCGTCGGTTGTGAAGGGTAAGATGACCTCGAAAATCGGGGTAACTGACCTTTTGTAAACCAAAGACGCGATGTCGTAGGCAACGGGGATGTTTTGGAGGGTTTCCATGAAAAACTTTCGTTCGGCCCCCTCGATTTGGGGGTTAGGTATTCTGTAGGTCAGGTAGACGTCTTCGCCGATGGTGTGGGATGAGAAGTAGTCCCAATGCTTCTGCAAGAGCTTTCGAACTACGCGGGTGTCTGTGTCTTTTCCCTCTGAATCCCACATGACCTCTTGGCAACCCAATGTGCTGTAGGAGTAGAAGGCTTCATACACCTCTACCGTTCCGTTAATTATTTCGTCATTGCTCCATTCTGGAGTAGCAGCGTTGTCAGGGTGCTGAGTAGACATTGTTGCTGGAGTCTTCATTTTATCACCAAACCTATCGTACACTTTGCCCACCACATTTGTTTAGTCTTCAGCAAAGATCGAAGGCTTTATTTTAATTTTGCAGTTCACTTAACAAATGTCGCCATGTAAACCGCGCATTATTTTGCCCCAGCTGTTTTCCATGCTGCCGCGGGTTGACTTTACGCATCTAGAGATTAGCTTCTGAAATCACTACAAAGTGCGGCTTAGGACAGAAATATGGCAAACTTTTAATAGCAATAAATGAGGAACTATTGCATCGCTTGGAATGGTGGGCTAACTTGAAAAAAACATTCGCAGTGTTAATCCTTGCAGCTTTGATTTTAGCTGCGTTTCCGATCATGACAATTCCGAACGCGAAAGCGAGCGCTTCAGAAGCTAAAGTTCTCTCTTGGAGTTGGTACATTGCTTCTGCAGGAAGCATGTTAGCGGCGGACCCCGGTGATTTGGTTGTTGTCGGCGAAATCCAAAATGTCGGCTCAAACATCATACAGAACGTAACCGTAAGCGGAACGGCTTTTAGCTCCAACGGAACAGAGCTCGGTTCCTCAACGGGCGCGGCTTTCGTGTATGAGTCGACGCCCGGCGAGAAAGCTCCTTTCAGCATAGATTTTCCTCCTTCAAGCGGCACAACGACAACTCAGAGTTGGGCTTCTTCGGTTAGCAAGGTAACGGTTACTGTTCTTTCCGTCACTGACACTTCAGTCGCCCCTTACACGGATTTGAATGTTCCCCAGTCGCCCTTCGGTTTTAACGACAGCGGCACCTACACCGTTGGCGGAACAATCGTGAACAATGGCTCGGAGACAATCGGGAACCTTTGGGTTGTAACAACATTCTATAACAGCGCGGGAACTGTCGTAGGCTTGAATTTTACTGATTATTTGACTAATCCGAATTCGCCTCTCAGGCCTGGTAGCCCAACAAGATGGATTGCTACGCCTGCAGATAACACACTTCAGCTCACAAACGAAATAGCTTCGTTTTCCTACGTGATTGATTCAATGCCTCTCGGAACTTCATCCCCAGGCCAACCTACTCCAACTCCAACAGTCACTAGCTCATCACCGCAATCCTCTCTTTTGCTGCCCATAATCGTGGTAGTCGTTGTAGCAGTCGTTGCAGTTGTGGCCTTGATGCTACTTAGAAAACGACCCGAAGCAAAACAGCAGGAAATGCCGCCGCCACCTCCACCTCCGCCACCAACGCCAGAACAAGCAATCCCCTAAAGCCAAGTTGTACATTCCGCAAGCCTCGAGAGCTAACCCGAGAAAAAAGAATTCCTTTTTTGCTTCTGCTTTTGAAAATCTTTCCTCACAGACCAGAGATGGAACGTGATTAAAGATCGATGCTTGGACTGCTAGGTTACGACCCGAATCGGCGTTTTCGTTGCTGGAACGTTCGGATGGCTCGAAGAAGGTCTATTACACGAAAGTCTGGCCAGTAAACGTCCAAAAAGAGCAGTTCGCTGTACGCTGCTTGCCAGAGCAAAAATCCGCTTAACCGCTCTTCGCCTGACGTACGGATGATCATGTCGGGGTCCTGCTTGTCCATATGCGAAGTGTAGAGGTATTTTCCAAACGTGTCTTCAGTAACGTCAGATATTGCCAACTCGCCATTCTTAACTTTCTCAGCGATGATTTTAGCGGCATCAACGATTTCTGCTCTACCGCCGTATGCAAAAGCAAAATTCCAGAAGTAGCGGTCGTAATCCGCAGTTGCCTTCTCCACGTCAGAGATGGCTTCCTGAAGACTTGCAGGCAGAAGATTAACTCTCCCGATTACCTTCACATGAACCTTATCGCGGTGTATCCGCTCGTCTTTTAGCAGTTTACGGAATCTCTCCTCAGCAATCTGCATAATCTTTTCGACTTCCTCGGATTTTCGTCTGAAATTCTCCGTTGAAAACGTGTAGAGCGTCACGTATTTGACATCAATCAGGTGGGTCCAATCCAAAAGCTGCTCAACCGTGTCAGCGCCCTGCCGGTGACCCCACTTATCCTGCATAAGCATAGGGTCTTCCTGACTATTGGCCCACCGCCTGTTTCCATCCAAAATTATAGCGATATGTTCAGGTTTTATTCCGCCTTTAACCTGTTGCCAGAGCCACTTCTCATAAACCTTGTATGCCCCGATGTAAGAGAGCATTTTCTTAAGCATTAAACCTGACTCCGCGTCCTGAATGTTTGTTTATATGTCATTTTTGCATTTTGCATTATGTTTAAGCCTGAACTCTTTCAATTAAATCTTGCGATAATCCGCGGTTTAAATTTGCGCGAAAGATTCTTTCATTTCGCAGCTTCTTCTTTGTCGTGTTTTTGGAAGAAGTCTTTGGATGATCTGTTGACGATGAAAATCAACAGCACTGAAGCTATGCCTATTAGAATTCCGACTATTATCGTATAGATGAAAACTGAAAAGATCGGATCGTTTAGAATGTTAACTCCGTTGGCACCTGGCTTTATAGGGCTGTAGATTACGTTCGCTGTTGCATCAAGAATCCAGCGGAACCATGCGACCGTAACGATTAAGCCGACGTTACGCAACATCTTTGAGTCGCGTTCAAAGTATAAACGTACGCTTCGACCGAAAAGAACTATAATAATACCTATCACTATCAGGGTTTCTACCCCTTTAATGAAGAATGTTATTATTTTCGGGGTTATTGCAACCCATCCTGCGAATGAAGTTGGAAATGGCGCCACGTTAATGTTGACGTTTTGAACTCCCAAATAAACACTAACTGCGATACATAAAATTCCCGCAAAGACTGTATAGTTTGAAATTTGCATGGGCAACGGCGGCGGCGAATACTCTTTTACCCACTTGTAGGCGTCTTTAGCTGACTTGTCAACGCCGAACCCCTTGATAAGCAAGAAGCCACCGATAACAATTACGATAGCGATACCGAAATAATCAATAGCGCCCGGGTAGACGAAGTTGTTGATTGCCCATAGGATGCCGAAAATCAAAACCAGTAGCCCAGGCAAACCCAACGCTATGCGGGCGTAACGTGGGTTTTCCACCAGCAGTTTAACGTATTTTGTGAACACAGCTGCGGTTTCTTCGATTGATTCGCTGTGCTTTATCACTATCCGCCTTACCGATGATACAGGCACTCTTGATTCAACAAGGGGAAGCACTGCTTCGTCAGAGTAGCCGTCCGAAACCAGAATAACTTCGTTGGCGTTGAAGGAATCAAGCAGGTTGTTTAGTTCACTGACGAGTTTTCGGTCTGCGCTAACGCCTCCTAACTCGGATCCGGATATTGTTGCAACTTCGAAGATTTCTTCAGGCTGCTTCTCGTTCTGTAGCCTATCATGTAGGCGGACTGCTTCAAACATGGCGTTGGCGTCGGGTTCTTCAGGGTCTTTTAGGGCTAAGGTGACGGCTCCATCCAGATTAGCGGTTCTTCCCAGAAGCGGCGTTTTTACCCCGGCTTTAACTTCCAAGTCACCGTCTCGGTCGACACATAAAATTAGGATACGCTTTTGCGTCTGATCTTGCGTTTCCTTCTTTGCCATTATGAATTCAATCCAACTATATTTCCGACTTAACTTTAATCTTGTGCTTCGGAACCCTCTTTCGACTCGTCACCCATCATGAGCTGGAATTCATCCCAACTTAACTTTTCACCTTTCTGAAGCTTCTCCCTCGCTTCAGCGCCAAGCTTCTCTTTAATTGCCTTCTCCTTTTCTTTTTTAGCGCTTTGCAGTTCTTGACTAGTCTTTTCAATGACGTCTCTTTCTGCTCTTTCCTTAGCTCTAATTTCAGCTGCCACTTTGGCTTCTTTCGCTCTAATTTCAGCCGTAGCCTTGGCTTCAAGCGCCATTGCAGCTTTTACACTGTTGAGTTGCCCTACTAACTGCCCTATCTTCTCATATATTTGAGGGATAAGCTCATCCTTCGTTTTGATGTATAGTTGATGTTGATTATCAGCTTGAGCTCTGCTAATCTTCATAGCGTTAACCTTTTCAACCATCTTCGAGTGGATTTCTTGGCTTTTGGCGGCTAAATCGGTTAACTCCTTATGAAGTACGTCCGCTTGATCGTCAAATGTTTTTCGCTGAGCCATGAAATTTTTGATCTTGTTATTCTGAGTCTCGATTTTTTTGTAGCCGCTAAGCAGTATTTCAAGCTGCTTAACATTCTCTATTAGCATTTTTTCTTCATGCAAGTCAAGGGAGGTTGTCGAAATCTTCCATTCAATCGCATCATGCTCTTCCTGCAACTCCCGTTGACCCTCACGAGGCAAAGTCTTTTTTAATTCAGAGATTTTTTTCCTCGCTACGTTTATTTCTTCATTAATCGGGTCGGATTGCGCCCTGATTGCGTCCCTTTGGCTTTTAAGCGCCCTGACTTTTTCGTTTATTTGGTCACGTTCGATTTTTAGCCCGTCAATCTCTATACGAGCTTTCTTAACTTCCTCGTTTAGTTCGTTTCGTCTATCAACGCAGTTTTTGATCTGGACGTTTGCGTTGTTAGCCTCTTCTCTTAGTTTCTGGATTTGCTGGATGATTGCTTGTTTTTGGGTGATGTTTTGTTCTTTTGACACGAGCAAGCCTCAGGTGGTCTTTAACATACTGTCGTAGTGGTGCAATTTATAATGATTATCTATAATAAATCATTATTTTCATGTAGCAAAGCCAGTTTGGCTTTATAATTTTTAAATACATGGTGCACCCATTGACAGTGTGAGATGTACTCTATATGTCCTTTGATTACAATGACCTACTAAAGAAGGCTTGTGCTCAAATGCCCGAAGTCTCCGAAAAGCATGAACGACTAGAATTACCGAGGTTAATGGTTAGCATGGTAGGCATGAGAACAATAATCTCGAACTTTAAAGAAATCGCAGACGCCTTAGACAGAGACCCACAGCACATCCTAAAGTTCTTAACCAGAGAAATGGCAACAGCTGCAACTTTCCAGGACTCAAGAGCAATTTTCCAAGGCAAATTTCAACGGGACAGCTTCGAGAGGCTACTGCAAAGATACTTGGAAAGCTACGTTGTTTGTCCAGTTTGCAAGCGACCCGACACACGAGTTGTCAAAGAAAAACGTCTGTCTTTTCTGGTATGCAACGCCTGCGGAGCAAAATCAGCAATAAAGCAACTGTGAGTGACTCCGATTGGAAGTTTACGTGAACCTGAAAAAAGTCGGCAGAAATGTCCTCTTAGCCGTCTGCGACTGCGAACTTTTGGGCAAAACGCTTAGGGAGGGGAAAATTGTTTTCAAAATAAAAGAGGAATTTTACAACGGGAGAAAAGCAACTGTTGACGAAGCCATTGAAATGATTGACAACTCAACCATAGTGAACCTCGTAGGCAAAGTCTGCGTGGAAAAAGCCATCGCTCACGGCTACGTACACCCCGAAGCGGTCATAAAAATAGAAGGCGTACCCCACGCTCAAATCATGAAGCTTTGACCATGATTTTGGTTAATCAGCAAACCTTTTTTTGCTTTCGCTCCCTGAAGATTTGAGCGTCGTCAATCATATGTTACTTTTTAAGTTTTCGATGTCCAAATCGGCAAACTGTTCAATTATCCAGTTTTTTATTTGCTCTCTTGCGGAGCGAAATGCGGCAAATCTCTTCTTCTGTACCTTCTACGTCTGAAGGAGCAACAAACCGTGTAACTGGTAGTGCTTTGTCTTGTGTTAGTTTAGCATTCACAACCTCAGGCCTGTCCATAATCATCGGTGAAGAGCAAAGCACACAGAAGGTGCTAATCTGGGTCTCGGGTGCGGTAACCCAACTGCATTAGTTTCGCTAAGAGAAGGGGAACGGGTCTTAGACTTAGGTTCCGGCGCTAAATTTGACTGTTTCTTAGCCTCAAAAAAGGTCGGTAAGAGCGGCAAAGTAATCGGAGTAGATATGACTCCGAAATGCTGGACAAAGCTATGTCAAACGCTAAAAAAGGCAAGTACATTAACGTTGAGTTTAGGTTAGGCGAGATTGAGAACCTGCCTGCAGCAGACAACTCAGTCGACGTTATCATCTCAAACTGCGTCATTAATCTTGCACCTGACAAGAAAAGAGTGTTTGAGGAAGCTTTCAGGGTTTTTGCTCCGAACGGTCGATTGATGTTCTCAGACATAGTTCAACTGAAAAAGTTACCGAAGGCCATACAAGAGAACGTAGAAGCTTATGCAGGAGGCATGTCTGGCGCAGAGCTAAAAGAAAACTACATTGAACTTATTCGCAAGGCAGGGTTCAAAGAAGCAAAAATTCTGGAAGAGAAAGTTTAGCCACTCGATTGCATCATAAGCGAACCAGAAACCAAAGAAGCCATCGACAGATCAGGCCTAACGAATGAGCAAGTGAAGGAAGCAACCAATTCAATAGTCATTTTAAGCATCTCAGCATTAAAGCGATAAACGACAAAACATTCAATGAAAACGCCTCAATTAAAGGATGATTGTTAAGAGGAACGAATCCTTCGTTGGAGAAACCAATCGAAAAGGATTGACCTGGCACCATCATTCATAAATATTCAAAACATTCTAAATTGTTACTACATGCTGAACTTCCATATAGGACTAGCTGAAAACCAACAAGGCTGGATTAACATGCGGCAAAAGTCAGGTTCTCCTCTTGTTCCAATTATTATTTCCATATTGGGGGTTCTTGTCTGGCTCATATTCATCCTGCTTTTTGCGTTGTACTGGTCAAAAGGATACAATCTGTTCCAAGACATCGTTGTCCTCATTGCCACACTATTCATAACTGCTATTTTGATAGGCTTGATGTGGTTTATTTGGGGAAGAAATCAATGGCACTGGTGGACAAGGGGGAACTGGTAGCCGCTAGGTTTCATGCAAAGATGTTAGGAAATATACCTGCAACTTATCATCCGGCTTAAATCGGTTTATACCTAAAAAATCAGCTAATTCGGTGTTTTCTGCATAGAAGAGCAGGGCTCTGCTCAGTTTTGTTTAAGCTCTAAATCAAAAAGCAACGAGAAACAAGCCCTAAGACGAGGCAACCTACATGGGAAGAGTACCCCATATTTACATTGAGAAATCATAAAAAATAAGGGTTGCAACGCCAACGTGAAGGAACCCTGCAGGGTCAGGTCTCTGTGCAGGTTTTGCTGTAGGGTGTGCTCAAAACCTCTTTCACTTTGTTGGTTATGACCGGCCCAAGCCCATTTACGGATTTCGACCAGTCATCCGCGTTGATTAATGCGTTCAGCGGTGTCTGGTAGGACTCCAAAATAGCTACAGCTTTTTCCCTGCCAATGTTGGGTAAGCTGGCAACAAAATAGACTTGAGAGTCAGATATCGTTTCGCATTTTTTGAATGCGTGCACCACAGGGCTCCTCCTGTCAACGATCTGCTCTTGCTTGGCGGCGGTGTATAGGAAATCGACTGTTTCCTTCTGGTTTGCAGTGTTGACGATTGCGATGCCGTTCTTGGCCAGGTTAAACATTGCTCCCCAAATAGCGTTGGGCTGGATGTTGCTGAACTTGTAGATTATCGGCAAATAGCCCTCCAAAACGATGAGCGACTTCGGGTACGCTTCTTTCAAGGTGAAGAGCTGCTCGAAGAGGTAGCGCCGGGTCAATGTGTAGACGAAGTCGCGAACGGTCTTGCGTTCAACTGCGCATTGGTCGGAAAGGACGTAGTCGCCTTTCTCAAGCATCTGCCGCTTAACGTTGGCTCCATGTTCGATTAAACCGATGGCAATCTTCTCCGCGCTACTGGCTTCGCGGCTATCAATGATGATGGTGGGCTCTTCACCCGCTTTTTTCTTTTCGTTCACATAAGGAAGCAACGTTTCTGCTCCAGACATAAAGTCAACCTTAAAATACGATACCCTAAACGCAAGCTTATTTCACTTGCGCTTCAGCGAAGGCAAACCTAAAGGAAACAGCCACGTGCCTTTTCTAAGAGTTAGGGTTTTTACGTAAGAGACAGGGTTTTTGCGGAGAACGAATCCATAATGTACACTGCGGTTTGCGGGAACGTTTCTTTGATTTTTTCTTCGAACTGGTGCTTCTGCTTATCGGACCCGTGCATGGTTATTGCAACTTCGGGTTTAACGTCAACTACCATTTTGTAGGCGTTTTCAGGCGAAGCTGTAGGGGACATGCGGCCGACAGGAACAATCGCCACTTTTGAAGGGTAGTCTTTGAGGCTTACGTATCCTGAGTCGCCTCCGTGAAAAACGGTTATGTCATCCATTTTTATTTGGTAAAGCATTATTGGTCCACGGTGGATACCCTGAATAGCTGTGACGGCGACATCGCCTAAACTGTAGGTTTTGTCGTTTTCTGCGCTTACAAGTTTTTCAGCTGGTATTTTTCCTTGAAGTTTCCCAGCTACTTTGGATTCAGCAAGTATCGGAGCCACCGTTTCCTTGAAGATCTCCTGCGTTTTGCCTGATGAAAAATGATCTAAATGATCATGTGTGAAAAGAACCAAATTAATACTTTTCAGCGCGTTTAGCTCGTCGCGCTTAAGCATACCTGCGGGGTCAATTAAGACTGAGTGGCTAATGCTTCTTATAATGAATCCGGAAACACCTAAATAGAAAAGGGATAATTCGTTTTTCTGCAATGAGAAGGCAAAGAACGAACTAATCTCTTCAGCCCTGCTCCTTCGGAACAACTTCAAACACCAGTTCTTTCTTGAAAGCCTCATATATAAAAACTGATCGTATGGCTGACCTACAACCAGCCAGTCGATTCAAAATTTTGCAAAGAGAATTCTAGAAAAAACAGCATTTAGATTGAGGAATAGAAGAAATTCAAGCCGATAATCAAATTTACTCGTACCGCGTCAGAAACAGGGGTTCCTTTGCTTCTCTTCGCCTTACTTCCAGCGGCACATCTTTCAACGAACTAAATTCTAGGCGTTCCCCTAAGCGTTCTCTTTTCGTTTTATCTTGAAAGTTTTTCTGCAATAGGATGGAGTTTTCTGATGGGCAATCCATTAACTCTCACCTTAGTTAGGTGAGTCTGCAACATAGGATATACACGCTTGTGGCTGCCGCGCCACAACAACAGCCCAGAATCAACTAAAGCAAAATAAGTGAAAAATTGAATGGATCCCATTTACTAATTTTGAGCAATATTTGGCTTAATTTAAAAATCGACTGTCTTAGTTGAAACAAAAATAAAATGGAGGGTTTATGGACCCTTTTTGGTTACTTCTTTTATCACGCCTGCTGCTACGGTTGTGCCCATGTCTCTGATGGCGAAGCGGCCTAGCTCTGGAAAGTCAGTGTACTGTTCGACTGCAATGGGATGTAATGGTTCCATTCTAACCCATGCTGCGTCGCCTGTCTTGAGGAATGCTGGTTTCTCTTCAGTGACTTGGCCAGTGCGCGGGTCAATTTTCTTGACGAGTTCTGTGAATCTGCATGCGATTTGCCCTGTGTGGTAGTGAAGTACTGGTGTGTATCCCGCCGCTATCGCTGTTGGGTGGTAGATAACGATGATTTGTCCAATGAATTCTTTAGCTACGGTTGGGGGGTTATCAACGGGTCCCGCCACGTCGCCTCGGTGAATATCGGCTTTGGCTATGCCTCTAACGTTCATGCCTATGTTGTCGCCTGGTTCCGCCATTGGAATCATGGTGTGGTGCATTTCGATTGATTTTACTTCGCCTGTTTTGTTGCTTGGCATGAAAACTATGTTTTGTCCTGGTTTGAGGATGCCTGTCTCGACTCTGCCTACTGGAACCGTGCCGATGCCGGTGATGCTGTAAATGTCTTGGATGGGTACGCGTAGGGGTTTGTTGGTTGGTTTAGCTGGTACTTCAAGGAGGTCTAAGGCCTCTATCAGGGTTGGGCCAGTGTACCATGGTAACTTGTCTGTCTTCTTGATGAGGTTTTCGCCAGTCCAGCCTGAGACGGGTATGAAGTTGATTTTTTCGATTTTGAAGCCTACCATTCGGAGCATTCTTGAAACTTCGTTCTTTATCTCTTCATATCGTTCTTTGCTGTAGTTGACGGATATGTCGTCCATCTTGTTTACTGCGACGATTAGTTGACGGATACCTAAAGTGAATGCGAGGAATGCGTGTTCACGGGTTTGTCCTCCGGGTCCAATGCCTGCTTCAAACTCGCCTTTTTTGGCTGAGCAGAAAAGCACGGCTGCGTCCGCTTGGCTTGCGCCTGTGATCATGTTTTTAACGAAGTCTCGGTGGCCTGGTGCATCGATGACTGTGTAGTTGTATTTTTTGGTTTCGAATTTTAGGAACCTTAGGTCAATGGTGACTCCTCGTTCTCGTTCTTCTTTGAGGTTGTCGAGGACCCAAGCGTACTTGAATGTGCCTTTGCCCATTTTTTCGGCTTCTTCTTCAAAGGCTTTGATTGTCCGCTCGTCGATTGCGCCTGCCAAGTAAAGAAGATGACCTGTGGTTGTGGATTTTCCGTGGTCAACGTGCCCCATGATGATGAGGTTTAAGTGGGGTTTTTCTGATTTGCTCATATTTTCTTCCTCTGTTAATGCATACCTAATATATGAATTCGGGTAACACATCAGTTAACCCAATTATTTTAAGTTTATGTGTCCAATTTGCGTAAAAAAAATTGAAGTTGCGACTTTGCGTTATGAAAAGTTGGGATGTCTCACCGTGATCTTTGTATTTCTGGTTGGTTTTTTGGTTTGGGGCTTGATTTGGTTTCAACTAGTTTCTAGAAAAATCCCAAAACATCCCTAAAAATCCATAAACTTCTGGAAAAATCTAAAAAAATCCATGAAACTCAAAAAGATGTCAGTCAGCAGAAACCAGAAGAATCGTGCAGAAAAGTTAGCTTACTGTGGCAGTTTGCAGTTTTTTCGCAGAAATTTGTCTTTGTGTTTTGGGTTGATTTCTTGATTTAGGGCTTGGATTGGCTGTAGGTGAGTCTTAAAATCTCCCAGAATCTCACTAAATCTCTAGAAATCTCAATTTCAAATGCCTAAAGCGAATGAAGTCTTATCGCATATTGTAGTTTCTGAATGCTCAATTAGGTAAGAGATGTTCCGTTTTCTTTTGGTTTCCTTCAAAGTTGGAGGTTCGAGGGTTCAATCACTCCGCTATATTTACAAAGAGAATCAAGCTCGCTACGTTAGGGGGATCGGCTTATTAGTTATGGGTCGGCTATGGCTTACCTATGAGCTCGCTGGGCGGCATGGTTCAGGGCATATCTGTGGTTACCACCACTTGGAACGAAAAAGAAAACATTGAGAAGTTAATTTTAAGGGTCAGGTCCACGCTGAAGGGGATTTCCCACGAAATAATAGTTGTTGACGACAGTTCTTCAGATGGGACCTTAGAGGTCGCCAGGCGCGTCGCGGATGTGGCAGTTTCTAAGGTTCGTGAAGGACAAACCAAAGGTTTGCTATACGGAATGAAGCTAGCAAAGTTCCCAGTAATTGTTACGATTGATGCGGATTTAGAAAATGACCCCGAACTTATCCCGGCACTATTACAGAAACTTGACCAAGTTGACTTAGCCATGGCATCAAGAACAATTGTTCCGAGGTTCTCTGAGAGGTTTGCCTCCAAGACGCTGGGTAAAAAAATTGGAGTTTCAGATTTTTACTCAAACTTTAGAGCCTACAAAAAAGTAACCCTCCAAGACTTAACCTTGCAAGGCGGAGAAACCTTTGGCGGAGAGCTACTCGTCGAGGCAAAAAAGAAAGGTTTCAAGATCGGGGAGATAAAGTATGAAGCTCCGCCTAGACGAAGCACGCCCCGAATAGGCGGCAACATCCGAGCTAACCTTAGAATATTAGCAGCGACACTCAAGTGCCTGCTTATCTTTTACTTTTAGAAGTGCCGAGTCATTCTTCATGAAAAGGGTCCTCGACTAAGTTTAGTGGTCTTTTTGAGCCTTAGTATAAACTACGTAGTTGCTGTTTGTTGACAACCACAAACCGTTAAGTTCAAAGCTACCCTAGCGTAATTGTTTATCAAGGCTTTTTGGAAGAATCAAGATATGAGTCAATCTAGCGAGAAAACGGATTTGGAAGTGGCGACTCTTGCCGCGGGTTGCTTCTGGTGCACGGAAGCCACTTACAGCATAATTCGGGGTGTGGAACGGATTGAGCCTGGTTACACAGGTGGTACGATGCCTAACCCATCATACGAGGAAGTTTCTTCAGGCACTACGGGGCATGCAGAAGCCGCACAGATATTCTTCGACCCAAAGGTGATAAGTTACCGCGAAATCCTGGAAATCTTTTTCACAATACATGACCCAACTTCGTTGAACAGGCAAGGAGCAGACGTTGGACCCCAGTACAGGTCAGGCATCTTCTACCACAACCCAGAGCAAAAGGCTGAGGCGGAAAAACTGATCGACGAACTCGACAAAGAAGGCATATGGAGCAAACCGATAGTCACCAGTGTTGAACCGCTCAAAGTATTCTACAAGGCTGAAACCTACCACAAAGACTACTACAAGAAGCACCCGAAAGAACCCTACTGCCAAGTCGTTATCGCACCAAAAATTGCTAAGCTGCAACATCGCTTTGTCGATAAGATCAAGGCGCCATGAAAAAAGGAAAACAAAAACAAAGCAACGCCGAAAAAATCTTAAGACAAATCGAAAAACTGGCGCAACAGGAATCCCTCCCAATCGTTGGACCGGATAGAGGCAAAATCTTGGCTGATGAGGTTCGGAAAGCTAAACCGCGGCATGTTCTGGAAGTCGGCACCTTAGTCGGTTATTCTGCGATCCTTATGGGGAAAGAGCTTGACGAAGACGCGGAGGTAGTGACGGTTGAAATAAACCGTGACGCGGCCAAAGCGGCTAAAGAAAATGTTGAGAAGGCAGACATATCACCTAAAGTTACGATCATATTGGGGAATGCAGTAGAGGTTATCCCTGCGTTAAATGGTCCATTTGATTTTGCCTTTATCGACGCGAAGAAAAACGAGTATTTGAAGTACCTTAAGCTTGCGGAAGACAAATTTCAAAGGGGCACGGTTGTGGTGGCGGATAACGTGGGAATTTCCGGTGACCAAATGAGCGACTACTTGAATTACGTTCGAAATTCTGGCAATTACGGAAGCCGCTATGTGCAGGTTGAGGATGACGGATTAGAAATAAGCGTCAGGATTTGAGCCTTAAAAGAGGAGAGGAAGTCGGCTACAAACAGCTTTTGAAGTTAGCGATTAAGCGGGTATTTTGCAGACTATTTCCGCAGACTTCCACGCGTCTTCAACTATTTGTTGAACAACCTGCATTGATGTAGCTATTTTTTCACCCGCGCTGGTTAATTGGTAGGTTTTCAGCGTTCTTCTATGGAAAGCCATTTTTTTGCCCTTCAAACCTCGTAGATACTTGTAGGTTATCCGCGTTGAGAGCCCTGTTTCCTTGGCGAGTTTAGCTGCGCTTATTCCTTCGCTTGAGAGTGTATCGTAGATTTTTCGTTCGGTTTTGGTGAAGGTTTCTTTGCTGGGGTCTCGTTTTGATTTAAAGAAGAAAATGTAGTCTCTTGCTTTGGGCGTTGTGATTAGTTTGGCGGAGATAAGGCGTTTTAGTACGCGTGAAACGTTTTTTTGAAGGATAAGTGGTTCAATGTCTTCGAAAGTTTTTGGTCCTGTAAGCAGGGCTTGAAGAAGGGTTTCTTCGTAGCATTCTGAGTGGGCTGGAAGTTTTTGCGCGAGGTCTTGGAAGGACGCGAGCAGTTGGGTTAGGCGAAGGCCGAAAGCCGTGGCGTAGTATTCTTCTCGTGTCTGGGCGGCTAAACCGACTTCCACCAGTGGGCGCAGATATTCTTCGCTTATTGTGCTTTGACTGTGACTTTGACCCGCCTCCTTAAGTTTCTGTTGGAGTTGACCTACCGAAAATCTGCCGTTTACCATTGCTTGGAGGATGAGCAGCCTTGTTTCGTTTTTCAGGACGTTAAAAAGTTCTTTTATATAGGTGGGATTTGCCAAGGCTTTCCATAATGTGCGCAACTCGTTTTTCAACTTGTAGGTCTGACATCGGTCTATGCACTGCAGAGGAGATATTGGGGAGCAGTTTCTGCATTCTGCTTCGAGGGAATTTATGATTGCGGATAAATCGGGGTTATTCTTTGTTTTTTCAGGCGGCGAAACTAAATCGAGAACTACTAATTTGCCCATCCATTCCACCAAAAAGCGAGTACTTGATTATGATGTAAAAGGGTTTTCGTCAAGGAATGTGAACTATAGTTTAGTCAAACTTTCTTGACTAACTTTTTAACCACTTTTTGGGTTTATCGACAGCCCGATGAGCCGACTAGGCTTCTTAGCCGAACTTTAGCGGGTTGGCAGATCTCACATAATCTGAATTTTCTTTACTAAAAATATCGATATCTGCGGTGTTTTCCGCGTTCGCTGTTTCTTAGTTGTTCTCCACAAATTGGGCAGTATGCTTTTCCTTTTGATACTGGGAGAGTGCTACCGGTTGGGAAAAAATGTTCGTGCGGACAATCGAGGTCAAAGCCGAAGGTTTGGGTTTCGTAGTCGTGAGGGTTGGTGATGATGTCTTCTTCGAGAGATAGTTTGCTTTGTTTGATTTCATGTTTAGGCTTCTCGGCAGGGATAGCAGGCTTGGCTGGGGGGACTGGCTTAAAGGGGGTTTCTTTTTTGACTTGGGGGACGGTTTTGGCTGGTTTAGTCTGGGTGACGGGTTTGACTGAAACGGCTGTTTCGGCTTTGGGGATTACGATCTTGGCAACTTTTGTTTTGGGAGGGGCTTTATACGAGTGGGCGGCGGATGCTTTTTTAATCTTGATTATTGTGGCGGTGGTTGAGGTACCGCAGTCGGGACAGCTTTCGCTGGATGCAACAAGACGGCGTCCGCATTTTCGGCAAAACGGCATGTGCTCACTTCAACTTTTTTAGAAGCAAAATGGTTTCGGCTCCTTTAAACCTTAACAGGGTATTTTAAAGATTACCTGAATGTTTAAAGGCTGTTGAATCAGTTTTTGTTTGGGTGGGCAATGACGACTCTGGCCCCGAAGACAAATGGATGATGAGGATCTTGAGTGCGAAAAGCCCGGTGCTGAAATCGGCGCTGCTGGCATAAGAGCCCACCCACCGGTTTCCATGACCTTAAAGAGATAAAGCGACGTACTCTGCCGCTTGCTCTCGGTGTTTTTGTCATTTCTCAGGTTTTCTTGACAAAACTGCAACTGCGTCACAAAAGCCCTTACGATAGATTCTTTTGTTGCAGTATGGGCATATGTTTTGGTCTTCCCTGACGGATCGTTTACAGTGAGGGCAAGTCTTTGAATGCATTGGGGGGCGGCTGTAACTTGACTGAGACTGCTGACGAGGGTAACTTGACGGTTGATTATAGCTTGGGGGTTGGCTGTAACGCGACGCATAAGAGCTTGGTCTGTAGCTTGAAGATGAGCTGGAACTCGAGCTGTAACGCGATTGGTAGGGACTTGACTGCTGCCTGTAGCTGTATGGAGTGTAACGCGACGAACCCGCGGGGCTGGATTGAGCTGGATTGTAACTTGAAGACTGCGAACCGTAACCTGAAGACTGACCTCCAGGTCCATAAGGCGCCTGCGGTTCTGACCCATAAGGCGTTCGGTCTCTGTCACGTTCACGCTCCCGCTCAAGAATCATCTTTTGTCTGCTTGACCTGCTGTACAAGAGCGTTCCCGAAACCGCAAACGCGACCAAAACTGCCACAATTATGCCGATTACGACGGGAGACCAAAATCCTCCAGATGATGAAGTCGTCGTTGGCGGAAAAGTGGGAAATCCGTTTCCATTGCCGTTCCCATTTGAGCCGCCGTTGTTGCTGGAGCCTCCATTGTTGGAACCGCCGTTATTTGAGGACCCTGAGGGCGTCGGAGATGAGGACGAAGCGGTGCCGCCTATTACGGTAAACGCGGCTCCTGCGGAATTATCAAGCCCATCGTAAGCCTGAACAGTGGAAGTGCCGGAGGGCCAACTTGCGTCTACAGTAACGGTTATTTGGAAGTCGCCATTAGAATCGGTAGCATTAACATAGCCGAACAAAACATTAGCTATCGTCATGCTAACTGGCTCACCGGGGGCAAATCCCGTTCCTGTCACCACGACTGTTTTGCCGACAGATTGCTCGGCGGGATTGAAAGATATTTTCGGACTCAGTGCTTTCGCCATGGGCGAAATCGCCGCTAAAGCTAAAACACTCAAAACCACTATGGCAATTATTAGATTAACTTGTCGCTTTTTCACGGTGCTATTCCCCCGCTACGTTAGGGTTATCTTGCTTATTTAACAACTGGTTATTTAACACTTTGCAAATGTGCGCGTCAAACCGAAGCAATCAGGATTCTTCTGGCCAAGTCACTTTTTGCTGTCAGGTTTCTCCCACAACTCAAGCTTTTCCTTCTTGAGTTCGGTACGTTTCCGTTGCAGGAATCTGTAAACTGTTTGATGCTGGCAACCTTCAACAATCATCTGCGCGGCGTGCCGTGCTGCCTCCACCTGTGTGAAGCTGCCGATGAAGCCAACCGTGTGACCGTAAACCACCATGTGGGCTTCTGTTAATTCTTCAATCAGTCTTCTTGTTTTGCCGTCAGTACCTATCAATCTGCCTTTTACACGTTTAATGTCAGATTCAGAGCGTCCGAAGACTTGCCTTAGGTCAATCATATCGAAGATTTCGTCTTCGTTGCGTATCAATCGATATGTTGCGTCAGGTGAAAATCCCCTGCCGATAGCTGTCACAACATCTTTAGCCTTCAGGAGCATTGATGGGTCTGAAGCTTTTTCTCTAAGGGTTATGGTGACGCTTCCCTCGCTGTCCACGTCAATCTTAACGTTGAGTCTGTCTTCAATGTACTGCTTCGCTTTGCCTTCTTCGCCGATAAGCATGGCAACTCGATCTTTCGGAATCTTTACAAACGTGTCTAAACCTGCCATTTCAACCTACAACCATCTTATGTAATTCTTCAACTGAAATAACTTCAACATTTAACCGACTAAAGAACCTATTCACATTCGTTAAATCACGCACCAGAAGCTCGTCAGCCAGCGGATGTTGAATTGAAACTGACTGGGACATGTCAAAAACCACTGGTTTGCCCTTCCACATCATAATGTTATATTCGCTGAGGTCACCATGAACTATCTTTGCTTTTTGATAAAGTCGTTTAATTGAAGTGACGATTATTTTGTAGACTTTCTCGGGGTTTTCTGGTGGCTGTTCCTTAAGAGAAGGCGCACTAACACCCTGCTCCCCAATAAACTCCATAACTACAACGTTGCTTTTGACTGCAATAGGTTTTGGCACACGCACTTTTGCGTCGGTGGCTTCTTTGAGGTTGCGGAATTCTTTTTGTGCCCAAACTGACATTAATGAACGGGTATCGTGTTTGACGTCTTTGAATCGGGGGTCGCCTTCGATGTATTTGTGCATACCCTTCTTGAATTCAGCGGAAGAGGTTAAATAAATTTTTACGGCTAAGTCTTTGCTTTCCTTGTCTGTAGCCCAATAAACCCGCGCTTCCTTCCCCGAACTCACTACACCGTTGAGCTCGTAGAATACGCCGCTGTTAAGCATGTCAAAGACAACCATGCGTGTCGTTTGATCAAAAACCTCTTCAACGGTGGCACGTTCCTTTGTCATATCATGGATCAGCATTTTGTCTCTTCGCTCCACTCTTCTTTCATTGTGTGCAAGACGTTCCTGAGCTTTCCTAGACATAATAGTCGATTATGCCTAACTGCTTCACCCTATTAAAACCACTCGAAACGCTAAATTATTTTTAGGGCACCAGAAACTTTCATTGAATTTTTAACATTTCGACATAAAATTCTTAGACAAGCCCTTAAAAAATCAAACTGAAACTGGTTGAATGGTTTAAATTGGGGTTAAAGGGTTAGAATTCCCTTGCGTCTAAGTGTGTCAGCTTGCGCGTGAGTGTACCGCCATACGACGTCGCCGCGTTTGTCAGTTTGGAATTCCCATGGAGAAACTATAACGATGTCGCCTTCGCGTATCCAGACGCGTCTTTTCATTTTGCCTCTGATCCGGCAGAGTCGTTCGGCGCCGTCTTGGCATTTAACTAAGATGCGGTCGAAACCAAGCAGCTTAACCACCACTCCGAGCACTTCGCCTTGCCCGGGATAAGTCATCTCGCTGATTGCGCCTTCGCTTAACACTTTTTTCTTTCCCAAACAGTGTAAACCCCGTATTTTGGATTATTGAAAAACAGTGCTTTTCATGCTTAAAAGCATGTTCATCAAACAAAGCAGATTCAGCAATAAAAAGCAGTAATAAATGAAGTGTTGACTTGCGCCTTGAGCGGCTGGATGTAGGTTTAAATCATAAGGCTTTCAATAGATGAAGGGAGATTCACCGAAAGTGTCCTACACCTTTAACATACCATATCGCAACAACGTCAAACTAAAACATGTCATGGAACGGATAAAAGAAGACAAGAAACTGCAAACCTACTGGAAATGCAGCAACGTGATGGCTATAGAACGCATGGGCTACACCGACCACGGTCCAACCCACGTCAAAATCGTATCTAACATCGCGTTGAAACTCCTGCGGATTCTTGTCGAGAAGAAACTGATAACACCCAGCATCGTCGAAAATTACGGGATGAAAAACGATGATGCGGAAGTCGTCGTTGTTTTGGCTTCGATCTTCCACGACTTAGGCATGATTGTGCAGCGGAACAACCATGAAAAGTACAGTGTCACTTTAGCTTTGCAGTTCATGGATTGTCTTAAGCCCACTTATAATGATGAAGAATTAGCTATCATCACCTCCGAAGTCCTACACGCCATTGTGGCACATGAGCAGCCGCCTAGTACGGACCCAACCCGCAGAATCCTAACCAAAGAAGCTGGAATAGTAGGCATCGCCGACGCATTGGACATGGAAGCAGGCAGAGCAAGAATTCCTTTTCAAGCAGGCAAAATAGACATCCACGCGGTTTCCGCACTTTCAATCGAGAAAGTTGAGGTGGAACCTGTCGAAAACGGGAAAAAACCAATTGAAATAAGGATCAAAATGTCGAATTCAGCAGGAGTATTTCAGATAGATGAACTTCTGAAGCCTAGAATTATTTACTCAGGGCTTGAACAGTTCTTTCATGTGATCGCTGAAATCACTGATGAAAAAGAAAACAAGATCATAGAGAAATTCGAAATTTAGATTCCACTATTGCGAATACATTAAAGTTACCGCTGTTTCAATAGAGGATAAGCGAGTGATAATTCAGAAGCTCTGTGCAGAAGAAAAAGTCAGAGGCTATTTAGAATGGATACAAGAAAAGAAGTTGACCCATTAGGCGAGAGACTCATACCCAGAAATACCTATTTCGGCATTCAAACATTGAGGGCGACGGAGAATTTTCCAGTCAGTGGAATTAAAGCGCCAAACGAATTCATCAATGCTTATGCGCTTGTGAAAAAAGCCGCAGCTGCAGCAAACATGCTGTTGGGCTGCCTTAACGAGGAAAAAGCCAGGTCAATTGTTGCGGCATGCGATGAAGTGTTAGCAGGCAACTTGATCGACCAATTCGTCGTAGATGTCTTTCAAGCTGGCGCAGGCACATCTTTTAACATGAACGTTAATGAGGTATTAGCCAACAGGGCTTTGGAAATCTTGGGCAAAGAGAAAGGCGACTACAAAACCATAAGCCCAAACGACCACGTAAACATGGGGCAATCAACCAACGACACTTTCCCAACTGCGCTCCACGTCTCCATTCTTACGTCTTTCCAGCCGCTACTTGCTGCACTGGATGAGTTGGCAGAAACGTTCAAGGAATTAGGCGAAAAAAATGCTCACGTGCTCAAGTCTGGCAGGACCCATCTTCAAGACGCGGTGCCCGTTACGATAGGGCAAGAATTCACAGCGTACGGTTCAGCCATCGCCAACGCCTGCACTGAGCTACGAAGAAGACAGGAAAACCTATATGCAGTTGCTTTAGGCGGCACAGCAGTGGGAACAGGAGCCAACGCTCACCCAAAATATAAGCAGCTTGCCGTCGCGGAGTTGGCAAAACTAACTGGGTTCCCGCTTAAGCCGGCGGAAAACAATTTTGAAGCACTTCAAAGCCAAAGGGCGACGCAGACCGTTTGCAGCGGGCTTAAAGAGTTAGCGTTGGAACTCATCAGGGTGACAAATGACCTGCGGCTTTTGGCGTCAGGTCCAACGACTGGGCTTAACGAGATTGTGCTTCCGCCAGTTCAGCCTGGCTCATCCATAATGCCTGGAAAAGTCAACCCAGTCATGGCAGAATGCTTGGACATGGTTGCTTTTCAAGTTGTGGGAAACGATGCAACGGTTTCCTATGCTGTTCAAGCGGGGCAAATGGAACTCAACGTCATGACGCCAGTAATTATGTACAATATGCTTTTCTCCATCAGGATCCTCAGCAACTTCATCCCTGTATTTACTGAGAAATGCGTCCGAGGAATAACTGTTAACGAGAAGCAGTGCAGCCAATACTTAGAAAAAAACCCGTCCTTAGCTACTCTGCTATCCCCATATATCGGCTATTTGGAAGCTGCAAAAATTGCCAAGCAAGCCCAAGCCGAAAACCGCTCAGTAAGAGAAATTGCCCTCGAAAAGAAGCTACTTAAACCCGAAGAAATCGAAAAGATATTCAGCCGCAGAAACCTGCTAAACGAACCCTAAATCGAACCGTGCTTTTATCCTGCGGTGCCATAGCCACTGACGGTTACAACGGCGTTTGTAGTGCTTACACTCGATTGGGCATCAAAGACTACCCCGACAATAACGCTCTGCGACGGGAATAGCGTTAGGATCTGGTCATTGCTTAACCATGCTACGCCGCTGCTTGTGAAAGTTTGGGTTACGGGATTTGATATGACGTTGTCGGCGAAGAGCAGACGGACGCGGACTGTTACGGTTTCGTTGTTCGCGAAGCTACCTTGCACCAGAATTTTTGGTTCAAACGTAAAAATATTTAGCGGGGTAACCTCGATTGTTGCGTTGGCCCCGTACTGCCCGTTCACGCCGACTGGAACGTTCACGTTTTGCTTTTCAAATGCGGTTCCGACGCCTGAGATCCAGATGCTGTATGGGTTATGGATGTTTGCTGTCCAAGTGCCAAGAAAGTTAACGTCGCCGTCCATCATAGGCGCTGGATTACAATTTTGCCCAAGATCGATGGCGAACATATTATTGGGCACGTCCGTGAAAGATTCGAACACCACGCCTGTCAGCAACGTTTGATACATTGAACCGTTAACCAGAAGCCCAGTTTGGTTAGTTACGCCGTCCTGACCCATCCACATTCTGACATCTTGCATTTGACTGTCAGAAAACTGTGCTTGCGATTCAACGTTGATGCCAACGGAGTCGTCGCGGATGTTGAAGAAACAACGCTCTATATCTGAACTTGCGTAGGAGCCTGTGGCGTTGGCGGTGGGTGTTTCGAAAACTATTCCTTGGGACGCGTTAATGAAGTAGCAGTTGTCGATTTGTGTGTCTTCGCTCCAAGTATTAGTGTTTGCCAAATCGATTCCGACTGAGGTGTTTTCGAAAATCATGTCGGTTACAGTTGTTCCGAAAGAGTTCTCGATCCGAAGAGTTCCGTTGATCAATGTTAAACCGGAGATGGTTGTGTACTGAGAAGTCGTAAAGTTGTAGCCGTAAACGATTATTTTATGTCCGTTTCCGATTATTGTTGCATCGTCACCGACGATTTTTGCGTCTATTTTGTTGGAGACCACAATGTCTTTGTTTAGAACGTAGGTACCAGCGTTTAGGTAGATTGAGAGTCCGCTGGCCAGGGCCGAATTGATGGCTGACGACACACTGCCTGAGATACCAGTTGTTGAATCCGTCTGCATGTTTTTTATCTGGTAGTTGTTGCCGTTTTGTGAGAGGACGAAGTCGTAGGCTACTGCGTTTGTGTTGAAGCTGGGTCGATTCAGAACCATGTAGGTGTTGAAGGCTGACAGGGCAAGCACGACTGCTAGGATGACGACGAGGAATAGTTTAGAGATAGTTATTTTCGAGTTAGCTTGCATATTCAAGGCTCAAGCAGGTTTAGGTACATGTAAAGAGCAACGTTAATTAAATTTATCCGTATCCCCCGATACAGTTAGCAAGAATCTTTTGAGCAACAGGCTACTGAAACTATGTAAGTATTTTTTATAGAAAAAGAGGGAAAATACCGCGAATAAAACAAATGCGGGGGCATCTGAAGTGAAAACTAAAGGTGCTTCGCTTAGACCTGCACGATTATCTGATTATTCATATCTTGTCAGGTATAACGGTTTTTCCGCTTCTCTGCGTCTCTCTTCAAAAGACATATCCTTCACGACGACAAAATCCGCATCGATGCTAAAGTTCTTTTTATGTAATCCCATTTTTTCCTCCTTCTCTTGTTTAACATCCACGTTTCTAGGTAAAAATGAGGTATTCTATCTTTGTTCAAGCTTAACCCTTTAAAGGATCGGTGTTTTCTGATAGCGCCTTGCGTCACCACTGTGGCTACTATCTGATCCGCTATGTTATCACCGGTTCTATTCAGGTCTAGCGCCGCCAAAACAGCCTCATTAATCTCTTTGCCAACGACCTTCAGCTTTTCATTAGCATGCCCAAGTCTCTTCAAAACCGCGAACTTTTTGTTTTCCAACCGGCAGGTATTTGTTAAATCTTCTGGATGAGAAAAAGCCAAGGGCCAATGTGTACGTGCTCGAGCAACGTCTGGGTGTCTAATTAAACAGGCTCTTCTTCTTACATTGTTTGATTTTTCCAGAATAACTTCACTCATACCTCGTTCCCATGTCCAAGTTGGTTCTGTAGAAACGTGTTTATGGCAAATATTGATTGAGGCTATTTATAGTATTTATGAATTTGAAATTCATGTTTTTTAAAAAGTGGAGCGCATGCGCTACTCAGTTTTCTATTTCTTCAACTATGGGAAGCATTTCTTTGAGTTCTCTGAGCTGCTTGAGCACTGTCAAGCCTCGTTGCGTGATTCCATAGACTATTCTTTCTCTTCCAATGATCTTCTCTTCAACCAGCCCCTGCTTGCCCAAGAAGTCAAGATGCCCTTTCAACACAACGCAGTTAAGGTTAGCCATATGCATAATACGGGTGAGCTTCAACGGTTCGCATCCAGATAAAACTTTGAGAAGGTCAAGGTACATTTCTAGCTTAGATCGTCTAATAGTGTACCGCTCAAGCTTAGATCGTCTCATAGCGAACAGTTCACCAAAATTAGAATTAATAGTAGTATAAAGAGTTTGTGAATTAACCTGGGACTAGTTTTGTCTGAAAGCCCAATTCTATGGAGGAGACCGCCATAATTGAAGTTTTGTGTCGACTAGAACTTGGCTTTAATCCTAATTGCAAGTTTTTTTATGCCATTTAGTTGAGAATGATTGCCGCTGTAAAATAGCTGTTTCGATTACTCGTTAAAAAATCCAGCAAATTCTCTTAGCTTAATCGGGACGTCCAATTTGCGAAATATTTAAGTTTGAGATACAAGACGGTTTATTCCGAAGAAGAGAAAGAAATTTGCTTCTTTCCATCTTCTTCACACATAAAATGGAAGGAAATTTTAGGAGAAAAGAGATTGAAAATCAACATAGAGAAAACTTTGGCAATTGCAATTGCAATATTCTTTGCTCTTTCAATTGCAACTTCAGTATCGCTATTGCCTAACGCCAGCGCTCACACTCCCCCATGGCAGATTCAGTTCTTCGCTTTCATCAATGTCGGTCCTAACCCCATTGGAGTAGGCCAAACAGCCACGGTTGGCTTCTGGCTCAACCAACCTCCAATGACGGCAAGCGGCCCCTACGGCGATAGATTCGGCGGCATGACAGTCACCGTAACTGAACCCAACGGACAAAAAGAAACTTTGGGTCCCTTCGTCTCTGATGACACAGGCGGAACATCCACCCACTTTACACCCGATCAGGTTGGTACCTACAGCTTCCAGATGTCTTTCCCAGGCGAAACATTAACCGGCTCAACCGACAATTCATACATATTACCCAGCACAAATGCTTACGTTAACGACACAATTTTGCCCGCAACTAGTCCAGTCGTAACCCTCGACGTGCAGCAAAGCCCAGTCGGAACTCTCCCAGCAAGCCCGCTTCCAACAAATTACTGGCAAACCCCCATTAACGCAATGAATGTCCAAAACTGGTACGCCATCGGCGGCCCATATCTAGGTCTCTACATTGGTTATAGTGCAGGGAAAGGTGCAGCAAACTACAACTGTACAACAAACTTCAACCCCTACTCGCTTGCACCGATGACTTCACACATCATGTGGACAAGACCAATCGCCTATGGAGGCGCCATCGGCGGAGACGCAGGCGGAACAACCACCTATGGCAACTACTACTCAACATCCCAGTACGAACGCAAATACGACCCAATAGTCATCAACGGCTACATTTTCTACACAGAGTTTCCAGGAAGCTCAACTACCCCAGTCGCCAACACTTGTGTCGACCTATACACTGGAAAAACCGTGTGGACAGATGATGCAAGCAACTATGGCGGCGGCAGTCCACAGCAGACTGCTTTAACAACAGCTGGAATTATCATACCACTTTCATGCGGACAAGTACTTGACTACGTTTCACCCAACCAATACGGAGGCATCGCATACCTTTGGGAATCTGGAACGCCCGCTGGAATCGTATCAACAGGCACATGCTTGAACATGTTCGACGCAATGACTGGAAAATACATATTAAGCATTGTAAATGGCACAGGCTTCAGCTACGGAAACACCGTCGACCAAGGCGGAGACCTAGTTAGCTACTACACCAACACCACAGTCGGGACACAAACAATCTATAACCCGAAAGTAATGATACCCAACGTCGGACCATCACCCACAAAAGTGTCTAACACAGTAGGTAATACGCTACTTGAAGCATGGAACTCAACACAATGCATCGAGCTAGCAAACGGAAACTGGGCTTCATCAGCCTCAGGCTGGCAATGGAGACCCCCACAAGACGGAGTGCTTTCGTTCTCTTACGGAATACAATCAGCATGGCAACTACCAGGCACAGTACCAGTACCCGGAAACGGAAACAGTGGAACGCTACCAAACACTTGGACTATTATTGGATGTAACAGCGGCGTAGCTCTCCTCTATTCAGCAGCCAACTTCGGGCTTACTAACTATTTCCAGACAGGATACACAATCTTCACTGGCTACTCCTTAGCAACAGGCAACATGCTGTTTGAGAAAAACATAACCCTCACACCTTACGCAGCAGACAACTTAGACAACTATGGCAACGTCGGCGACGGAGTGTTTACCACAGTAATCAAAGAAACAGGCCAAGTCACTGCTTACAGCACTCAGACAGGAGACCTAGTGTGGCAAACAACGCTTACAGGTGCCAACGGCGCAAACATCGATCCATACGACACCGTCGGCGGAATCAAAGGAAGCGTCTACGGCAACAGCTTCCTTCTCTTCGGCTTCGGTGGAGACGTCTGGTCACTTGACATAGCAACCGGCAAACTCAACTGGTACACCAACACCACCCAAATCACCGGTGAAGCTGCCTTTAACACTCCATATAACGTCTGGCCTATTTGGGTGCAAACCGGCATTGGCGGAGGCGGCGGAGTAGAATTCCTCGAAGAAGGTCACGAATATGCTCCACCACTATTCATAGGAGCGCAACTGTTAGCTTTGAACACAACGACTGGAAAACTCGTTTGGAGCATTCCCTCCATGGATGTTGATTCGAACCCCGAATTAGCCTACGGTATAATGACAACACTAAATGCCTATGACAACCAAGTGTACGCTTATGGGCAAGGACCAAGCAAAACAACAGTCTCTGCACCAAGCGTCGGCGTAACAACAGACACCCCGATTACCATAAGCGGAGCAGTCACCGACATCTCAGCAGGCGCATCGCAAGAAGCAGTCGCAGCGAACTTCCCCAACGGCTTACCATGTGTCTCTGACGCAAGCATGACCGCATTCATGGCATCAGTCTACATGCAGCAACCAATGCCACACAACGTAACCGGCGTTCCAGTTACCTTAAATGTTCTGGACTCAAACGGCAACTTCAGAGCGATCGGCACAACAACAACTAACGCTCAAGGCAACTACGGCCTAACGTGGACTCCCGACATCCCAGGCAACTACACAGTATACGCAACTTTTGCAGGTACAGACGCATACTATGGATCTACAGCATCAACATTCTTCCACGCAAGTTCACCGGCAACAACAGCAGCACCAACAGCAACCCCGCTTAGCGGCGTAGCCACACAAACCACACTCGAATACATCGGCGTCGCAATCATCATCGTGATAATCGTAATTGGCGCAGTACTCGCAATGCTCGTCACAAGAAAGCGACCATAAACAGAAAAACCAAAACACAACCCCTTTTTCTTTTTTTTTTATTCTTGAATTCTGAACG
>Ga0326727_10002316_pt1 | contig 65853 bp, 66 predicted proteins | sample MB2enrmetagenome_FD_207643 | JGI IMG/M metagenome (GOLD analysis project Ga0326727, IMG submission 207643) | Lab enriched peat soil microbial communities from McLean, Ithaca, NY, United States - MB29MY | ecosystem: Environmental > Terrestrial > Soil > Wetlands > Peat | place: USA: New York...
CGCTTACTAACCACGGACTCCTAAGTCCGAGAAGCTTCTGATAGAGTTCTTTATCCTGCATATCTCAGGATTTTGACAGAATCCTTGCTTTTTTTCAGCCCACCCACACAAAAGTCCGAAGCCCCATCTTTATCTTTTATTCATAAGAAAGTGCGAGGATGTGTGCGACCAATAATCTTCCGGGTCTATCCGGGGGAACCTTATTCTGTGGCTTTTTATGAACGTGCGTTGACTAGTAAGCGACTTTCAAAGGTCATTCATCATAGCGAGTGAAGTGAATTTTCTTGCCTCAAATATAAAGGTCGGGGATTCGCAATCTCATCTTTTCAATCAATATATTAGAACCTTGCGTTGTTCAACTCCCAATAAGTTTGTGTGCCCTTTATTTTCTCGTTGTCCGCAGCATAGTCAAAGGCAGTCTTCCCTTCTTTGGAATTCAATGTTCCGTTTGCTCCTGCTTTCAAGAGTGTAGAAATAACATCGGGATTGTGGTTGTTCTTCGCAGCCCACATCAGAGACGTCATTCCGTCTAGGTCCTTATCGTTGATAGCTAAACCTACCTTTATAAATATCGAAACTACTTCGGCATTGTTCCCCCAAGCTGCATACATCAACGGAGTGCGACCAAACCCATCTCTGTAGTCTCTGTTCGCTCCCGCATTTAGGAGTATCGAAACTACTTTAGCATTGTTGTCCCAAGCAGCATGGATAAGAGGCGTCTCACTCATAAGGTCTTTATCATCTATTTTTGCCCCCGCCTTTAGGAGCATTGAGATAACAGCAGGCGAAGGATTATACATGGCAGCATACATTAGCGATGAACATCCAGCAATTGCGTCTCTATCATTGATATTTGCGCCCGCCTTCAAGAGTGCCGAAACGACCTCGCCATTTTGATTATGCCAAGCCGCCAACATCAGAGGCGTCATGCCGGAAGTATCTCTGTCATTGATATTCGCACCAGCCTTTATGAGCGTGGTAATAATATCGGGACTAGAATTCGACGCAGCGGCGCATAAAAGGGGTGTCCATTTACCAATATCCATGTCATTGATGTTCGCGCCAGCATTTAGGAGCGTGGTAATGATATCGGGATTAGAACTCTCTTCAGCAGCCCATAAAAGGGGTGTCCTTTCATGATCATCTCTGTCATCAATCTTCGCCCCAGCTTTCAAGAGTGTAGAGATAATACCAAGGTCTCGATTTTTTGCCGCCGCATACATCAATGGTGTAATCCCTTCGGCGTCTCTTTCTTCAACATCCGCCCCCACAGAGAGTGCCGTCTGTATCTGCTCCGGTGTTCCATCAACAACAAGTTGAAGGAGGTGTTGTGCGAACGCAGATTGAACGAAGAAAAAGCAAATGATAAGCGGCAACTTTCTAGTATTCACTTCGCACCTCCTAATAAAAGGGCGAATAGCATTTCCCTTTACATCCATTCTATTATATAGACTTCATTCTTTCGTGTTGTTCGTTGTCCCACAAAACGGAAGGTGGTCCCGATTATCGAGAGGAATGGTTAGAGAGGCATTAGTTGAGTGAGGCATTTCCACAGTTTCCTTCCCGGAATGCCCAGAATAGAGATTGAGAGCGGGAGTCAATGTTTCTGGGAATCGTGGGAACCTTGTCAGTCCATTGATGAGAGACCACTTGAATGCAGCTAAAGGATTCTCTTCCAGGCAACAGACCTTGAATCGGTTTTCCTCATCGTCCTTGTTCTCACGCTTGACAGCGTGCGATTGATAAAAACCTTCTGCACTGCCTAACACAAGCATTCCACTAATGAAGGTGTCACCGCCTAAATCACTAGACGTCCGTTCCAGTTTCTCTTTCAGCGCCTCTTGATTCAACCCTTCACTGCTCAAGCAGATAATGAAAGACCGAACCGAGACGACGCCCTCCCTCTCATCGTGCACCTTCGGAACGACATCAACCGAACCCTTTGTAATGTAATAGAACCTTCTTTTGAGACATCGAACATCTTTGCTTTGTTCTAGGATTTCCTGTATTTTATTTTCATACAGACATCCTTTGACCTCAACATAGCCATACACTGCTTCGAGTGGGACCACACTGCAAGTCCCGAGATTGACCAGAGGGCTACAGCGGAGGGCATCGTAAATGATTACATCGAGTTGAGTCGTCAGCCCTATAATAGGCTTGTTTTGTTCGTCGGGGAATCTTTCATTATCAATATGAGCAATAAAGCCAGTAGTTAGTCCATATTCAGCGGGAAGAATTTCACGGAGTAGTTTGATGACTTCAAATTCAGCGGCTGCCCCTTTTTCACCAGGGTGGCCAATCGCATACCTTATTATTTTCCACCTGTTTTCAAGGGAAGCGGCTTCAAGTTCATTGATTTCATCAAAACTAGGATTTCCCATACAGTTATTCTACTTCATCACTTCCAGACGTCAATAGGTTGGCGAAACGGTCGATTACCTCTTGTAAAAGTAAGACAATAACATTATATTATGGATGACTACAGAAGACTACTTATGTAGTGTTTTCGCCCTTTTCGGGAGGTTCCTAATGTTTACCACCCTACCCCTTGCCCCGGACGAAATAGACCTTGACCTGTTCCTCTCGCCTCCCCACGAAGCCCTCTCCATCGCCTCGAAGGAAGCCTACAAGGGCGACCGGGCGGAGTATGCAGCTTTCTGTCGGGAGAATGGGCTTGCCCTCGGGGATACATCCTCTCTCGAAGCCTTCAAAGAGGACCTCCTCTCCCGGTCGTTGAAGGCGAACACGGTCAATCGTAAGCTCGCCGCCGTGAAATCGGGACTCATTGGGTATCTTGTCTCAAGGCAGGGGAAAAATAAGGAAGAGGTCTTCAAGCAACTCTACAAGTGCGTTCATAGCGTAAAAAAGAGTCATGGGGACCGACAAGTCCGTCCCGAGAGCATCCTCACCGAGGAGGAGATTGAAGCCCTCATCGCCGCCGCCGACTCAAAGACCGCAAGGATGATTCGATTCCTTGCTTTGACCGGCTGTAGGGTTAGTGAGATGGTCAACGTGAAGCTCGCCGACATTGAGGAAACAAGCCATGGAAGCAAAGCAATTCGCATTATGGGCAAGGGGAGCAAAGAGAGGACGGTCTACATCTCCGAAGGGGACTATCAAAACATTCGAGAGACCTTTGACGGCAAGACCTTCCTCTTCGAGACCATCCATGGCAACCGATATAGCCGTGAGAACATCACGAAAAAGCTCGGGGACCTCTCCGAAAGGATTTTAGGCAAGCATGTCTACAGTCATCTATTGAGGCATAGCTTCGCGACAAACATGATTCGTAAGACCCATAAGATTCAGGCTACATCCGCCTACCTCGGGCATAGTAGCGTTAGCACAACCCTCTCGATGTATACTCATGAGGTCCTAACGCTCGGCGACCTTGGAATATGAGGAATGCGCAATGCGACCACCGGTTCAGGATGAGAGGAAGAGGCTCAAGATAAGGAACTTTAGAATGAGCGACGAGGATTGGGAAAAGGTCGAGGCATACTTTCAAGAGCAGGGCATCCCGACCGCGACCGGAATAAGAGCAGTGCTCCTCAAACAGATAAAAAAGAAAAGAGAGATTTTATAGATTGAATAAAGCATTATTAGATTGAGAGTTAGTAAAGTCTGTAAATAAGAATAGAACTCATACAATCCATTACCTTGCAGAACCAACATACCTCGGAGCTTGCTCCGGGGTTGTTGATTCGACGGGCGTCACCGCTCGCTCGACGAGGGCCGTCCCGCGAAGCAACCGTGCGCTCAGCGTCAGACCGGCGCGCTCGATCCCCAGGAATCTGTAGAGATCGTCCATTCCCTCGATCCGCGTCCCGCCGAGCTCGACGAGGATATCACCCTCGCGGAATTCAGCCCGATAAGCCGGACCGCCCTCCTCGAGCACAGTGAGAAATACACCGCACTCTCCGGACAACCCATGATAGCGCAGAACCTTCCTCGGCAGACTGACGCGCTGCCCGCCGAGTCCCAGCCGAGCTCGCCTGACTCGTCCGTCCGTTATCAGCGCCGACGCGACGAGCCTGGCTGTGTTGGAAGGTATGGCGAAGCAGAGTCCTTGGGCAGGCAAGACGACCGCGGTATTGACGCCGATGACCCTGGCCCGAGAGTCCACGAGAGGCCCTCCCGAGTTCCCTGGATTCAGGGCGGCGTCCGTTTGGATCACCTCCTCGATCAGCCGTCCCTTCGAGGACCTGATTGAGCGGCCAAGGGCCGATACGACACCCGCAGTCACGCTGCTCTCGAACCCCAAGGGATTGCCTATGGCTATGGCCAGCTGCCCCGGCCTAAGGGACGAGGAATCGGCGAAATCGAGGCAAGGCATGTCCGAAACACCGATGCGCACTACGGCAAGATCGCTGTCAGGGTCGTCGCCGACGACGCGAGCTTCGTGCCTCGTTCCGTCGCGGAGCCTCGCTTCCAAGCGGGGGGCTCCGTGCACGACATGGCTGTTCGTGAGGATGAAGCCGTCCGGAGCTATGGAGAAGCCCGAGCCAGAGCCGGCATCATCGGCTCGAATATTGACGACAGAAGGGCCCGCCCTGGCGACCGCTTCCGAAACCGCCCTCGAGTACTCGTCCAGCAGGCGCTCGTCCTCCGACTCTTCGATCAATTCCGACTCCACCATCATATCGGACCCTCCTCGCGCTCGAAAGATACGAAGGAAGGGCCCGGCGAGGACTATCCCTTCGTCTAGGCCACGCCCGAGGGAGAAAGCCGTATCTTATCTCAAGGCCGGTCCAGATCGGCGAAGGGGAATGCGATGTTGAAAGAATTCTCGGAGGAATGCGCGAATCTCGCGGCAGATGCTGCGCGTCGGCTAGTCTATATCGGTGGGAACGGAATTGCGGGAAGGACGGGAATACTGCGCGGGCCGCGGCTGGTCGTAAGCCTCGCGCGAAGCGCGCGCGACGGCGAGGAAGTGGAAGTGATCGGCCCGGGGGAAGAGCGACGCGTCGCAAAAGTCAAAGCCTTCGACCCGAGCACCGGTCTCGTCGTCCTTGAGGCCGATCGAGCATGGGAGGCTATAGGCGAATGGACCATTGCGCCTCAGCCGTCGATCGGCGCCTTGACCCTTACGGTCGCGGCCCCCTCCCCGGACGGCCCCGAGGCCGTGCTTTCAAGCCTGCGCTTTTCGGGGAAAAGAACGCGCTGGGGGGACCGCGATGTCGGGCCCTTTTTCCAGACTACCGCGTCAGCCTTTCCGGGATTCGCGGGTGCTGCCGTCATCGATGTATCTGGGGCGCTCGTCGGCATAGTCACTGAAAATGCGGATGGTAACGAAGGCTGGGCCATAGGCGCGGCCGCTTGGGACTCGCTCGTCGAGGCCCTTATCCGCGACGGGAGCCCTAGGCCTTACCGACTAGGCCTTGGCCTCATGCCCGTAAGCCTTGCTCCGGCCCAGGCGAAGCTGGCCGGACGAGACGAGGCTGCGCTCGTCATCTCCGTGCGGCCTGGATCGCCGGCTGAGTCGGCCGGCTTCATGCCCGGGGATATCCTTCTCGAAGCCGACGGCCACCCCATCGATCGCGACGGCAGAAACCTCGCCTCGATGCTCTCGGAAAAAAACGCAAGCATTGCCTGCCTTTCCGGCGAACGGCGGATCGATCGCGTTGCCCTGCCAGCGCGCGCGGAGGACTGAGATGGCGAGGCGCCGAGGCGAGGCCCCGGTCAGACTCTATGCCGGACGCCTCGAGCCTGGCCTTCGCGAGCGGATAAAGACCGAGGGTATCGTTTGGGTCGACGACCCGGGCGATGCGGAGGCGGCGTTGCGCTCGGCCGAGGAAGAGCGCACGATCGCCTACCGGGGTCCCGCCCTGAGCGTCAGGGAGGCGGAGATACTCGAGTATCTCGCCGACGGATGGAGCAACGAAGAAATCGCCGACCGCCTCGGCATCAGCGTGGCTACGGTTAAGTTCCATGTAGCGGGTCTCTTCCGCAAGCTCGGCGTAGGAAGACGAACGGAAGCTGTCCGCGAAGGGCTCAGACTGGGCATCGTGGAGATATAGACCGTAATTATGGGGCTTCTGGCAACTCTATGGAAACTATTGAATAGACTTGGGGTGATATATGCCTACACACAAGAAGCGTTTCAGCCTGGAAGAGAGTATTTCTCAGCCTATGCAGTAGGATTTCTCAGGCTGAATAATAGGCCGTTTCAGGCTGACAAATCCCCTTTCTCAGCCTGATAAATCCTCTGCGACAGGCTGAAAAAGAGCCACAATTATTCATACTGAGCGAGCATCTCGCGGAGACTTGCGGCGACGATCAGCCGCCACTCCCGGGGCTCGAGGAGCTCCGCCCCCGGCCCAAGCCAACGCACGAGCGCGGCCGCGTACTCGGGATGGTACTCGCCATAGGTCATAACGACACGGCCGTCCTTGGCGTCTTCGAAGCGCGCCTTACTGTAGAACCAATCCCGCTTAAGGCTCTCCGCTTGATCGGGCCGCATCGCGATGCGGGCCGGAGACGAGGCGCGCCACCTGTCCATCGCGCCGGCGAGCCACTTCCGGTCGAGGAGCTCCTCGGCGTCGAAATCCGAGCGCACAGGAGGCATGGAACGACCGGGCCCGATGGAGAGGACCCTGTCCGAGCGCCAGGTGCGCAGCTCTCCCTCCTTATCCGTGGAGCGCCCGACCAAGTACCAGCGATCCCTGTCCCACAGAAGCCCCTGGGGCTCCACTTCACGCGGAATCTCCTTGTCGCGATAGGGCGAACGGTAGGCGAGCATGACCCGCGAGCGTGAAATGAGGGCACGGAGGAAAGCGCCAACAATATCGCCCTCGACCTTTGGAGGAGGCCCGCCTCCGGCCTGGGGATCATCGCGCTCAGAGTGGAGCAGATCGGCGGGCACCTTTTCGAATCCGATGAAGCGGCCGGCCCTCGCCATAGTCTCGCGCGTAGCCGCGGGCAGGGCGGCGAGGAGCTTGCGCTCGGCCATCTCCGCTTCTTTCGCGAAGGGCATCACGCGAAGGCGCCGCATGAGGATGAGCCCGAGCAGCAAGGAGACGGCCTCCTCGGGGCCGAGCGTGATGGGCGGCAGGAAGTAGCCCTCGCCGAGCCTGAAGCCGCCTGTTCTCCCCATCTCGGCGGACACAGGCACACCGAGCGAAGAGAGCGTCTCGATATCACGGTAGACCGTTCGGACGGAAACCTCGAAGCGCGCGGCCAGATCGGTCGCACAGACGACGCGACCGCCCTGCAAGAGGAGGAGCATGCCCATGATTCGGTCGAGTCGGTTCATGATTATTTCCATGAAAGTATGACATGATATGGCATATCCGGCCAGTATTATCGTTCCATCGTGAAGGTAAGCATGACATCGGGAACAAGGGGCGGCGCAAAGGCCGCATATCTCGCCGGGCTAGGCTGGTCGACTATATTCGGCCTCTCCTTCCTGACGACCAAGGGCGCCCTCGCAAGCTTCAGCCCCTTCGAGCTACTCTTCCTACGCTTCGCCCTCGCGACCGCGGCCCTCGGACTCCTCGCGGCTTGCAGCCTCGTGCGCCTGGACTTTCGCGGCAAACCCAAGCCCATCCTAGGACTGATCTGTCTCGTTCAGCCCATCATCTACTTCACCTGTGAGACCTTCGGACTCCGAGAGACCGCGACCAGCACGGCGGGACTCATACTCGGCGCCCTGCCCGCCGCTGTGGCGGCGCTCTCGGTCCCGATGCTGAAGGAAAGGCTGAGCGGGCGACAGGTGGCGGGCCTCGCGATCTCGGTAATCGGAGTAGTCCTCGTCGTGCTAGCGAGGGCCTCGTCTTCGGCCGCGGGGAGCGACAGTCCAAAAGGAGTGGGCCTCGTGCTGTGCGCCCTCGCCAGTGCCGCTTTTTACAATGTCCTCTCGAAGCGCGCCAGCACTCGATACTCTGCGGTAGAGCTGACCTTCGCGATGATGGCCTCGGGCACCGTTTTCTTCGGCGTTCTCGCGCTCGGCCAGGATCTGCAAGGGCAGGGCTTTATAGCCTTCGCGAACGCGCCGCCGACCGCCTGGGCCGCGATCGCCTACCTCGGCATCCTATCCTCGGTCCTTGCCTTCTTCCTAGTGAATTTTTGCCTCGCCAGGCTAAAGGCCTCGCAAGCCTCAGTATTCGGCACAATTACGACGCTCGTTTCCCTCGCGGCCGGAGTCATCCTCCGAGGCGAGAGCCTCGAAACTCTCTCGGCCTGCGGGGCGGCGGCGATCGTGGTGGGAATATGGACCACAAATAAAGGAGCTTCAGATGCGTGACCTCGTTTACCTCTACGCATTCGACGGCATGGCCGACTGGGAATACGGTTATCTCGCGGCCGAACTCAACTCAGGCAGGTACTTCGCACGCAAGGGCGAGCGGCTCGAGCTGCTCACGGTAGCGCGGAGAGCCGAGCCTGTGCGAACCATGGGAGGCCTGCGCGTCTTGCCCGATCTTAGCCTCGGGGACTTCGACGAGAGCCGCTGCGCCTTGCTGATCCTACCGGGAGGCGACTCCTGGTTCGAGCCGGGCCATGAGTCGATTCTCGAGAAGGCCAGGAGCCTCCTCGAGGGCGGTGTCACCGTGGCGGCCATCTGCGCCGCGACTGTCGCTCTAGCGCGTACGGGCATCCTCGACAATCGAGAGCATACGAGCAACGACCTCGGCTTCCTAAAAGCGGTCTGCCCTGAGTATCGCGGAGAGGCGCACTACAGGCATGAACCCGCGGTCATCGATCGCAATCTCATCACCGCCAGCGGAGTCGCCCCGCTGGAATTCGCGAGCTGCGTCCTGCAGGCCCTCGGCCTTATGTCCAGCGAGGCGCTCGAGGCGTGGAACGGCCTCTTCAGGAGCCACGAACCGCGGTATTATTTGCAATTGATGGACGCGATCGGGAAGGCGAAGGCAGGGAGGGAAACTGCATGACGCTACGATCGAAAGGCGGCATCGCCTACGAGGAGCGAGGATCAGGCGCAGCCTTCGTCGCCCTCCACGGCCACAGCCTCGATAGGCGCATCTATCCCGACCTGCCTTTCATGGGCGAATCGACCGACGAGCCGGAGGGAGAAGGCCACGACGGCATGCTCGCTGAACGATATCCGCGCGCGAGCTACCACGTTCTCGACGGAGCCGGGCATAACGCCCAAATAGAGGCGCCCGAAGCCTTCGCGGCCGCGTTCAAGACGTGGCTCGCGGACTGCGAAGCGACGAATTATAAGCGGCCCAGCTCTTAGGCCGCAGGCATCGCCTCGTCCATCTTCTTCAGCTTGCGCATCTCTCGCAGGAGCAGTATGCCGGTCAGGACGAAGGACAGTCCGTCCGCGACGGGCTGCGCGTTCCACACTCCATCGAGCTTCCAGAAGAGCGGCAGGATGTAGATCAGGGGGATGAGGAAAAGGCATTGCCGCGACAGTCCGAGAACGAGGGACTTGAGCGGCTTGCCCGAAGCCATGAAGAATCCCGAGCCCAGCACCTGCAGGCCCATGAGGGGAAGGAGCATGAAGTAATGGTGCAGGGCGTAGACGCCAAGGTCCCCTAAGCCGGAGCTCGGCCCGGCGAAGAGCGAAACGAAGGCTCCGGGAAATATCTGTACCGCCGCGAAGCAGAACGTAGAGAAAACGGTCGCGGCGGCGATGGCCGCGAACTCGGCCTTGCGCACGCGGCCGTAGAGCTTCGCGCCTATGTTGTATCCGACGATCGGCTGCATGCCCATGTTCATGCCGATGAGCGTCAGGAACACGAGGTTGGAAATCGCGAAGACGATACCCATCGCAGTGACTGCGGCGTCACCGCCGTATCGCTCGAGCTGGTTGTTCATGATCCCGCTCGTGACCGCCGAGGCCAAGTCCGAGAGCGCGGTGGCCGAACCGAGCGCCATGATCGACAAGGCGATATCGAAGCGAGGGATGAAGTTAGCCCACTTGAGCTTCAAGAGGCTCTTGCCCGAGAGATAGTAGGCGACCACCCATATCGAGCCCACGCCCTGCGAGATCACCGTCGCGAGGGCCGAACCCACGATGCCCATCTTGAGGACGAAGATGAAGACGGGACAGAGGATCACGTTAAGCGCGGGCCCGATGAGCTGGGTCACCATCGCGACCTTGGGATTGCCCTCGGCGCGTATGAAACCGTTGAGGCCGTTCGAGATCGTCGCGAAGGGCGTTCCCAACAGGATGACAAGCGCGAAGGCGCGCGAATAAGGCAGGACCTCCTCGCTCGCGCCGCAGACCCGCAGGATGGGGTCGAGGAAGGCGATGCATATCACGGCAAGGATCACCGAGATGCCCATATTGAGGGCGAAACCATTACCGAGCACGATCTCGGCCTTGTCGCGCCTCTGCTCACCAAGGCTGATCGAGATGCGCGCCGACGCGCCCACGCCGATGAGCACGGCGAAGGCGATCTGAACGAGTTGCAGGGCGAATGCTACCGTTACGCCCGCGAGCGCGATCGTGCCCACGCCGCGCCCGAGGAAAATGCGGTCGACGATATTATAGAGCGCGCCCACGACCATGCCGACGATCGATGGCAGGGCGTATTTCGCCAATAGCGGGGCTATACGCCCCTCTCCCAATTGCTTGGCTGAATCCACTGTCTAGTCCTCCATTTTCTTGAGCAGCTGTGCCGCGGAGCGGAGCTGCTGTACGAACTCGACGCGCTCGGCCTCCGAGAACGATGCGAAGCGCGACTCGAGCTTGGCGTCCATCTCGCGCGCCTTCGCATCGCAGAGCTTGCAACCGGCCGCGGTGAGCGACACCTTCATGCGCCGCCGGTCTTCGCTGTCGCTCGACCTTTTCGCCAGCCCCTCCGCCTCGAGCGCGTCGATGATGCCCGTAAGGCTCGCTTTCGTCATGTTCATCGCGTCGCCGAGCTCCGTGGCGGTCTGCTCGGGCCGATGCACCAGCATGAAGAGCACCTTGACCTGGCTCTTGGTGAGAGGATGCTTCTCCTCTCGCGCGGGGCCAAAGATCGAAGCGATCTTGTCATTGTACTGCTCTTCGAAATCCAGAATGGCGTCCGCGATTTCCTTCATCCTGACCTTGGGCATTTGCTTAAATAACAGATAGTCAATTATTTAATTATTGTCAACAGGGAACCGCGCCTGAAGCGGAGACGTCTGTGGGTTGACTTTTATATTGCCCATTATTATGTTGTTTACAATATTTAGGAGGTTCTATGGCGAATTCTATTTGCGACCTATCCGCGAAGGCTAATGACGGGAAGGACATCCCTCTGGCTATGTATAATGGCAAGGTTGTGCTCATCGTCAACACCGCGAGCAAATGCGGCTTCACGCCGCAGTACGAAGGGCTCGAGGCTTTGTACAAGAAGTACAAGGATCGGGGCCTGGTCATCCTCGGATTCCCCTGCGACCAGTTCGCCCACCAAGAGCCCGCGGGAGACGAAGCGATAGCCCAATTCTGCAAGGTCAACTTCGGCGTCACCTTCCCGCTCATGGCCAAGATCGAGGTAAACGGTCCCGGCACGCACCCGGTCTTCGAGTTCCTGAAAAAGAAGGCTCCCGGCATGATCGGCGGGAACATCAAGTGGAATTTCACGAAGTTCCTCGTGGGCCGCGATGGCAAGACCGTGAAGCGATTCGCCCCGACGACGGAACCCGTGAAACTCGAGAAGTACATCGAAGAGACGCTCGCAAAGTCCCCGGCGACGACGCTGTCAGCATGAGCGCCCCCGAGCTTCTCCTGTCGAACCAGCTCTGCTTCCTCGTACACAGACTCGACTTGGCCATCGGCGCTAAATACAGACCTCTGCTCTCGGAGCTCGGCCTTACCTACGGCCAGTATCTCGCGATGCTCGCGCTCTGGGAACGCCGAGAGCTCGGGGTCGGGGAGCTCTGCTCCCTGCTCGACCTCGATACGGGAACGGTCTCCCCTCTCCTAAAGCGCCTTGAGGCCACAGGGTTCGTGGAGCGCGAGCGGCGGACTGATGACGAACGGGCCGTGTCGGTGAAGCTAACGGCAGCAGGCGCGGCCCTCGAGAAAAGGGCACGCTCGGTGCCCAAGGCCCTCGCTTCTTGCCTCTTTGTCGACGAAGAAGACTACGGCGAGATGCGCGCGATGATGGAGAAGATGCTCAAACGCATCGAGGGCAACCGATAGGCAATTCCGAGGGCGATAAGCTTTCCGCTCTCGGAATCGTCTTTTACCCCTTGACCGCCCCCGCGAGCATGCCACGCTGGATGTGCTCGTGCGCGAAAATGTACACACAGACCATGGGCAATGCGGCCATGATAAGCGAGGCGAAGATGGGGCCCATGCGCTGCGTATGGTCGCCCGTGAAGTACATTAGTCCTCTGGAAACCGGATACAGATCAGGCGAGGACAGAAGTATGACCGAAAAGATGAGCTCGCTGTATACCGAAATGAAGGCTAGGATCGATGCAGTGAAGATGATCGAAGTCGAGATTGGGAGCATGATCTTGAAGAGCGTCCCGACCAGCGTGCAGCCGTCGATCGTCGCGGCCTCTTCGATCTCGCGGTCGATGCCCTTCATGAAACCGGCTATGAGGAAAATGGCCTGAGGCAGCTGGAAGGTCGCGTAGACGAGAATAAGGACCAAGTAGTTATCCATGCCTTTGATGGCGCCGACGATCCTCGCGATCGGAATGATCGTTGAATGAAGCGGAATCATTACTCCGACGAGGAATAGAAGATATATGGGCTTTACGAACTTGAAGGACGTCCTCGCAAGGACGTAGGCTGCCATGGACCCGATGACCGCGACGAGGGTGGTGGTGGACGTGGCCAGGAATAGCGAGTTGAGGATATAGCGGCTCATCCTTGCTTTGACGAAGGACTCGTAGTAGAACTCGAGGTGCCAGGCCTTCGGCAGGGCGAACATTCGGCCGAATATCTCTTCGTTCGATTTTACAGAGGAGAGCACGGTCACGAGGAGCGGATAGAGGGTCATGAGCGCCCAGCCCATCGCGAAGCAATAGGCGAGAATCTTTGGCGCGGAAAGCTTTTTCTGCCTCGGGTTCACGCTACGCCTCCTGATCCAAGAACTTATTAAGGATGAGGCTCAGGACGAGTCCGAGCACGAGGATGACGACGCCGATGGCATTGCCCTGTCCGAAATTGCGATAAACGAAAGCCTGACTGTACAGGAGCGTCGAAGGCATCTCGGTCGCGTGATTCGGTCCTCCCCTGGTCATGATGTATACGAGGTCGAAGGTCTTGAGGCAGCCGGTGACGCATAGGACCGAGAATATCTTGAAGGACTCCTTCGTCATGGGCAGCGTGATGAAACGGAGGGACTGAGCGTAGCTCGCCCCTTCGATCTTGGCCGACTCGTACAGCTCCTCGGGGATTGCGAGAATGCCCGCTGCGAATATGAGCATGTTGAACCCGGCGTAGATCCATTCGTTGACGAGGATAACAACGAAAATGGCGATATTGGGATCGCCGAGCCAATTGTGCGCCCAGGAACCTAGGCCGAAGCTGGAGAGACAGGAGTTCACCAAGCCCCAGTTCGGCTCGAAGATGTAGACCCACATGAGGCCTACGGCCGTCGTGGGCAGGATGACTGGCATGAAGTAGGAGGTCTTGAAGAAGCGCATGCCCTTGAGGCGCGAAGTAATGACGAGGGCTAGGCAATAGGCGAGCGGCATGAGGATAAGGAAGCCGCCGACCATGAACCAGAGCGAGTTCATGAGCGAGTGCCAGAAGTAGGGATCCGCAGCAATTTTCTGGTAATTAGCGATGCCCACGGCGACCATCGGCGTATTAGCTATGCCTTTCCACTTGAAGAAGGACATATAGACTGATTGTCCAAGCGGTATGAGCTGAAATACACAGTACAGCCCGAAAGCGGGCAGGAGCAGCATAACCGATGACGCGAGGCTTCGCTTATTCGACATCGACCACCCCCCGGATGAAGGGACCGCGCATGCGCGCGGCCCCGCAAGAGAATAAGGCTACTCGCCCGCCTTTATCTGCTCGACGATCTCCTTGCCGCAATCGGCGGGAGACTTTCCGATGAACAAGCCCTGAACCGCGAGGCGAACGGTCTCGAGCATGTGCGACGCGCTATCGTAGTTCTGGATGTCGGTAGTGAAGGACGTAACGCCCTTGAGGTTCGCAACGAAATCCCGCGTTAACGCGCTAGCGACCGTGGGGTCAGAGGTAAATTTCACGGGATACATGCCGCCTTTCATTGTCTTCTCAAGGCCCTTGAAATAATCGGGGGAGGAAATGAACTTGATAAACTCGACCGAGGCTTCGATCTGGGCCGGGTCCTTCGTCTTGGATACCGACCAGCCGTCAGCGGAGCCACCCTGGGCGCAGGCCGCGTACTTGGGATCAATCGTCGGGAAGGGGACGACCCCGACCTTGTCCGCGAAATTAGCAGCCTCGATATCGCCAAGGAACCAGGAGCCGTTGAATTCCAACGCCGACTTTCCGGTCGTGAAAGCGGTATTCTCGGCATTGTTGTCGACGCCAACTGCGTTATTGCCGAAGTAGCCCTTGTCGTTAAATTCTTTGATGATCGAGTAGAGCTTGGTCATCTCGGGGCCGTCGTAGGCCATAGTCCTGGCAGCGAGCTTCTGGACGCCCTCGGGCCCGAACGACTTAATCACGAGGTTGTTGAGAAAGTGCCCGCCGCGCCACGAGTCCTTCTCTCCGAGCTGGAAGGCGGTGTAGCCGGATTTCACGAGCTTGTCGCAGACGCCCCGGAGCTCGTCAAGGGTCTTCGGCGGCTTGAGCCCGAGCTTCGCGAATGTCGCCTTGTTGTAGAAGAGCTCGACCGCGTAGGCCACTTGTGGCGCACCGTAGATCCCGGGATGGTCCTTATACGTCCAAGCCTCGAAGAAAGGAAGATACGAGTCGCTCCACTTTTTGTCCTTCTCGAGATAGGGCTTCAGATCGACAAGAGCGCCGCTCGCCACGTAGTCGAGTATGCGCGACCCACCATACTCGATGAAGACGTTGGGCGGCGTACCCGTCGCAAATCCGGTGCGGAGCTTATCGAGGTAGGAATCCTCGTTGGCAATGTTCTCGTTCTCGACGACGATCCCCTTCTTGAGCTCGTTGAACTCCTTTACCTTTTGCCTGAAGTACGTCGCGAGGGGGTCGTCCCCCGACCAGCGAGTGTAGACCTTGATCTTGACATCCTGCTTGCCCTGGGCGGCGATCGCCCCAGCGAACGCGATGCTCGCGACCAGCGCTAAAGCGATGACCTTTACCGTCTTCCTCATCATTGTGATCCTCCCTAACCTTCAGCATTCAAGGTCTATACAGACCATTTGATGCCCAACGATCTCAGGAATCTCGAACTCGACCCGCCCGTTCGCGAGCTCGTAGCGTAGCGTCCCGCCTTGCGGCGCGAGGCTCACCGAGCGGACTCTGCGCCCTTCGACTCTGATCGACGCCTTGACGCGATAGAGGGGCACGACGTCTTCGACGATGTCTATGTCGCGGCTGCGGCGCTCGGGCACATAGTAAAGGAAATGCGCGATCAGCCTAAACTTTCCTTCCTGCTCATTGAGCGAGGAGATGAGGCCGGAAGGACCAGAGTGTCGCAACGTCTGGTCGGGCATGAGTATGCGCAGGGCGTTTAGGAAAAGTTTCTTGCACCAGAGCGGTGCGTTCGCGTCGTACTGCTTGAAGATAGGGTGTGCGAAATAGATCGAGCGCCCCTTCCGAACGACGGCAGCGTAGCCGCGGCGCCCTGAGGAAGGCGCCTGCCTGTGCGAGCAGAAATGCCGGTAGTCGCGGTCGAAGTATGGCATCACCGCATCGGCCAGAGCCTCGGCTCCGGGCGCAGCCTCGACCTCGAGCCCGCGCATGTACATGACGTGCTCAGTCTCGGGTAGGCCCTCGCCGATAGCGCCGTGAGGCAGGATGTAGTCGGCGTAATCATTATGCGCATACTGCTTCCCGCGCACCAAGTTTCCCGCGAGATCGCGAGTCTGCTCTGTCTTGAGCGTGACACCAGCCTCCGCGAAACCATAGGCGTCCCCCAATGGCGAAAGGCCCGACTCGAAGGAGGAGACAACGCTGCCGCCCTCGGCCAGGTAGCGCGAGAGCTTCGCGTCGAGCTCGGAGGAGACGGGGATCTTATCGGGCAAAACTAAAACGCGATACTTCGAGAAATCGCTCCGCGAATCGATGACGTCGAATTGTTGGCCGCCCTCCTGGAGCATGCGGCCAGCGCCGACAAGAGAAGCGTCAGGCTCGAGCGCGCCGCGCAAGCGGAACTCCGCCGGATCGAGAACCCCGATATCCACGATTGCCTTGACGCCGGAGCACCAAGGCTCCTTCTCCTCTACGCTCCGATAAACCTCACCGACGAGCTTGTAGACTTCGGGGGAGAGCTTGCCCGAAGGCTCGAGCTGGTCACCGATCAGGCACTTCGCGCCGAGGGCGAGCATGTGGAAGCACTCGAACTCGAGGGCGGCTAGGTTTTTGAAAGAATGGAAGTCGCCCCAGGAAGTATGAAATTTCCCGGTATGAGAGAGGCAATCGAGGCCGAAGTTGCGCGCATAGCGCATTACGAGCGGAAAATTTTGGTAACCCCAGCCGCCCGAGGGAAGGGACTCGAGCTCGAAGTGAGTGAAGGCATCCGAATACGGCGACTGGAACGGCCCGATCGTACTTGCGTTGTAAAATATCCCACAATCGGGTTTTAGGCTTCGGACATAGGCGGACATGTCGCGCATGAACTCACCCATGAGGTCGGCGGCGAAATGCAGCCGGTCGGCTTTATCGTGTGGTTTGAGCCCTCGCTTCTCCATGCCCTTCCTGCATGACTCGCAGGAGCAATCGCGAATGCCTACGATGTCGAAAAAAATGCCGTCGGTGGGGAGCGTCTCGATTATTTCCTTAACGTGTGCCTTGAGAAAGTCGCGATAGGGCGTGTTCACGCACAGACCGCCGTAGAAGCCTGCGTCGTAATAGCCTTGCCCCTCGATCGCTCCATCCTCGGTCCTTATATTCCACTCGGGATGCTCCCTGGCGGTGAATTGGTCCCACTGGACGGTAGTGTAGATCGGTACGCGAATACCTTGCTTGTGACAGGCATCGATCTGCTCGCGAAGGAGATCCCTTCCCGCGAGGCCTGGATGGACGCGTTCGGGATTGTACTTCGACTGATAATAGATCATGCCGTGATGACAGCGTGCGAAGCAGGTGATCGAATTCACGTGGGCCGCGGCCAAGGTCAGGGCGAATTCTTTCGGATCGAACTTCGAGCCGACATCACCGATGTCGGGGCTCGTATGGAAGTCGAGGTGAATCTCTCTAAATGGTAACTCTCGCATAGGTGCCTTCCTTCCTTATACAGCGTTGCGTGAAACGTTTCATGACAGTTAACAAAAAAACTATCTCAAATGCCGGATGACCCCCTGAGTATAAGCTGCATCTTCAGCTCGATCCGCATAGGAGAGAAGGAAGCTCGGCCGCTCAAGCGCTTCAGCATGACCTCAGCAACCATGTCTCCTATCGCGCCGATCGGCTGCTGCACGACTGAGAGCTCGGGCTTGAAGACCGTGGCCAGCTCGAAGGCATCGAAGCCGATGATCGCCATCTCCTCGGGCACGCGAACGTTGCGCTCTCCGAGGGCTTTGAGCGCACCGAAAGCCATATCGTCGTTCGGGACGATCACCGCACTCGGCCGCGGCTTCAGATCGAGGAGTCGCATCATCCCAGAATAGCCGCCGGCTATCGTGATAGCGTCGGCGACGAGGACACGTGGATCGATCGGCAGACCGGCTCCCTTGAGGGCATCGACATATCCTGTCTGGCGCTCACTTCCCGTATAACCATCGGGTTCGTGCATATTGAGCATCGCTATGCGCTTATGCCCCTTTTTTATTAATACTTCTGTAGCTTCGCGCGTAGCCTCACGATTGTTGACGAGTACGCAGTCGCACGTGATAGCATCGAGCGGCCTATCGATGAAGATGAGCGAGATTCCTTTCGCGAGCACTTCCTCGTAAAGGGCGTTGTTGTGCACCGTGGGTATGACGATAATCCCGTCCACTTTGCGGCCGATGAAGAAGCGTATGCGCTCCGCTTCCAGCTTATAGTCGTTCTGGTAATCACAGACGATAGTGCTATAACCGCACTTCATAAGGCTGCGCTCGATGTTAGAGATCATCCTCATTTGGAACTGCCCCTCGTAGGTAGAAACGAGGAGACCGATGAGCATCGTCCGGTTCTTCTTGAGGCCGCGGGCCACCTGGTTGACCTCGAAGTGGAGATCTTTGATGGCTCTCTCGATTGCCGCTCGGTTCTCGTCGAGGACATGCCCTCCGTTTAGGTATTTGGAGATTGTCCCGATCGAGAGCCCGGTCAGCTTGGCGACGTCCTTAATCGTCGGGCTCGACGATGCATCATGCACGAAACGTTTCATTCAAAGGCAGGATATGACCCCTCAACGAATCTGTCAAGAAAAAAGTAACACTCAACCAGCCGGGCGTTTCACGCTTATACCCTGGGCAAAGGGAAGACGCCCCTGCCGGACTCGGGCGTCCTTCGAAGCTTCCGGGATAGCGTCGACCGCCTGCTCCGAGAAATGTTCGAGGTTCGACTTGAGCGATTGGATAGTGTCGAGGTTTTCTCCGCCGAGTTTCTTCACCTCGTCGGAGTCCTTGCGCATCGTGACGAAACTTTTTGACATCTCGGAAGTCTCGACGCGAACGCGCGAGGCGATCTCCGCGACAGCGTCCATGCCTTCCAAGGACTCGCTCATGCCTTCGCAGGATCGGTCCACGACCTGATCGGTCGACCGCGTGAGGTCCGCCACCGCCTCGACCGCGGAGACGACGTCAGAACTGCCCGCGGAGAGCTCCTGTACGCTCGAGAGGAGCTCATCGAGCATGAGGCTCACGCCCCGGATGTCCTCGCCAATAGTGTGGAATGATTTCATAGCCTCGCCGCTGTTGGTGGCCGCCGCGGCGACAGCGCCTTCGACTTCCTTGAGCGTTTCGGCAATGATGCGCGCACTCTTTGCGGTCTCGACCGAGAGCGAGCGTATCTCGTTGGCGACGACCGCGAAACCCTTGCCGGCCTGACCGGCATGCGCCGCCTCGATGGATGCATTCATGCCGAGGAGGTTGGTCCTGTCCGCGACATCGCCGATGATGACGGAAAGCTCGGCCACGCGGCGGGCAGAGTCCTGTATCTGGTCAATAGACTTGCCCATGGTCGAGAGCACACTCTCGCCCGAGCGCGAAGTCTCGACCAGATCGCGCACAGCTTCCTTCTTGGCGGCCGCCTGCTTCCCTAGCGAAGTCGCGGCGGCGGCCATTTCCTCGATCGCCGAGGAGGCGCGGGAGACCTCGGCGGAATAACGCGTGAGCGCTACCTTAACCTCGCTCTGGCAGGCTCCGGTCTTTTGATTAGCCTCGCTGGAGCGGCCGAGCGCTTCGTCGAGCTCGTCCATGCCCCGCGCGATGCCCTCGAGCCGCGAGCTCAGGTCCTCGATCGAACCGATTGTGCGCGCCACGCTCGAGGAAAGACTTTCACCGATGCGCTGCGACGACGACTGCGCGGCGGTCATCGCCTCGCCGAGTTCCTCGTAGCTTCGCTGGGCAGCGGCGGCATCCTGCTCAACGGCATGGATAAGTCCTCTCGTCAGGCTGACGATATAGGCCGATACTGCGGCGCCGATGATGGTCATGAGCGATGAGACCGACAAATTCTGGATGGCCAGAACCGTAACGGTATTGTTATCCTTCGGGAAGGAATCCACCCAATAGATCACTTCGATCGAGGCCAAATTGAGCGCGCCTATGACTATCGCCTGCATCGGCCTATCCGCCACAAGGGTCGTGACGACCAGCAGGAAGCAGCCGAGAGTGCCCATTACATAGGCATTGTAGACATTGGATGCGTTTTCACCGAACTTGATCGCCACGAACATTGCCGCCATGAGGCCATAGAGAAAGAGCGACGAGGCTACATGGTATTTGCCCAGGCGAAGCATGACAAGCACGAAAAGGCAAAATACAATAAGGCCTATAAAGGTGAAGGTCGGGACAACGGAATGAGTGACCGCCATCAGAATAGCGAAGCACAGGGAAACAATGCCAAAAGAAATCCCAACGACCGCGAGGATGCGACTCTTCTTGCGTACTTGGAGGGATTCGCGGGCGTAGACGTTCGAGAAAAAGTCGAGGATATGAATGGACATTTTTTTCTCCCGCATTCCCGCCTACGGCTGACACAGACAGGAAGCCAAACGAAATGCTTTTAAAATCTTAGTATAGCCTATAACTCATTTCAAGATCTTGTGCGGCCCGCGCCGGGACTTCTCCTTCTCGACATAAAAAGCGAGATGACCGCGCCCCCACTCGTAGATCGAGTCGACGATCGGAAGGAGAGAAAGTCCGATATTGCTGAGGCTGTATTCCACCTTCAGCCGCGATTCAGACCTGACCGCGCGGCTGATCACATAGTCCTGCTCCATCTCCCGCAACTGCTTCGTGAGTATCCGATCGCTGATGTCCTTAAAGAGTTTGCGCAGCTCCATGTAGCGAAGCGCGCCGTCATGCCCAAGGTGCCAGAGAATGACTACTTTGTACTTGCCGCTGATGATGGACATCGTGAGCTCCTTCTCACAGTGGAGCTCTCCGGTCTGAATCTTTTCGCCCAGATCGCCGCGGAGCGTTATAGGCATCGCGTATAACTCCTCGTCTACGATTATAGGAGCCGATTTTTAATTTCAGCAAGGGAAAGCTCGAGGCACATCGATTACTAACAAATTTGTTCCCGCATAACAAAAAAGTGCGTTATTTACAGATTCGGGAATTGCCTTCAATACTGCCTCGACGCTCGACGAAGAACGCCATATTTCGCCTAACGGAGGTTTTCATATGTTGAAAGCTACTGTCGGATCAAGCGTCGATCCCGACGCATATGCGGCGGGGAAAGAAGCCGGAGGCAAAGCGGCGGCCCTCAAGGACGCGCAAATCGCCTTCGTATACTCGAGCTGCGACTACGATCAAGCCGCCCTTCTTAAGGGTCTTTCCGAGAAGCTGCCGGGGGCCTTCATCCTCGGCTGTACCTCCTTCACGGGAGTCCTCACTCCCGAGGGATTCATCACCGGGCCGAAAGGCTATGTCGCTGTAATGGCCCTCGCGGATTCAGGCATTACGATAGGTGCGGCTGGGCTCGGAAAATCCGGGAGCGCCAGGGAGACCGGACGCGCTGCCGCTCGATCGGCCATGGCCTCCGCAAGGAAAGATGTCGCTCCCGCTTATTTCTACATGGTCGCGCCGCCGGGAGAGGAGGAGAGTTACCTCAAGGGCGTCGAAGACGTGATCGGCCGCGTGCCCTTCTTCGGGGGCAGCGCCGCGGACAATAGCGTCGAGGGCAAGTGGAAGGTTCTCTTCGGCAAGGAAGCGATGAGCGATGGCGTAGCCCTCGCTTTCTTCTATACGGACAAGAGCTTCGCGAACTATTACAGCGGCGAATATGATGCCACGAAGACTGGGGGTATCATCACCAAAGTCGAGGGCAAGCGCAAGCTCGCGGAGATCGACGGCGAGCCCGCTCTCAAAAAATACGCCGCTTGGCGCGGCCTCGACCCCGACAAGCTCAAAGGGCTCACCCTGCTCGGCGAGGCCATCTGCGCGCCCCTGGGCGTAAAGGATAGGCTCGGCGATCTCGTCGCCATACGCCACCCAATGGTCGGAAACGATGACTACTCGATGAACATCGGCAACGATCTCGCCGAGGGAACGGCAGTAATCCTCATGAAAGGAAGCCCCGACGGCCTCATCGCCTCCACGGGCAAGGCGGTCAAGAAAGTGGACGAGCGTCTCGGATCGAAGCCAGGCGCGTACCTACTGGTCCACTGCGGCGGGCGGAGGGGCGGCATCGGTGACAGGATGGATGAGGCCTATCGCGAGATCAAGAAGGCGGCCGGGGACGTTCCCTTCATCGGCGTCTTCACCTTCGGCGAGTACGGCTACGAGGACTGGGGGGTCAATACCTGCGGCGGCCTCATGCTTTCCTTCACCGGATTCTCGAAATAACCGCATAAAGCGGAGGAGACGCACGTATGGCGAAGATGATCATCGGCGGTAAAAAGGTAGATGCGAGTGACGGAGCGGTCATAGAAGTGACCAACCCCGCGAACGGGAAGGTCGTGGATACTATCCCCGCTGCCACCAAGGCGGACGTGGACAGAGCAGTAGCAGAAGCGGAGAAGGGCCAGAAAATCTGGGCGAAAGTGCCCCTCCACGAACGCGGTGTCGTGCTGAGCAAATTCGTGGACCTCGCGCTGGCCCATAAAGAGGAGCTCGCCCAGCTTCTTTCGAAGGAAACGGGCAAGCCCATCGTAGAGGCGCGGAATGAGATCGACAACATACCGACCCTCTTCCGCGGCTTTGTCGAGAAGGCCAAGCACCTATACGGTTCCGTGATACCGAACGGCACCGAGCCCGGCCAGGAGAACACAATACAGTTCACGACCCGCGAGCCAGTGGGCGTCGTGGCCTGCGTCATACCTTTCAACTTTCCCTGCGACCTCTTCGACCAGAAGGTCGCGCCCGCTCTCATCATGGGCAACGCGGCCATCGTTAAGCCCTCGACGGACAATCCGCTGACCCTTATACAGCTCTGCGAGCTCCTCATGGAAGCTGGCGTGCCTGCTGGAGCAATCGAGATCGTGACGGGCCGAGGCTCCACGGTCGGCTCCTGGCTCTGCTCGAATCCCAGCCTCGGCCTCATCAGCCTTACGGGTTCCACGGCGGTCGGCATTGAGACCGCCGAGACAGCGGCTAAGCACCTGACGCCATGCGCCCTCGAGCTCGGCGGCAACGATGCCTTCATCGTCCTCGAGGACGCCGACGTCGATCTTGCGGTCGAGGAGACGATGTTTGGGCGCATGTACAACACGGGGCAGGTCTGCTGCGCGAGCAAGCGCTTCATCGTGCACAATTCGCGCAAGGAAGAATTCACCAAAAAGCTTGTAGCGCGCCTCGGGAAGCTCGTCCAGGGCGATCCCCAGGACGAGAGAACCACGATCGGCTGCCTCATCAGCGAGAAGGCGGCTATCGGCGTCGAGGAGCAGGTTAACAAAACCGTTGCTCAAGGCGCAAAGATCATCCTCGGAGGCAAGCGCAGCGGCGCCTTCTACGAGCCCACCGTCCTCGTCGACGTGAAGCCCGAGGCCGACGTAGCCAAGGACATGGAGATATTCGGCCCTGTGGTGCCCATCATCGGCTTCGACACTACCGAAGAAGCGGTGAAGATAGCGAACTCGTCGATCTTCGGCCTCTCGGGCTGCGTCTTCTCGCGAAACATCAACGAGGCCATGAAGGTCGCATCGAAGCTCGAGTGCGGCGGCGTGGTCGTCAATGGCTGCAGCTTCTTCCGCTCCTGCGAGATGCCCTTCGGAGGCTACAAGATGAGCGGCATCGGCAACGAAGGTATCATGTGCAGCCTCGAGGAAGTGACTAACCTCAAGACTATCGTGCTCAAGAACGTGCTGAAGTAAAACGGCGCGAACGCACAACGCGCGTCTTATATGTTCCCGGCGCGCGACCAGCGCGTCGGGAATTTTCATTCACTGCTCCGAGGAGCCCGAACTCAGATGAAGGCCCGAGCGTATTGTACCGGCGCCTTGCGCGACTCCGCGGGCGCGTTGCGCAGCGGCCAATACGGGCCGCGGAGAAGCTGCCGTTCCAGGAATACCAGATCGGCCTCCTCGGACGAGACAATGCCGCGGGCCTGGCCTAGTTCAGTGATGAGCCCCACCGCCCCGACCGGAATGCCGATGTCCTTCCGTATAGCCTCGGGAAAGCGCACCTGATGGCCGTGAGCCACGGATCTCCACGACGTCGAAGCCTTGTGTCCTGCGTGGTTGAGCTGTATCCCGGTCAAGGCTCCGTCGCATGTATGGCAGCCCCGCGGCGAGTGAGCGCGATTTCCTGGTTTTCGTTCCAAAGGCCGAGGTCGTAAGGCGTTATGCGCCCCTCAGAAAGAACCGCCGTCGCTTCGAGCATCACGAGGCCCGCGCCGCCTATGCCGCGCTCGACATAATGCCTGAAGTGCCACTCATTCGGAAGCCCGTCCTGGGCGGAATACTGGCACATCGGCGAGAGCGCAATGCGATTCGGCAGGAGCGCGCCCCTGAGCCTCAATCCAGAGAAAAGCAGATCATCCATAGCGCATCGCCCCCGCCTGTTTTTCGCGCGCTCATTCGGCCTCGATAGTCGGCTTGATAACATAATCGACCATCGCGTCGTAGTACGCTCGGTTCTTCGAATACTCGGCCTTGTAGATGATGTCCGACGCCTCGATAGCCCGATCGATCGCGAGGACGCCGTCGAGGTGATCAATCTCGTGCTGCAGAAGCTCGGAAGTCGCCTGATCGAGCCCCAGCCACTCTTTTCGATTTCCGCCCTCGTCGAAGTACTCGACGTCGATCGAGCAGTGCCTCTCGACCCTGACTACCAGGTCAGGGAAAGACATACAGTCGTCCCACATCCTGAAAGCCTCGGGGCTGCGCCGAACGATCCTCGGGTTGACGACCACGAACAGTCCGCCGCCCAGGTTCAAGGCGATCATCCGCCTCGCGATCCCGATCTGGATGGCGGCGATGCCGCGACCGAAGCCATTGCGAGAGCGGAAATCCTCGAGGGCCTCCTTGAGAGCAGCGACATCGCGCTCGAGCGATTCATCGGCAAAGTCATCCACAGGTTCGGAATGCATCCGAAGCGTAGGATTACCGAGCAGCAGTACCGGCTTAGGCATGTTCGCTTGGCCCTAGCGCCTGTTCTAGCTCGGTCATAGTCGAGACATGCGGCAGACCACGGCGGCCTTTGTATTGCCCGTTCCGGCTCAGTACCATCGCCTGCATGCCCAGATTCCGCGCTCGCTTGCAGTTGTCGGGCGAGTCGTCGACGAAGAGGATCTCTTCCGGATGCTCGGCCACGTTCGCGAGGGCGAAGCGGAAGAGGTCGCTCCCCTCCTTCGTGCAGCCATACATAGACGAGACGATGAAAGGCTCGAAATACTTGCGCATCCCGTTCGCGCGGTAGACACTTATGAGTGAAGGCCAGGCGTCGGAGATGACCCCCATGTCGTATTTTGTGCGCAGCCGCTCGAGCGAGGGCGCGACGTCGTCGTAGAACGCGTACTTGCCATGGTCCTTAATCGTAGCTTGGGCGCAGGACTCGATCAGATCGGGCCTGTCCTTGCCGTCGACGCCATGGAACAGCGTCGAGTAGAAGCGTAGGAAGGCGGCCAACTCCTCATCCTCGGTCTTGATGAGTTTTTCCCTGGCCAGCTGGGCGTAGGCGACGCGGAAATTGAGGGACTGGCGAAAGCCCTTCTCGGGCAGGCCGCGCTTCTCGCAGTATGCCTTGTGGACCAGCGGATAGAACCACTCGCCCGAGCGGGGGTAGACCAGGACCATGCCCGAGTCGAAGAAGATCCGCCTGACGCACTCGTACATGATGCGACCCCCGCTATTTCTATCGCTTACTCTCCTGAACAATCCTCTTTCCCAGGCCCTTGCACTCGCTCAGCATTTTCTTGCTCGGTCCCTTTTCTTTGGTCGTCGTTCCGTAGACGATATCCATCAAATCGAAGCCTACGTAATTCGCGATATCCTTGATCGTGTTGATCGCGTTGACGGCGCCCGATGTATAGGGATCGACGTCGCCATAGCTCAGGATGAAACCGATTCTCTTGTTAGCGAGGAGGCTAGGCTGGCCGTCTATCGCTTCGGAGGAATAGAACAATCTATCGATGTAGATCTTCACCATCGAGTTGAGGCCGAAATAGTACACAGGACTCGCAATTATCACGGCGTCCGCCTCTCGGGTCTTTTTGATGACCTCTACCAAGTCATCCTTGACTACGCATTGTCGCTTCGCATTCCTGCAACCATCGCAACCGACGCAGGGCTTCATCGTCCTGAGCTTGCTCAACAGTATCGTCTCGACCTCGTGCTTATCCTTATCTAGGCCCTCGATGGCGGCCTCCAAGGCCTTCCTCGAATTGCCGTTTACTCTTCCGCTCCCGAGAACAGCTACTACTTTCAAGATTTATCTCCTATTCATCCCTTGAGCCGATCGTCCGCATGCCAACTACCTTTCTAGTTTGCGATACACGATCCTGTGCGGCCTGTCGGCCTCGTTGCCGAGCTGCGAGCGGCGCCACTCCATGAACTCCGTGAAGTTGCCGTCGTACCAAATCGCCTCGCTGTTGCCCTCGAAGGCCAGGATGTGCGTGCACACACGGTCGAGAAACCAGCGGTCGTGGCTCACCACGAGTGCCGCGCCCGCGAAGTCGTCCAGCGCCTCCTCGAGGGCGCGCATCGTGTTCACGTCGAGATCGTTCGTGGGCTCGTCGAGAAGGAGGACGTTCGCGCAGTCCTGCACCATGAGGGCCATATTGAGGCGATTGCGCTCACCGCCGGAGAGCACGCCGACTTTCTTCGACTGGTCCGTTCCGGAGAAGTTGAACCAGGCGCAGTAGGCCCGACTCGGCACCTCGCGCTTGCCCAACTTGATAATATCGAGCCCCCCAGAGAGCTGCTCCCACACCGACTTCTCCGGGTCGAGGTTCTTGCGCATCTGGTCCGCGTAGCCGAGTTTCACGGTGTCGCCCAGCTTTATCGTGCCTGAGTCCGGCTTCTCCTCGCCCGTGATCATGCGCAGGAGCGTCGTCTTGCCGGCGCCGTTGGGGCCGATGAGTCCGACGATGGCCCCCGGCGGAACCTCGAAGGAGAGCCCTTCGTAAAGGAGCTTGTCGTCGTAGGACTTCGCGATGCCTTCGGCCTTGATGACCACGTTGCCGAGCCTTGGCCCCACGGGGAGCATCATGCGCGTTTCCTTGACTTTCTCGCGGCCTTCCTCGTTCACGAGCTTCTCGTAGCGCTCGATGCGGGCCTTGGACTTTGCGTGCCTGCCCTTCGGGCTCATCTGCACCCACTCGAGCTCGCGCTCGAGGGTCTTCGCGCGGGAAGACTCGCCCTTCTCCTCCATCTCGAGCTGCTTGGCCTTCTGGTCGAGCCAGCTCGAGTAGTTGCCCTTCCAGGGAATGCCCTCGCCGCGGTCGAGCTCGAGGATCCAGCCCGCCACATTGTCGAGGAAGTAACGGTCGTGCGTGACCGCGATGACCGTGCCCTCGTACTCTCGCAGGTGCTTCTCGAGCCAGGCCACCGTCTCGGCGTCCAAGTGGTTCGTCGGCTCGTCGAGAAGCAGGATGTCGGGTTTCTTTAAAAGGAGGCGGCAGAGCGCCACGCGCCTGCGCTCGCCTCCGGAGAGCACGTCCACGACCTTATCGGCGGGAGGGCATCGCAGCGCGTCCATCGCGAGGTCGAGCTTCGCGTCGAGGTTCCAGGCGTCAGTCTCGTCGAGCTTCTCTTGTATCTTCGCCTGCTTCGCGGCGAGCTTGTCGAAGTCAGCCTCCGGGTCGCCGAAAGCCTCGTTCACCTTGTCGAACTCCGCGAGGAGGTCGACGATCTCCTGCACGCCCTCGGAGACAACCTCTTTGACCGTCTTGCCGCTCTCGAGATAGGGCTCCTGCTCGAGGATGCCGATCGTATAGCCTGGCGCGAGGCTCGTGTCACCGAGGAACTCCGTGTCCCTGCCCGCGAGTATCTTGAGGAGGCTTGACTTGCCCGAGCCGTTTAAGCCGATGACGCCGATCTTGGCGCCATAATAGTAGGAGATGCGGATGTCCTTGAGCACGGTCTTGGTCCCGTATCTCTTGGTCACCCGATCCATCGTATAGATGATCTTCTTGTCGTCGACGGTAGTTGCCATGTGTGGACTATAGCAGGAAAGGCGCACGAGAGTGTAGAGATGGGCATGCACGTTGTGCTTCGGTTTGCTATACTAGCCGCCATGACCACCTCCCAGCTAAAACAGCTCGAAGCCACCCTTTGGCAAAGCGCCGACAACCTGCGGGCCAATTCCGACCTTAAGTCCAACGAGTACGCCCTGCCGGTGCTCGGCCTTATATTCCTCAAGTTCGCTGATAATAAGTACGGCCGCGACCTTCCGTCCGAGGACGACTATCTTCTCAATCTGCCCGAGAAAACCGCTATCGCCAAGGAGATCAAGGCCGCGATGAAGAGGCTTTCTTTAATCGCCCTTTCATCGTGGCTGACGACATGAGCCGAAAGGAGAGGTCTGGCTATGAAAAAGCAGCTCAAGGCAATGCTTAAGCTCACTAGCGAAGATGCCGAGCGGGACTTCTGGGCTAGCGCCGATTCGACTGACTACGTGGATTGGTCCAAGGCTTCCCGCGCATCCTTCCCCGCTCTCAAACCAAGCCTCAAGACGATATCCCTCCGCATGCCCGAGCCTATGCTGAGCCGAATCAACAACCCCGGAGCAAGCTCCGAGGTATGTTGGTTCTGCAAGGTAATGGATTGTATGCGGGTTAATGCCCAAGTGTTAGTGCGCAAGAAAGAGCGCAGTAAACTGCGAGGTATTAACCCGCCTGCGAATAAAAGCCTTGGCTAACGAGCGCTACGTGCCGTATCAATCGCTTATCAAGATTATCTTGTCTGAAAGGATCGCCGAAGAGCTCCATGCCAAGGCGGGAAGTTAGAGCTTCACGGCAGGAAGAGATAGTCGGCTGCGGTAACTATCCGGATAGAATACCAGGGGTGGAGGACCAACTTCATCTCCTGGCCTTCCTCGGAGCGCGTACGAGACGCTCCTCACGCACTCGAGGCGCTGCTCGTCGGAATATACGGCAGCGGAGTCCTCGGACCAGTTCTTGGGCGCAGCACTCGCGTCCTTGCCCGGCGCAAAGCTTGTCCAGCTTCTGCCGAGCGGTTACGAGTGCCCGGTTCGCTAGCGCCGGCCTGTTACCGCTCTCCGCCCAGCTGTCCGCAGGCCGCCATTATAGAGCGGCCGTGCGTGGCGCGCCTGCGAGTCTTCAGGCCCGCGGTGATAAGTCGCGAGGTAAAGGCCTTTATCTCATCTTCGCTCGGGGCGCGTCCGATCGGCGCCGACCCGGGATTGTAGGGGATAAGGTTCACGAGGACGCGGCCAAGGCCTTCGCAAAAATCGGCCAGACGCTCGACGTCTAGGGCCGAGTCGTTGAGACCGGGGATGAGGCAGTAGTTGAGGGCGAGGACGAAGTTGCGTCGCTTGGGATAGTCGCGAAGGGCCGCGGCAAGCTCGGCGAGAGGCCAGCGCCTATCGATCGGCATGATGCGAGAGCGCAGCTTGTCGGAGGCTGCGTTGAGGCTGACCGAGAGCTTGAGGCGCCCCCACGGCCGATGGGCGAGGAGGCGGAGGCCGTCGACGTGGCCCGCTGTGCAGAGCGCGATCCGGTCCTGCGCGAAGCCGAAGGCCGAGCGGTCCATGAGGACTTCGAGCGCGGCGAAGACTTCCTCGGCGTTGTCCAGCGGCTCGCCCATGCCCATGAACACGATGTTGCGGAAGCGCCACCCCAGGGAGAAGCGAGCGGTCAATACTTGGGCGACTATTTCGCCCGCACTGAGGTTCCGGATGAGCCCGTGTCGCCCGGTCTCGCAGAAGGCACAGCCCATTTTGCAGCCGACCTGAGATGACACGCAGAGGGTCGCCCGCCCTTCGTCCGGGCCGCGAACCGCCATGGGGATGCGTACGCACTCGATCGCGAGGCCGTCCTCGAGACGAAGAGAAGCCTTGGCCGTTGTCCCCAGCTCGCTTCTTTCCTCGACGACGCGCTCGGGGAAGAGGTAGGACGCGCGGAAGGCGCTCGTCCACGCCGAGGTCTTCGCAGCCCCCAGGCCGAGCGCGGCAGGATCGAGTCGACCCGTCTTGAACACCGCGGAATAGACAATGCCCGCCGAAGCGGCGGCGCCAGGTATCGTCTTCGCCGCGAGCTCCTCGAAGCCGGCCTTCGTAAGGGCGAGTATGTCTGCCCTTCCCCCGCGCGAGATCGGCGAATGCGTGTCCACGCTTATACTCCATATCGAAAAAGAGTCGGATTTACTAGGCTCTACGTGTATATATTTTTATCTTTCATGTATACTCCCCTTCGCAAAAGAGGAGCCCCTTCTCATGCGCAGGATGAGCATCAGCCTCAAGATTCTCGTGCCGATCGTCGTCGCGACGGTTCTCTACTTCGGAATCATGTATGGCCTCCTTTTCTTCTCGATGAAGAACTATGAAAAAGCGGCCACGGAGAACGCGAAGAGCCTGCTGCTCGCGGGCTATGAGAAGGAGCTTAAGAGCGCGACTGAAATCGCGTCGTCGCTCATCGCCGAGATATACAAGACGCCCGGTCTCTCAGATCAGGCGAAGATCGATCTCGCGCGGCGCATGGTGCGGCCGCTGCGCTTCGGCGTGGACGGTTACTTCTACGCCTACCGTTTCGGCAACGGCGTGAATCTCATCCACGGGGCTACTCCTGCGAACGAGGGAAAGAGTCTGTGGGACCAGCAATCACCGGACAAGAAGCAATACATCATCCGCGAGCTCGACGCGGCCGCGAAGGATAATAAGCTCTTCGTGCAATTCTACTGGTCGAAGCTCGGGGGCGCTCCGAACGAAGTGTATCCGAAGCTCGGCACGGCGCTCGCGGTCCCCGGCACCGACATCTGGGTTGGCACCGGTGAATACATCGACAGCATCAACCGCGACATAGCCGAGGCGGCCGCTAAATTCCATAGACTCTCGAGCACGATCAACGAGCTCGTGCTGCTCGTCTTCATCGTCTTCGCCGTGGTTTTCGTCGCGACGATCATCCTCAACATGCGGAAAGTGACGAAGCCCGTGAAGAGGCTGAGCTCCTTCCTCTCGGCCACGAAGGGAACGGACTTCAGCTCTCGCCTCGAGCATCGCGCGAAAGGCTATGCGGACGAGTTGGACGATCTCTACCTGAGCGTCGACGATCTCTTCAAGCGCTTCTCCGAAGTTATACGGAACACGCAGGCCACGATCCGGCAATCCCAGGATCGCGGCGAGGTGCTCAAGAAGGCGTCCAGCGAGATCAGCGATTCCCTCGACGAGACGGGGAAGGTCGCCATGAGCATCCGCGAGGGCGCGGTGAAGCTCGACGAGGAGACGCGCGCGAACTCCTCCATCGGCAAGGAGCTCCAGGACTACATCGCGGGGACCGCCGAGCTCGCCAATGAGCAGGTCGGAACCGCGAGCAAGGCCTCCTCGGCAGTCGCGGATATGGGCTCGGCGATCGGAGACATGGCGAAGGAAACCGAGCTCCACGAGGGCACAACACGCGGGCTTGACGAGGCCGCGAAGACCGGCGCGGTCAATATCGACGCGACCGTAAAGCTGCTCTCTTCAGCGAACGAAAACGCGGCCGCGATAGGAGACGTGATCTCCCTCATAAACGATATAGCCGAGCGTACGAATCTCCTAGCCATGAACGCGGCCATCGAGGCGGCGCATGCCGGCGAGAGCGGGCGCGGATTCGCGGTCGTGGCCAACGAGGTCAGGAAGCTCGCCGAGAATTCCTCGGCCAACGCGAAGGAGATATCCGCGCGGCTGAAGGAGATGGCGAGCTCCCTGGAAAGCTCGCGCGGCTCGGCCACCTTGGCCAAAGACTCCTTCGAGCGAATAGTCGAGAGCGCCTCAGTGGTTACCGAGGCCGTCGGCCACATGCGGCTCTCCGTCGGAAAGCTCGACGAGGGGCGGGTCACGGTCGACCAAACGCTGGGAGAGCTTGTCGCCCTATCGGGCAAGGTCGCCGATTCCTCGAATACCGCTCAAGACAAGATGAGCGGCCTCTCGGCGTCCATAGACAAGCTCGCAGTGATGTCGGGATCGACAAAGGCCGATCTCGAGCGCATCGAAGAATCCCTCGAAGGAATCCGCCGCCAGGCTATCGAAGTGAAGACCTCCTCGGACGACAACGCGGCCGAAACGGCTTCCCTCGAGAAACTCGTGCTCGAGTTCAAGGTCCAATGAGGCTTCGGACGCGGGGTGCTCGCGCCTATTCCCCGTTCGCATTGAGAGCGAAGGCCTTGCGCATGACGTCGAGACGCGGAGTCTCGACGGCCGAGGGCCGATGGTCCGCCGGATCGCTTCCATGCTCGAGGCTCCAGCCGTCCCATTCGCGGAAGGCGTGATAGCTCCAATCCCAGCCCTCCTCCTCGAAGATCGAAACGAGGTCGGACAAGTAGCGCTCCGCACCGGGCGCCCATCGAGCGGCGCTGAACTCGCCGACGTAGATCCGGACGCGATAGCGCTCGGCGAAGTCGATGGCTGGCCGCATATACGCCTTCAGCGCCTCGCGGTCCCATACCTTGCCTGCGATGATGCCTGGATAGACCGGGCCTTTGGGGAAGTACACGCCCTGGTGAGTGAATTCGCCCGGCGCGTACATGTGGAAGCTATAGACGACGCGATCCAAGGGCAGCGGCCGCAAGGTCGAGAAGCCCTCCGCATTGCCGCCGTTGGCAGGCTCGACGATGAGTGTGCGTTCGGGGTCTACCTCGCGCACGGCCCTGGCCGCGGCGAGGGCGAGCTCGTTCCAATCGAGACAATCATCGCCGGTCCCGTTGTCTATCGGTTCATTGACTAGATCGAAGCCCCAGATAGTCGCATTACCTTTGTAGCGAGCGGCGATCATACGCCAGACCGCGACGAAGCGGTCCTCGGCGGCTCGACTGCCGAAGAGGCCATCTCTCGCGTCCTGGTATCCGCCGACACTATCCGTCCCGCCCGGCGGACTGTGCAAGTCCACCACGACCTCCACGCCGTTTTCCGCGGCCCAGTCAAGGGACGCGTCGAGCTTGGCGAGGACGGCGGCGAGCCAGGCATCGTATTCCGCGGGCCCTTGGCCACCCTTGTTCGGGCGGGTCATCTGCCAGCGTACGACGTTGGCGCCCCAGGTCTTGGTGAGAAGGTCGAAATCGCGGCGCGAGATCGTCCGTGGATCGACCATGGCGCCTCGAAGGCTGCCTGGCCCATGGCCGGTGAAGATCGGCTGATCCGCGGGAGCGGGCGGAGGCATGAGCGGCAAGGTCTCGGGCCGGAGACGTATATCCTTGATCCAAGCTTCTCCTGAGACGCGCTCGAGGCCTATAATCAGTGCTACCGTAGAGGCGTCCTCCGGGATGTAATACATCCCGGAGAAGGAGCGCCAGTCGAAGCTGCCCTGAGGCATCAACAACTGGGGCCAGCTCGTGCCTGATGGTCTTTCTATTTTGAGCATGACTTTGATACCGTTCCAACTCTGTAGCGGCGCCGAGACCTCCTGGGCCTTCACGCTCGCGGAAAGCCTGAGCCTTGTTCCGCGTAGCGTCTCGATCGGCAGGAGGAAAGAGCGGACGTCGCTCGATTCCGGACCGGGACCATGAAAATCGAAGACTCCGCTTTGCGCCGGGCCGTCGGCAGGATCGATACGGAGCGTCGCCTGGGCGGCCAGGGGCGAACTGAAGACTACCGCGACGAAAAGGAGAGACGGAAAGAAGGACGAAAGTACCCTCAACTTTCCGAGCCTTACCACTGGTCGAAATGTACAGCCTTTGGGTTCCACTTGTCCTTCGGCGCGGGGGCTTTGCCCGCGATGACACCGATCGGAATGACATTGAGCGGAACGATGTCGACGGGTATTTCCAAGACGCTCCTCACGCACTCGAGGCGCTGCTCGTCGGAATACACGGCGGTCCATACGGCTCCGAGCCCTAGGGAATGAGCAGCGAGGAGAATATTCTCGCTCACTGCGGCGCAGTCCACGGACCAGTTCTTGGGCGCGGCGTTCGCGTCTTTGTTTGGATCGCCGCAGACCACGAAGGCGGCCGCAGCCTTCTCGAGCATCTTCGCGTAGGGCAGCCCGGCGCAGAGCTTGTCCAGCTTCTGCCGGTCTGTTACGAGCACTATCGCCCAGGGCTGGACGTTCATGGCACTTGGCGCGGCAATGCCCGCTTTGGCGATGCGCAGGAGAGTCTCTCGCGGTATCGCCTCGCCCGTAAAGCTCCGGACGCTCGTTCGGGTCATAATTACGCTGTCGATGAAATCCATGCGTTCCTCCAAACGAAATGACCTAGACTAACCTATTGCCTTTATCGCCTCGAGCACCTGCACGGCATGGCCCTCGGGCATCACCTTCGGAAAGACCTTCGCGATCGTGCCGTCGGGACCGACGATAAACGTAGAGCGTATGACGCCCAGGGACTCTTTGCCGTACATCATCTTCGGGCCAAAAGCACCGTAGGCTTTAAGCACGGCCTTGTCCGGGTCGGCAAGGAGACTGAACGGAAGGCTATACTTGGCCTTGAACTTCCCGTGCTTCTCGATCGAATCAGGACTGATGCCCAGGACTATCGCGCCCGAAGCCTCGACCGCGGCCCAGGAATCACGGAAGGAGCATGCTTCCTTGGTGCAACCTGGAGTATCGTCTTTAGGGTAGAAGTAAAGGACGACGGTCTTTCCGCGCAAGGTCGAAAGCCGCGTCGACGAGCCAGCGTCGTTCGCAAGATCGAAATCGGGAGCGATGGTTCCTTCTTTTAGCATGTTTCCTCCTAAACTGCATACTCAATGGTACTGCTCGCGCAAGCATAAGGAAAGCCGACAGGGGCCCCCGCGCCTTAGCGCGTCTAAGGCGCCTTCGTGCTATACTCGCTTCCGATCATGCTTACCATTCCCCTCGGACCCGAGCGGGCCGAGATCGTTGTCGTCAACTCCCGCTTCATCGCGAGCCTCGAGTACGCCGATTCGGTTTCAGCGGCTCGCGCCTTCATCGCCCACATAGGCTCGGAGTTCCCCGATGCGACGCACAACGTGCCGGCATTCATAATAGGCGGCGGCAGCGCGGCGACTGATTTCTGCTCGGACGACGGGGAGCCCCCTGGGACCTCGGGACGTCCACTGCTGACAGTACTCAAGGGCTCAGGGCTCGGGAACGTCGCGGTAGTGGTGACGCGCTACTTCGGAGGCACACTTCTAGGCACGGGAGGTCTCGTCAAGGCGTACACGGAAGCTGGCAAGGCGGTCCTTACGAAGGCCAAGCGAGCGGCCCTGGTAGAGCTGGCCAGGATCGAGCTCAATCTTCCCTACGCACTCCTCGAGCGGGAGCGCATCATCGCAGCCGAGGCGGGGGCGACCGTCGTCGAAGAAGGCTTCGCCGAGACGGTTCGCGTCCTAGTAGACGTTCCGACCGAAGAGCTCGCCTATTTTTCCTCTCGCATAGGGGAGCTAAGCTCGGGTGGAGTCAAGCCCAAACACATCGAGACAAGGAGCGGACGCAGGCCTTTATAGGCTCCATCGCGATAAACAACGCATTAAATTTTATCACAAGACATTGACGCCGAATACGGTGGCCAGTATCCTTGCCCTCGCTGGTCGACAAACTATCGGCCGCCCAATATATACACAGACAGCGATGAATGCACGCGAAAAGGGGACCCGAATGGCTCTTTCGCATGGTCGTCCGGACACGCCACTCGACGTTCCCCCAGGAATTCGGAGAACACAAGCTAAGAAAGGCGAGACAGCCAAACCGACCCGAAAGGATGAGAAAAAACATGATACGAACTCTCTTCGCACACATGGGCAAGTACAAAAAATATGTCCTCGTCTGCGCCCTGCTCATGACGGGGGACGTCATAGCGACGATGCTCATGCCCACGCTCATGGGCAAGATCGTCGACGTCGGCGTGACGAGCAAAGACATAGGCTTCATCGTAAAAACAGGTATCGCCATGGCCGCCTTCTCGATCGTCAGCATCGGCATAGGCGTGCTCAACTCGAAGTACTCAGCCCTCGCTGCCCAGGGCTTCGCGGCGAATCTCCGCTGCTCGCTCTACGACAAAATCCAGTCCTTTTCCTTCTCCAACATCGACCGCTTCAGCGCGCCTTCACTCGTTACGAGGCTCACGAGCGATGTGACTCAGATGCAGAACACACTGCTCATGTGCCTCCGTATGCTGCTCCGCGCGCCTCTGATGCTCATCACCTCGACGATCTTCGCGGTGAGCATCAACGCGCGACTATCCCTCGTCCTCCTCGTGGCGATACCGCTCCTCGTCGTCGGCATAGTCCTCATCCTCAAGACTGCGGAAAAACTCTTCTCGGCCGTCCAGGCCAAGGTCGACGCGCTCAACGGCACAGTACAGGAGAATCTCATCGCGATCCGAGCGGTAAAGGCATTCGTCCGGGAGCACTTCGAGGGGCTCAAGTTCAAGAAATCCAACGATGAGCTCACCGACGCAGCGATACACGCCGGATACCTTATCAGCATGATGTTCCCTATGATGCTCATCGTGATGAACGGCGCGATGATCGCCGTGATTTGGCTCGGTGGCAAGCTGGTTTACTCCGGCGACATGGGCACGGGAGCGCTTATCAGCTTCATAAGCTATATTATGGAAATCCTTTTCAGCGTGATGATCTTCTCCCTGGTTTTCGTGCTCTTCGCCCGCGCGGAGGCCTGCGCCAAGCGTATCGTCGAGGTCCTCGAGACCGAAGTCGATATCGTGGACAAGGGAAAGCCCACCGATGCGGACGCCGCGCCGGCCATCAAGCGCGGGGAGATCGAATTCCGCGGGGTTGACTTCAAGTACGGGACTGCATCCACGGGGAAGCGCGTGCTCGAGGGCATAGACCTCAAGATCGAGCCTGGCGAGTTTATAGCCATCGTTGGCGGTACAGGCTCCGGCAAAACGAGTCTCGTAAACCTTGTTCCGAGGCTCTACGACCCTTCGGCCGGGCAAGTCCTCGTAGACGGCATCGACGTCCGAGACTACAGGATCGAAGACCTCCGGGCAGGCATCGGCATGGTGCTGCAGAAGAACGTCCTCTTCTCGGGGACGATCAAGGACAACCTTCGCTGGGGCGACGGCGAAGCGACGGACGACGAAATCGCCGACGCAGCGAAAAGCGCCCAAGCCGACGAGTTCGTGAGGGGCTTCCCCGATGGTTATGCGACCGAACTCGGGCAGGGAGGCGTCAATGTCTCGGGCGGACAGAAGCAGCGGCTCTGCATAGCGCGCGCCATGCTCAAGAGCCCGGCCATTCTCATCCTCGACGACTCGACGAGCGCAGTCGACACGGCGACCGAGGCCAGGATACGCGCGGAGTTCTCCCGGAGGCTCAAGGGGACGACTGTGCTCATGATCGCGCAGCGCGTGAGCTCGGTGCGCGAGGCGGACAGGATTGTCGTGCTCGACGACGGTAAGATAGCCGGCGTCGGTACGCACGATAAACTGTTCGCGAACAACCCGATCTATCGCGAGATCTGCCTATCGCAGCAGGAAGGGTTGTCAGCATGATGGCTAATGAAAAACAACATGATCGCAAGCCGAAATCTACTATCGGCGCAGGAGCCCCGATGCGTGGCCCGGGCGGCCCCGGTGGACCGGGAGGAGCGCGCGGCTTCGAACGGCCAAAGAACTTCAAGGCTGGCTTCGGCCGGGTCCTGAGCTACCTCAGCAAGAGTAAGATCCTCGTCGCCCTCATCATCGCCCTCTTGCTCGTCAATTCAGCGGCTATGCTCGCTGGTTCGTATTTCTTGAAGCCCCTCATCAATACCTACATTATCCCCGGCGACTTCAAAGGCCTCGCCCTCGCGCTCTTCGCCCTTGCGCTCATCTACCTCGTCGGCGTCGGTGCCTCCTACTTTCAATCGCGGCTTACGATTCGGCTCGCGCAGCGCACGACGAACATCCTCCGAAGCGAGCTCTTCGACAAGATGCAGGGGCAGGAGCTCAAGTTCTTCGACACGCATACTCACGGCGAGCTCATGAGCCGCTACACGAACGATATGGACAACGTGCAACTCATGCTCGAGCAGAGCCTGACTCAGCTCATATCGAGCGCCCTCACCTTCGTCGGCTCCATCGTGATGATGATAATCTTAAGCCCACCGCTCTTTGTTTTCACCGCCGTCGTCCTTACGCTCATGATCTACTTGAGCAAGAGGATCGGCGCGAAGAGCCGCGATTACTTCAAGGAACAGCAGGCGCTCCTAGGCAAGCTCAACGGCGAGATCGAAGAGACGATCGGCGGGCTCAAGGAAGTGAAGGTCTTCAATCACGAGAAGGAGATGAAGAAAGAGTTCTACGCGGTTAACGAAGAATTCCGCGCCGCCGCGACGAACGCGAACTACTATGCCGGCGTGATCATGCCGATCATGGGCAACCTTAACAACATAGTCTACGCCGGTACTGCGGTCATAGGAGGTATCCTCACCGTAGCCGGCCGCTTCGACATTGGCTCTCTTGCCGCCTTCCTCCAGTACTCGCGCCAGGTCGGCATGCCGATAAACCAGATCACAAGCCAGATCAACAATATCCTGGCGGCAGTAGCCGGGGCCGAGCGCATCTTCGACATAATGGACCGCAAGAGCGAGCCGGATGATGGCGACGTCACTCTCGTGGCGACGAAGAGGAATGCGTTGGGCGAAGCCGAGGAATGGGCGTGGCGGGCACCAATGGCCGACGGCGGCGAAGAGCTAGTGCCGCTCAGAGGCGAGGTGCGCTTCGAAAATGTCGCCTTCTCCTACGACGGCAAGAAGAGCGTCCTTAAGAATTTCACGGTGCACGCCGCCCCGGGGCGTACTATCGCCTTCGTCGGATCAACCGGGGCCGGCAAGACTACGATTACCAACCTTTTGAATCGCTTCTACGACATCGACTCCGGGACCATTACCTACGACGGCATCGACATCCGTAGGATGTGCAAGGACGATCTCCGACGATCGCTCGGGATGGTCCTCCAGGACACACACCTATTCACAGGAACGGTTATGGAGAACATCCGCTACGGCAGACTCGAGGCGACGGACGAGGAGTGTGTCACGGCCGCGAAGGCGGCGAGCGCCGCCTCCTTCATCGAGCGCCTTCCCCAGGGCTACGCGACAGTCATCTCAGGCGACGGCGCCAATCTTTCCCAGGGCCAGCGCCAGCTCCTCGCCATCGCGAGGACCTACGTTGCCTCGCCACCTGTACTTATCCTCGACGAGGCGACGAGCTCTATCGACACCCGTACCGAGCACCTCATCGCCCGCGGCATGGACGCGCTCTTCGAGGGCCGCACGGCCTTCGTAATCGCCCACCGACTATCGACGGTTCGCCGCGCCGACCTTATCGCCGTGCTCGAGCAAGGCGAGATCATCGAGCAGGGCAGCCACGAGGAGCTACTCGCGAAAAAGGGCCGCTACTATCGGCTCTGCGCCGGAACGGCAGAACTTGATTGATGACTGAATCGAACCTCTAGTGGACGCCTAAGCGAGGCGCCATTTTCTTTATTCGCTTAATGACGCGCACCGTCCTGCCCACGGACGCTTCAATGCGCCCGGCAGAGGATTCGCGGCAACGAATATTCAGCGTAGTCGCCGATTCGGAGGCCTCTATATCTTGCTCAATCGCGCGCTGCGCCAGGAATAAAACGCAAGAGCGAGGAACAAGCACGGCCCCAGCCGAGCTGTCGTAATGTACCGTGAATAAGAGCCTGTCTTCGAAGCGCAGCTTCTGCAGGTCGAGATAATGCCCCACCATCTCGCACTCGCAGCCTAAGACGACGTAAGGATCGCTAGCCTCGCAGTAATAGTACAGACGTCCGAGCGAGGACAGGTATTTCTCCAGGCGACAAAGCTCGCCTCCGCGCTCAAGGGCGACAAAGGCGGAAAAGAGGCCCCCGATGAAATGCGCGTCCAGCAAGGCCATCGAGGGAAACGAGCGGCCTGAGGCGAAAAGGGTCGGTGCCATTCCTCTAGCATAGCGCCCTCGCGGCAAAGTCCGCCTTGTCCGGAAGGACATTCTATAGGACAATACGGACATGAGGCTGGATGTACCGCCCGCGCCCTTCTATCCCGGCAGCGAGTTCTTCGCCAGTTACGATATACCGCTGCGCGTCATCCACGTCGAGAATAGCCCCACCTTCCCGGTCCATCGCCACGACTTCACCGAACTCATCGTCACCTATTCGGGCAAAGGGCGCCATATTGTAAACGGTGTCGAGTACGCCATCGGGCAGGGTGACGTATTCGTCATTCCGCGGGGCAGCGCGCATGAATATCGCGATCTGGACGATCTGTGCTATATAAACGTCATATTCAACGAACGGGCCATCGTTGATGAATCGCTTTACGCGCTCGCACCGCGAAGCCGGCTCTTGTCAATCACGGCGGAGGAGCAATCGGTGGTGCCGCATGCCCGCCTGTCGGTATTCGGGCTACGTGAGGCAATAGGAATCATAAACAGGATTGATCAGGAGCTCTTCCGCAGGGAAGACGGATATGCGTTCATGGCTGAATCGTACTTCATGCAACTCTGGGGCACGCTCGCGCGCGAAAGCGCGGATCGCCGGGACGAGGGGGAGTCGTCGTCATCGCGGATCGCGAGGATCGCCAGAACGCTCGCCCGGGACCCTTCCGTCGACGTGTCGGTAGCTGACATGGCCGCCGAGGCGGGGACCAGCGAGCGCAATTTCCGCCGAGCCTTCAAGAAAGAGACCGGGAACGCGCCTCTCGCCTATGTCAACGAGGCGCGCGTCCGGGCGGCCTGCGAGCTATTGAGCGCGAGCGACAGGACGGTCACGCAGATAGCCGCTCTCGTCGGTTACGAGGACAGCAACTACTTCGCCAGACAATTCAAGCGCATAGTTGGCTGCTCGCCCAGAGAATTCAGGGACAAGGGATCCTTCACACCGAAGCCTTTTAATGGCGAGCGTCTTCCCGAGGGTGGCCCAGCACCGCGAAGAGCACCCCGCCGATGATAAGGGTCGCGCCAGATGCTCGTGGTGATGACGAGGTAAAAGTATACCCTTCCCTTGGGGTTTTGTGCGTCCATGATCGCTTACTATACGACGAGTCCCGGCCCCGAGGCCATGGCCGAGACGATCGCGACAACCTCACGGTTCCGTGGTGTCCAGGAATATCCGGGATCTTTCGAAATCGATTATCATGCGCCGGCCTTGAAGAACGTTATATCCGACGAGACCGGCGAAGGGAGCGCCATTGGGCGTAAGGTGGCTCAAGTCTTGAACCACAAAGCTCCGTTCGCCGAAGGACAGGCCCTCCACAGAAAAGTCTCGGAGCACGACCATGCTCGGTCCGGCTTCCGCCGGTTTCCCGTGCTCTAGCTTCGCGGCGTCGACGATCCCGACGCTGCTTCCCGTGTCCAGACAGAAGTTGCCTCTTCCCCCGTCCGCCCACGAGCATTCCAGCATGATCCCCGCGACGCCGCGCGAGAACGGCAGCGACACCCATCGTCCGGAAGCGAGCTCCGGAATGTCACCGACGAGCGGATATAAGGTCATGGTCGACTTGCGATAATCGAGAAGGACCTTGAAGCGCGACAGGAAGACATTGCCTAGTATCCCGTCGCAGGGGACGAAGTCGCGCGATTCTTCGCTGACCACGACCTCTCGCAGGACCAGACCGCCGATCAATCCCTCTCGCGCTACAAAGTAGCGTTCCTTATGTTTCGCTCCGTTGATATCGAGGCTGGCCTGCTTATCTCCCGTCGATTCGAGCCCCATGCCGACCATTGAAGCTGGCTTGAGTGCGACGGCCACCTTGTCTGCACCGCTGTCCACGATAAGCCTGACGCGCTTTCCGCCGAGCAGGATCTCGACCGCGGGAAGACTATGCTCGAGAGAGAAGGGTAGGACAACAGGCTCCGACTGGGCTAACGGCGAGGAGAAAGCCTCAGGCGTCGAGGCGCAGCCCGTAAAAATCGTAGTTAAGGCGACTAACGCGCTCGCGACGCAAATGACCGATGCTCTAGTATTCATAAACGGAAAAACACGCAAGGCTCCTGTCGGATACAATGTCCATTGGCGTTCGCACTCGGGCTCTACTTCGGCATGAACTCCAGATCGAGCCCCGAGAAGTCGTGCTCGACTCTCATCTCGTCGAGGATCTGCGACATCTGGCCTCGGTGGTGCGTGCCATGCGTGAAAAAAGAGTTGAGCATCCAGTGTAGGGGCACAGAATCGGGCTTGCCCCCAAACCAGTCGATCTTGACGGGCCTGGCGAAATCGGCCTCGCTCAGGGAGGCGATGAAATCGACGGTCGACTGATCGCCAATGGCGACTATCTTCTTGAGTTCGCTCCATTGGGCCGCGGAGAGCTTATCGCCTTCCAGGCCCTGGAGGTCTTCGGTCGCCTTGAGCGCGGCTGCCGCATGCGGCAGCGCGGAGCGGAAGAGACGATGGAAATAGGGGGTGCCACCGAACGCATGGACCGCAAGGCCCGAAAGGCTCTTGTAATAGCTCTTGCGGTCCTCGTTCCTCGCCTCTACCGAGAGTCCGTCCAGCAGAGCGACCACTGAAGCGTTAGCGCGCTGGTTGTAGCGAGCGTACATGAGTAACAAATCTTTCATGGGAGACCTCCTCGCTGGGAATCGACACCGCATATCACCGCGGCTCGAGCCATTATATCGTATAACGCGCGAGAGCATCATGGCCGAAGGCCCGAGGCGAGGGAAAGTAGGCTACAGCGATTCCCCTTCTACTATCCGATGCGGAAGCATGGCGACCAAGGGGCTCTCGGTCCCCTCGATCAGGCCGACGAGGCCCTCGACTGCCCTTTCGCCTATCGCAGCCACTGGATTGTCGATGGTCGTTATCCGAGGCGTGACGTACTCGAGCGTATCGATGTTGTCGAAGCCCATAATGCCCGCCTCGGTGGGGACGCGAATCCCCTCTTCGCCGAAACGCTTCAAGCAGTTCAGCGCGAAGACGTCTCCCGAGCAAAAGAAAGCCGGTTTCGTCCCGCTCGAGCGCACTATCGAAGCTAGTTTCCCCTCGTACGCCCAATCGGCTAATACATCGGAAGCTACGACCGTCCCGCCTCTTCGGGCCGAGATCGCCTCACGAAATCCCGCCAACCGCATATCATGCGAGTACATGACGCCGCCCTCACGCTCGCAGAGCGGGGGACAGACGAACACGATGCGGTCATAGCCTTTCGAGCGGATATGGTCCACCGCGTCGATCGCGGCCTGCTTCTCATCGATGCCAATGAAGGGCAGAGCATCCGAGACGCGGTTGCCGATCGTGACGAGGGGCACACCTATGCCCTCGAGGTAGGACGCGAAGGGCTTGCCCCTCCCGACCGGACAGAGGATGAGGCCATCCGCCCTACGATCGACCAGGCTGTCGATGAGGCGCTTCTCCATGCCCGGATCGTCTTCGTGGAGCGTTATGTTGATGAAGTAGCCGCGCCTTTTGGCGGCCATCTCGATCGAGCTGACGAGCTGCGCAAAATACCTGTTCTTGACGTCGAAGGCGACGACGCCGATGCTCATCGTCCGGCCCTTCACGAGGCCGCGGGCGAGGAGGTCGGGCCTGTACCCGAGCTCCTTCGCCTTTCTGAGCACGAGTTCCTTGGTCGCCGGATCGATCCGCGGCTTTCCGTGGAGCGCGCGGTCGACCGTGCCGAGCGAAACCCCGCAGGCACGGGCAATATCCTTCGTCGTTACTTGCACATCCTAGCCTTTCATACCCGTCGTCGCCACGCCCTCCACGAAATATTTCTGCGCGAAAAGGTAGAGTCCGATGAGAGGAAGCACAGCGAGCATCGTCCCCGTCAGCGTAGGTCCGTATTCGACGGCGCGCTGCCCGACCAAGGTCGCAAGTCCCGCGGAGAGGGTACGCATCTTCGTGCTGCTCGTGAGCATGAGCGGATAGAGCAGGTCGTTCCAATTGCCCATAAGATTGAAGATACATAGCGTGATGACCGCCGACTTGCAGAGAGGGAACATGATCTTGAAGAATATCTGGAATTCGGACAGGCCGTCCACCCGCCCAGCCTCCTCCAGGTCCTTGGGCAGGGATACGAAGAAGGAGCGCATGAGGAAGATGCCGAAAGCGTCAGCCATCCTCGGCATGATGAGCCCTGCATAGGTGTCAAGCAGCCCAACCTTGAAGACCTCCAGGAAGAGGGGAATCATCAGGACCTGGAAAGGGATCATCATGGTGAGGAGTATGAGCGAAAAGATCAGCTCCTTGCCCTTGAACCAGATGCGCGCGAAAGCGTAGCCCGCCATCGAGTCGAAGAGGATGGAGATTGCGGTAACACACCCGGCGAAGATTGTCGTATTCTTGAAGAACGTAAACAGGGGCAGGCTCTGCCACACCTTGATGTAGGAAGCGAGGCTGAGGCTGGAGGCGAAGAAGCGCGGAGGATATTGGATTATATCCTTCTCGCTCTTAAAGGTCGACAAGCCAAGCCAGGCGAAGGGATAGAGGATCGATACAAGGAGGAGGAAGGCGAGGACGTAGGCCGCGATCGTTCCGAAGCCGATTTTATTGCGCATATCTGTGCCCCGACTCACAGGTCTACCGTCTCTTTACCGGCGAAGTACTTCTTGAACCCTAGAGAGATGGCCATGATGAGGATGAAAAGGACCACCGCAAGGGCCGATGCGTAGCTCAGCTCGAAGGGCTGCGACTTGAATCCGACGTCGTAGATGTACAGAACGAGGGTCTCGGTCGAGAAGAGCGGCCCCCCGCCCGTCATCACATAGATCTGGTCGAAAACCTGCAGCGATCCGATCGTGTTCGTGATGACGCAGAAGCCGATCGTCGGCACAAGGAGCGGCACGGTGATCGCGAAGAAGCGCCGCGCTACGACAGCCCCGTCGAGTTCGGCGGCCTCGTAGTAGCTGCGCGGTATACCCTGGATGCCTGCGACGAAAATGACCATCGTCATGCCGAAATTTTTCCACGCCGTCATGGCTATCACGGAAGGCATCGCCATTTTCGGGTCGCGCAGGAAGAGCATCTTGGGCAGGCCGAGCTGCTCGAGGTAGTACGGGATCATCCCGACGTTGGGGTCGAGGAGGAAGGACCAGACTATCCCCATCGCGGTGAGCGAACACACGGTCGGCAGGAAGTAGATTGACCGGAGAGTCTTCTTATACGGTGAGTTCTCGGACAGGAAGGCGGCAGCGAGGAGGCCGAGGATCACCTGCAGGGGCATCTGGAACACGAGGAACACGAATGTGTTCTTGAGCGCGTTCCAGAAGCGCGGATCGGCGACGAGCCTCTTGAAGTTGCCGAGGCCGACGAACATCGGCGAGTTGAGGAATATCGTCAGGTCGAGGCAGCTGATCGCCATCGCCATGACGAGCGGCGCGACGATGAAGAGGAGGAGGGTGAGGCAGGCCGGCAATATGAAAAGATAGGCCGCGCCCTCGGGCTTTCTGAAGAAAACGCGTATCGATTCGAGCCTTTTCATTGTCGTGGGGCCTTTCGTGGCAAGAAGGCGCCGTCCCTCTAGGGGACGGCGCAAACGCTACCGAGGATCCGTCAGTTGCCCGACAGGATCTTGTCTATGGAGTCCGAAGCCTGCCTCACGGCCTCGTCGGCCTTGGCGCCGTTCTGCAGCTGCTCGATGAGGGGGAAGAGAACGTCGCTGTCTATCCTCGCGCCGCCCTTCACCCCGACGAGCCAGGTCGTGGCGATGCCGGAGCTCATGGACTGGGCGAGTGTCGTGATGATCGGGTTCGCCTTGACCTCGGGGTCCACGATGACCGACTTGAGGTAGGGAGGAAAGCCGACCTTTTGGGCCCAACCCTTGCCGACAGCCGTCGAATTCCAGTACTTAAGAAAGGCGTAGGCGGCTTCTTTCTTCTGGCCGGTGGCAGTCTTCGCGACCGCAAAGATCGCGCCATCGAGGATGGTCGACGCGCCCTTGGAGCCGGCGGGGATGGCCGCGACGCCGAAGTTGATGTTGTGGCTCTTGAGGCCGGGGATGAGCCAGGGACCGTTCATGTACATGCCGAGCTTGCCGGAAAACATAACATTGTCCATGTCGACGCCCGAGGCGCCGACGGGGGAGACTTTCTTCTCGTAGGCGAGTTTGCGGATGGTCTCGTAGGTCGCGATGTTCTCAGGTGAGTCCAGGACGCTCTTCACGCCCTTTGCGTCGACGACGGCGCCGCCGTTGCCGCGGATGAATCCCGCATAAAACTGCGGAGCGCCTTTGACCGGCATGGCGAAGCCGTACAGGCTCTTCGCGGGTTTGGCGATCTTGATCGCGTCAACCGCGAGCTCATCGAGGGTTGCGGGCGCCTTCTCGGGATCGAGGCCTGCCGCCTTGAAAAGATCTTTGTTCCAGTAGAGGTATGTAGCGAAGACTTCCAGGGGAAGGCCATAGAGATTGTCGTCGACCGTCCCAAAGTCGAGCGCCGTCTGCGTCAAATCATTCTTGTCGAGGCCGGTCTTCTTGAAGACATCGCCGATGTTCCAAAGGTACTTCTGCCGCGAATAGGTGATGAGGTCGTTCGGGGTCACCGTCATGAGCTCCGGCCCGGTTCTGGTGGCGAGGGCGGTCGGCAGTTTCTGCGCATAGGCGTCCTGGCTCATGATATTCATCTCGATTTCGTACTTGCCTTTGTTGTCCTCGTTGAACTTATTGACGAGGGCGGTGAGGGTCTCGCCGTCGGAACCCGTGAACGAGTTCCAATAGCTGATCTTGACGGGCCCCGACGATCCTGAGCAGCCGGCGCCGAAGAGCGCCATGGACGAGACGGCGAGCGTCATGGCCGCCATCTTCGCGAAAACGCTTGTCTTCTTCATCGCGAAATCCTCCTTGGGAAACTAAAGTCTTGATTCGTGGAAGGAATATAAGCCTACGCTTCCCGCCCCGCGGAGAAGCGCAAGGTATTCCATGAAGCGCCGGGCAGGACTACGGAGACCTTTCCACCCTCAGTCTTGCCGAGTTTCGCTGAACGAGGCGCGACCTTGTCAGGCTCGGCGAAGCTATTCATGTCCGTCTCCCTATCGCCCGCGAGGACGATGTGCTCGATGCCCTCGACTTTGCCGAAGGAGCGCATGTCCATGTCCAGCTCGATGGGAGAGGCCGAATAGTTGACCACGAAGACGTTGAGCGATCCCGTCGTCTCATCGTAGGAGGCGGCGGTTTTGAGCGCGGGCGCCTCGCCATGGTGGTTAGTCTTGAGCGAAGGGCAGGAGAGCTTGTCGAAAAGCGCGACGCCGCGAGCGTAGGTCGCCATGTCTCTGAAAGGATAGAAGGTCGTATTTTTGACGAGGCCGCCGCCGACCTTCGTATAGAACATGCCGCCGACGTTGACCAGAAGGGACTGCCCTGCGATCTTCACGCGATCGGCGTTGTGCACAAACGCGCAGAGTAGGCCGCCGCAGACGAGAGCCTCGACGACGTTGAAGACATCCTCGCCGTCCTCGTAGCTTTCCTTCCAAGGCACGCGGGGCGGAGAAAGGGGAGTGCTCGATATTACGTTCCACTCGTCGCAGGATATATTGATCGTCTTCGAGCTTTTCAGCTTGGATTTCGTGAGATCCGCCGCCGAGATCACCGTATGGAGGAAAGCCTCCATGTCGACCGGGGCGAAGGGGACGTCGGAACGATCGTCCTCGACGCGATAGAAGAGCTGACGGTCCTTGACGTAAGTGTAGTAGCGGTGGAGCGAGAGGTACTCGATCTTGTCATAGACTCGCTCAAGCACGAGGCGGTCCCAATCGGGATAGGTCGGCGTTTCACAGCAGCAGCTTCCGCAAGCTACGAGTTCGATGGACGGATCTGTCCACTTCATGATCTTGGCGGCCTCGAGGGCTTTTTTCGCGTAGTCCTCGGGCGAGAGAGCCCCGATCTGCCAGGGGCCATCCATCTCGTTTCCGAGGCACCAGAGTTTCACATTGTGCGGTTCCGCGTGGCCGTTCCTCCTGCGCAGGTCGCTCCACTCGGTGCCCGACTCGAGGTTGCAGTAGTCGACTATGTCGCCAGCGGACTGGATAGTCCCCGTGCCGAGATTGACTGTGCCCATGAACTCAACGCCGGCCTTGCACGACCAGTCGGCGAACTCGTCGGTACCCATCTTGTTCGTCTCAATCGCGGTCCATGCCAGCTCGCGGCGCTTGGGTCGCCTGTCGATGGGGCCTATGCCGTCCTTCCAGTCGTAACCCGAGGCGAAGTTGCCGCCCGGGTAGCGGACCAACGTAATGCCCGCGTCCTTCACGGCCTGGAGCACGTCCTTGCGAAAACCCTGCTCGTCCGCAAGAGGATGCCCTGGCTCGTAAAGGCCGTTATAGACAGTCCTACCCAGGTGCTCGGCGAAGGATCCAAAGAGCCTCCTATCGATCTCGCCTATAACGTAGTCCTTGTCGAGGACATACTTGGCCTTGTCCACAAAATACTCCTTTCGCATAGTTATACTTATATAGACTACAACGATAGTCTTTGCGTTCACGTGCACGCGATCTATAAAGCAACATAATGCCTGAATCGTTATTTGTAAAGCTAAATTCGTCGGCGTGAGAAAAAACGACAAAGCGATCGGGAAAAAGCGCTTCGACGCTTTCTTCCTTGACTCTCCTCTTAGGGGAATCATTAGGCTCCCTCTAGTGGAGGAAAAAATGGAAGAAGTTCTGCGAATCGAGGGATTACGGAAATCCTACGGCGGCATAGCCGCGGTCGACGGCGTCGACATCTCTGTAGCGAGGGGCGAGATATTCGGACTTCTCGGCCCCAACGGCGCGGGCAAATCTACGACTATTGAATGCGCGCTCGGGACGCGGAAGCGCGATGAGGGAGAAGTCGAACTCCTCGGCATCGACCCGGAGCGCGATCGCAAGCGACTTTTCGGAAGAGTCGGCGTGCAGTTCCAGGAATCCGGCTACCAAGACAAGATCAGGGTCGGGGAGCTCTGCGAGCTCCAGTCGGCGCTGTATACGAAGAGCGCGGACTGGCGCGATCTCCTCGCGCGATTCGGGCTCAAGGGAAAGGAACGTATAGGGGTAAGCGAATTATCAGGAGGGCAGAAGCAGAGGCTCGCGATCGTTCTCGCCCTCATTCCAAAGCCCGAGTTCCTCTTCCTCGACGAGCTCACGACGGGGCTCGACCCAAAGGCGCGAAGGGAGATATGGGCCTTCATCCAAGGCCTTAAGACCGAGGGCGTCACGATTTTCTTGAGCTCGCACTACATGGACGAAGTCGAGTTCCTCTGCGACCGCATCGCCATCCTCAAGGGCGGGAAGATCGTTGCGCGCGGGACGCCGGCCGAACTCATCGAGCGGAACGGGACGAAGAACCTCGAAGAGGCCTTCCTCGTCTACATGGACAGGGAAGCGGATAGGGAGGAAGTATGCTGAGATCATTCGCCACGATTCTGAAGACGGACCTGAAGCTCGCGACACGCAATCCCGACATGCTCATGTTCGGCGTCGCCTTCCCGATCGGCGTCATGATCCTCCTCGGCCTCGTATCGAGCCCGGAGGCCCTGCGCCTCGACTTCGGCGGGATCGTGTGCTTCGGTATCTGCGCCTCGGGCCTCATGGGAATACCGCTGACGTTGGCGAACTACCGCCATAGGAAGATCCTCAAACGCATGCGAGTCACGCCCGCGAGCCCAAGTCTTCTCCTTGCCTCGCAGGCCCTGGTCCAGTGCTGCTATGTCGCGGTCTCTTCGCTTTCGGTCTTCCTCATCGCGCGCCTCGGATTCGGCGTCGAGGTCGCGGGTAGCACCGGACGCTTCATCGCGAGCTTCCTCTTCGTGCAAGCCTCGATCTTCGGTATCGGTGTCCTCATCGGCAGCCTCGCGCCGAACATGAAGATCGCCAACGCGCTCGCCTCGCTCCTCTACTTCCCAATGATCTTTCTCTCGGGAGCGACGGTGCCCTACGAGATACTGCCGCGGGGCCTACAGGCAGCGGTCGAGGTCTTTCCCCTTACTCAGGGCATCAAACTTATCAAGGGCGCGGTACTCGGATCTCCGCTCGAGCTCTCGCTCGTTCCAATCGCGATCCTTTCGGCATTGACCGTCGCGGCATATAGTATCGCGATAAAGTTCTTCCGCTGGGATTAAAGCTAGGAGGGTCGATGTACCGCATCGGGCAGTTCTCGAAGATCGGCAAGGTGACGGTGAAGGCCCTCCGCTTCTACGAGGAGGAGGGCCTCCTCGAGCCCTGCCATATAGACTCAGGCACCGGCTACCGCTACTACGATTCGGGGCAGCTGCCGCGCATCCACAAAATAGTCGCGCTCCGACAGTGCGGTTTTTCGATCCCGGAGATACGTCAGATCGTGAACGGCAAGAACGTCGCCGAGCTCTTCGCCTCGCGCAAGAAAGAGCTCGAGGTCGAGGTCGTCCAAGCGGGAGAGAGGCTCGCTTCCATCAACTCCTATATAGAATCGCTCGGGCAGGGAGAGGATATGCGATACCACGTGGTGGTCAAGGACCTGCCGAGTGTCGTCGTCTACGGCATGCGGACGATAGTGGAAAGCTACGAGAGCTACTTCGACCTCATGCCCAAGATCGGCGAGGAGATTGCCGCCTACAATCCCGGCCTCCGCTGCCTGGACTCCCCGCCCTACTGCTTCGTCGTGTACCACGACGGCGAGTACAAGGAGCGCGATATAGACATCGAGTTCTGCGAGGCCGTCTACGACGGTCGGAGTCGATACGCCGCGCCTCAAGTTCAAGACGATCGAGCGCGTCCCCACGGCCGCCTGCGTGCTCCACAAAGGCCCCTACTCGGAGCTGCCCGCGGCCTACGCGGCGGTGTTCAAATGGGTAGACGACAACGGCTACGTCCCCTCGGAGAATCCGCGCGAGTCATACATCGATGGAATCTGGAACAAACCGGACCAGGCCGAGTGGTTGACAGAACTCCAGGTTCCGATAACACGGGCGACCTGAGCGGGCCCGATGACGCGATAAGATGGCGTCCAGCTGCCTCGGTCCGCCCAAGGCTTGCCTCAGTTCCTCTTCCGGTAGCTCAGCACGGCCCAGCCGTTGAAGACCGCCGCGAAAGCGAGGAGGGCGCCAAGCGGCTCGAGAAGATCGCCCAGCCCCGAGCCCTTCAAATACACGAGCCGCATCACTTTCATGAAGTGCCGCAGCGGGAAGAAGAGGCTGAGAGTCTGCGCCCAGTCGGGCATGCTCGCGATCGGTGTGTAGAGGCCGCTCATGAGCACGAAGGTGATCACGAAGAAGTACATCATGAACATGGCCTGCTGGACCGTCGTGGCGTAGTTCGAGATCACGAGCCCGAAGCCTGACATGGCGAGCGCGAAGACCGAGGCGAAGAGGTAGATCACGAGGATGCTGCCCACAGGCGAAAGTCCGTAGGCGAGATACGCGACGGCGAAGCAGATCGTGAGCGCGACGAAACCGACGGTCCAGTAGGGCACGAGTTTCGACAGGATGAACGGAATCCGGCCGACCGGCGTCACGTTCATCTGCTCTATAGTTCCCGACTCCTTCTCCCCGACGATGTTGAGCGCGGGCAAAAAACCGCAGAGCATGGCCAGCACCATTCCCATGATGGCGGGCACCATGAAGACAGGGTATTCGAGGCGGGGGTTGAATCTGTAGAGCGCGAGCACTTGGAACGAGGGAAGACATGAAGCTCATAGATAAATCGGGATTGTGAATGGCGTCTAGAAGCGGACGTCATTACTATATACTGTACCGGCTCTCAGCGAAAGTCAATTTTTCGAGAAAAATGAACGAAACCCGCAGCAAAGCTGCGAGGTATCGTTCGCTCGGCAAGGGAATTTATTGTATGAGGGATCGCATACCCCGTAGTCTGTTGTAGGGAAGCCGCAGCAGCTGCGGGGTATGCGACCCTCTTCCGAATCACAAGGTGGATTCTGTTGGGGTCCGGCAATTTATCGATTAATCAATTCCTCGATCTTACCGTACTGACCCTTCGATTTTAAAACGCCCAGCCGAGCTGGACAGGATGGAAGCGATCCTCAAAGTGTCGTCGCTGTTATGTCGCGCCAATGCTACCGCCTCCGAGATCGTTTTTGTATCGGTACCGAGCTCCGATATCTTCCCCCGAACCTGCTCACTGACGACGAGGAGTTTCTGCATTTCCGTACTGATGTCTCGGCTCCCTGTCAGCATTTCGCTGGAACCATCGCTTACTTTGACAGTGATTCCGCTAATCTGCGAGACTTCCTCTAAGATTTGACGAGTCCCTTCTCCTTGCTCGTCCATGGCTCGCTTGATCTGGGCATTGTACTTGGCAAGAGAGGCGATCTGCTCGAGAATCGTATTGAATGCTTGGCTGGCGACAGTGGAAGCAGTTGCGCCCGTCTGGATGTAAGTCTCTATCGTTAGAATATTAGCGGATATTTCCTTGGACTGAACTGTGGAGAGCTCGGCGAGCTTTCTGATTTCCTCAGCTACGACGGCGAAACCTCTTCCCGCGTCGCCGGCATGGGCGGCTTCAATAGCCGCATTCATGGACAAAAGGTTGGTCTGCGATGCGATGGAGTCGATGATGGCATTGGCATCCTGTAGTTTCTCGGATTGTTCGACGACATGGGCTATGATTTCTACGACATTGGCGATTTTGTTGCTCCCGTCGTCCGAAGACGCCTCGAGTTGACTGAAGGCGTTTTCCATGAGGCCGATATTCTTGGTCACGGATTGGATATTCTCCATCATCCTTTCAATCGATGAAGAGGATCGAGCGACGTTGGCGGCTTGCTCTTCGATGAGGCGATTAAGGCCCTCAATATTCTTAAGAATTTGCTGAGTCGTCGCGCAGGTTTCCGATACGCTGGCGCTCTGATTGATGACATAGATATTGATGTTTTCGATTCCTTGACTTATCTCCCCTGCGACACTGTCCGCCTGTAGCATGGTTTTCCCCAAGTCCTCGCTGCTGGCGTTTAACTGAATCGAAGCCTCGACGATAGAGGCAACGCTTCCGTTAAGGTCGTGGGCCATTTTATCAGTGGCCCGCGTTAAGTTGCCTATTTCGTCTTTCCGGGAAATGTAGGTCGACTTCCCCCGCGTGGTAAGATCGCCGGCCGAAAGAAGCTCCATCTGCTCGATGCTCGATCGGATCGGCTTGATGATCGAGTTGGTCACCCATAAGCCTATAATTATCGAAATACCGATTCCCGCGATCAGGATAGCCAGCATAAGGCCTATAGTTCGGTTGGTATTCCGCAGATTTCCGTGATAGAAGTTAGCAGTATACTCAACATTGAAGTCGATCATCTTCTGGACGATGGCGACCATTTCGGCCCTAATCTTAATCGAGTCAGCTTCTTTCATGAGTTGAGTTGCATCCACGCTATCATTCTGGCTTTCTAGGCTAAATACATGGGAAACCGTGGACAAGTAGTTTTCGCTGACAATTTTGAGTGCTTGATAGTTGTTGACCCTGTCCACAGCGTTGGCGAGAGTTGTACCATAGTCCAGCAGTGCCGTTTTTATTTTCTTTAGACCTGCGTGGTAATCGTTAACAGCTCGTTGTCGCTCGGTTGAGTCGTTCGACAAAGCTACATTTCTGAGGGCTATTTCGATGGCATTGTACCCCTCCGTAAAATCCATCATTGCAATAATTCCTTGAGTCCCAGTGTCGAACATTGCCTTATCGGCGACACGGATGGAATTTAGACTTAAGATGCCGATCAGACCGATGAGGCCGCCGATCAGGCTGACACTCAGAAACCCAAGGATCAGTTTGACGCGAATAGACATATTTCCCTCCCAGGCCTGGACGAAAATCTGAGACCCCTGATCTGCTTCGGGGTATGTTCATCTTTTAAGCATAGGATTGTATGCATAATCGAGGCGGTAAAGACTAATGCGGCCTGAGCCTTTCTTCCGAAGAGCGGGATATCGCGTATAGGCCTGCGCCAATAATCCCCGAGTTCTCACCGCAACGCGCCGCCTCGAGGCTGACGTGAGGCAAAAAATCGGGCATGCAGTAACGAGCGAAGCGCTCGCGTACCGAATCAAGAATGAAACTACCCGCGTTCATGATGCCGCCACCGAGCACGATGACCTCGGGGGCGAGTATGGCAGTTATCGTATCACAGGCACGCGCTATCGAATCGCACATGGCCGCGAATAGCTCCCTCGCCAGAGGGTCACCCTGTTCGACGTAGACGAAAATCTCTTCTGGCTCAAGGTCACGACCTGCAGCGAGGAAATCGCGCGCGAACTGCGTCCGGGAATCTTCGCGAGTGATCATTTCGCGCGCGGCCGTCGCGAGGCCCTTCCTCGAGGCCCAGGTCTGCAAACAACCACGGCGGCCGCACGCGCAAGGCATGCCATCGGGATCGACAACTATGTGACCGAGCTCGGTCCCGAGCCCACGCGCGCCGGAGTATAGCTTGCCGTGGATGACGATGCCGCCTCCGACGCCCGTGCCGAATCCTAAGTAGGCCATATTCTGGACGCTCTCTGCGTAGTATTTTGCATATTCCCCGAAGGTCGCCATGGATGCGTCGTTGTTTATAAAAACCGGATAAGGAAGCTTCCTGGACAACTCATGCACAAGATTAAAATCGTACCAGCCGGGCAGGTTGTGCGCACCGCCGATGATATAGCCGTCCTCGCTGCCATAGCCCGGAGTGCCGACGCCGACAACGATGTCGAAGCCCGCCTCGACCTCCTCGACCTGTTCCTCTATCATATCGACAATCAAGGCGATGATATCGTCGCGCCGATGCGTCGGCGTCTTGCGACGCGAAGGCTGCGACATGGCTCCATCGATACCGACACGCGCCGCCTTTATCGTCGTACCGCCAATATCGATGCCCACACCTATGCAGCCAATCATGTCAACATTCCTCTTCCGCGGTTTCGACGGCTATCAATCGCGTAAAGCGCCGAGGCCTATCGGCGCAGTCCTTGCACCTGCCGCTCGAACTCAGCGATCTCGGCCTTACCATCGAGGACTTCGAGCTCGAGATGGAAGTCCACTGTCTCGAACGGATCGATGAAGCGAAGCGTCCCCCGCTCGCGCTCGGCAACCCTCGAATCGACCACGCAGTTGGAGGGCTCAATGCCGAGGACATAATCGCCTGACATCATCGACTTCCATTCGAGAAGACGCGGCAAATTTTTTGTATCGAATTTAATCGCGAGACCGAGGCCAAGCCGGTCGTTAACGAGTCCGGCCACGGAATATCCACGATCGTCACACTTGACGGTGTGATAGAAGACCTGCTCGATCCAATGATCGATAGGCACGCTGAATTCGGTGAGACTGTCGACCCCCTTCTCGGACACTTCGTCGCGAGGGCGCACCTCTCTCTCGGCAAACACGAAGCGCGATCCAGCATCAAGGAGAGGATAACCGAGATTGCAATGATACATGATCATGAGAGGCTGACGCTCGAAGCCTTGGTTCTCTACGACGTCATGGATCGAGAGAGTCTTAGAGCCGAAGCAGGTACTGATCTCGCGTTTCAAGACCATGTTCTCGCGGAAGTTAGCCGCCTCCCTCGTCTCGCCGCTGATCTTGATGCGATACTCTTCGCCTTCCCAATCGGCCTCGACGCTCACCTTCTCCGCCGGGGTCTGGCCGATCCTACCGTGCTGGGTGACTTCCATGCCCTCGTCGACGCAGGGCGGCCCGACGTTGAGCAGGCCGCAAGTATATACCATGCCCGCATGGAAGTTACGCGGGAATTCCTGATTGTGCGGGCTGTAGAACTGAGGCGCCACGAGGCCGGGCTTTGTGACAAAATTGAAATTTACACCCTTGTAGCCGAAATTCGAAATATCGAGGGCCTTGCTTTCGAGCACGGTGAACGCAAGAGCGCCGCCATTTGAGACTTCGATGACTTTAAGGCCTTCAGCTTTGCCTTCTTGCATCTCATAGCGACGAATAGGCGCGACCTGAGACATATGTCCTATTCGTCTGAGCAGATCGGCCTTAGTTAATTTCTTACCCAAGTATTCCGCCATTGAAATCCTCCTATTTCGCTTTACTAGTCCTTACGAGTCGCATAACCATATTCGTCGAGGCATTCAGCAATTCTGCTTTTGATGAGCGATTCGGGATCTCGGTCGATAAGGCCGCTGCGTATCAGGCTATATTGACGAGGCATGAACTGACTCACCAGGGACAAGGGCGGTTCCGACTTCCTCAGGTTGGCAATCAAGCGATCGATAGAGGCCTGAACCGATGTCTCCGGCAGATAGTACCTGCAGCGATCGGAAAAGCTGTATTTACGCTTGAACGCGATCTGCTCGCCCGTCGTCCCGTTGTAGTGCCGTTCCCAATCGCCAGGCTTCTCCATCATGGCGCGATCGAGCACCGCCACAAAATGCGAAGGCTCGATAGACTTGTCGTACTCAGCGATCACATTCTCCATCATACCAAGGGAGAACAGCGCCTCACGGAGTGCGAAAGTCAGGGCAGGTCCGACCTTTAGAATGGAGACGCCGTCCTCGACCATCTCGCGCAGCGCTTCCTTAGTCTGATAATCGGTTGAGTGCCCCTCGAAGGCAAGCTCGGGATATTCGTCCAGAGACACAATCAGATGTGCAGCCTTGGAGCGATCGTATTCCCTTATCTCGTCGTCGCCGAATTCCACGCCAAGCTGAACCACGACTGCGACGACATGACTCCACGCACCGGATAGACCGCGATTAGCGAATGCCTCGCGGAAGGTTTTCACCGTCTTGCGGAAGTCCTCGACCGTGGTGACGGACACTCCTTCATCGCCGTTCTGCATCCCACCGGGCGTCGGCACCTCGCTGCCTATCACATAGGCGGGATGCATGTTCGATCGACCCGTGGCGGCAAGCTCCGCGTAGGCTCTTTCGCAAACCTCACACAGTTGTGCTCCGCGCTCGGCAACTTTGAGCTCACCGAATTCGCTGTTGTGATCGTCGCCCAGCGGCATACTTGTATCGATGTGAATTTTATTGAAACCGGCAGCAACGAACTCGCGGACTAAATCCTTCGCGAGAGCCATCGCCTCGTCCGAGCCGCGATCACGCCAGACAAGGGGCCCCAGATGGTCGCCGCCGAGCAGCAGCCTCTGTCTCGGGAAATTGACTCGATTAGCCAACGCGCTCACGGAACTCGCGAAATCGGCTGGTCTCATGCCGGTATAGCCGCCGAGCTGGTTCACTTGATTCGCCGTCGCCTCGACTAGGAGAAGCTCTCCCCTCGGCAATGCCCGCTCCATAGCGGCCTCGAGCACATAGGCGTTCGAGCTGCATACCGAAGTTATGGCGAGCCGCTTACCGTTCTTGCCCTTCGCAACGATGTCCTTGAGCGGATTCCGTTTTCCCATGGCGGGGCCTACAACGCTAGACCGGTCATATGGGACACGGTCACCCTACTGATATCGCCCTCCATGGGACCGAAGGCCGCCGCGTTGAGCGCCCCTGCCGCCGAGGCCATCTTCGCGCAGGCCTCAAGCTCGCGGGCCTCGGACAGCCCACAGAGGAAGCCAGCATCGAAGCAATCTCCCGCGCCGGTTGGATCTTTCTCAGTGATTGGGTACGAAGGAACAGCTATTTGGCCGTCTCGAGTATACACGACGCAGCCCTTAGCCCCCAGCTTGAGCACAAGGATCTTGAGCGCGGGGTTCTCGAACATCTTCACCACGCCTCTCTCCACATCGCGCTCGCCCGACATAAGCGAGAGTTCCTGCACGCCGGGGAAGAGTATTGATGCATGTTCCAGCACAGGACCTATGACCTCGCTGAGGGGACGACCGCCGAGGAGTTCCGGGCGAATGTTGGGGTCGAAAGAAATCTCCGCCCCCCTGTCCTGGAACCATCGGGTCGCAGCAAAAATCTCCTTGCGGAAATCGTCGCTCGCCATAAGAGAGCAGCCCATGACGTGGAAGTAGGAGAGCTCGCCGACGCGCTCGAGCGGCTCGAAGATGGCTTTGACCGCGGGCGTTCCATCAAAATGGAAGATGTAGTTCCGCGAGCCATCGGAGGAATAGGCGACGAAGGCCGTACCGGTCGAGCCCTTTAGCCTCGCGACATAGCGGCAATCTACGCCGTCCCATTCTAGCCGTGTTCTGAGACAAGCGCCGAAATCGTCCTTGCCAACCGCTCCGATGATCCCGACCTTGTGTCCTAGTCTCGCGGCGGTATCAATGAAAATTGCGGGGGCTCCGCTCGGAAACGGGCCGAGAAACGTTCCGCAAGCGGAAAAACCTATATCGGGTTTGTCGCGCATCACCTCGACAAGCAGTTCCCCCATGGTCCAAATCTCCCCCATACATCCTCTCCTCGTTGCCTATTGCAGACCGAGCCCCATCAATTTCTGACGGACCTCGCAAACTATATCGTCGATGTGACTTTCCTCGGCCTCGTCGATCCTGATAAAAGCGTCCGGCTTCCAAAGCCGTTCCTTATGGCCCTCGGCCTTCATGAAGGCATCCCAATTCGCGAGCTTCTGTGAATCGCGATCAGATCCACGTTCCTGTATCCGTTTCTTTAAGAGAGGCTCAGGAACTTCTATCTCGAGGACTACGCTAAAAAATGGCACCGCATAACGTGTACGGAGGCGCTGAAAAAAATCGACATCTCCTGACTCCTTCCCAAAGGGACCACTCACGATCACGTCTATGCCTGCGGCAATACTCTCGAATGCGATATCAAGCGCTGTCCGATAGGCTGTGGCGCGGAACTCCCTCGCGTAGGACCAGAAATCACTCGAACCGTCACGCTCCATGATCGCCCTAATAAACCTCTCCGTCGTTGTATCGTAGTCAATATGCGGAATATGTAGTGTTCGGGAAAGAGAGCGCGCTAGCGTTGTCTTGCCGCAACCAGCGAGGCCGCAAACAATGACGAGCGCGCCTATGCCCCTTCCTTCATCGTTCCTTCGGTTCACGCTTTGTTTTTGCTCCCAAGGAAGGCGATCTTATCGATCACGGTTTTTGTTACCATCTCCGAGGCCTTTTTAAGTACCTTCGCGCTGTCCTTGAGCGCGGGATCGGCGGCGAGGGCAGCGCGCATCCCCTCGACAGAGACAGCCTTAAGCCTTGTGCCGATGTTAATCTTTGAGAAGGCAGTCCTTGACAACCTAGTAAGGTCCTCGTCCTTGACGCCGGAGGAGCCGTGAAGCACAAGCGGCGCATTGACAGCCTTCGTAAGCCCCTCGACGATATCGTAGTGGATTCCTGCTTCCTGTTTCTGCATTCCATGGCAGGTCCCGACCGCAACCGCCAGCGCGTCAACGCCGGTTTTATCGAAAAACATGGCCGCGCCCTCAGGCTCGGTGAGTATTTCAGTTATCGTCTGCCCTTCCTCACCGCGACCAACGCGTCCGATCTCGGACTCGACGGAGATACCGAGAGCTCGCGCGACCTTGAGGACGAGGATTGTATTTTCAATATTTTGCTCGACAGGAAGCATCGAGCCATCGTACATAATTCCGGTGAAGCCACATTTCATCGCCCTAAAAATGAGATCGAGGCTGTCAGCGTGGTCTAGATGAAGGACGACGGATACCTTGCTGTTCTTCGCAAGATATTGAACCGTGAAAGCGACAACCTCGAGTCCCATACCCTTCACGCAGCTACCGGATGCCATGAGGATAACCGGAGAGTTCATCTCCTCTGCGCCGCGAACTATTGCCTTCGCGTCTTCCTCGGTCCAGAAATTAAACGCTGGTACAGCATACTTCTCAGCGTATGCGCGATCAATGACTTCCTTTAACGTTACAAGCGACATATGTACACCCCTTTATAGAAATCTCAATCGATTTCAATCATTCTAAAGATGGTCACGTCAATCCTGCAGGCTTATATTCCAACACCGATAGATCATTGGAAATAACCAATCGCTGGGGATTGCCTAAGTTCGCAGTATCGCCAATAAGCGACATCGAGATCCTTCACGATCGTCTCGTCTGGCTGTATCTGACGCTTATGCAAGCCTATCCGGGCTGCGCCGAGAGTCGAGGAGTCGCCCGCGGCCGTCACAGCCGCAACAGCCGCACCGAGAGCGGTCAATTCTTCCGTGTCGTAGACGGTGATGGGTTTTTGGATCATGGACGCCTTGTAACGCATGAAGGTCTCGTCCCCCACGATACCGCCACCCGCGTAATAGGGACCGTCTTCGCAATACGTGCGCAGCCCCTCCAAGATTATTCGCGTCATGGCGCAAAGATAAACATAAGCACTCTGCATGAGCTCGGCGCGGGAGATGTCGAGCGTAAAATTGAGTATGTTGACTTTATTTCGTTGAGCCCCGAGTATGCAGTCACCTCCTACCGAGAACATCGCCTGCGGCACCGCGGAGGGCAAGGCGGCGATTTCGCCATTGAGTGCATCGTAATAAGCTGCGTCCGCATTGCCTCCCGTGAGATGGGCAATTTTTTCGAGAAGAATACCGAAGTACCTGAACGAATTCTGAATATAATACTGCCCATCGGTGTAGGCAGAGCCGAGCACCCCAGTCCGGCCATTGAAAAAAGGCTCATGCAAGTGCAATTCGCCGCTCTTCTCCTGCACGATCGAGCCTAAGACACTTGATGTCCCCATTGAATCGTAAAAGATGCTTCCCGCCCCGCCCGAAAGCGTATATACGCCATAGAGCCCCGTAATATGATCGTGCCCTGCGACACCGACCGCAACATTGCCCCATCGCCCTGCCAATGTACCGGTATAGGCTATGCTTCCCGTTTTTCCGTGAATTCCGGCAAAATCGAGCACGGAATCATTCCATTGCCGCGTATGAATATCGTAGAGATAAGACCGACAGGCCTGTGACTCTGCCCATACTGCATTTCCCGTAAAGCGATAGGCAAGGAACGAAGAGATAGGCAGCCAGAAATCTACGTCGCCCAGGTCGAGATTTTTCTTCATCCAGAGTATTTTATAAAGGCTGAATCGGAAATCATTAGCGACGCCGGTTTTCCCATAGTCCGTAAGCTTTTCTATTTCGCCTCGGATGGATTCGCCCAACTCCGAAGTGACCGTCTCGCGCCACATGAGCGGGAGGTGCGCCATCTTGCCATTCTTCACAGGGACGACCGACTCGCCGATGCTCGTGAATGCCATGCCCGCCAACTCGTAACGCGTCATTAGCGACGAAACCATATCGTCGACTGTCTTCTCGACGAGTGCAAGGTCGAAGTACTCGATACCAGATACAATGAGATTCGGAGTCTTTTCCTTAATTATTTCCACGACGTTTCCATCGCCGGAAATGACGAGCGCTTTCGTGTTCGTGGTACCTAAATCGAATCCGACATAAACCTTCATATATCTCCGACCTTCAATAGATCGCTTAATTGCCAAGACAGTTCATGATATTCATCACAGTAGCCTTGTCCGTGATCAATACGTCCACCATATCCTTCATGCGAAGAGCCCCGACGATGCTTTCTACTTTATGCAACCCGCCCGCGATGAATATCTTCTGTTTGACCTTGCGCACTTGCTCCAGCGAAATATTGAAGATATCCTTATCGAAATCGTACTCGACATGCTCGCCGTCCCTCGTAAAAAAATGAGATTGTATGTCCCCAATTATCCCTCGCTTCCCCATCTCTATAAGCACTTGCCTGAATCTATCTGTCTCTCGAAATATCGGCGAGCGCGTATCAAAAAAACCGATAGATACGACCATCGCATCCAATGAGTCCCAGTAGTCGAGCATTGATTTATACAATTCGTTCTCGTGGATCATCTCCTGCATATACTTCGAGTTCTGCATGAAGGGGATATAGATCGACTGATAGGAGGCACCAATATTTTCCGCAAAGGATTGAATGATAATATTTATGTTGAACGCTTTATCGTTTATTTCGGCGATCCCTCCGGAAAGAGGGACCACCAGCCATTTCGTCTTACGCTCCAGTTCGACGAGACGGGTCTTGCAAAGATGATAGAGAGTATCCCCCCAGCCCAACCCAATCGTCATCGGCTTATTCGGAATGGACTTCAAAAGGAAATTCATGGCGCCGTTCGCGAGCATGTCATAGAGGCGCTCGCCGTTTCCCGAGCTTGGTGTGACCACAAGCTCTTTGAGCCCGAACTCCTCTTCAAAAAACTTCCTATATCCCCTGGATTCGTCCTCCGAGATTCCCGGCATGCTCACGACGAACCTAACAATCTCCCTCTCCTCGGCCATGACCAGATACTTGCTCACCTGGACCCGCGAAACACCAATACCACTCGCGATGTCCTGCTGTGACTTCTTCTGGATATAGTACTCCATGGCCACTTTATAAAGAAGATCGTCGGTAATCATAAGACGATTCTAGCCTTTCACCGAACCGCTTGTCAGGCCCTTAATAAAATATTTCTGACAAATCAAAAAGACTATCACAGGAGGAAGCATCGACAAGAACGATCCTGCAAAGAGCGGCCCCCATCGTGTCTGATACTCTCCCACAAAGACCGACAAGAAGGTCGGTATATTTTGAATACGCTTATCCACCAGGATCGACATAGAGTACATGAGCTCGCTCCATGAGAACAAGAAGGTGTAAATTCCTACAGAGAGTATGCCGGGGAGCGACACGGGGATGATGATGCTGAAGAAAGAGCGCATAAAAGAACAACCGTCAATTCTCGCAGCCTCATCTAGAGCCTTTGGAATCGAGACAAAGAAACTACGGAGAAACATTATCGTTATCGGCGTAGTGAAAGGGACGTAAGCGAGGATAAGCCCCAGTCGGGTATTCAAGAGTCCTGCAGAGTTGAGAAGCTTGAAAATCGGCACGAGAAAGACAACCATCGGGAACATTTGGAAAAGCATTACGCTAACCAAAAGAGGAGTTCTCCCTTTGAATTTATATTGGGCGAACGCAAATGCCGGGAATACTCCGATCGCTAGGGAGATTAACATTGTGCCTGAGGATATAAGGATACTATTAAAGAAATAGTGCCAAAAATTCATGCCAGCGATTTTCTCGTAATGCTCCCACGTTATATGATGAGAGAAATACGTTATCGGGAATTTGTATATCTCTGGATACGTCTTGAGTGACGTAACAATCAACCAGTAGATCGGGAAGACGACGAAAACGGTGATGACCGATAGAGCGATATACGAGAAGGCAGTCACCCTCCTCGACTTGCGAAATCTGCGCGTGCTCATTCTGCGTCGTCCTTATTGATAAACCACATGAACAATCCCGCAATGATAAGAATGATGAAAAACAATATATTGGATAGTGCTGCTCCCTGATTTTGCTGGAGGAATTTAAAACTTACACGATATATATAGGTTACGATGGTCTCGGTCCCATTATTGGGGCCGCCACCGGTCATCGTATAGATAAGCGGGAAATAATTGATGGTCCAGATCGTTGTCAACATAATTGTAGTGACGAGAACCGGCCTCAACTGCGGTAGGGTCACATTAAAAAACTTCCTGAAGGCGCCGCCGCCGTCTATCTCGCAAGCCTCATAGAGCTCTTGCGGTATTCCCTGAAGTGCAGCGAGGAAAAACATAGCGGAAAGGGCGAATCCTTTCCAAATGTTGGCTATCACAACTGCCACTTTGGCAAGGATAGGCATAGCTAGCCAGGGAATGGAATGATGAATAATCCCAACCTTCATAAGAACGTCATTGATGACGCCGTACATATCGTTGTACATCCATTTCCACATAACACCTGCAACGATGTCCAGTGTTGCCCAGGGCAGGATGAGTATCATGCTGCGGAAGAAGGCCTGCCCAACTCTGATCTGCGTCAAGAGAAGAGCCAAGGCGAGACCTAAAAGTATCTGACCGAGGACACTGAACACCACCCAGAAGAAAGTATTCGAAAGGCTCGTATAAAACAGAGGATCAGTAAAGACAGTCGCATAATTGGAAAATGTAAATCGGCCATCCGGGTCCTGGAAGCTCATTTGAATATTCGAGTAGATGAGGAATACAATAAGCATGACGATCAGAAAGACATATGGAACGACCAACTTATAGGCAAGCAGATTCTGCTTCGATATGCGAGCTGTCACGGCTGTTCACTTCCCTCGTAGAGGATAAGCCCAGCTTTTCGACGCGTTTCCGTCGCCGGAAAGCCAGGCTTGATTACTAGCGCTCTATTTAAGAATCTTGTCTACGGCCGCGGCCGCGTCTGCAATCGCTTGCTCCGGCGTCTTCTGTCCAAGCAAGACATTCTGGATCATAGACTGAATCTGATCTGAGACCTGGGGGTAGGTCGCAATGGGCGGCCTAGGCACGGCGTTCGGGAAAGTCGCGAAAATGGCCTTCCATTTAGCATCCGACTGGAAGCGCGGCGCCTCGTTGCACACGTCCATACGGGCGGGCATCGGGCCGTTTTTCTGGCTAATCCAGTACATCCAAGTATCCTTGCTATCGAGGTAGGTCGCGAGCTTCCAGGCGTTCTCTTTATTCTTGCTGGCCTTCGGGACGACCAAGCCCCAACCGCCAAGGACGGAGGCAGGCTGCTTTCCGTAGGGATGCGGAACGAGCGTGTAGTTACCGACAATGTCCGGATTGGCGGTTTCGAGAAGCGGGAAGGACCAAGGTCCACCAATGGCCATGGCCACGCGGCCCTGAGCCATCAGATTGCGGTAATCGTCTTCGTTGTAGGAGATCGCGTTCGGGCTAACCTTATACTTGAGGGCGAGATCGGTATAGAACTTAAGGGCAGCAAGTCCTTCGGGCGTATTGAAGGCGGCCTTTTTATAGTCGTCGGTAAGAAGTTTACCGCCATTGCCATACAGGAACACGATATACGCGAGAGTCGTATGCTCAGTCTTCGTGCCGCTCACGCCGTAACCGTAAATATTCTTATCAGCGTGAGTGAGGGCCTGCGCGGTCTTCGCAAGATCGTCCCAAGTCTTAGGCGAAGCGTTAGGATCGAGGCCGGCATCCTTGAGCATCTTCTGGTTAATCAAAAGGAGCCGTGCATCGGTATACCAAGGCAAACCGTAAACCTTCTTCTGATAGGTGACTGTCGGCCAGAGGTTCTTCCAGATCTGAGCCTTGCCATCCCACGAATTGATCTGCTTGTCGAGCGGCTCGAGCCAGCCCTTGGAAGCAAAGGTAGGGGCCCAGCCGCCAAGATCGGCGAAAGCAAGATCTGGGCCGCTACCGGCCTGAAGCGCAGTCAGTAACTTGTCATAGTACACGTCGAAGCCGAAGAACTGGACATCGACCTTGATACCCGTCTCCTTAGTGAATTTGGTCACAATGGTATTCCAGGTATCGTCGATTTCGGCGACCTGACCGCCTACCCAAATCTTAACGGGCGCCGAATCAGCGAAGGTCGGAAGAGCCATCGCCACGAGAAGAACACAGAGCGCCAGAATCGAAACAGATCTTTTCATGACACCTCCTAAAGACAATCAGGTTACTTATGTAACCTACATTTGAAATTATTGCATGCTTTTTTTCACCCGTCAAGCCATTTTTTCCCCACGACACTGAGCTTGGAAGATCGCTTCTCAACAGTTAGACGAGTACTGTTTCCTCCCCCTTGTACGTCGCGTTTGTGGGGAGCATCTACTGGCGACAAAACTTCGAACCGCCGATCAAGATCCGGCCGCGGGATCAACACTGCCCTTTATAAGCAGACAGAACCTCCTACCGCGCATTCAAGGCAAACCAGTTTCATTCCTGCGCTCCGTCTATCCTGTTGCTGCTCAAATTTGCCATCCCTGGTCACCATATTCCGCGCCAATCACGTCCTCATGTACTTCGGGACGATATCGAGCCAAGCAGATTCACGTACAGACCATCGCCCGGTTGTCCGTCGTCGCTACCCACGAAAGGGAACAGACTGGCGAGCGTATCAAGAGGTCCAAGAAGGGAACCGCCGACAAGGGGGCCATGATCCATTCGGCCCTTCTCGACTAGCGGTTCGAGTTCAACATGGCTAATCACTATACGGCGAGCCCCAGCCCCGAGGTCAGAACTCGCTTCAGCTCCTCTTCCGGTAGCTCAGAACTGCCCAGCCGTTGAAGACCGCCGCAAAAGCGAGAAGGGCGCCCAGCGGCTCGAGGAGATCGCCCAGCCCTGAGCCCTTCAGGTACACGAGCCGCATCACTTTCATGAAATGCCGCAGCGGGAAGAACAGGCTGAGAGTTTGCGCCCAGTCGGGCATGCTCGCTATCGGCGTGTAGAGGCCGCTCATGAGCACGAAGGTGATCACGAAAAAGTACATCATGAACATGGCCTGCTGGACCGTCGTGGCGTAGTTCGAGATCACGAGCCCGAATCCCGACATGGCCAAAGCAAAGACCGAGGCGAAGAGGTAGATCACGAGGATGCTGCCCGCAGGCGAAAGTCCGTAGGCGAGATACGCGACGGCGAAGCAGATCGTGAGCGCGACGAA
>Ga0326727_10002317_pt1 | contig 65849 bp, 54 predicted proteins | sample MB2enrmetagenome_FD_207643 | JGI IMG/M metagenome (GOLD analysis project Ga0326727, IMG submission 207643) | Lab enriched peat soil microbial communities from McLean, Ithaca, NY, United States - MB29MY | ecosystem: Environmental > Terrestrial > Soil > Wetlands > Peat | place: USA: New York...
AGGGGCTAAGGCCCGCGTTAATTTTGCGGCATCTGCGGCACGCGACCCACGCACTGCGTGGGTTCCCCGGCCGTGCCCTGATACGAAGCCGGAAACAAGGCGTTCTCGCGCGTCCGAACGTCGCATCGCCAGCCAGCTCCCCAGCGCAATCCCGGCCATGAACAGCCCGATGAGAATCGCAAGCTGCCTGTACACGTAGCCGTAAACCGATTGAAACGTGAGCAGCAGAAAAATCTGCAAGGCCATCAAGGTGAATCCCGTGGCCGCCACGCAAGAGCCTGCAGCCGCGCTCTCCCGTCTCTCGCGGCCCGGCAAAAACCACACGAGCGCCACGGCAAACGCCACGAGCAGCGCCGTCACGCCCGCTACGCGCCGAAACGTCACGTGCTCCGCCGCGCGAAACCACGCGGCATACCCCGACCGGAACTGCGCGGACCTAAACTGGGCGGACCACAGCACCACATCGAAGGCGTAGGCTGCCGGCGCAAAGTCGCGGTTGACGGGTGTCGCAGCCGCCGGGCGCAACTCAGCCTCCACCTGTTCCATGCGGTCGGGCATCATGCGGTAGGGAATGAAGTACTCGCGCACGTACTGCGTGTTCAAGCGCCGCTCGCGCAGGCGGGCGACTAGAACCTTGGGGTCGCGCGTGAGCGCATCCGCCCGCATGGCGCCGAAAAAGTGAATCGTCTCGCCCGGAATCGCTGCCTCATACGGAAATACTTCACTGAGCGTCCGCCGGATGCAACGCAAGAAATCAGCCAGATCCGGGCTGATCGTCTCCTCGGAGGAGCGCAGCTCCAGCGCCAGCAACCCGCCCGGCGCCAGATGCGCGCGCGCCGCCAAGAAAAACTCCACCGTGTAGAACCGGTTCAACTGCGCCGTCTGCGGGTCCGGCACATCCACGATGATGACGTCAAATTTTTCTTCGGTACCGGTCAGGAATCGCCGCCCGTCCAAAAAATGCAGATGCACGCGCGAGTCGGAATCGAAATCGGCCGTCTGCGCGGGGAAAAACTCCCGCGCCATGCCAATCAGGGCCGGATCCAACTCCACATAATCCAGCCGCTCGACCGTCGGGTGCTTCAGCGCCTCGGCCACGGCTCCGTTCACACCGCCGCCAATCAGGAGTATGCGGCGTGGCGTCGCGTGCTCCAGCAGCGCGTAGTCCACCGCTTCTTCTGCCGCGGCCGGATCGGGCGCATTGGCCAAAATCGCGCCATTCTCGTAAATACTCCTGATTTCTCCGCTCCCGATCGCGCCCGTCCCATTCTCGCCCGTCTTGGTCACCGTCAAGTTGCCGTAGATGGAGTTGCGCTCGCCTACCACGTTGAAGCCGCGCCACAGCCGTGCCCGCGCCGCCCGGTCCACGCGTGGAGCAACCCATATCAGGAGCGGAATCGCCGCCAGCGCCGCCGCTCCCGCAAGCAGGGCAACCCGCCTGCCCTTCATTCGCAGCGCCAGTGCAACCGCCATGCAGATATTGAGCAGGCCGACGACAGTCGCGATCTGAAACGATTCGAACACTCGCACCAGCACCACGCTGGCCAGAATTCCGCCCAATCCCGAGCCTGCCGCCTCCAACAGATACGCCGTGCTCACCGCAGCGCGTGCCGAAATCCCGCCCTCCGTCTCGGCCATGCGCGCCGCGGCCACAAAAAGGGCCCCCGAAGCCACGCAAAAAACGCTCAGGCACACGAGCGACGTGAGCAGCATGGGCACCGGACCCACCAGCTCGCCCGGAACAGTTTGAAAGAAGCCCTTCGCGCCACGCAGCGCCCAGATCGTCGCCGGCAAGCTCACCGCCAGTACACATTCGAGGGCCGCAACCGCGAGCCGAGGCCGATTTCCTCCCGGCCCCGCTGCGCCGGGTAAAGCGCGCAAAATCCAGCTCGCGGCGCCACTTCCCACGGCCGTCCAAAGCAGCCACGTCCCCAGCAGGATTCCCAGCGAGATCTCGTTTCCGTTAAAGACCTGGATCAGCTCGCGCATCAGCACAACCTGGCCAACAACCGCGCTGAAGCCGGTGGCGGCGAGCGCCGCCCGCGCGCCTGCAGCGCACCTGCCAGTCCCGCCAGACGCAAATCTCTGTTCAGTCGCTTTCACTGCTACGAAATTAAAGGCCGGCAGCCGCAGAATTGCAATGCCGCCCTGCACATTACCTGCTTGCGGGAGTAGAGGGCCGCGGCGCTTTCCCCTAGGCAGCGCGGTCCTGCCCAACAGAAGGGTAAATCCGGGAAATGCGGTATTCTGGTAGGGCGCGCCCGTAGCTCAGCTGGATAGAGCGAATGCCTCCGGAGCATTAGGTCGGGAGTTCGAATCTCTCCGGGCGCACCATCCTTCCCCATTCTCTTCAGTCACTTCCCGCGATTTTCTCCTGCTTTCAATTCTTGCCTTTGACCACTGTTCCCATTCTGGACATTCGCCCCTTCATTTCACGTCCGCTGAATATGCACACCTTTGTTGTATTCATGATCCACCGAGCCAATGCTACTGTACCCTCAGTGGGGAATCTTTGCGATGCGAGATATCAGAGACGACCTCAAGGAACGGCTTGCCTCGATCGCGGCTGAACTGGATGAAATGAAGGCGAGAGAGAATCTTCTTTCCTCGATCGAGCAAAGTCTGTATGGGCTGCTGGAAGAGGAAGACAGGCGCTTCAGGGATCGAGTTCCACCTCTCATTGAGTCCACGCCGAAAGGCCCCTATTCTGAATCCGCGCCGAGCGGGCTCTATGGCACGGAGCGTCCCAAGGCCGTCAAATTGTCTATAGGGTCATGGGCCGGTGATCAGCGAAAACCCGAAGGCTGAGAGCCAGAGCCCAGCGCCCTGCGCCTTCTCGTTCAAATGATTTCCTTGGGGTCCATTCCTAACGGTACAAATTTGTCCAGGGGTATAGAATCCGCGTTGCTATAGGCTTCGCAGCAATCCGGTAACTGGCCAGGCTCAGAAGCACCATTTTCCCTGTTTTGCCCCAAAGCCCGCAGCCTCTTCTTTTCGTTGACTCCGCCGCTATTTTCCAGTATTCTAAAGTCCTTGCGCGGTGTTGCGCCTGGGGTCTGTGTGTCTTCACCCGGACCAGTCTGGCAGAGGCCCTCGATGAGCTCCGCCGGAACAGGCCATCGGCGGCCGGATTCGGAAACAGGTCCGGTAAAGCCAAAGCCCCCGTGGGGCTAACCCCCGCAGATCCTCACCCGAACAGATTTGTTTGGCAGTGGGTAGAATTTCAGGCCCGAGAGTGCTTTGCGCGGGCAATGTGTTCTGCGCAAGCGTTCCATGGGCGTAGTTGCCATGGCAGACGGCGGTTTTTCCCGCCCGGAGCCAGGCGGTTTTTTTTGAGGCCGGCATCAGGCGAGTTTTTTCGAGGATAGAAGAGAAATGTCAACTTTTGTTCCGAGCGGCAAGGACATTGACCGCAAGTGGTATGTGGTGGATGCCAGCGGCCAGACACTGGGCCGGTTGGCCACAAAAGCGGCCAGTGTGCTCAGCGGGAAGCTGAATCCGCAGTACGTGCCCTACATCGATATGGGCGACCATGTTATTGTCATCAACGCCGAGAAGGTGCGCTTGACCGGCCTTAAGGCCCAAAACAAGCTCTATCGCCGCTACACCGGCTTCCCCGGCGGCCTGCGCGAGGAATCGTTCACCCGCCTGCTCAACCGCAAGCCGGAGAAGATTCTCGAGGAAGCCATCAAGGGCATGTTGCCCAAAACCAAGATGGGCCGAGCCATGGGTTCCAAATTGAAGGTGTATCGCGGCGACAAGCACCCCCACCAGGCGCAGCAGCCGGTGGAGTTGAAAATTGCGTAAGAGCAGCTTTTAGCTCTTAGCCATTAGCCTTTAGCTTCTACCTGCGGGAACTGAAAGCTGAAGCGAAGGCACAGAGCGGATTCGAAGAATGAACGAGCTAATAGCTAAGAGCTAATGGCTAATAGCTAAGAGGAAACGAATGGCAGAGGATTTAGTTCAGTATTACGGGACAGGACGGCGCAAGTCAGCGATCGCGCGTGTTTTTCTACGTCCCGGCACGGGCGAGTGGAAGGTCAACGATAAGAAGTTCGAAGAGCACTTCGTCACCGAGCAGCAGCGCGTGGCAGCCAAGCGCACTCTGGTTGTGGCTGAGCTGGCTTCGAGCTTCGATGTGCTGACCACGGTGAGCGGCGGCGGCGTTTCCGCGCAGGCTGACGCCGTGAAGATGGGCATTGCCCGCGCCTTGATCGAGTTCAACCCTGAGCTGCGCAAGCTGCTCAAGGCCGAAGGACTGATGACTCGCGATGCGCGCCAGAAAGAACGCAAAAAGTACGGCCAGAAGGGCGCACGCAAGCGGTTCCAGTTCTCGAAGCGCTAACGCGCTTCGTAGCTATTAGCTTTTAGCTCTTAGCTTTCAGTTTTTTCTTGGTTGGTCCGGCCTCATGCAAATTCCGCTGAGGCGGATGCAGGCGCGAACGAGCTAAAAGCTGAGAGCTATTAGCGGAAAGCCGGTTTCACAAATCTCCCCGCGAGGGGATAAATCCGGGCCACACGAAGGATCAGCCCGGATGCAGTCCACAAAGGAGGACAATTGGCAACCATCACCATGAAGGAACTGCTCGAAGCGGGTGTTCACTTCGGGCATCAAACCAAGCGCTGGAACCCCAAGATGAAGGAATACATCTTTGGCGAGCGCAACGGAATCTACATCATCGACCTGCAAAAGACGCTCAAGCTCTTCAAGGATGCGTCCAAATTCGTCACCGAACTCTGCGCCAGCGGCAAGACGATCCTCTTCGTGGGCACCAAGCGCCAGGCGCAGGATGCGATTGCCGAAGAAGCCAATCGCGCGGCCATGCCCTACATCAACCAGCGCTGGCTGGGCGGACTGCTCACCAACTGGGTTACGGTGCAGAAGTCGGTCAAGCGCTTGCAGGAACTGGATGAAATGGCCACCGACGGCCGCTACGACCTGCTCACCAAGAAGGAAGTGATCAAGCTGGAGCGGGAGCGCAAGCACCTGCAGGCCAACCTGGCGGGCATCAAGAATATGAAGCGGCTTCCCGACGCGCTCTTCATCGTCGACTCGAACAACGAGGCCATCGCTGTGAAGGAAGCGCGCAAGCTGGGCATTCCCGTGGTGGCCGTAGTCGACACCAATTGCGACCCCACCGTGGTCGATTACGTGATTCCGGGCAACGACGACGCCCTGCGCGCCATTCGGCTCTTCACCTCGAAGATTGCCGACTCGGCCGCCGAGGGCGTTAATCTGCTGGGTGACAAGGCCTTCCAGGAAGAAGCGCCCGAGCCGGTTGCCGACGAAAACGGCGAAATCTCCGTGGAGGCTTCTGCGGGCGACGAACTCGATCTGGAAGCTGTCCTGGGCGGCGGCATTCGCAAGGCGCCTGCGGCGGTTGCAGCGTTGCTGGAAGAAACCGAAGTTGCCAAAGGCGGCTTTTAAGTTTGTACGCGCGAGTCCATGCGCAGATCGAGTTAAGCGTGGCCTCTGGGTAGAGACCACGCTTTTCTTATGCCGGAAAATGACCGGCACGAACATACATTGCGATTTTTAACCGCGATTCATTCGCGAGGCCGCTTCCGGCCAGGAAAACAGAGAGATGACGACAGTGAGCGAAAAAATTGATGCCAAATTGGTGAAAGAGCTGCGCGAAAAGTCCGGCGCGCCCATGGGCGATTGCCTTAAGGCTTTGCAGGAGAGCAAGGGAAACATCGAGGAAGCCTTCGTGGTGCTGCGCAAGCGCGGCATGGCCTCGGCGCAAAAGAAGGCCGCCCGCGCCACCAACGAGGGCGCGGTGAGCTCCTATATTCATGCCGGCGGCAAAATCGCCGTGCTGGTCGAGCTCAACTGCGAGAGCGACTTTGTGGCTCGCACCCCCGACTTTCAGGAACTGCTCAAAGACATCGCGATGCACATCGCCGCCAGCGATCCCCGCTACGTCAAGCCCGAGGACGTTACTGCTGGGGACCTCGAGCGCGAAAAGGAGATCTATCGCGCCCAGGCCGCCGCCACCGGCAAGCCCCCCGCCGTCATCGAGAAGATCGTCGACGGCAAGATGGCGAAGTTCTACGAAGAGGTTTGCCTGCTCGAGCAGCCCTTCATCAAAGACCAGGCCATCAGCATCAAGGAGCTGATCGCGCAGAAGGTCGGCAAGCTGGCCGAGAACATCACCGTCCGCCGCTTCGCACGCTTCAAGGTGGGCGCAGCCGACTGGACCGTCGCCCAAACCAAGCCCGTCGAAGCCGCAGACTAACGCTTGGGTGCCCCATCCTTTCCGCGTTTCTTGTGGAAAGAGCTGTAGACCATTTGCACTGGCTCCGGTTCCAATCCATCAGACTCAAAGGGGCAGCCCGCACTCGCGGACTGCCCCTTTGTTTTGGCCCGAACTGCAAGCCGGAGTTTACGGCAGGTAATAACGGAACGAGGTGAAGAGCATGTTGTCGTCGCCATGGGCGCCGCCGTTGGGATTCGCAAGGAGGATGGTTGAAGAAGTCGTAGTGCCGCCGAGGCCCGACCAGAGGTCGCGGCGGGTCCAGCTGTACTGGATGCCCTGGCGCAGACGGCCTTTGGGACCTGCATAGATGTTGTACCAGTAGCCGGCCGTGAACTCCTGCACGTCCTTGGTCTGCCCCTTGCAGTTGGATGGCGCGCTGGGGTCCTGGCCGGCGGTAATACCGGCGGGAGTACTGACATTGTTTCCAGCAGGGGGCTGCTCGGTATTGCAGCCGGTCATGGCGGGGGCGTCGGGGAATATTCTCGGTATGCCATAGCCTACCGCGGTTGTCGAACTGGTAACCCAGTATTCGCGGTTGATGTAGTCGCCGCCGTAGTTAAAGTAGATGTTCAGCCGTTTGGTCGGATTCGCTTCAACGGTGCTCAGTGCCGAGAAGCCGTGCAGCGGAGCCAGGGTATCGTTGGGGCGGAGGGTTACGTCGGCGATGGTGGAGTCGCCGTAGCGGCCTACGCCCTCGCCCCAAAGGCCCTTGAGGCCAATGGTGAGCTTCTTCTGGAAGAGTGGCCCGCGGAAGCCGCCGCCCACGCCGCCGCCCACGGTTGTGTTGTTATACGCGCCGACCGAGGTACCGGTGCAGGAGAAGCCGCCAGGGACGGTGGCGCTGGCACTTGTGGAGGTGCACGCGCCATTGGGGTAGACGCGGTCGCGGAAGAAGCGGCTGATGCCGAAGACTTCCCAGTGGCCCCAGCCCGGCTCGATGGCGATCTTGGCGATCATGTCCGGCGCCAGGTTGTAGGTGATATTGCTCGCGGAGTTGTAAAGGCCGCCGGTATCGCCTATTGCGCCGTAGAGGAAGTTGTAAGAATAGTTGCTCCCGGCCGGATTCAAGGTCTCAGCCTCCTCGGCTGCCGCGCCAATGAAGAGGCTCTTGCCGATGTTTTTCGACACGCGGAAGCTGTCTTGGCGGGTCCACACAAAGCCCGGTTCGTACGCCGCGTCGATGGTAGCCGGCAGAATCTCCGTGCCGCGCGTCAGGCCCTGCGTGGTTTCCGTCACCAGCGACCATCCCATGCCGCCGGAGAAGTCCCAGCCGTTGGTCAGCTTCGCGTCAGCCCACAACTGGCGCTGGCGCAAGACGTAGCTATTCGACTGGTTGTTGTTCGAGCTGACGCCGGCGCCCAGCCAGTCAGCCTCGTAGTAGCCGGTCAGGGTCATGTTATCCAGCTTGCCGGTGGCTTTGAGGGCCACGCGCGACTGACGGCCCGCTGCCTGGAACTCGCTCAGGTTCGCATTGTCGGCGTACTTGAGAGGAATGCTGGTCCAGTGGGTGTTGATATCGTCGCCGATGCCCGCGCTGCGCCACACGGTTTCAGCCGCCAGGAAGCTCCCCGCCGGCGAGAGGGTGATGCCCTTGTAATGCAGGGCATCCGGGGTTTCGACGGCCTTCTTTATGCTCGTCGTCTCGTCGGAAACCGTGGTCGCCAGCGAGAGCTGATTGGCCTTCAGATCGGTCACCGTGCTCTGCAAAGTCGTCACGGCGGTGGTGTTCTGCGTGAAGGCCTGCTGTTGCGCCATGGCGTCCGCTTCCGCCTTGTCCGCCTTTGCCTGCGCGTCGGTCGCAGTCTGCTGCGCCTGCCGCAGTTGCGCATCCTTGTCGGCAAGGCTGCTCTTCAACGCATCGATCTGGCTCTGCATCTCCTGCCGCAGTGCGTTGATCTGATCTGCCACCGAGGGGGGTGGCGGCGTTTTTGCTTTCGCGGTTGTGGCGTGCTTCTTCACGGGCGGCGTGGTGCCGCTAGTTTGCGCGTAGGAAACAACGAGACTGGCAGCCAGAATCGCCGCTGCAGCCGCATTCACTCTGAATTTCATTCGAGCCTCTCTCTTCTCTTAAGAATCGCGTTGGATCGCTTTATGGCAATTTCCGGGTGCCTATACCTGGATCCGATTCGCTCAAGGTCCATGCGCCTTGTCGGTCGTGGGGGCTTAAGCGTATCGGCCATAGAGCATGGCCATTCTGGAATTGCTATTGCGCCCGCGTGCTTGTAAGACAAACTCGTCTTCCGCGTCCCGGACGCAATGCATAGGTAGTTAAGCCAAGACTCGCAGAGGAATATTAAGATTTGACGAATTCACATAGATTTAACAGTTCTGTTTGTCACTGAGATTTCTTTTGAGCGGGCGCGTCGGAACAATTTATCAACTTTTAATAAATGGCCTTCTACGGCAAAACCAGAGAAGGAGTGTCCTATTCAGCTTTTTTTGAAGGTCGCCGCTCCTTGGGGTCACGGCGACTTAAGTGCAGCGGCTTCGGGTTACAGCATCTCTGGTTTTGCTATAGCCGGCCAATTCTACGGATGTTTCGCTTGAGATTGGCCTGCAGCGCCTGCGGATTCCTGGCCGGCGCTCAACAAATTCGCCAGCAGCCGGTAGGCGCCGGGAACCAACTCCGGAAATTGCCGGTACAACGCAAAGGCGACATAAATATAGGTTCCCTTCCCGCGATGCGCTACGAGTAATCCGCCCCGTTGGGGATCCTGCCCCGGATCGGCGGTCTCCGTCAGCGCCGTGTAACCGGCATCCCAGCTATCGGGAAATCCGTGTCCACGCTCCTCGAACCACCCGTCGAAATCGGCATCCGTAATCTTATTTGGCCAGGTTAATAGCGGGCTGGCGGGATCCAGCAGCTTCACCGGCGCCTGCTCGTCTACCACGCGCTCCGGCATCCGTCCCATCGCGACTGGCAGCGGGGCCGGAAACGTGTTGCTCTGGTACTGCACCACCAGCGTTCCTCCGCGCTCCACAAACTCCTCCAGCCTTGGCTCTGCCGCGGCAAGCTCCGGCAGCGCTGTATACGCGCGGATCCCGATCACGATGGCGTTCCACTGCTTGAGGTCGCCCGACGCCACTTCCTGCGCCGAGAGCAGCTGCGGGGTAACACCCAGCGCCTCGATGGCTTCGGGAACCATGTCTCCCGTTCCCATCACGTAGCCCACGCGCAATCCCGGCGCCACTTTCACATCCACCTTGCGCGTGCGCAGTTCCGCCGCCTTGTATTGGTTGTAGGGCCGCAGCCCGGGATAGCCGATGCTCTGCCAGCCAATCGAATAGCTTTTTCCGCCCGCGTGCGCCACCGCCTCAATCGCGTAGGCGCGCGTCTCCACGTTGCCCGCCGGTGAAACCGAGAACGCAAGCGGCTCTGTGTCGCCCGCGCTACCAAGACGAAACTCCCGCTGCGCCGGCTCGGCGCGCCAACCCTGCGGCAGCTTCAGCTCAACCGTTCCTTCCGCCGCGTGCAGCGCATGGACCGTCACCCTCACCGGCAGAGGAGACCCGTCGAGCGGCAGAATCCGCGCCTCAGGTTCCACGCGCACGCCGATGGCAGGCGTCACTACCAGCGGCTCATACACGCCGCCCACGCCGGTGACGCGCGCCAGCGTTTGCACCACCTGCCCAAGCCGGATAGGCACGCCATCGAACGTAAACTCCGCCCACGCCGCCAGCGGATACGGCGCAAACGAGCGCTCCCGCCACGTCTCATTCGAGATGTCGTAATACGGTTGCTCGGTCGTGGGGCGCGTGAAGTACGGCTCCGTAGGCTGCGCATCGTCCGGCACACGCACGTGAAACATTCTGTCGCTCACCGGCACTGCTTCCGTTGTCGCTCCGGTCGCGTCTTCATTCTTCCACGGCGCGCCATCGCTCGATTCCAGCCAAACTCGGCTGAGTCTCACTTCGCCCAGCGCTTTCGCCAGATGCACGCGCACGCCAAACTCCTCGCCCGGCGTCACGCTGCGCGGCATCTCGTCCGCCGAACCGCCCCTGCCTCCCGGTCCGCCCTCCCCGCTCATGCCCCTGGCTGTGAACGCGACCAGATCCAACCCCAGCAAATCCTTCAGCGCCTCCTGAAACTGCCCGATCTTCGCACCCAGTTCCAGCTCCAGTCCCGCCTTTGTCTCTGCGTCCAGATCGCTCGAGTTCACGCGCGCGTACAAATCCAGCGTCTCGCGATAAACCGGCGCCAATTTGTGCGCGCTCTCCATGCCGCTTTCGTTTTTGCAATCGCTCGCGAAGGCATTCAGGTCAGAGTCGATTTTGCCCAGCCCGTCACTGAGCCATGCCGGCGGCGCGCCCTTCACCAACCGCGCCAAGCCGGCAGTACTTGTATCGATCTGAACCTTCGGATTGTCGAAAAGGCTGCTGGTGAACAGTCGCCCGTTGTAGCCGGCGGGCGTCGCGGCCCCAGGAGTGACAGCCCACAGGTGATAGCTCGAACTGTCCGGACCGCTCAGCGCGGGGTTCGCCCCGCCGTATTGCGACTTCTGCTCGCCCCAGCCTTCGCGCGCAATCTGCACATAGGTCCGTCCCAGCGTCGCATCCCACGTGCCCACCGGAATCGTTACGTCGGCCGGCAGCGAGCCCTCGATCCACTCGCCCGTAAGGTAGTTGTGAAACCTCGCCGGCGCCCATTTCCCGGTCGCGTAGTCGAACATCTTCCCGTTGGTGATCGGCGCGAACGGGGTCCGCGAATACACCGCGAGCGGTTGCCACGGCTGCAAACCGGCGCCTCCGTCCTTCACCGGGCGCAACTGCTCGGGAAACACCTTCGGATCGCCTGCCGCTTTGAACGCCTCCTGCATGATCTCGCCGGCCACCTGGTGCTGTCCGTGCCCGTCGGTCGGGCCGCCGACAAACGTAGACACGATCACCTGCGGCCGCACCATCCGAATCGCCAGCACCGCGTCATAGAGCACGCGCTCGTGGCCCCACTTCGCAAACGATTCCTCCTGCGTCTTCGAGAAGCCGAAGTCCGCCTCCGTGCCCCACAGTTGCCGCGCGCCGTAGTACTCGTCCGCCTTCAGCAGCTCATTGGTACGGATCAGTCCCAGCGCATCGTAGCTCTCGGCCGACATGGCATTCTGCCCGCCCTCGCCGCGCGTAAACGTCAGCAGCGTAGCGCGTACGCCCAGCCCGCGCGTCAGGTAGGCCAGCAGCGCCCCGTCCTCGTCGTCGGGATGCGGCACGATGATCAGCACGCTGGCCGTCGTCTCCAGCCGCTTCAGCGTCTGCTCCAGGTCCGCGAATCCGCGGTCCTCGGGGAGCGGAAGCGCGTCCACCGCGGGCTCGGGAAGCGGAACCTCGGCCAGCTCGCTATCAGGCGCCAACTGGTGCTGCCGCGTTTGCGGCGCCGCCTCCTGCGTGCAAAGCGAAACAGGACGGACGCCCAGCAACAGCCCCGCCAGCGCTGTGTTCAATGCCGCTCGATGCAATTTGTGGGAAATGAAGACCATCACCGTTAGTGTACAAGCCGGCGACTGCGAGGACCGCGTGACTTGCCGCGCGAAGCGCGAGTTCGAGGAACGGCCATTCGGTCCCTGAACCAGGCTGCAAGCTCGGCTTCTGTGATCTTGCCCTCCGCCAGCCTCAGAAACGTCAGGCAGGCATCCTCCTGGCTGGCGGTCACAGGGAATCCGTTGAATTCAAGGAAGACAAACGAGACCTGCATCGCACTTCTTTTGTTGCCGTCAACAAAGGGGTGATTGGAGGAGATGCCTGCTGCGTACGCCGCGGCGAGCTCCGCCATCGTAATCTTTTTTGCGGCATAGGCGAACAGGTTTTTAGGGCGTGCCAACGCCGACTCCAGCAACCCCAAATCGCGCAGCCCTTCCGCGCCGCCAAAAAGATCAATGAGCCGGGCATGAAACGCAAGCGCTTCCACGGTGCGAATCCAAACCGGCTCTTTCACTTATTCCGCCAGCTTCTTGAATGCATCGCGATAACGCCGGATCACGCGCTCGGCCAATTCCATCTTTGCTGAGAATTCCTGGTCGTACGGGGTGATCTGGAGGCCGGAAGGCGTCTCCTGAACATGCAGCGAGTCACCCTTGCGCACATTGAGCCGCGCCAGCGTCTCCTTGGGAAGAATAATCCCCGCCGAGTTCCCGATCGCAATCACTTTAGTGGTCGTGGCCATGCCAGCCTCCCTCGCAGCCCTATTATAACCCAAGTTATAACATTACCGCCAGTCGTCGCGCGCGTTCGCCAGACCCTGATTCATTACCGTATCGAAGCCGGCGTGCTTCTTGATGAAAATCTCGCTGAAATGCCGGTCCTGCCTGAGCAGAATCGCCTGCAGGCGCACCAGTTCCAGCAACGCCAGAAACATGGCGATCAGCGCCCGCTCCGACCGTGTGTGGCTCAGCAGCCGCCGCAGCGCCACCGGCCTGTCTTCCATCGTCAGCCGCCGCGCGAGGAACTGAATCATCTGGCCCACGGTCACGGTATCCTCTTCCACATCGATCACCGGGCGGTTGCGCGCGCGCTCCAGAATGTCGCGGAAGACGCGCACCAGGTCCACGGTGTCGGCGGCAATCTCCGGGCCGGTCTCCGATTCCGCGGCTGCATCTTCGCGAAACTCGCGCGCACCGGGATTGGTCCATGTGGCAGCCTCAACCATCTGCTTTTCCTTGAGCATCTGCGCCGCATTCTTGAAGCGCTCGTGCTCCAGCAGCCGCTCCACCAGCTCCCGCCGCGGATCCTCAGCCGCGTCTTCCGGCCCGGCCGGCGCGCGCGGCAGCAGCATCTTGCTCTTGATGTGAATCAGCAGCGCGGCCGTATAGATAAACTCCCCGGCCACGTCCATATCGCTCGCCTTCAACTGGTCAACGTAGGCCAGAAACTGCGCCGTGATCTTGGCGATGGGAATGTCGTAGATGTCGATGTCCTGTTTGCGGATCAGGTCGAGCAGCAGGTCCAGCGGTCCGTCGTACACCTGGCTCACAATCACCGAAAAGGGCGACTGCTCGGCGTCCTGTCCCCGCGCCTTAAGTGCCGCCGCTACCTTTTCAGCGGTCGTTTTCTCCTGCGCCGGCTGCGGCACAAACGGCAAGGCCAGAGGAATCACTTTCGCCGCCATCTCCTGTATCGGCGCCGGGTCAGCAGCGAGTACCCGCTCTGTTTCGGCAACCGGGGCCGAGGGCGAAGCCTGCTCCGCGGGCAAACTCGTCTCTGCGGGCGAACTCGCCTCCGCGATCGTTTCTTCCGCCTGCGCTGTATTGCTTTCAGGAGGCGCTTCCGCTACGACGACCTCTGCAATCGGTTCGTCGCAGGACGCTGCCTCCGCCGCAGGCAGCGCCGCGGCAGTCGTAGTAACCTCAGCAGCCTGCTCAATATCAGCCGCTATTTCTTCGGATTTTGGGGAAGCATCTGTCAATTCTGTATCTTCTTCTGGATTTTCAAGCTCTTTCGCTGGAAGCTCAAACTCTGCACCAGTCTCCGGGTTAGTGTCGCTTTTCCTGTTCCGCGCGAACAGTCCAAATCTCGAGCGAAATCCGCTCAGCGCAAACTGGAGCGCCCTGCGCCACCACGGGACTTTCCTTTCCATCATCCGCGCTTTCCTGGCAGTTCAACCTGCGCTCCTTCCCGCGGCCCGTTCCCTTCGGATCTGTTCTTCGCTTGTTCGTACGCCCGGCTCACGCTCTCGCCACTCCAGTCAACGTCATTTGCATCGCCTCACGTACTTCCACCATGGTCCGCTCCGCGCGCGCACCGGCCCGCCGCGATCCTTGGTTCAGAATCTCAATCGCCTGCGATTCCGTCACGCTCGCACGCCGTTCCTGGATCGGCTGCAAAATCTTCACCAGCGCATCGGCTGCCCAGCTCTTGCACTCAATGCACCCGATTCCCGCCGACCGGCAGCCGTCATACACCTTGGCCAGGGTCTCCGGCGTCGAGAACACCTTGTGCAGGTCGCCCACCGGGCACTTGTCCGGATCGCCCTTGTCCGTCCGCCGGATGCGCGCCGGGTCCGTCACCATCGTCTTCAGCTTCTGCCGCACCACCGGCTCGGAATCGCTCATCAGGATCGTATTCCCGTAGCTCTTCGACATCTTGCGCCCGTCAGTGCCGGGCAGCTTGGGCGACGGCGTCAGCAGAACTCTCGGCTCGGGCAGAACGTCGACTGGGAACGTGCCAAGCGGCTCAGGTTCGTTCATTATCTTTGGATAGTAGTGGTTAAACCGTCGCGCGATCTCGCGCGTGAGTTCTACGTGTGCCTGCTGATCCTGGCCAACAGGAACATACTGCGGCCGATAAAGCAAAATATCCGCGGCCATCAGCACGGGATAGCCAAGGAATCCATACGTCGTCAGGTCCCGATTCGTCAGGTTCTCCTGCATCTCCTTATAACTGGGCACGCGCTCCAGCCAACCCAGCGGCGTGCTCATGCCCAGCAGCAGCGAGAGCTCGGCGTGCTCGAGCACATGGCTCTGCAAGAACAGCACACTCTTGCTGGGGTCGAGACCGGCGGCCAGGTAGTCGAGGATAACCTCCATGGTGTTGGGCACGATCTGTGAGGTTTCGGCGTAGTCCGTAGTCAGCGCGTGCCAGTCGGCAATGAAAAAGTAGCACTCGTACTCGTCCTGCAGCTTCACCCAGTTGGCCAGAGCGCCCATGTAGTTGCCCAGATGCAGCTTTCCCGTGGGGCGCATCCCGCTCAGCACGCGCGGGCGCATCGATCGATTTGCGGGTTCAGGCATGGTGCGGTTCGATCCTCTTGCGGCGCTCAAAAAAAGACGAGCCGGGCTCGTGAAAAATTCGTCCAAAAACCTCATTCCATTGTAGCGGGAGGGGATCGGGCAGCGCCGAAATCAGCAGCGGCCAAATCAAATGCTGACGAGGGCGGAATAGACCAGCCGCAAGGCAGGCCATAGCAGCAGCCTGAGAATGAAGCCACCCACAAAAATCATCAGCAGGTAGCTGATCCAGCCGCCGATCCTGTCGTATTGCACGACCGCGTTGTAGGGCAACAGGTTGCGCACCACGCGGCTCCCGTCCAGCGGCGGAATCGGCAGCAGATTGAAGATACAGAGCGAAAGGTTGATCAGGATGGCCAGAGTGCACAGCAACGCCACCGGCTGTGCCGTGCCTACATCCGCGAGACCGAATGCGGCGGCAAATGAAATCCTGACAATCTCTCTGCCGTTCGGCATCGCCACCGACATCACAATGAGACAGGTGAGCGCCACCAGCACCAGGATCAGATTCGAAGCCGGCCCGGCCAGCGTTACCAGGTTGTCGTCGCGCACAATCTTCTTGAAGTTGCGCGTGATCACCGGCGTGGGTTTCGCCCAGCCGATCAGGAATCCGCTGAAGAAGTTGAACCCGAAAAAGGGGCCGAAAATAACGAGCGCCGGAAAAAGCAGCGTGCCGATGGGATCCACGTGATGCATGGGGTTGAGCGTGATGCGCCCTTGCAGACGTGCCGTCTGGTCGCCCAGGCGCGACGCCATCCACGCGTGGGCGCACTCATGAAAACTGAGCGAAAAAAGCAGCAGAACAAACTCGAAAACGGCAATGAGGAAGGCGCTGGGCGGCAATCGTACTCTCCAAAGCTCAAAAACTCAGGGTAGCACGATGAGGCCGCACCCTACGGCATTTTCCCTTCAGATATAGCCCTTGCGATATCGTGCCAGGTTGCGATTCTTTGAGAGAATCGCAACTTGAGTGCACCGGCCTTGGGATACAGCAGAAGGAGAAATGCTTTAGCTCTCCAGATACTCCCAGAACGAATCCGTCAGCTCCGCGCCGAGCTCCGTCGTCATGCGCCGCGCCGCGCGCTCCACTTCTTCAACGAGCCCGTGCAGGTAGTCACGCGAGCGTGAGATCGCCGCCACGCCCAGCGTGGCCGATTGCCACGTCACCGCCTCGTCCAGCTCGGCCACCGATACATTGAAACCCTGTTTTATCTGGTCCTTGAGCGAGCGCACCACCTGCCGCCTGTCCTTGAGCGACTGGGCGTGCTCGATGCGGATCTCGAGAGTCAGTTGCGCTACCGGCATAGCGGTCTCGTGGGATCACCGACAGTGTAAGGCCGTCCTGACCGCGTGGATCAACTTTTTTCGCGGGTTGACCGCAGACGGCGAACGAGACCCTCTAGACGTTTCAGGGCAGGCCTATTTAATGCCCGGGGAAAGTGCTATCTGGGTCCCGCTTTCTTTAATACCGCTTCGATCTCATCGTGGCCCCCTCTTCTTGCATAATCGATGGCCGTCAATCCGTCGGCCGTCTTAGCGCTGACGTCCGCTCCCTTGGCGAGCAGTGCCATTACGGCTTCGACGGGCCCAATCTGAGAGGCTAGCATCAATGCGGTCTCGCCTTTGCTATTCTTGGCATTGACGTCTGCGCCTGCGGCGAGCAATGCCTTCACTACATCGGGATGTATATAGGAGGAGGTAGCCTCAGTGAGTGCCGTCCAACCGTTGTCTGATACCGCGTTGACATCCGCTCCCTTGGCGATCAGAGTCTGAACTATTTCAAGGTGGCCTATCAGCGAGGCCACAATTAATGGGGTTCCGCGACTGCGACTCCTATGATTGACGTCTGCCCCCTTGGCAATTAAGAACCTCGCTACATCAGTCTGACCCTCTTGTGAGGCCACCATCAGTGCGGTAAATCCTTCCTTATCCTCAGCGTCGACAACGGCTCCCTTGGATATCAAGAGTTGCACCAGGTCAAGCGGCCCCTGGCCGGAAGCCATCTCGAGTGGTGTCTCGCCTGCGTCATCGGTTCCGTCTACCTTGGCCCCATTTGCCAGGAGTTCCTTCACTACGTCAAGGTAGCCCGCTTGCGAGGCCGCCAGCAAAGCATTCCAACCCCCAGCGGTCTTTGCTTTGACATCTGCCCCCTTTGCCAAGAGAGCCTTCACGACGTTGAGGTGTCCGAAGGAAGAGGCGGTCATAAGCACGGTCCAGCCATTCTCCCTCGCTGCGTTGACGTCTGCCCCCTTTTCCAGCAGAGCGCTGACGCGGGGAAGGTCACCGTTTTCAGCTGCCGCAAAGAGATCAGTGGTTTGCGCGCTTGCGCAAGTGCTGGGAAAGAGGCAAACATATGCCAGTAGCATTCTCAGGCACGAACCGGAGCACAAAAGACCTGCCTTTATTGTGATCACATGGTCTCCGCAAACAGAATGCTGAGCAAATATACACCACAACGCTGTGACGCGTTGACCACACCGTGCTTGACGAATCATCGCAAGTTCAACGCAGGCACGCGGTCCATGGTCGAGCTGCCAGGCGGGTTTATTTTGTTGCAAAGTCGTAAGGAACGCGGAATGGGCTGCGGGCGGCAAACCAGCACTCCGGATTTTGCTCGCCAGGGCGACCGGCCAGGTTTTTCACTCCGCGACTTGCGCTAACTGCTCCGCCGTCGGACGTGGCGTCACCGCGCTCACCACTACCAGCGCGACGACCGCGGCGAACAGCGCCGGAAAAATCGCGTCGCGCTGCGCGAGGATGGACGGCAGGTGGAGCGACGCTTTCACCGCTGCGTTGTCCCACGCCAGCGTCACCACCGTGCCTGTCGCAATGGCCGCCACCGCTCCCCACGCCGTTGCGCGTTTGGAGTAGAACGCCGCCAGCACCACCGGCGTGAGCGCGGCCGAGTAAATGGTGTAGGCGTAGAGCATCTTTTCCAGAATGCTCTCGGCATACACCGCCTGGTAGAGCGCCCAGCAGCCCAGTGCCACCACGGCCAGCCGCGAAATCAGCAGCACGCGCCGGTTCGAAGCGCTCGGCGCAATGTACCGCACAAACACGTCCTCCACCAGGTTCGTCGCAGGCGAAAACAGGTAGTTCGATGCCGTCGAAATCACCTTCGCAAACACCGCGCCCAGCAGCAGCGCCCCCATCACTGCCGGCAGCCCGTGCCGCGCCGTGTAAGGAATAATCTCGCGCGAGTGCAGCGCCGCCTCGCCCGTGGGATACAGCGCCCGTCCAAACACCGCGATGGCCACAATCAGCGTCTCCAGCAGCAGCGTGCCCAGCGTCCATCCCACCACTGAAATCCGCGCATCCCGCTCCGTCCGCGCCGAAAAAAACTTCTGGTACATCACCTGGTTGCCGAGCATCAGCAGCAGCGTGGGCACCAGGAATTCGAGCGCCCGGACGATTCCCAGACTAACGGGCCCCACGCTCACCGGGCCGCGCACCCCTCCGCTCATGCGGTAGTTGCCCAGCACTTCAAAGTATTGCTGCGGCAGCGCCGCATGCAGCCCTGCCCAACCGCCGGTTTTCTCGAAAAGCATCGGCGCGGCAATCACGCAGATCACCGTCACCATCGACCCGATGGCCACATCCATATACGCCACCGACGACATGCCGGCCATGGCCGTCGTCACCACCACGAATGCGGCGATGATGAACGTGCCCTGATTCGATGTGACTGTATCAGGAAAGATGAGGTGCAGCACGTCGCCGCCGCCCTTGAACTGGTAGCTGGCAATGCCTACGTAGGCAAACAGGATCGCAATCGTCCCCAGCACGCGCGCCGTCTGGTTATAGCGCGCCTCCAGCAGGTCGGGCAGCGTAAACTGCGCAAACTTTCGCGCCCGCGGCGCAATAAAGTAGATCAGCACGAGCCCCAGCCATCCGCCCGCCGGCTGCCACAGCGCCGCAAACCCGTTCTTATACGCGTTCTCCGCCCCCGCAAACAAGCTTCCCGCGCCAATCCACGAGGTCAGCAGCGTGAGCACCAGCACCACGGCGGGCAACGACCGGCCAGCCACCAGATAGTCGGCCTTGGTCTTCACCTTCAACGTGCGAGAAACAGCCACCGCCAGCAGCGCGGCGGCAATCGCAACCAGAACAACGATATAAAGCAGGGACATCCGCGGGCTTCCTCGCCAGTTTCACCTGAGATTCCAGCAGTTTACCGGACGGAGGGAACGATCGGCACAAATCCCGGAACGCTGCCCCGTTCCACCCAAGGTATCTTCCCAGACAACCTATACATCAAAAGTAATGTTGCGCCGGTTGACGCGCCGCACGGCTCGCGCTAATCTCGCAACAACTGGATTTGGTACATTACTCCAATCCGCGGTCGCGCAAGGCAGCCAATCAATTGGACCCGGTTTCGCCTCGCGCTCTCTGGCTCCCTTCAAAATCAGCCGTTTGCCTGCACGCGCCCCGCTGGGGCGCGTCTCTGCGGCTCACAGTTACCCGCCGTCCTGGAGGACGTTGAACCCTTTGAAGATTGCTCTGGAGATCACGCCCAACCTTGAGCCCCTCTTTGGGACCCGCGATGAAAACCTCAGGCTGATGGAAGACTCGCTTGGCGTCCGCATCGATCTTCGCTCCGACGCCGTGCACGTACAGGGCTCCGAAGAAGGCGTCACCCGCATCCGACACATCTTTCAGGACTTCGAGACCTTGCGCCGCCAGGGAATCCATCCCCACAACGGCGAGCTGAACGGCATGCTGCGCCTGGTCGTGGCCGATCCCGCAGCCACCCTTCGCTCCGTGGCCGAAGCCGGCAAGCAGCGTTCCGCCGGCATCAAGCGCACCGTCCAGCCCCGATCTCTCAACCAGCGCCGCTACGTCGAGGCCATCGAGCAGAGCGATATGGTCTTCGGCGTGGGCCCGGCCGGCACCGGCAAAACCTATCTCGCCGTCGCCATGGCCGTGGCCGCCATCAACGCCAAGCGCGTCAGCCGCATCGTTCTCGTCCGTCCCGCGGTCGAGGCCGGCGAGCGCCTCGGCTTCCTCCCCGGTACACTCCAGGAAAAGATCGATCCCTACCTGCGCCCGCTCTACGACGCGCTCTTCGACATGCTCGATATCGAGAAGGTTGATAAGATGATCGAGCGCAACATCATCGAAGTCGCGCCGCTGGCCTTCATGCGCGGCCGCACCCTCAATGACGCCTTCATCATTCTCGACGAGGCCCAGAACACCACCATCGAGCAGATGAAGATGTTCCTCACCCGCATGGGCAACAACTCCAAGGCCGTCATCACAGGCGACATCACCCAGATCGACCTGCCCAACCCGCGCAAGTCCGGGCTGCTCGACGCTATCAACGTTCTCAACGGCGTCGAAGGCATCCACTTCTGCCACTTTGAGGACTCCGACGTCGTCCGCCATCCGCTGGTGCAGCGCGTCGTTCGCGCCTACGAGTCCGCCAAGCCCCAGCAGCAGGAGCTACCGCTGAGCGGAGCGATCGAGGTGGACGTCGCGGCAACGCCGATCGAGGAGCGCGCTGAGCCGCAACCGCACCACCCGGCAAAACCGCAGTAGGCGCACCTATCACGTAAAATCGGAATCAATGCTGGGCCTCGCACATCACGGCCCCGCGCACGATGATTCTTATCGACCCAGACCTGGACCCCGACCCCGCAGCTGGACTGCAGACTGCGATCGCGCCGCTGGGCTCAACGCCCAGGCGAGTGCCGTGGGCAGACCGAATCCCTTCGAGGCAGACGCTCAAGCGCTTCCTCGCAGAAGCACAGGAGGCGGTCCGTCTCCGCGGCCAGGTCACCGTCCTCCTCACTACCGACGCGGCCATTCGCGGGCTCAACCGCCGTTTCCGCAGCAAAAACAAGGCCACGGATGTACTTTCCTTCCCGGCCGCAAACCTGCTCCAAAGCTCAAAACCCGCGGGGCGGGTCGCTGGCGACATCGCCATCAGCGTTGAAACTGCCCGGCGCCAAGCCGTGGGGCAGGGCCACGCGCTCACCTGCGAGTTGAAGGTGCTGATGCTGCATGGCCTGCTTCATCTCGCCGGCTACGATCACGAATCCGACGCCGGTCAGATGCACCGCCGCGAGCGAACCTTGCGCGCTCGTCTTGGACTCACGCAAGGCCTCATTGAACGAGGCGGAACGAGGGGCAAGAAATCATGACCCCGCTCGAAATCCTCCTCCTCGTCCTTCTCGCGGTGGTAGCAACCCTGGCCTCCTACATCGACCGTGTCTACTCCGAGTACGGTAAGATCCTCAGCCGCGAGGTGCAGGAAAATCTCGATGCGTGGGAGACTCGCGTCGAGCCCCACCTCGGCCTCAGCCGCGAACACGCCGCCCTTTGCGCGGCAGTGCTCGAGCAACTGTCCCTGGGCATCATCGCTCTCGGCTTCGGTGCGTTTCTCTTCATCCGCCCCACCCACCCCGGCCTGCCCACCGCAGCCGAGATCGCCCAGTCCATCCTCGCCGTCGTGCTGGTCGTCGTCTTCGCCTACCAGCTCATTCCCTCGTTGCTCTTCAATCGCACGCGCGGTCTGTGGGCAGCGCGGATTCTCTGGCCCATCCGCCTGCTGCTATGGCTGGTCACGCCCGTCACCGTCTTCATCCGTTTCTTCTTTTCCGTCGCGGCGCTGGCCGAGGCTCCCGCCAGCCCCGAAGAGGAAGCCGCCGTCGACGTTGAAGCCCTCATCGAAGCCGGCGAAGAAGAAGGCATCCTGGAGCAGAGCGACAGCGATCTGGTCCGCTCCGCTGTCGAGTTCGGCGACAAGCTGGTCCGCGAAGTCATGACTCCGCGCCCCGAGATCTTCGCCGTCCCCGAGTCCACCACCCTCGAGCACTTTCTGGAGCTCCTGCGCCAGCACAACTACTCGCGCGTCCCCGTCTATTCCGGCTCGCTCGATAACATCACCGGCCTCGCCTTCGCTCACGACCTCCTGCAGATCACTGACGTGGAAGCCCGCACCCGCACTGTCTCGACCATCCTGCGCCCCGCCGCCTTCGTCCCTGAAACCAAGCGCGGCTACGAATTGCTGCGCGAGATGCAGCGTGAGAAGCAGCACATGCGCATCGTCATCGACGAGTACGGCGGCGTCTCCGGCCTCGTCACCATCGAGGATCTCCTGGAGCAAATCGTCGGCAACATCCGCGACGAGCATGAGACCGACACGCCACTCGAGGAACCGCAGCGCGAACCCAGTGGTAGTTGGCTCGTCCCCGGCAGCTTTCCCGCCGATCAGCTCGGCGACCTCATCGGCGAGCCGGTCAATCTCGACGAATCCTGGGAGGCCACAACCCTCGGCGGCCTCGTCAGCGAAATCGAAGGCCGCATCCCCAAAGCCGGCGAAGTCGTTCAGCTCTCGCCCCTCGACCTCCGAGTCGAAATCGTCGCCTCCACCGGCCGCCGCATCGAGCGCCTCCGCCTCTTCCCGCTCACGGCTCGCCTGCCGTTCCCACCAAGTCGCTAAAGCTTCGTGCGCGCCTTCCACGCTCCCCACTCCTCCGCCGTCATCTCCCAAACCTCCGACGGCAGCCGGCCGCACACGTAGTCTTTTTCGGTCACGCCCACCAGACGCATCCCCTGTTTTTCTGAGATGCGCCGCGAGGCTACGTTTTCAATCGCCTTCGATACTCGCAGCACCGAGAATCCCAGCTCCTCGAACCAGAAATCGTTGGCCCACGCGCATGCTTCGCTCATCAAGCCCTGTCCCTGCCACGCAACCCCCAGCCAGAATCCACGATTCTCCTCCTCGCCCTTGCGTAAATGGAGCAGGCCGATGATCTGTTCCGGAGCGGTTTTTAACCGCAGCGTCCAGACCCACTGCTCGCCGCGCGCAATAGCGGGCAGTGCAATGTCGCGAATAAATTGGAGCGCGCCGTCGGCGGGATACGGCCACGGCACCACGTTGAGCATGTAGCGCACAATCTCCCAGTGTGGAAACAGCTCCTGAATCTGCGCCGCGTCGCCGATCTTCAGCGGTTTCAGGATCAGCCGCTTCGTTCTGCCTTCAGGAATCATGGAGAAATGGTACCAACCTGCGAGCCACGCATCCGCGATAATGGAAGATCAGGAGCAAAGAACCCTTTGAAATCCGGATTCGTCGCCATCCTCGGCCGGCCCAACGTGGGCAAAAGCACCCTCCTCAACGCCCTCACCGGCGAAAAAGTGGCCATCGTCACAGCCAAGCCGCAAACCACCCGCAACCGCATCGCCGGCGTGGTCGAAGTCCCCGCGCGCAAGGGCCTGCACCCGGCCGCGCAAATCGTCTTCGTCGACACGCCCGGTGTTCACAAGCCCGGCTCGCAGCTCGGCCGCCGCATGTTGCAGGAGGTCCACGAAGCACTCGAATCCCGCAATCTTGTGCTGGTGTTGATGGATGCCACGCGCAGAATTCAGCTCGAGACGCCCGCCTCCGAGGGATCTACTCCAAGGGGAAAAAGCGCCGGGGCACACAGCGAAGACGAACTCCTCTTCTCCCTCATCCGCAAGCTCGACTGCCCCGTCTTCCTCGTTCTCACCAAGATCGACCTGGTCCGCAAGGACCATCTCCTCCCGCTCATCGAGTCCCTCACGCGCCACTACAACTTCGCGCAAATCATTCCCGTAAGCGCCCTCAAGCGCGACGGCCTTGACGTGCTTGTACGCAAAATCGTCGACGTCCTCCCCAACGGCGAGCGCTATTACCCAAAAGACCAATACACCGACCAGCCCCTGCGCTTCATGGTCGCCGAGCTCATCCGCGAAAGCATCCTCATTGAAACCGGCGAGGAAGTCCCCTACGCTGCGGCGGTCGTTATCGAAGAGTTTGAAGAGCCGGAAGCGCAGCCAAGGCCCGGCAGAAAACCGCTCACGCGCATAGCCGCTGCTATCTACTGCGAACGCGATGGCCAGAAGGCAATCCTGATCGGTAAGGGCGGATCGAAGCTCAAAGAAATCGGCACCGGCGCGCGCCGCAAAATCGAGTCCCTCCTCGGCACGCGTGTCTATCTCGAACTCCATATCATCGTCGAGCCTGGCTGGCGCGAGTCCAGCGCCTTCGTCCAGTCCCTCGACTGGCGCAATCAGTTGGAGAAGCTGGCTGTGAATCAGGAACATGAAGAATCTGCCGGTGAAGAGGACGCTCCGAAGCGCAAAGGCTGACGCGAAGTATTTGACTGACGGAGCCCCGCGGAGTGAATTCCTCCTTCAGCAAGCGCATTCATGCTCCGGTCAGCCGCGCAAGTTCACCCACCACGACGGCGAGTTCATCCACCATTCGGCCTCCCAGCCGCGCCTGAAAAATCGCGAGCAGTTCTCTGAGATACCAAAGCTGTTCGTCTGGGCCGCGCTTGAACCTCTTCCAAATCGCCGGCCCAATCTCCTTGAAATCGTCCAGAATCGCCTCTGCGTTGTAGAGCTTGTCGGCGGCAGAGATAAGAAGCTCATCTTGCGGCGCGCTGCGCAGATGCTCGAGGTACTTTCGCTTGCGCTCCTCCCATCCTTCTTTCTTGTTGTGATCCTCGGCAAGAGTGTCGGAAAGGCCCTCGACCATCCGCGCCACATTGCTGCCGAATTCCTTCCTCACTGCCTCCAGCTGCGGCGCCCCGCCGTGATCCTCGACCACGTCGTGAAGAAGAGCGGCGATCACCATGTCCTCGGTCACCGGGATCGCGCGCCCGGCCTCACCCATCACCAGCGCGGCAACTCCCAGCAAGTGCGCCATGTAGGGAATTCGGGTCCCCTTGCGAAACTCCGTGTGGAGTTGACGCGCATACTCAACTGCTTTTGTGAACCGGACGGTCAGAAGCAGGCGATCACCTTGCTCATTCATCATTCTTCACCTCAAGCGGTTAGAGCATTTTCGATTCACATATCGACATTGCAGCATCGTGCAAGGTGGCTTTTTCTCAAGGAAAAAGCCACTTGGCATCCCGGTTTCTGTAGAGAGCAGAATCGAAAATGCTGTAGGTCCCGACAGTGGCTATGGACACCTGCACGCCGGAATGCACCAAGCAGTAGCTTCTCATGTCTCTGCGAGTGAGGCGTCGGGAGAGCCGTACGAATTACCTCAAGGAAAATCCGCGGGCGCCTGACGGTCGACGCATTTCTCCTTCTGCTGTGTCCCGGAGGCAACAGCCTCAAGCTGCGATTTCCTCAAGAAATCGCAGCCTTGTAATTCGTCAACGAGGGCTATATCCGAAGGAGAAATGCCTCAGCGGAGGATTTTGAAAGCTCCCGGAGCTGCCGGCTTCGCGCCGTAGTCGGAATCGAACCCAAGCTGCAGCTTTGCCGCTTCTGACATCATGTCCGGGCTCCAGGGCGGATCGAAGACCACATCCACCTTGACCTCGCTCACCTCAGGCAGAGCGGCCAGCTTGCGCTCCACCTCGGCCTTGATCACGTCCGACATGGTGCAACCGGGCGCGGTCAACGACATCCTGACCTCAACCCGCTTGCCGCCGTCGATTCCGCCGCTCGCCGGAACCGCCGCAGCAGCATAGATCAGGCCAAGGTCCACAATATTTACGGGAATCTCAGGGTCGCGTACTGTCTTGAGTTGCTGCCAGATCATCTCTTCGCGAAACGGTCCGGAAGCCGGCGCGATGTCCGTGTTGGATTTAGGGTTTGTCATGGCTCGTGCCGCATCACTCCGTCGAAACCGCTTCCTGCTTGCCTTCGAGCGCCGATTGCAGTGTGTGCCAGGCCAGCGTCGCGCACTTCACGCGTGCGGGAAACTTCGACACGCCGGCAAACACCTTCAGCTTGCCCAGATCGTCCGCATGAGCTAACGCGTCTTCATCGCCCGTCACCAGGTCATGAAATTGCTCGAAGAGCTTCACTGCCTCTTCTTTGGTCTTGCCCTTCAACATTTGCGTCATCATCGAGGCCGATGCCTTGGAAATCGCGCATCCCGACCCCTGGAATCCGATCTCGCGAATGGCGTCGCCCTCGTAGTCGATATATACCGTACAGCGGTCGCCGCACAGCGGGTTATATCCCTCCGCGTGCCGATTGGCCGACTCCAGCCTGCGGTAATTGCGCGGCGCCTTGCTGTGTTCCAGAATTACTTCCTGATAAAGCTCGCTCAGTTCGCCCATGTCCGCGCTCACGCAAACACCTCGCGCGCCGCCTGGATGCCCTCGACCAGCGCGTCGACCTCTTCTTTCGTGTTGTACACGGCAAACGACGCTCGCGCCGTAGCAGGAATGCCGAACCGCTCCATCACCGGCTGCGCGCAGTGGTGCCCGGTGCGGATCGCAATGCCCTCGCGATCGAGAATCGTGCCCAGGTCGTGCGGATGCACGCCGTCGAGCACAAATGAAAGCGCGCCGGCACGCTCACTGGCCGTCCCGATCAACTGCACGCCGGGGATCGCACCAACCGCCTCGGTCGCGTAGGCCAGTAGCTCCCGCTCGTGCGCCGCAATCCTGTCCATGCCAATGCCGCCGATGTATTCAAGCGCCGCGCCCAGCGCGATGGCGCCGGCAATGTCGGGCGTGCCCGCTTCGAACTTGAAGGGCAGAACGTTGTAGGTCGTCTTCTCGAACGTCACGGAACTGATCATGTCGCCGCCGCCTTGATACGGAGGCATGGCCTCGAGCAGCGCGCGCTTGCCATAAAGAACGCCGATTCCCGTGGGCCCATAGACCTTGTGGCCGCTGAATGCGTAGAAATCGCAATCCAGAGCCTGCACGTCCACGGCAAAGTGCGGCACTGCCTGCGCTCCATCGACCAGCACGGGAACCCCACGCCGATGCGACCTCTCAATCATCTCGCGCAGCGGATTCACCGTTCCCAGCGCATTCGATACGTGCGTCACGGCAACCATCTTCGTCCGCGGCCCGATCAGCTTTTCAAACTCGTCCAGCCGCAACTCGCCGCGATCGTCCATCGGCGCAACCTTTAGGTGCGCGCCTTTCTCCTCGCACAGAATCTGCCATGGCACAATGTTCGAGTGGTGCTCCATGGCCGTGATCAGCACTTCATCGCCCGCCGCCACATGCGTGCGCCCGTAACTCTGCGCCACAAGATTGATCGCTTCGGTCGCTCCGCGCAAAAAAATGATCTCGCGCGTTTCCGCGGCGTTCAGGAACCGCTTCACCGTCTGCCGCGCGGCATCGTGTGCTTCAGTAGCCCGCACGCTCAGCGTGTGCACCCCGCGATGAATATTGGCATTCAGATGCTCGTAGTAGCCCACGATGGCGTTGATTACCGCGCGCGGCTTCTGCGAAGTCGCCGCATTGTCGAGATATACCAGGGGCTTGCCATGAATCCGCTCGGCGAGGATGGGGAAATCGCCGCGGATTCTAGCAATATCGAGAGCCATCGCGCTCTTCGCGGAAATCCCGGATCGAAGCGGCTCCCGAGCCAGTTGATGGGCGACTGCCGTCATCCCACTTCCTCCCAACTCTGAGCTTCGCCGTGCGCATTGTCCTCCGCCGGCGCGGCCAAAGCAGAAGTCTTCCGGCTCCTCACCAGCTCGGTCAGCCTTTCGCGAATCAGTCCTTCCACAAACTCCCGCGCTGCCGGCTCCCTCATGCGGTCCAGACACTCCGCCGCAAAAGCATAAAGCAGCGTGTTCCGCGCCTGGGCCTCCGAGAATCCGCGCGAGCGCAGGTAGAAGAGCTGCTCTTCTTCGATCTGTCCAATCGTTGCGCCGTGCGTGCACTTCACGTCGTCGGCATGAATCTCCAGTTGCGGCTTGGTATCGATGCGCGCGTTATCACTGAGCAGCAAGTTGCGATTGGTCTGCTTCGCGTCGGTCTTCTGCGCATCCTTGTACACCACGATGCGGCCGTGAAACACGCCGCGCGCCGCGTCATCCAGGATGCCGTTGTAGAACTGGCGGCTCGAGCACTGTGGCTGCGCGTGCTCCACCAGCATGTAGTTGTCCAGATGCTGCCGTCCGGCGCCCACGAACAATCCGTTGATCAAGCACTCGGCTCCTTCGCCGTCCAGCACAGGATGCACGTTGTTTCGCACCAGCCCGCCGCCCAGCAGAATGGAGTGCGACGATACATTTGTGCCGCGCGCCTGCTCCAGGCGCAGCGTGGATACGTTGAACGCGCCAAGATTCTCGCGCTCCACCAGGAAATGCGAAACCACGGCATCCTGTCCGGCCACCAGCTCCGTCACCGCATTCGAGAATGCAGCCTCGCTGCCGATGGAGACATAATCTTCGATCACCGCCGCCTGGCTCGCCGGCTCGGCCACAATCAGCGTGCGCGGATGCGTCATGATCTCCGCCCCTGCGCCCGCCGACACATACAGCAAATGCACCGGCTGCTCGATCACGGCCCCGCGACGAATGCGCAAATACGCGCCATCCTCCCACAGAGCCGTATTCAATGCGGCAAACACATCGCGGCGCACGTCGGCGTACTGGCCCAGATGCTGCTCAATCCCCGTCGGCGCACAGCCATCCGGAGCGTTGCCATGCACGATCCCTGCCATACCGCAATCGATGGCCCGCTCCAGCGAGCAAATCTCCAGGCCCTTTGGCAGATTTCCGATGGCCGAAAGCTCCGGCGCAAAGTGCCCGTTCACAAACACAAGCTGGCAGGCTGCGCCCGCCACGCGGAACTTCTCGATCTGCTCGGCCGAAACCGCCACGCTGCCCTTCGCCACGCGGCTGAAAGCAGTCCGCGCCAGAGCAGCGAGATTGGTAAACCGCCAGTCCTCGTCGTGCGTAGTCGGGAATCCGTTGGCGAAGAACCGCGCCCATGCCTCTTCGCGCAGTTGCCGCAGCCACACCGGGTCGCGCTCCTGCCGCAGCGCAATCAAGTCGCCATACGCTTCAAGATATTTTTCCAGCCGTCCTGTCGCCGTCGCCATGCTCTTCTCGCTTCCGCCTTTTCCTGACCTGACCCTCATGCAGGCAACGCCTGCGCCGCGTCTGCCTCCGCGAAGCCGTAGCCCTTTTCTTCCAGCTCCAGCGCCAGCTCCGGGCCGCCTGAGCGCGCGATCTTTCCGTCCACCAGCACATGCACGAAATCCGGAACGATGTAATCCAGTAGACGCTGATAGTGCGTGATCACCAGGAACGCCCGGTCCGGACTGCGCATCGCGTTCACGCCCCGCGCCACAATGCGCATCGCGTCGATGTCGAGGCCGGAATCCGTCTCATCCAGAATGGCCAGCTTCGGCTCCAGCATGGCCATCTGCAAAATCTCGTTGCGCTTCTTTTCGCCGCCGCTGAAGCCCTCATTCACTGAGCGGTTCATCAACTTCTCGTCCATCTCCAGCAGCTTCAAGCGCTCCTTGTAAAACGGCAGAAAATCCATCGCGTCCAGCTCGTCCTGGCCACGGTATTTACGGATCGCGTTCATTGCCGAGCGCAGAAAATACGCGTTGCCGATTCCCGGAATCTCCACCGGATACTGGAATGCCAGAAACAAGCCCTCGCACGCCGCATCCTCCGGCTTCATCTCCAGCAGGTCCTTGCCATCAAACAAAACTCTGCCGCCTGTCACCTGGTAGGTCTCGCGCCGCGCCAGCACGGCGGCCAGCGTGCTCTTGCCCGAGCCGTTCGGGCCCATGATGGAATGCACTTCGCCCGCATTCACCGCAAGGTTCACGCCCTTCAGAATCTCGTGTCCATCCACCGTGGCGTGCAGATCTTCAATCTCTAACAAAGCCATTCTTGTCTCTCCGTTCTCGCCGACTTGCTGAGTTGCTGACTCGCTGACTTGCTGTTTCTTACCCCACGCTGCCTTCCAAACTCACGCCCAGCAGCTTCTGCGCTTCCACCGCAAACTCCATCGGCAGTTCCTTGAATACTGTCTTGCAGAATCCATTCACGATCATCGAAACCGCATCTTCCGTCTTCAGCCCGCGCTGCCGCAGATAAAACAGTTGGTTCTCGCCGATCTTCGACGTTGAAGCCTCATGCTCCATCCGCGCCGTCCCGTTGCGCACATCGATATAGGGGAACGTGTGCGCGCCGCAGCGGTCGCCGATCAGCAGCGAGTCGCACTGCGTGTAGTTGCGCGCGCCCGTCGCGCCCTTCAGGATCTTCACCTGCCCGCGATACGTGTTCTGCCCGTAGCCCGCCGAGATCCCCTTCGACACAATCGTGCTGCGCGTGTTTTTTCCAATATGGATCATCTTCGTGCCTGTATCGGCCTGCTGGTGGTTGTTGGTCAGCGCCACCGAATAAAACTCGCCCACCGAGTTGTCGCCCTGCAAAATGCAGCTCGGATACTTCCACGTAATCGCCGATCCCGTCTCCACCTGCGTCCACGAGATCTTCGAGTTCACGCCCAGGCACTTTCCGCGCTTGGTCACGAAGTTATAAATTCCGCCGCGTCCTTCCTTGTCGCCGGGGTACCAGTTCTGCACGGTCGAGTATTTGATCTGCGCATTGTCCAGCGCCACCAACTCCACCACCGCGGCGTGCAGTTGATTCGTGTCGCGAATCGGCGCCGTGCAGCCCTCCAGGTAGCTCACGTACGCGCCCTCGTCGGCCACAATCAACGTGCGCTCAAACTGCCCCGTCTCCGCGGCATTGATGCGGAAATACGTCGAAAGCTCCATCGGACAGCGCACACCCTTGGGCACGTAGACAAACGATCCGTCGGTAAACACCGCCGCATTCAGCGCCGCGTAAAAGTTGTCGGTATGCGGAACCACAGTGCCCAGGTACTTCTTCACCAGCTCCGGGTGCTTCTGCACCGCCTCGGAGAACGAACAGAAGATCACGCCCATCTCTGCCAGCTTGCCCTTGAACGTGGTGGCCACTGAGACCGAGTCAAACACCGCGTCCACGGCCACGCCCGAAATCCGCTTCTGCTCGTCGAGCGGAATGCCCAGCTTTTCATAGGTGCGCAACAGCTCCGGATCGATCGCGTCGAGGCTGCCTACAACCGGCCTCTGCTTCGGCGCCGAGTAGTACACAATGTCCTGGTAGTCGATGGGGGCAATCGTCAGGTTGGCCCACTTCGGCGCGCCCTCGTCCCGCTCCATCTTCGACCAGTGGCGCAGCGCCTTCAGCCGCCACTCCAGCATGAACTCGGGCTCACCCTTGCGCGCGGAGATCAGCCGGATCGTATCTTCGTTCAGACCTTTGGGGACAGTGTCCGCGTCAATCTCGGTGACGAAGCCCCACTTGTAATCCTGCTCGGCAAGATTGCGGATTGTATCGACACTAGCGCTCATTTGACCTCCGCGGGTTTCGGTTTATGGTGCCCGGACGCCTCAGCTTTCTCGATGCGTCCCGAGCCCCCTTGCCAGTTGCGAGGACCACGCGAGGAAGCACGCAATCCTACATCCCGCAATATAGGACTCTTTTGGTCCTATATTAGATTTAGTGTACCCCGGAACTCATCCATTTACAAGGCCGGCAGGAAGCGGAAGTTGGCTCTTCTTGGATGTGTTTTGAAGAGTGCGGGATTCAGTTGAAAAATAAGGATCTTCTCCCGTACATCAATCAGCCCAAAGTAATAAGGAGGGTTTCAGCAGGCCGCCGAGGGATTCGTTCGGGGCGGTAGGCCAGGTTTTAACCCCGGCATAATCTTCATAGCTTTTTGCTGGCCTCTAGAGGCAGGTTTTTCGGGGATCTGACCGAATTTCCGGCCTTTGCCCGCAGGCCGGCAATTTCTCTGTATCGCTCCCAAACCGGAAGCTGAAGATTCTTCTCCGCAACAGATTCCATTGGAGATAAACGACCGGAAACAACTAGTGGAAATTGTTCTTATGCCGCGGCCCAGGTTCGCGAATCCGGCTGGCTTCAAAGCTCACGATCTTCCACTCCCCCTGCTCGTCCCTAACATAGATGCAGGTATACCGGTAACTCCCGCTCACGTAATCGCCTGCCGCGTTCGCGCCCTTCACCGTGGCAAGGGAGGTCACGACTGCCGTCTTCCCGTAAAAGCGCACTTTACGCTCGGAGATCGTAAGGGAGGTGATATGTAATCCGCCAGAGCGGAGCCTGGCCAGCGTTTGATCCTTGTTCTCGATGGTGCCGTACGCGCTGATACCTATGTAATCGTCCGCCAGCAGGGCATCCATCGCCTTGGTGTCTGAGTTCAGAATGGCGTTGCGCCAATCGTCCTCGAGCTGGTCGATCTCGTGGCGGCTCTCATGCTTTTGCGCCAGGGGCATTCCGGCGTGAACAGGAATGGAACACGCCGCCAAAGCGAGGGCCGCAGCCATCGCCCAGCCGACATGGTACCGGCGGCAGCTTACGGGGCTCAGTGAGGCGCTTGCAGAACCCGGCATACGCGTCAACGGTATTCCTCAAACGGTGCACTGGTCAAATGGAAATCTCATAAAGGTGCATCCAGCACCTCTCATAAGTACCATGCAGCAACTTGCTGTCCGGTACCTGCAGTCACCTTGGACGCGATGCCGGGCGTAATCGGGAGCAATCCGGCCAGAGGCCTGTGCCGCTCCGTGCCACATCCTCTTTGTAATCCTTAGCCTACGGCAAAACCAGAGAAGGTGTGCCCTCTTCAGCTTTTTTTGAAGGTCGCAGCGGCTTCGGGTTACTGCATCTCTGGTTTTGCTATAGCGAAGCGCAGTCGAAGCATTTGCTTCTTGAAACTCTGGCGAAAGGGCGGGAAACCGTGACATTAAAATGCGGACCGGATCTCTCAAGTACTGCGTGGACAAAGCGACGACCGTGCCGCGCGGCAAAATCGGGCCGCGCATCGGGCGCGTCAACGCTGCTGCGATGAAGGCTGTGAACCAGGCTCTGCGCGGGGTTTCTGGGCTTATAACGCAGTTTATTGCGCGAAGGGCGTCAGGTCGATGCCGTCGCCCATGGCTTTGTGCCCGTCATCACCTGGGTGCAGGTGATCGCCTGAGTCATAAGCCGGTTTGAAGCGATTCGGATCCTGCGGATCTTGGGTGATCTTGTCGAAGTCGATGACGCCGTCGAAGGTACCGCCCAAGTGGATCCAGTCGTTCACAGCTTCGCGCAGCTGTTCGCCTTTATCGGAGTGGTATGCGTCTCCTCCGTAAAGCGTAAGCGTGGCGCCGATAGCCTTAATGCCGTGTCCGTGCGCTGCGTCGACGATCTGTTTCAAGCCCCACTCAAGTTGCTGCGCGGTGACTCCATTCCAGGGAGTCTGCAGCTGAGCCAGGCGTCCGATTCGTTGATGCTTTCAAGCACGATAACGTCGCGCATCGCTCTGCGAGAACACGTCGCGGTCGATGCGCGAGATCGCGCTGAGGCCGATAGCGTGGGCGCCCGCACGACAGCGGGTCAGAAGACCGGCGCTACGGATGCAGGCCAATATCGGCGCTTAGCGGCGTGTTCTCGCTGGAGTCGCCTACGCGAAGGACGAACTTGCCGGGATCGATGGTCCATTTGTGGGCGGACTCATCCCAGTAGCTGAAGGCCCGTGCGTCGAGTGTGAGAGTGACATGTTGTGTTTCGCCGGGAGCGAGGCGAGCTTTTTGAAAGCCCTTCAGTTCGCGTTCGGGGCGGTCGGCTTTGGCTGAAGGGTCGGAGACGTAGAGCTGGGCGACTTCGGCGCCGGCTACGCTGCCGGTGTTGGTGACATCGAAGCTGACCGGAACCGTGGAACCGGAAGCGGCCGAGCGTGGCGCCTGGAGGTTGGAGAAGCTGAAAGTGGTGTAGCTTAGGCCGAAGCCGAAGGGAAAGAGCGGATGCTTGCCGGTAGTGGTCCAGTAGCGATAGCCGACCATGAGCTTGTCGCCGTATTGGATGTGCTCGATTGCGGTTTCGAGGGGCTTGCCGTCTTCGCCTATGGTGTGGAGCGTGGTGCTGCCGCCTGGGTCGCCGTAGTACCACTTCGCTGACGGGTTCTCGTCCCAACTGCGATCGAAGCTGATGGGCAGCTTGCCTTCGGGATTGTGCCGGCCGAAGAGGATTTGTGCGACGGCCGTGCCGCCCTCCTGGCCCGGATAGTAGAGGTGCAGAAGGACAGGCACTTTGTCGAGCCAGCGGCTGGTGTCGAAGCCCCCTCCGCCGGTGGCGAGGACGACAGTGCGAGGATTGGCTGCGGCGACCTGCTCGATCAGCGCGTCCTGGCCCGGAGGGAGCGTGAAGGTGCGGTCGTGGCCCTCGCCTTCGGTGGGGGGATTGAAGCCCGCGGCGACAACGACGACGTCGGCTAGCGCAGCAAACTGTCTGGATTCGGGCGAGATGAGGCCGGACTCAGAGACGATGCCCAATCCGAAGCGGGAGCCGGCGGCGAGAGGCATGTAGTCGGCCTGGATGTTGACGACCTGGCCGGCGGCGAGATCGAGAGTTGCCTGCCTGGGCAACTGGCCTTCGGCATGGGTCTGCGCAAGAAGTTGCTTGCCGTCGACGAGTATCCTGTAAGTGTCTTCGCCGCCGCCCGCGGCGATGAGCAGATATTTGCCGGCGGCACCGGCCTTGAAGGCGGCGGAGTAGCGGATGGTGTGCCGCGTGGGATCGACGGGTTCCCATTGGTCTGCTTTCCAGTCGGCCACGCTGCGGCGCGTGCCGGCTACAGGTGTGCCGGTGAAGTCGCGGCTGGGGAAGGTTTCGACTTTGACGCCGTCCTGCCATTGCGTATCGCGGAAGACATCAAGCGTGTCGGGCAGGCCGCGGCTATAAAGGACGCGCACGCCGGGGCCAAGGAGGTTGGCGATACCGGTGAGAATGCTAACCGACTCGAAGGCCTGGGCTTGCGAAGAGCCGCCGCCGCCGGTGACCGCCGGATACGCGTTGGGGCCGATGATGGCAATGGTTTTGACTTTGGCGGGATTGAGAGGGAGGAGATTGCCCTCGTTTTTGAGCAGCGTGATGCTTTCGAGCGCTTCCTCGAGAGCGAGCGCGCGATCGGCGACGGAGTAGGTGGAATCGGCGGGATCGAATTGGGGGCGATCGGTGAAGCCGTAACGGAGCTCGGTGCGAATGAGACGCAGAACGTGGTCGTCAATGGTGGATTCTTTCACCTCGCCGCGCTGCACTGCGGGCACGAGGTTCCTGGCGTTCATAAAGGCGGGGCTCGGCATCTCCAGGTCGAGACCGTTGTTGCAGGCGGCGACGCCGTCGTAGGTTGCAAGCCAGTCTGACATGAGAATGCCCTGGAAACCCCACTCGCCCTTGAGCACTTTCAGGTTGAGAAATTCGTTTTGCGTGGCGTGGACTCCGTTGACCAGATTGTAGGAGTTCATGACCGCATCCGCGTGGGCTTTGGTGACGGCGGCTTCGAAGGCGGGCAGATAGATTTCGCGCATGGTGCGCTCGTCCACGTCGGCGCTGGCGTTGTGGCGGTTGAACTCCTGGTCGTTGAGAGCATAGTGCTTCACGGTGGCGATGACGCCTTGCGACTGCACGCCCTCAATGTAAGGAACCACCATGGCGGCGTTGAGGAAGGGATCCTCAGAGAAGTATTCGAAGTTGCGGCCCGCCAGGGGCGAGCGGGCAATGTTCACGCCGGGGCCGAGCAGGAAGTTAACGCCGCGGGCGCGCGCGTCGCGTCCCAGGGCCTCGCCGGTTTTGCGCGCCAGACCGGTGTCCCATGTGGCGGCCAGCGCGGCGCCTGCGGTGTAGGCCGTCGTCGGGCCCCAGGTGCGTACGCCCACCGGGCCGTCGGACATCTTGAAGCTGGGCAAGCTGATGGCGGGCAAGGGAGTCGTGTACATGCCGTCGGACCCGCCCAATAGCTCGATTTTCTGTTCCAGGGTGAGCCTGGCGACCAGGGCGTGGGCCTGAGCCTCGATGGCGGGCGAGTCCGGAACCGGCGCCTGGGCGTCAGCCCGGAGGAGAGCAAAGAAAACCGGCGACAAGATTGCCAAAACGAAAGAAAAAGTCGATACAAGAGAGGGTTTTCGGAGACTTTTCATATCGTGGCAACGGTAACGCATTGGGCGGCGGAATGTATAGGGTTTGCCCGGTCCTTAGCACCGGATGCGCCGATTGGTGCGGACTGCATCGATTTCGCCTCCGATGTGCGCAAGTTCTCGGGCCGGAGGACATGGCGTACCTGGCTTCAGCGGCCAATATTGCCGGCAGCCTAGTCCGCAGGGGTAGCCAAACCCAAATGGCCGCAGCGCAGTCACGGTAAAAGAGTGAAAGTGGGCCGGCGCCCGGTAAAGCTCTCGGGAGTTCTCATGCAAAATCAAGGGTTTGGCGAATGTGACTCAAATCACAGAGGGGGGTGCAAGGGGTCACTGCCTGGACCCGGTTCGGGAGCGCACACTCAGAATCCGATCTGTATGTAGATGAACTGTGGCCTGCGGCCGGGAGACAACCATGAGCTTTGAGAACGGCTTGAAAACCATTGTGGTAGCGACGGACCTCGAGGGCCAGGCGGAGGCAGCTGTGGAGTATGCGCGCAAGCTGGCCGTGATCTATGGCGCGCGGATCGTGCTGGCGCATGGGCTCGATCCGATGGAGTACGCCGCAGTGGACGCGGTTCCCGGAAGCATCCTGAATCACCTGACGGATACGGCGCGCAACGTGCTGGACAAGCTGGCAGGCGACCTGCTGCGCGAGGGGATTCACAGCCATTCAGAAATCCGGCAAGGTGTTGTGGCGGAGATGCTGGTGGATGTGGCGCGGCAATACGAGGCCGGGTTGATCGTGATCGGCACCAAGGGCATGGAAGGCGCAGGGCCGGTAGTGGTGGGCGCCATTGCCGAGCAACTGGTAAGGCTGGCGCCCTGCCCGGTGCTAGCCGTTGCAGCTGACTGGAATGCGGGTCCGTACCGGCCGACCCCCGGCGGGCCGGTGCTAATGGCCATGGAGCGGAACGACGCATCTGCAGCCGCAGCCGCCACGGCATATTCGCTGGCAGAGACATTCGAGCGGCCGTTGCTGGTGCTGCACGTGCGCACTGCAGCTGAACGGGCGGCAGGCATGAATCCCTGCGCAACGATAGAGGACTTGGGGATCGAGACCGGGAGCAGGGCCGGGAGCAAGGCGCAGGTGCGTTGTCTGGTGAAGGACGGCGATCCGGCCGATGCCGTGGCTGAAGCGATTGCCGAATACCACCCGTGCATTCTGGTAGCGGGCGTCAAACGCGCCAGCACGACGCGGGGCCCTCATGGGACGGCTTTTGCTTTGCTGTCTGCCTCGCGCGTGCCGGTTCTTTGCGTTCCTCCCGAAGAGGCGCGCGCCGCGGTGGAGCGGGAGGTTGCGCTTTCCGTGGGAATCCAGTAACGGGCTCCGGTCGCTTCCGCGCCGAGGCCGAATTTCATTCACGGAAGAATGGGCGGGCGAGAGGAGAAACCGCACCATGTTATCCGATCAAGAACACTCGCAAACTCAGCTGGTTTGGAGTTGACGCGATGAGCCGCGTTAGCCACACGGTTCGCCGCACGCCCACAAGAGGCTCGCCGGCAACACAGAGAAGGCGGGAGCGGCAGGCAGGACGCCGCGGAGCCGTACATAAGGCGAGAAAAATGAGCGATCTGAACATTCAACCTGAGGTGCAGTCCAGGCGTCTGGCCGCCGTGGCGGCCCATCCGCTGGCGGAGCTGCTGGAGTGCCCGCCGGCGGCGGGGAGCCTGCTCGCCGGCGCATCAGGTTGCATCGATTTCGATGCCGGGGAGGTGGTCTTTCGCCAGCAGGACTCGTGCAAAGGCCTGTACGTGGTTGTGTCGGGCGAATTTGCACGTAAGGCGCAGCGTTTTCAGATGCGCGTGACGCTGGGATCGGCGAGGCCCGGAGATCTGGTGGAGCTGGCCGCTGCGCTGGGAGACGGACATCATACCTACACTCTCTCCGCGATCACTCCCGGATCGATGCTGCTGTTGCCAGTTGAGGCGCTGCATCAGGCATTTCAGAGCTATCCGCCGCTGCGGATGCGGCTGCTTGAAGAACTGGCCCGCGAGGTCTCGCGAGCGTATATAACCTGTTGCCTGAGCCGCATGACGCCCGCCCGGCGCCACGGCAATGGAGCAGGACGGAACTAGCACGAGCCGGATTCGGGGATTGGGCTTGGTCTCGGCGAAAACCGTAAGGACGAGAATACCTGTCTTGCCGTATGGGGAGTGCGCTATACTTCTAGTGTCGAGCCCCAACGGTATATCTATGGCCTCACTCCATTCTCATCACGCCCCGGAAGATTGCTTGAATTGCGAGCATCGCCATCTGCGGATGTTCTGCAATTTGACGCCGGAGGCGCTTGCCGATTACGACCAGATCGGAATCATGATGAGCCATGCCCGCGGTGCCAAGCTGTTTTCAGAGGGCGATCCGGCGCGCAATGTTTTCGTCATTTGCTTTGGGCAGGTAAAGATCTCTTCCACTTCGCGCGACGGCAAGACGATGATTCTGAAAATCGCCGGCCCCGGCGACGTGATGGGCTTGAGCGCGGTGCTGGCCAACGTGCCGCACGAGGTAACGGCCGAGGCCATTGAGCCCTGCCAGGTGAAAACAGTACGCAAGCAGGAGTTCATCGAGTTCCTAGGCCGGCACGGCATCGCCAGCATGCATGCGGCGCAGTCGCTCTCAGGCGAGTATCTGACCGTGTTTCACGACGCCAAGCGTCTGGCGCTTTCTGGCTCGGCGGCGGGGCGGCTGGCGCGGCTGCTGCTGGATTGGGGTCGCTCGGCGGCCAATGGCAAGCCTGAGATCCGCTTTACCATGGCGCTGACGCACGAGGAGATCGCCAACATGGCGGGCACGTCGCGCGAGACGGTGACGCGACTGCTGAACCAATTCCGCCGCGACCAGTGGATCACCATCAAGGGCGCCAGTCTGACCATCACCAAGCCGGACCAGCTTGAGCGGCTAACGGCGTAGAATTCTGTTCCTTTCCGAATCTCCCAATCCTCCTGAATGAAGCGCAGTTTGACCCGTCTTTGATAGCTTGAGGACATGCCCGAAGCCGCTGCGCACTCTGACGATCCCGCACTCGATCTCGAATCTCTGGCTGCCGATGTGGTGGCGCTGGCGATGAAGGCCGGGGCCAGCGACGCGGAGGCCGTGGCGCGCGAGGGCGATGAGTTCAGCGTGAACGTGCGCATGGGCGAGGTGGAGACGCTGAAGGAGTCGGGCTCGCGCGGGCTGGGGTTGCGGGTGTTTCTGGGTAAGCGGTCGGGCTCGGCGTCTACAAGCGATTTGACGGCGGCGGGAATTCGCCAGCTTGTGGAGGGCGCGCTGGCGCTGGCGCGCGTGACCGAAGAGGACAGGTTTACCGGGCTGCCGGAGACAGGTGAGTTCGGCTCGATTGCCGAGGATCAGCACCTCTACTACGAGGATGTTTACTCGCTGGCAGGGCCGGAACGCATCGAGTGGGCGCGCCGGGCCGAGGCCGCGGCGCTGGCTGCCGACCCGCGCATTACCAACTCCGATGGCGGCAGCTTTGACGCCGCCACCGGGCGCAAGGCGCTGGCCAACTCGCGCGGCTTTGTGGGCGGCTACCGCACCAGCTACGCGACGATCGCCGCGGCGCCGCTGGCCGTTGATGCAAACGGTAAGATGCAGAGGGACGGCTGGTGGTCGAGCGCGCGGAGTTTCGCGCACCTCGAATCTCCTGAAGCAGTTGGCGCTGAGGCCAGCAGGCGCGCCCTGCGCCGGCTGGGCGCGCGGCGCGTTGCCACGCAGCGGGTCCCCATTGTTTTTGCACCGGAGACGGCGCGTTCGCTCGTCGGCTCAGTCTTCGAGGCCGCCTCGGGCGACGCGATCTGGCGCGGTGCTTCGTTTCTTGCGGGAAAATTGGGCGAGCAAATCGCCGCGTCCGGCCTGACCGTCGTGGACGACAACGTTATGCTGCTGCCCTCGGGTGCGGGAGGGTTCGGGACGTCGCCCTTCGACGGCGAGGGCCTGCCGACGCTGCGCACCCTGGTGGTGGAGAACGGCGTGCTGCGCAATTACCTGCTGAACACCTACGCCGCGCGCAAGTTGGGCATGAAGTCTACGCACAACGCCGCGCGCGGCCCGGCGGGCGCGCCGGGGATCGGATGCGGGAATCTCTTCCTTGAGCCGGGAAAGCTCTCTCCCGAGCAGATCATCGCGGGAGTTACGGCAGGCCTTTACGTGACGAGCCTGATCGGCTTCGGCGTGAATGTGGTCACGGGCGACTATTCGCGCGGCGCAACCGGTCTGTGGATCGAGAATGGCCAGCTTACGCATGCCGTGGAAGAGGTGACGATCGCCGGCAACCTGGGCGAGATGCTGCGCTGCGTGACGGCTATCGGGAACGATCTGGTTTTTCGCGGCTCGGTGGCCGCGCCTACGTTGCGCATCGACGGAATGACGATTGCGGGAGCCTGAGTGCACCCGGGACTGCCGCTATGGTCACCGACACCGTTCTCCAGCGCTTTCATCAGCATCACGAAAGGCTGTGACACCGGGTGCGTGGTTAATTTTCCTGTCGTAGGTGTACACTTCATCGTCAATCTTGCTTGCTCAATCTGACTTTGACTTTCGAATGGGCGTTGTTGGCCGTTTTGCACGGTAAGAGGTGCCACCCCCTTACTAACACCTTAGTCACAAAGGAGAGCGCTAAAATGCTTGCGGTGATTTACTGCCCGCCTCTAAAATTCGCACACGGATAAAAAACCCGTGTAAACCAGGCCTTGGAAACAGATAGGTGTTTATGACAACTGACAAGCTCTACGAAATTCTATGCCTCATGGTGCATCTGGACGAGGAACTCGGTCTTCAGCGATCACTCGAGCAAATCAGAGATAGTCTGGCGAATCTTGCAAATCAGCCCGCAACCAAGCCATATCAAAGCGACCTTGCATCCGCTTTGTCGGCGCTTTCCGACGGCGCGGATCAGCTCCGGAAAAGAATCAGTTTGACAGAGTGGGGCGCGATTGATGAGTTGGGGGGGAGCGAATACTTCGATCCTTCGATAACCGATAAAGTGCGAACTTCCGTTGGACGGAACGCAATCACACTGTCAGTTGCTCACGATTTTGTGCAGACTCTCGCGACAAAACGCGGCGAGTTTCTCCAAGTGCTGAAAACGAGCCTCGAAGGACTTAGTCATCTGTTGGCAGAAGAGCAGTCGAAGAAAGAGAGTCCGAACGCTGAAGCAGCATTTGTAATACCGAAAGACCTATTCGGCAATCGGCTGGGGTCGTTTGGAACTGAGATAAATTTCATAAACCAGCTTATGGAACATTTGAGCGAGGCAGTTACCGGAGAGGCCCGCTCAGCCGAGTTGCAAAGTCTCTCGTCATCTGGTCCGGCCGTTGTGGTCTTAGCCGGACTCGGAGTGCTCCATTTGCTCGGGGACATCATAAATTCCTTCCTTGATGAGTGGGAAAAAATTCGGAAGATGCGCAACGTAAGAGATCAAGTTAGGGAACTTGGGCTATCGAATGCTGCAAATGGGGAGATCACCGAGACGATCCTGGCCACTGTCGAAGAAGTGGTGGAGGCTTCGACAAGACGCTGTTTAGCAGAGTATAAGCTCGACATTCGTCTGCGAAATGAGTTGGAGAATAATTTAAAGGTCGACATCCGACGGCTATTCGGGCAGATTGAGCGCGGCCTGACTGTTGAAATCCACATTCGAGAAGACGCGAAGGTTGACGAAGACGCCAAGCAGGAGCTGCGTGCCATCGCGGAGGTCGCGCAGAAAATGCACTTCCCGGCTGTTTCTAAGGAGCCAATGCTTCTGACCGATAACGAAGTCCTGGAAGGCGAATTCTTGAGAGCGGAGGTGGCCACAACTAAAACAACTACCGAGAAAGCGGCGTCAAAGCGGACGTCGAGGGTGAGCATCTTCGGGTGATTGCGGGGCACTCGAAAGCCACGGGATTTTTGTCTCATTGAGGATTGAATTGCCGGATTGTCGCCCACCCTGGCGTTACTGGTGGTATATAGAAGTCGAACCCGCCCCACCTTTTGTACCGGCCAGCAGCCGGTTCCCGCGCAATTTCATCTCCGGTGCCAGCATAACGCTGGAACGGGTGGCAGCATTTGTCCATCCCCAGCGCCAGGCCAGTTCTCTCGCTCTTACGGCAAAACCAGAGTTGGTGTGCCCCGTTGAGGTTTTTCGAAGGTCGCTGCTCCCTGTTGGTCGCATCGATTTAGCAGTTGAGGTTCCGGGATGCAGCGACTCTGGTTTTGCGTTAGGCCGAACGCAGCGTGAGCAGCGTTATCTCCGGCGGACAGTTGAACCGGAAGGGGACGCCGACAGTGCCGAGGCCGCGATTGACGTAAAGTTGCAGGTCCCCGAAGCGGAACCAGCCTTCGACATACTTGCGGCCGAGCTCGGGAAGAGCCAGAGGAGCGGCGAGCGGCAGGCGAATCTGGCCTCCGTGGGTGTGGCCGCTCAACATGAGCGCTACCGCTTTGCCTGCTGGAAGCGTCCGCAGCTGGTCGGCGTAGTCCGGCGCGTGGCACAGCAGGACGATGGGCTCGTGAGGCACACTGCGGATGGAAGCTGGGATGGCCGCTCCGGGATCGGGATTGCCGACCACGGGATCGTCAACCCCGGCGAGCCAGAATCGGCCACTTGCGCGTTCGATGGGCAGATATGCGTTGTCGAGCACGGTGATGCCGTTCGCTGAGAGCGCCGCGATGACGTGTTGGTGTCCGATCATTACGTCGTGATTGCCGAGTACGGCATAACGGTTTGGACATTGGAGATTGTTGAGGAGACGGGCGCACTGCCAGGCCGGGCCGATGGAGAATCTGCTGGGCAGAAGTTCCTGGGTCACATAGTCGCCGGTGAGAAACACCGCATCGGGGTTCAAGCGGTTGATGTGGTTGACGGCATCGCGGAGAAAGAACGGCTCGGTGAATTGGTCCAGGTGAATATCGCTGAGCTGCGCCGCACGAAATCCGTCGAAGGCGGTGGGAAGGCCTGGGAGAAAAATGTCGCGCCGCGTGATTTCGATCCAATGCCGCTCGATCTCACCCGCATAAATCGCCAAGCCAGCGGCGGCGCACGCGCTTGCGGTGAGGAAGCGGCGCCGCGTGATGTGCAGCTTGGGGAGAGGCTCCAACAATACCCAATTTTATCGTAACGATCTTCAATTCGATGGGGCGCGGATCGGGCAGATGGAAGTGATGCGGGCTACAGCAGAACCAGAATAGGTGTACCCGATGGCACGCCCTCTGAGTGGCTTTTTCATCAGGAAAAAGCCACATTGAAGAATCTTCGTTTGGTCACGTAAATTCTGGTTCTGCTCTAAATCACACCTGGCTGACGCTGCCCAGACAGCGGCAGTTGCGCTGCTTGCGGGTGAGCCCGCCAACTTCCTCATCAATCTGGAATCGAGCCGCCTTGGCGTCAATCGGGAACGCCGGCGAAGTACTGGGCAACCTGGAGCCAGTTGTCTACGCGGACGAAGCCGGTTGCGGTAAGGTTGCGTGGCGCGGTGTAGAGCAATCCCTGGCCCTCGAAGCGGAGCAGGTTTTTGGGTAGGTCGTCGATGAGGTAGTCGGCGCGGAGAATGCTCTTGTCGCCGCAGAAGACGTAATGCTTGGGCGGGATGAAGGGAAAGTGGCGTTGCAGCCACCGGTACTTGGGGCCCAGCGAGTTGGGCACGGCCATGGCCTGCGAGGCGATGAAGATTTCAAAACGCGCGGAGAGATCTTTGAGAACCGGTTGCGCGTCGGGCATCAGCGCGAGATCTTCAAAAAAGTCTTCGGCGTCGAAAAAGTCTCGGATCTGCTGCTGGCGGTCGAGGGGCGCGATCTCCCACAGGCCTTTGCCCGTCAGGTCGTCGGGTGTCACGTCCTCATCGAAGGTCTGGTTATAGCGGCGGAGGTGTTCGGCGAGCGTGTCGGCCATGACCTCATCCATATCGACACAGATGCGCTGCACGGGAATGCTCCTCAGGAGGAATCTTTCAAGAAAAGAGTAGCAGGCGAGCAGGGGGGCGGATGGGCATGAGGTGCCCCTGGTCAGGGTGGCGAAGATTCGATGGTCGACGAAGTTCCCTGCACCATGGCAAGACACGGGTTCCCATCCGCAGAGCGGAGAAATTCTCTTCAGAACGAATATTTCACGGCAAACTGAATCAGCCGGGGATTGACCGAGGTCGAGGTAATATCGCCGAAGGTTCCATCCGTCACGTTCTGGTCCGGGGGGTTAAATTGCGCGTGGTTGAAGGCATTGAAGAGTTCCACGCGCAGCTCCAGCTTCGATTCCCTGAGGGCAAAATTCTTGGATAACGACAGGTCTGTATTGTTTTGGCCGGGGCCGAGAATGAAGCCCACGCTGGAGTTGCCATAGTCGGTAGCTTTCTGATTGGGAGGTAGTTCATCTCCGATCGCGGGCGGCGCGCAGAATGCCGCCGAGTTGAAATACCCGTTAAGCCTGGCTTCAACGCCTCCGGGCGTGCCTGCATTGCGCGGTCCCATCCCGGCACAGAATTGCGCGCGCGCGATGCCGGCATCACCGTATATGGAACCGCCGCGGCTGTCGGTGATGGTGAACGGCGAGCCGGACTGAATGATCGTCATACCGGAGACGCCCCATCCGCCCAGCAGCTTGCCTGTCAGTCCGGAGCCCTTCCATGGAAGATCCCACCCGTAGTTCACCGCCAGGCGCTGCGGACCCGATATCGACGGTCCATACTGCTGCCGGGCGTCGAGCGGATCGTTGCTGTTCATGGAGTTCACGCTGCCCGGAGGTCCCGCGCCTCCGCCGAGATTGGACAACACCTTGCTGAATGCATAGGCAGCCTGCGCATGCAAGCCGTTGGAAGTCCGCTCTATAAGAGCGACCTGGAGAGCGTTGTACTTGGCGCTGCCCTGCGTCTGAGTAGCGTTCAGTCCGTTGGCCGCAAGGCCCAGGTACGGCACTCGCAGCGAGGCGTTGTCTGCCGTGTTGGTTGTAAGTCCATACACGGGATTTGTGGGACTGGCCAGCGCCGGTTCATTGATATGGCGTCCGGAATCCATTAAGCGGACGGAATGCGCACCGGCGTATCCGGCAACCAGCGACAATCCAACCGGCAGCTGTTCTTGAATTTCCAGGTTCCATTTCTGGGTGAGCGGGGTGGAGAAGTTCTCATCCAGCATGCCCAGGCTCAGGTTGGAACTGGCTCCTGACTGGACATTGCGGTCCGGACCCCAACCATAAGCAGTCTGAGGAAAAGGCTGCGCAAAGCTGGCAAGAGAATTTGCGGTACCAAACCCTCCCACCGGAACGCCGTAGGGCGCCTCGGCCGTGCTCTGTTGCAGCAACAGCCCGGCGTCCGGACGGTCGTAAAACAGTCCGTAACCGGCACGCACCACCAGGCTGTTTCTGCTCCGTGGCTGCCAGGAGAGGCCCAGACGCGGGACGAAGTTGGTCGACGGCGCGCCGTTGGGAAGTGGCGTATGGTTCGTGCTGCGGGTTACGCACGTGTTGGGGGTCACGCACGCGGGCAGCGCCCCGCTGAAGTTGGAGGGCACCACGTAACCCAGATACGAGCCCCCACCCCCGGGTGGAAGCGCCGTCCAGGCTCCGGCCAGGCTGGGCCAGAAGTTCGTGAAATTGCCCGTGCTGTCGGAGGGAAGACCGAAATAGTCCCACCTCACTCCCGCATTCACCGTCAGGCGGTTGAGCAACTTGAAGTTGTCCTGAAGATATGCGGAGGCATCGCTGAAACGGTAGGCGTGAAAGATCCCGGCCGGGCCCGTGACATCGGCTGTGGGTCCATTGGGTCCGGAGCTGGAGAAAACATTGCTGGAAGAAGTCCCATTTGTATCGGTGGCCACTCCATTGACATAGACCACCGGATTCGAGGCATTGCAGTTGGCAGCGCCGGCAGGGCAGCCGGGGAGGCCCAGTAGAAAATCGGCAAAGCTCTGGAACATGAGCATGCCGATCGCGCTTCCCTTCGTATTGGTATTCCACTGTCTGCGTTCCACCTCGACTCCGAACCGGATCGACTGCTTGCCATGCGTCCATGAGATCTGGTCCGCCCATTGATACTGGTTTATGCTGTTGTAATCCCAGATGCCGCTGCCGCCGAAACTGAAGAGCCCCATAATATCGAAGGAGTCGATCTGGTCGATCTTGGGGACCACCGAAGCAATGCCCACTTGGCTGTTCGTAAAGGGAACAAGCGGCGTGTCCTTCAACAGGTTGTGCTGGCCGGAGATACGCATCTCGTTGGTCAGCCGTGGGGTCAGCGCGGAATCCAGTTTGACGACTCCGTATAGATTCGCGGTCACAGTGGTCGAGAGAGCTCCCGGAAGGTTGCCAGGGCCGCCGGGGAAGTTGTTGGTTTGAGGGTCGTGCGAATAGAACAACCTCTCCATGAGCCTTTCTTTTGCGGTGAGTGCGTAATCGGTGTTGAAGAGAACCTGGTCTTCGTGGAACTTTGCGGGAATGCTGTAAGGTGTTTGCTGGAAGCCACCGTTGCTCGAACCGGGGATGGCATAAGCGCCGTTGGCAAGTTTCAGCTTCAGGTAATTGATCGCCACCGGATTGATATTCGATCCGTCGCAAGCCACCTGTACGCCGCCGATGGCCGTTAGATAGTGAGGATCGTATTGGCCATTCGCAAGTAGATTATTGTCGGGGCAAAACCTTGCCCCCACCGACTGCGGGAAGGACGCGCTCGAGCGGTCTCCCGCAGGGATGGGAGGCAGATACACGCCAGACGAGTATCCGCCATTGGCCAGTCCGTTACTTTGCCGCGTTCCCTGATAGGAAGAGAAAAAGAAAATCTTTCCTCTCCAGATGGGGCCTCCCAGCGCCGCTCCGAATTGATTTTGTTTCAGCACCGGCTCGGGATTGCCGTGGGCCTTGTTGAAGAACTCGTTCGCATTGAAGATATCGTTGCGGAGAAACTCGAAGAGCGCCCCGTGAAAGGCGCCGGTCCCCGACTTGGTCGTCACGCTGATGTTGGCGCCTGCGTAGCGCTCCGGTCCGGCCGAGTAGCTCCAGGACTGCATGCCGTTTTCCGCAATGGCGTCGGGATTCGGAATGCCCGGCGCTTCGGGACCCATGGTTGAAGCCGACACTGGAGCTCCATCCATCAGGTAGCTGTTCGTCGAGCCGCTACCCACCTGCACGCCTTGGGTGTTTATGCCAATGGATGTGGCATTGCTCACCTGACTGGAGGCGCCGGGCGCCAGACCCGTAGTCTGCGTATAATTGCGGGTCGATAAAGGCAGATCCTTCACCGCGGGAGTGCCGGGTTGCGTCCCGGTCTCCCCGGTCGCGCTGCCATTCGCCCGAGCCTGCCATGGCACGATGACCACCTCGGCTTGCGAGCCCGGGCTTAGCGCCTGATTGATCACCAAGGCATCCCCAACGTGAACCGGGACACCGCTGACCACGGTCGTCTTGTGTCCAGAGGCAGAAAACTTGACGGAGTAGCTGCCCGAGGGCAGCAGCTTAAACTCGTATGCGCCGTTTTTGTCTGTTGTTGTGTTGCGGACCTGCCCGGTCGCGGCCTCAACGGCAGTGACTGTTGCACCCGCAATCGCGTTCCCGCCGACGGCTGAAAGCTCGCCTGCGATGGCGCCCATCTGGGCCGTTTGGGCAATGAGAATTGCAGAACTATCGAACCAGAACAATGCGGTAAAAATAAGAAACAAAAGACGTTTTATCATGGCAGAGCTTGAGAAAATCCACGCTTTTCTTCAACCAAGGAAATATCGGCATTCTTCGATGGCGTCTGGGTTAATTTTATAAGGACTTAGCCCATTGACGATGAAAGGAAGCGTAAAGATTTGTAACGCCGGACTGGCTGCCGCGCAAAACGCTCAAAATAATCGATTAAACGATCAGGCGCCGGCCTGGCGAGGTTTGCGGACGGCGCGGCCGGCGCCGGGAATGGCTTCGGGTTGCGGCGCTTTCGGAGCCGGGGCCAGGGCCGGGTCCCAGTAGAGGAGGCGGCTGCAACTGTCGCAAGCCAGCAGCTCACCCTCGCGGAGCTGGTTCCAGACTTGCGGGCGCACACCCATGCGGCAGCCGGTGCACTGCTGATTTTCGGCGCGGGCGATGCCGGTGCCGTTGCGAGCGGCGGCGATGCGGTCATAGCGCGCCAGCCAATCCGGATCGAGCGCCGCGCGCGCAGCTTCGCGGCCGGCGCCGAGACCAATGAGTTCGGCGGCAAGCTCCTGCTGGCGGGCGGCAATGCGGCTGCGGACACCATCGAGTTCGGCGGCGAGCAGTTCCACTTTGGCACGGGACCGCGCGAGCGCGGCTTCCTGGGCTTCAGTGCGTTCCAGGCTCGCATATTCTTCATTTTCCAGGCGGTCGACTTCGGTGGATTCAAATTGAATCTCGTGCTCGATGGCTGCGGCCTGCGCGGGCGTGGTGACGGAGTCGATCTGGGCGCGGAAGCGGGCGGCCTTCTGGCGGTGGGCGTCGATCTCGCGCTCCAGGCGCGTGCGCAGCGACTCTTCGCGGTTGAGCCCGGCAGAAGCCTCGGCGGATTGGCGCTCGGCGGCGGCGAGCGCGGCCTCGGCTTGGGCGATTTCCGCAGGCAACGCGCGCAGTTCATGATTCAGGCGGGCGCGGTCCAGTTCGATGGTCTGGAGCCTTACGAGGTTTTCAATCAGCGCTTGCATCGATGAAGAGAAGAATACGGCATTGGGGTACAGGGAACAAGGGAGCGGAAAAGACAGGGAACAGGGATCAGGGAACTGGGGCCAGAAAGGCAGGGAGAGGGGAGTAGGCAGTATGAGGTGCGCGGATGGCGTCAAAGAATTAGGGCGTCGTAATTTCGGCGTCAGGGGATGCTGCGAAAATAGTAGGCGGGCGAGGGATGGGCGTGGTGAAAGGGCGGGCAGGATTCTGGCGCAGGCATCGATGGTTGAAGTGGCTCGCGGCCGGGCTGCTGCTCGCGCTGATTGCGCTGGGTGTGGCGATCTCCGTGGCGCTGCACCGCGCGGAGCCGATGCTGCGCGCCGCGATCGTAGAGAAACTCGAGCAGCGCTTTCATGCGCGCGTGGAGCTGGACAGCTTTCATGTTTCGCTGGTAGAAGGTTTGACGGCCGAGGGAAAAGGACTGCGCATCTGGCCGCCGGCGCAGGTGGTTGGCGTCACGGTTCCGGGCGGGAATGGGGTTACCGCGGCGAATTTGCCCGCGCCGCTGATTCAACTCGATGAGTTCCGGTTTCATGCGCCGCTCCGTTACAAGCCGGGCGAGCCGATCCGGATTTCGGTGGTGGAGCTGAAGGGGCTGGATGTGGACGTGCCACCAAAGACGCACTTTACGCACGCGGCAACGGAGGGCGGGTCCAGTAGCGGGTCAGGTTCCGGCTTTGGTCTGCTCCATACGGGCGCGGAGCTGCTGCGCTTTGAGGTGGACAGCATCGAATGCAAGGGCGCGAAGCTGGCACTGGAAGCCAGCAAGCCAGGAAAACTGCCGCTGGAGTTCGCCATTGCACAGATGAAGCTGACCGATGTGAGCGCAGGCGGGCCGATGCACTTCGACGCGGAGCTGACCAATCCGCGGCCGCCGGGAACGATTGTGACTTCGGGCAGAATGGGGCCGTGGGTGGTGGACGATCCCGGCGAAACTCCGGTGGCAGGCGATTACCGCTTTGAGCGCGCCGACCTGAGCGTGTTTAAGGGGATTGCGGGAATTCTGAGCTCGACAGGCAAGTACCAGGGTGTGCTGCGCGACCTGGTGGTGGACGGGCAGACGGACACTCCGGATTTCAGGCTGACGCATTTCGGCACGGCGCTGCCGCTGCACACCGTGTTTCATGCGCATGTTGACGGGACCAATGGCGACACCCTGTTGCAGCCTGTGAACGCGACGCTGGGGCGGTCGCACTTCACTGCCGAGGGGCAGATTGTGCGGGTTCCGGCTGGAGCGCTGCCAAACGGCACAGCCCAGCCCGGCGGGCACGAGATTTCTTTGAAGGTGAATGTAGACAAGGGGCGAATGGAGGATTTTCTGCGCCTGACGAGCAAGAGCGGGACGCCTCTGCTGACTGGCGCGCTGGCGCTGAAGACCGCGCTCGAAATCACGCCGGGAACGGCGCCGGTGCACGAGCGAATGAAGCTCAACGGAAATTTTTCGCTGGAAGATGCAGCGTTTACCAGCGCCAAGATACAGGATGACGTCGGGCAGCTGAGTTTGCGCGGGCAGGGCGACGCAAAGGATGCAAAGCGCGGCGAGGGGACGGATGTTCGCTCGGCGATGCAGAGCGATTTCACGATGGCGGGCGGGGTGATTACGCTGCCCGATCTGAAATACACGGTGCCGGGAGCGGAGATCGACCTGAGCGGCACATATGGCATCAGCGGCGGCGCTCTGAATTTTGCGGGCACGGCGAAAACGCAGGCTACGATATCGCAGTTGGTGGGCGGCTGGAAGGGTGTGCTGTTGAAGCCGGCTGACCGTTTGTTCAAGAAAGATGGAGCGGGCACGGAGGTTCCCATCCACATTGACGGCACGCCCGAGAGTCCGGAGTTCGGAATCGATTTCGACAGGATGAAACACACTACGCTGGCAACGCCGGGGCAACCGCAATAGGGCGGGTTGAATTCCCAGTACAGAGAAGAAACAGAACGAGGTGACCGCTATGCATGCCGCGAGTCGCGTGTTGAGAACGATGGCGAGTTGTGCAGTGAGCTTCACGCTTGTGGCCGCCGCGATTGCATCAGGAGGGCAAACAGTGTCCGGTAAAACCGGGGCGGAAGCGAACAACGCGACTGAAGTCAATGAACCAAACTGGTGGAAGAACGCCGTCATCTACGAGGTGTACCCGCGCAGCTTTCAGGACACGAATGGTGACGGAATCGGCGACCTGAACGGGATCACCGAGCGGCTGGACTATCTGCAGGACCTGGGCGTGGATGCGATCTGGCTGACGCCCGTGTACCCTTCGCCGCACGTGGACTTCGGCTACGACATCTCAAATTACCGCGACATCGATCCGCAGTACGGCACACTGGCTGACTTTGACCGGCTGGTGGCCGAGGCCGGCAAGCGCAACATCCGCGTGATTATGGATATGGTGATGAACCATACCTCGGATCAGCACGAGTGGTTCATTCAGTCGCGGTCGTCGCGCGACAATCCTTATCGCGACTGGTATTGCTGGCACGATGGCAAAGGCGAAACCGCGACCAGCAAAGGCGAACCCCCGAACAACTGGCAGTCGCTCTTTGGCCACTCCGCGTGGCAGTGGGATGAAAAGACGCGGCAATACTACTACCACAAGTTCTATATCCAGCAGCCGGACCTGAATTGGCACAACCCCAAGGTCCATGAGGCGTTCAAGGAGATCATAGCGTTCTGGCTCAAGCGCGGGGTGGGCGGGTTCCGGTTCGATGCAATTACGACGCTCTTTGAAGACCCGAGCCTTGCCGACGAGGGCGTGGTGCTCGACAAGAACGGCAAGCCGGTGATCAACGCCTATGGCGACCCGCAACTGGACGGCTCGAAGACCGACAACCAGCCGGGGCTTCACGCGGTGGTGAAGGAGATGCGGGCGGAAGCCGACAAATTCGATACCACGCATTTTCCGAGCACGCGCGTACTGATCGGCGAAACATATTTGCCGAATATCGGCGAGCTGAGGAAGATGTACGGAATGCCGCAGAAACCCGAGTTTGAGCTGCCGATGGACACGCAGGTGGGCATGATCAACAAGCTGGACGTGACGGTGTTCCGGCAGAAGCTGATCGACGCGGAATCGCATCTCGGCGCCCATATTCCGCTGCTGCTTTTCGATAATCACGACAATCCGCGGATCGACATGCGCTATGGCGATGGCGTGCACGACACGGATATCGAGCGTGTGATATCGACGGTGCTGTTTGCGAGCCGAGGCGCGGCGCTGTTCTATTACGGCGACGAGATCGGGATGAAGACCACGCCGCCGAAGCGCAAAGAGGACGTGAAGGATCCGATCGGCATCACGGGCTGGCCCAAAGAGAAAGGCCGCGACGGCGAGCGCACGCCGATGCAGTGGGACGCGAGCGCGAACGCGGGATTCACCACAGGGACACCGTGGCTGCCTGTGCCGCCGAGCGCGGCGGAGATCAATGTGAAGGCCGAGGAGGGCGACCCGAACTCGCTGTTGTCGTGGTACAAGGCGCTGATTCGGCTCAAAAAGACCGTACCGGCCCTTGAGAACGGCGCCAACATCATGCTCGACACCGAAAACACGCGGGTGTTGAGCTGGATGCGGCAGGCGCGGGGCGCGCCCCAAGTGATTGTGAGCGTCAACTTTACGGCCGAGCCGCAGACGGTGAACCTGACGATTGGCGGGGCGGGCATGCAGGCGCAGAAACTGAGGACGCACTTGAAGACGCCGGGCGCGGCAGACCCGGTTGCGCTGAACCGTATCGTGCTGGGGCCGTACGGGGTGTATATCGGCGAAGTGAGGTAAGGGGATCTGACGATTCGCGGCCTCAGGAACTGGCGGTTCGCCGCTTGCGCGTAGACTGGGTTCGGGGCCCCGAAATAGCAAAGCTTGAAGTATCGAAGCTTGAAGGATTGGCTATGAGATTCCCCCCAAAGCAAGTTTTTCCGGAAAAGCACCGGCAGCACTATCGCGATACCCGCTTCGCCCTGCGGCTTTCATTGAGCGTCGGCATCCTGATGCTCGCCGGAAAGATGACCGCTTACCTGCTCACCGGATCTTCGGCGATCTTTTCCGATGCTGCCGAATCCGTAGTGCACGTGGTGGTTGTGGCGTTTGCCGCCTTCAGCCTGTGGTTAAGCACACGGCCGGCCGCGCCGCAGTTCCAGTACGGATACGAGAGAATCACATTCTTCTCCGCGGGCTTTGAAGGCGCCATGATCGTGCTGGCAGCGGGAACCATCGTGGTGACGACGACGGAAAAGTGGAGGCATGGCCTTGCCTTGGAGGATTTGGGATTCGGAGTTGAGCTGATCCTGGCCGCCGGGGTGCTGAACGCAGCCCTGGGTTGGTATTTGCTGCGGATTGGCCGTCGGAATCACTCGCTGATTCTCGAGGCCGACGGAAAGCACGTCTTGACAGACAGTTGGACCAGCTTCGGTGTGGTTGCCGGCCTCGTGCTGGTGATGACGACGGGATGGAGACCGTTTGACCCATTGGTGGCGTACGGAGTAGCGGCGAATATTCTGTGGACGGGCGGACGGCTGATTTGGCAATCGATGAAGGGATTGCTCGATTACTCCGACCCAAACGTCGGCCACCAGATCCGCGCGCGGCTCGACGCCATCTGCGAAGAGCTGGGCCTGCAATACCACGGAGTGCGCTTCCGCACCACCGGCTATCGCCAGATTATCGAGGCTCATCTGTTGTTTCCAAACAGCATAGGGCTGGGCGAAGCCCACCGACTGGCGACACTGGTGGAAGAACGCCTGACGCTCGACTTGGGAATGCCCGCGGAGGTAACGACGCACCTGGAATCGCTCGAGGATCACGCCCAGGTTCACCACGCGGAGCACTACACCGGCCGGCCCGATTAGAGCATTTCTCCTTTTGCAGTATCCCAGAGCCGGTGCACTCAAGTTGCGATTCCCTCAAAGAATCGCAACCTGGCACGATGTGGCAAGGGCTATATCTGAAGGAGAAATGCCGTAGAGCCGGTTTGCCGGGCCCGAGACGGAAAATTTGCAATTCAGGCGCAAATTGAGAGGTGCGGTACACTTAAGTCATCGTTTTTCCGCGGTCGCCTGTTCCTTATAGGGAGTCTTTCGTCTAAGTTAATAGTGATTTCTTCGTAACGAAGCCCCTTATTTCTGGATTTGTCTGGACTTCGGGGTGGAGGGGCATCTGTACCGGAACAAAACAAATGAGCGCCGTGGGCTGCGTGGCCCGCGCCGTCGTGGCCGGCTTTGCGCGCGGCTAGTGGCGTTCGCGGCGTCGTTCGCGGTTACGGCCTGCGCGTGGGCGCAGCAGGGCACACCCCCTGCCGCGCCGGATCCCGGTCCGTCCGCACCCATGAGCGGCAGCATTCACGGTGTCGTGACCAGCGCTGACGGGACGGTATACGAAGGTGCTTGCGTGGAGCTGGAACTGAGCCACGACGAAGATCCAGCCACGGCGACCCAGCAGACGGACAGCGGCGGCTCATTCAGCTTTGCGAATCTGTCTCCAGGCACATTCAAGCTCACCATCTCTTCGAACGGCTTTGTGACCCAGTCGATCTCCGGCGTGTTGCACGCGGGCGAGGCATTCGACGCGCGCACCATCGTGTTGCCGGTTGCATCCACAATCAGCGTGGTGGAGGTATCGACCGAGTCGCAGGTGGAAATCGCGCAGGAACAGCTCAACCTGGAAGAGCAGCAGCGGGTGCTTGGCGTGTTTCCGAATTACTACGTCAGCTACGATCACGACGCGGTCCCGCTCACCAGCCGGCAGAAATTCCAGCTCGCCTGGAGGATGTCCGTCGATCCTATGACGTCGTTGATGGTAGGCGCCTTTGCGGGCGTGGAGCAGGCCACCAACACCTTTGCGGGATACGGCCAGGGCGCGCAGGGTTACGGCAAACGATTCGGCGCGAATTATGCCGACGGCTTTTTCGACTCCATGATTGGCGGCGCAGTTCTGCCTTCGCTGTTCAAGCAGGATCCGCGGTACTTTTACAAGGGGACGGGGAGCCTGCGGTCGCGAGCGATGTACGCCATTGCGAATTCGTTCATCTGCAAGGGCGACAACGGGCGCTGGCAGCCGAACTACTCCGCGATTCTGGGCGGGCTGGCGGCTGGCGGCATCTCAAACCTTTACTACCCGGCCAGCAACCGCAGCGGCGTAGAGCTGACCTTTGAGAATGCGCTCATCGGAACCGCCGAAGGTGCGGTGCAGAACTTGTTTCAGGAGTTTGTGGTGCGCCGGCTTACACCCAGGCTTCCTCATTACGGAGCGGGGACGCCGTAAGAATTGCCTTCATCCGGCAATCGTTTTGACCAGCCGGTTCATTTTCTCTTCCTGCCGTTCAATGGACTCCACCAGCTTGAATTGCGTGCGGCAGCGGTCGAGGTTGTGGCCCTCGCGATGCACCTTGAAGTAGGTGTCGCCTGCCAGATAGTCGGCAAGAAAGCGAATGCCGGTCTCGAACGTGATGAGCTTGCCCGAGAAGGCGAGATACTTCTTTTCCGCCGCAGTCAGGAACCCGTCCGCTGCATCAAGATAGCCGCGGACGAGCGCTTCGAAGAGCGGAAATTGCATGGTCACTTTGGATAGATCCTGCTCGTCCTCTGCGGCGGGACTTGTGGTGGTGCGCACCATATCGCCGAAATCGTAAAGCGCCAGCCCAGGCATCACGGTGTCGAGGTCGATGACGCAGATGCCTTCTCCGGTTGCATCGTCGAGCATCACATTGTTGAACTTGGTGTCGTTGTGGGTGATGCGCTCGGGCAGGTTTGCCTCAAGCAGAACGCCGGCGATGGTTTGGCGCGCGAGGGCAAATTCAATCTCCGGCCTGGCCAGAATGGCGCGGCCCTTCACGTCCGAAGAGATTGCCTGCTCCAATGCGGCCATGCGCTTGGGCGTGTGGTGAAAATCGGGGATCGTGTCATGCAGGCGCGGCGCGGGCAGGTTGGCAAGCTGCTGCTGGAAGCGGCCGAACGCGCGGGCCGCCTGGAACGCCTGCCCGGCTGACGTGGCTGCCTCATACGTGTGCGCACGATCGATGAAATGAAAAGCGCGCCAGGTTTCTCCCGCCGCATCCACGTGCCAGTTGCGCCCGTCTTGCGCCGGAATCAGCTTGAGTACGCGTCGGGCAGCGTCGGGCTCGCCGGCTGCCTGCGCGCCCACATGCGCCGTCACGCGCTCGATATTCTGCATCACGGCGGCGGGATTGCGGAAGACATTGCGATTAATGTGCTGCAAGACGTAGCGCATGGGTGCGCCCGCCCCATGGCACTCCACGCGGTAGGTATCGTTGATGTGGCCGGTCCCATGTGGAGCGATTGCGGCAACTTCACCGTGGAACTGAAATTGGGTTACCACGGCGCGCGGATCGCGCGGGACGAGATAGGTCTCGGTCATGGCCGGAGTCTTTCGGGCCAGAGCTTTTCAGGATAGATGCCGTCGGCAATAAGGCGGCGAATGCTCTCGATAACGCGCGGGCGATCTTCGCGATAGGTGACGCCGAACCAGGAATCGCGAGTATGCAGCACCTTGACACGCGCCTCGCCAGCCCGAACCAGCTCGCCGACCGTGTTGGGAATATAGCATTCCGCTTTGAGGTCAGATGCGTTACCTTCAAGGAATTGCTCGAATCGCTCGCGCAGTTGATCGAAGACGCGAGGCGTGAATCCCCACATGTTCAGCGACACCGGCTCGTCCCCGGTCAGCTTCGTTACTGTGCCGTCCGGCGCGGTGTTGCGTGCATGGCCGTCGTCGGGCTCGACCTTTGTGAGTTCGACGATGCTCTCAAGGATATCGCCCTCTCCAATGCGGCACACACCGCGCGCCACTGACCCGAACTCAGAAAGCGTATTGCGCAGAATGAAGCCGACCATCGCGTAATCCGGCGAGCCTGAAGTGAGATGCCGGGCCAGTTCGCGATAGCCATCCGAGCCGTAGAAGTCGTCGGCATTGATCGCCGCGAACGGCTCGTGGATGGCATCGGCAGCCAGCATGATGGCTTGCGTGGTGCCCCACGGCTTGGTGCGGCCTGCGGGCACGGTAAAGCGCGGCGGAATGTCGTCGAGCGATTGAAACACGTATTCGACGGCAACGCGCTTTTCAAACCGTGCGCCAATGGTTTCGCGGAAGGCCTCTTCGATGTCCTTGCGGATGATGAAGACGAGCTTGCCAAAGCCGGCGCGTAGCGCGTCAAAAATGGAGTAATCGATGATGGTTTCGCCGGCGGGGCCGACGGGGTCGATTTGCTTGAGGCCGCCGTAGCGGCTGCCCATGCCGGCGGCGAGAACGAGGAGGGTGGGAGAGGATGATGTGCTCATGAATGAGGGCTTCCTTCAGAGGCGTGGGTTCAATCGAATGGTACAACAAAAAGCTGGCTGGCCGGGTTGCTCACATCTTGCCGCTCGCCCGCCCCGCGTGTTTGACTGGTTGCCGGAAGGGTGAAAGCAATCATGAGCTACATTCTGGCGCTGGACCAGGGGACGACGAGTTCGCGGGCGATTCTATTCGATGAGGGCGGCGCGATTGCCGCCGTGGCGCAGCATGAGTTCCAGCAGTTCTATCCGCAGGCGGGATGGGTGGAGCACGATCCGACGGAGATACTGACCAGCCAGATGAGTTGCGCGGTGGAGGCTCTGGCGAAGGCGGGCGCGCGGCCACGCGACGTGGCGGCGATCGGCATTACCAACCAGCGCGAGACTGTGATTGTGTGGGAGCGGGCCACGGGCAAGGCGATTCATCCGGCGATTGTGTGGCAGGACCGGCGGACGGCGGCGTTTTGTAAAGAATTGGAGGAGAGCGGCGCCGGGGAAATGGTTTCGTCGAAGACCGGCCTGGTGCTGGATCCGTATTTTTCGGCAACAAAGGTTGGTTGGATTCTGGATCACGTGGAGGGCGCGCGGGCGCGCGCCGAGCGCGGCGAGCTAGCCTTCGGCACCGTGGATAGCTGGCTGGTGTGGCATCTGGCTGGTAGACACAAGCATGTGACGGATGTGACGAATGCGTCAAGGACTTTGCTCTTCAACATCGTGAAGGGCGAGTGGGACGCGGAGATGCTCCGCATCTTTGACGTTCCGGAGTCCATCCTGCCTGAAGTGAAATGGTCGAGCGAGCGCGTGGGCGAGGTGACGGCGACGCTGGGCCCCATTTCGAGTCTCGCCGGCGTGGCGATTGCCGGCATCGCCGGCGACCAGCAGGCGGCGCTCTTCGGGCAGTTGTGCTGGAACGCGGGCGAGGCCAAGAACACCTACGGGACAGGATGCTTTTTGCTGCAGAATATCGGCACGGAGTTTATACGGTCGAAGCACAAGCTGATTACGACTGTGGCTGCGAGCGCGCAGAAGCGCCTGGAGTACGCGCTCGAAGGAAGCATTTTTATCGGCGGCGCGGTGGTGCAGTGGCTGCGCGACAATTTGAAGCTGATTGGCGCGTCGGGCGAAGTGGAGGCGCTGGCGGCGAGCGTGCCAAGCACGGGTGGAGTGGTGTTTGTGCCGGCGTTTGTGGGCATGGGCGCGCCGCACTGGGACGCACACGCTGCCGGAATGCTGATCGGGTTGCGCCGCGACACCGGGCCGGGACACATTGCGCGGGCGGCTCTAGAAGCCATCGCGTTCCAGGTGGCCGACGTGCTGGAGGCGGTACACAGCGAGACCGGCGCGCCGCTCAAGGAGCTGCGCGTAGATGGCGGCGCGGCGGTGAACGATCTGCTCATGCAGTTCCAGGCCGATGTGCTTGGCGTTCCGGTGGTGCGGCCGCGGGTGACGGAGACGACGGCGCTGGGCGCGGCGTATCTTGCGGGGCTGGCGACGGGGTTCTGGGCGAGCGCTGACGCATTGCGCGCGGAGCGCGAGGGTGATGTGCGCTTCGAGCCGAAGATGGCGGCGGGGGAGCGGGCCGAACGGCGCGGGAGCTGGCAGAAGGCAGTGGAGCGGGCAAAGGCATGGACGGCGTAGTAGTCTCGATGGAACCGGTCGCGAATGCGCGCCGATGACTCAAGGGGAGTTCTGAGATTGTGAATCTGTTTCAGGGCTTACGGCCGCTCCAACGCGCGGGCGCTCTGCGCGACGCGCTGGCTGGCGTCGTGATGGCGGCGATGGACATCCCGCAGGTTCTTGGATACAGCAAGATCGCGGGAATGCCCGTGGTGACGGGGCTTTACTCGCTGCTGCTGCCGCTGATTGCGTTTGCGGCCTTCGGTTCGTCGCGCTACCTGGTGGTGGCCGCGGACTCGGCGACGGCGGCGATTTTTGCGGATGGCGTGTCGGGCACTGCGACGCCGGCCAGCGCGCACTATATCGCTCTGGCGGGCATGGTGGCCCTGCTGACGGCGGCCATTCTGCTGCTGGCGCGGCTGCTGCGGCTGGGGTTTATCGCGGATTTTCTTTCGCGGACGGTGCTGGTAGGTTTTCTTACCGGCGTGGGGTTTCAAGTGGGAATCTCGGTGCTGAGCGAGATGCTGGGCGTGGAGGTGGATTCGCGCCGGCCAGTGGTCGAGCTTTGGGAGGTGCTTCGCGGATTGCCCCAGGCCCATCTACCCACTGTGGCGTTGTCGATGTCGGTGCTGGCGTTTGTCTTGCTGCTCCGACGCTTCGCTCCGAAGGTGCCAGGCGCACTGGTGGCCGTTGTGGCGGCGATTGCGGCAAGCGCGACGTGGAATTTTGCGGGACACGGGATTGCGACCATTGGGCCGGTGGTGGGCGGGTTGCCGCATCTGGCGTTGATGGGGCTGCTCAGTATTCGCGAGATGAACCGCAAGGATATGGAGTTGCTTCTCACGGTGTCTGCCTCGTGCGCCATGATGATTCTTACGCAAAGCGCGGCCACCGCGCGGATCTATGCGGCGAAACATTACGAGACGGTGGACGAGAATCTCGATCTGTACGGGCTTTCGGCTGCGAATGCGGCGGCGGCGCTGAGCGGAGGGTTTGTGGTGAATGGAAGTCCCACGCAGACGGCGATGATGGAGGACGCCGGCGGGCGGAGCCAGATGGCGCAAGTGACGACGGCGGTGGTAGTGGGCGTGGTGCTGCTGTTTCTCACCGGGCCGCTCCAGCATCTTCCCACTTGCGTTCTGGGCGCAATGGTGTTCCTGGTTGCGCTGCGGCTGATCGATTTCGGTGAGATGCGGAATATCCTGGCGGAGAGCCCGCAGGAATATGCGCTGGCCGTGATGACGGCGGTGGTTGTGGTTCTGGTGGGAGTGGAAGAGGGGATCGTGCTGGCGATGGTGCTGTCGCTGATGCGCGTGGTGCGGCATGGTTATCACCCGCATAGCGGCGTGCTGCAGGCAAACCCGGACGGAAGCTGGAAGCTGGCGCCGGTGGGGCCGAACGTGGTGACCGAACCAGGGCTGGTGCTCTACCGGTTTGGAGCCGAGCTTTATTATGCCAATGCCGGGCGCTTTCTTGAGGAGGTTTCGAAGGTGGTGCAGCCGATGCCGTCAGCCGTGAAGTGGGTGGTGGTGGACGCAGAGGCGATGACGCACATGGATTACACGGCTGCCCGGATTGTGAAGCGGCTGAAGAAGAGCCTCGATGAGGCTGGAGTTGAGCTGGCGTTTGCGCGCGTGCCATGGGATCTGCGGTCCGACTTCGATCGGCATCACGTGACGGAGGTGATCGGGCCAGCCTGGATCTTCAACCGGCTGCACGACGCGATTGCGGCGTTTGAGGGGTCAGTGAAGCCGGGCGCCTGAAGGCGCGATTGGCTTCTTGCTGATGCGGCGCGGGCGCTGGCAGAAGGCAGTGGAGCGGGCAAAGGCATGGAGCGAGTAAAAACAGCTTTCAGCTCCCAGCCTTCAGTTATCGGCCGGAATGGTTGTGTTGGCGCGAACCTGCGCCGACAAAAGCGTGAGTTCCCTTCTGTCTTGATGAACGATGGGCGAATGCGTCGAGAACAGCTTGCATTTCAATGAGGAACTTGTCGGCCATCTGCCGCGTGAAGCCGTGGCGGATAAGGATGCGCTGGATGACGAGATCTTCACGGTTGGGCGGCATGGAGTAGGCAGGAACCAACCAGCCTCGCTCGCGCAAGCGATCGGCGAAATCGTAGAGGGTGAAGCTTGAGGATTGGGGATTTTTCAACTCCCAGCAGAGCCCGGGGATTCCGCCATGGCCGTCGTAAATGATTCTGAAGGGCCCTAACCCGGCGATCTTCTTTGCGAGGTACTGGCCCAGGGCATAACATTCGGTTTGGATTTTGCGATAGCCTTCTTTGCCGAGGCGCAGGAAGTTGAAGTACTGGCAGATAATTTCTCCGCCGGGGCGCGAGAAGTTGAGCGCGAATGTGGGCATGTTGCCGCCGAGGTAATTCACGTCGAAGATCAGCTCCTCGGGAAGGTCGTGTTTCTCGCGCCAAAGCGCCCAGCCGACGCCCAGCGGGGCCAGACCAAACTTATGGCCGGAGGCATTGATGGATTTCACGCGGGGCAGGCGGAAGTCCCAGAGGAGGTCCGGCTGGGTGAAGGGCGCCAGAAAGGCGCCGCTGGCCCCGTCGACGTGGATGGGTATGTCGAGCCCCGTCCCGGCATGCAATTTGTCGAGTGCCATGCTGATCTGGTGGACCGGCTCAAATTGGAGGGTGAAGGTGACGCCGAGGGTGACGATGACGCCGAGGGTGTTTTCGTCGCAGCGCTTGACGACCTCATCCGGGGTGAGCAGGAAACGGCCGCCTTCCATTGGGACCTCGCGGATTTCCACGTCGAAGTAGCGGCAGAATTTGTGCCAGCAGACCTGGACGGGACCCATCACAAGATTGGGGCTGCCGGTTGGTTTTCCTTCTGCTTGCCGGCGCTTCCGCCAGTTCCACTTGAGGGCGAGTCCACCGAGCATGGCCGCTTCACTGGAGCCGGTGGTGGAGCAACCGATGGTACTGGCAGCCTCAGGTGAATTCCAGAGATCGGCGAGCATGTGGACGCACCGCTCTTCGATCGCCGCAGTCTGCGGGTATTCATCCTTGTCGATCATGTTTTTATCGGCGGACTCGTCCATGAGCTGCTGGACTTCAGATTCGATCCAGGTGGTGCAGAACGTGGCGAGATTTTGCTGGGAGTTTCCGTCGAGGATGAGCTGATCGTGGATGGTCTGGTAGACGGCTTGCGGGTCGCTCCTGCGATCGGGGAAAACGTAGGTCTGGGCCCTCGCGTTGTGGACTTCGGACTCGATTTGGCTTGTTGGGGCAGCTTTGAGTTTTTTGGTGTTGTGAAGGGCCATCGTTCCTCCCGCCTGCCTGGAATTCGAAGCCTTGAGCTCTGGCGATGCTCCGGGTCGACTATGGGCAGCGGACGTTGCTGCCGGATGATCGCCCACTCTTCAGTTACCCGTCGGTGAACATACGCGGAGCTGCAACGTCAGCCGATTTCCCGGTTCCAGCTCTCCAGCATGCGCTTCAGTTCCACCATGAATTTGCAGGCGTCGGCGCCGTCGATGAGGCGGTGATCGAAGCCGAGAGTGAAGTGCTGCAAGGAGCGGATGGCGATAGTGTCGTTGCCCTCGGCGTCGGTGAGCACCACGGCCTCTTTTTTGAGGCCGCTGATGCAAAGAATGGCCGACTCGGGCTGGTTGATGATGGGCGTGGAGAACTCGTCGCCGAAGATGCCGGAATTGGTGAGCGTGAAAGTGGATCCACCGACCTCGTCGGGCGAGAGTTTCTTGGTGCGGGCGCGCGCGGCGAGATCGGCAATGACGCGGGCCAGATCGGCGAAGCTGCGCTGCTCGGCTTGGCGGACCACGGGCACGATGAGGCCCCATTCGAGGGCCACGGCGATGCCGAGATTGACATTCTGGTGGTAGCGGATGGCCAGGCCCTTCGCGGTGTTTTCGAGCGAGGCATTGACGACGGGGAAACGCTTGAGCGCCTCGATGGCCGCGGCGGCGATGAAGGGCATGAAGGTGAGCTTTGTGGCGTGGCGCTGCTCGAACGCGGCTTTCTGGCGTTCGCGCAGGCGCACGATGCGCGTCATGTCAATTTTGTAGGCGGTGTGGACGTGAGGGCTGACACGCATGCTCTCGGCCATGCGCTCGGCAATGATGGAGCGCATACGGGTGAGCGGGACGAGTTCAGTGGGGATCTGCGCCAGCGGCGCCTGTGGTGCGGCAGGCCGCACCTCTGGCGCAGCAGATTTTGACGCAGCGGCGGGCTGGCTGAGGGCGCGCAGGATGTCTTCTTTCGAGATGCGGCCCTCGGCGCCGGAGCCGGCGATCTGGCTCAGGTCGAGCCCGTGCTCTTTGGCCATGCGGCGCGCGAGCGGCGAGGAGCGGATGCGGCCGGCCGGCGCAACTGAAGCTTCGGCGACTTGGGCCGATTCCTTCGCCTGCGGCGCTGGGGCTTGGGCTGGGGCGGACTTTTGGACGGGAGCGGCGGCAACCGCACCAGCTTCGCCGATGACCGCGACAACGGTGTTGACCTCGACCGTGGCGCCTTCAAGAACGCGGATCTCGGCCAGCACGCCGGCCACGGGCGCGGGAATCTCGGCGTCCACCTTGTCAGTGGAGATTTCGAAGAGCGGCTCGTCTCTTGCGACCGCGTCGCCGATGTTCTTGAGCCATTTGGTGATCGTGCCCTCAAAGATCGACTCACCCATCTGGGGCATGATGACGTCAGTTGGCATGCGCCTCTCTTTCGCGGTTCCGGGTTGCGCCGCTCCTCGCTTCTCGAAGTGAGAAAAATTGGCTCCCGGCGCCGCCCGCGGGAAAGTTCATAACAACCTCTAGGTCCTGACGGATTATAAATCGCGGCCTCTGCGCCGGTGGAATGCAAACGTCAGGCCGGAATGGGGCGGTCTTTCGAATGGCGGAGGCGCTCGACCTCGGGAGGAACCTGGAGCGGGGTGTCTTCTGCAGGAAAATCGGGCAGGGGGGTGCCGGGCTCGCTGGCGGAAGCGGATTCCACCCCAACGACGAGAGGCTGTCGTTGGGGACCCCGGGATTGCGCCTGGGCGCGGAGAGCGTCAAGGCTGTCGAGAGCCAAAACGTGCTCGTTGAAGACCTGGCCGAATTGCCGGGCCGCAAGGTGAGCGATGGATTCGAGGCTGGGCAGGGACTTCGGGCCTGCAATTTCCCTGACAACTTCCAGGGCAAGTTCTTTTTCCAGGCTCGTGACGGGGCGGTCGGTGATGCCGCAGGGATTGATGAGAGCAAAGTCGCGCAAGTCTGTGGTGACGTTGAAGGCAAAGCCGTGCGAGGTGACGCCGCGCGCCACGTGAATACCGATGGCGGCGATTTTGCGCTCGCGCCCTCCGGACTGGAGACTTTTGGACGGTGCTGCGCGCGGCTCTCCGTTGGACGAGAGCTGTGGCGAGCGAACGCCGCACCAGACACCGGTCAGGCCGCAGATGCGGCCGGCTTGCACGCCAAACTCGCCGCACAGCCGGATCAGCGCCTCTTCCATGAGGCGGACGAAGTCCACTGGGCCGAGGCGGCTGCCGTTGGGCGAGCGCAGGCTGCGCAGATCGAAGATGGGGTAGCCGATGAGCTGGCCGGGACCGTGATAGGTGACGTCGCCGCCGCGGTTGATTTCGTGGAGGGTGACGCCGCGCGCAGCGAGCATCTCGTCGGAGGCGAGAACATTGGAGCGGTTGGCGTTGCGCCCCAGCGTGAGCACGGGAGGATGCTCGAGCAGCAGCAGCGTGTTGCCGATGCGTTCCTGCTGGCGCAGCGCGACCAGCTCCTCCTGTAGACGAAGGGCTTCGGCGTAGGGGACGCGGCCGAGATAGAGGTACTGGATCATCGCTACCCTGATTGTAGCCAGCCGTCTTGGATGTTGATCGGGGGTAGCTCTTATTCCTCGAGTCGCGCCGCAAAGAGCTTTTGAAACACAATCCGATGCTCCCAACCGACAAGCAGCCAAAGAAGCGTAGCAAACGCACCCATCCCAATACCGCCCGGGTTCATCAGGAGATGGTAGACGAGGATGTTGAACAGCACAGGACCCAGAAGCGTCAGCCCCAGCCCTACAAACCGGTTCACCAGAAACAGAATCCCCGACACGACCATAACCGCGCCGACCACGTAGAAGTAGTGCGCGGCAAACAAGGCGGCAGTAAACTGTCCAGCCAGCCCCGCCGGCATCTGTCCCATAGGAATGAAATTGAGGAACATATTTGAACCAAACACCAGGAACATGAGGCCCAGCAGGTAGCGGGCAATTATCGTGACGATCTTCATGGTTTTGTCCTTCAAATGAATTGGATTGGATTAGGGTCTGCTGCGCGAGCCGTCCGGCCCGCGGTTATGAGAAGAGGCGAACATCCCTGTAGCAACGGATGGTTCCCGGCCGCCTGAGGATGCAAAGGATTTGTTTTCCTGTTCATAACATTGGCGTTAGGTTTGAGGGCGAGAAGGGGCTTCGAGAATCCGCCTCGCTATGAGCTCTGTGCAGGAAAATGTGCATTCGGGTTATCATGGGAGCAGAGGCGGACGTATGGCCACCCAGATTGCCCGGAAGGGACATGCAGTCACGGTAGAAATCCCGGAGGACCTGCTGCGGAAGGCAAATCTCTCCGTCGGCGACGCCGTCGAGTGGACGTTAACGCCGGCCGGCTCGCTTGCGTTGCGCAGCTCCCGCCATGCCAGAGCCGAGAAGCCAGCGGACGGCTACGACGATTGGAAACAGCAAGAGATTCAGGCCGGATTCAGCGAAATCGAAGCCGATGAAAGCGCCCCCAACGAGAAAGTGATCGAGTGGCTGCGGAGTTGGGGAAGCAAGAATGAACTGCCGCCTCCCCTGTGAAACTCCGCTGGAGCAGACGCGCCATTCGCCGGCTTGCCTCCATCCACGACTACATCGCAAGAGATAGTCCTGCAGCCGCGAGCCGCGTGGCCGCTGCCATCGTGCAATCGCGCTTCGGCTGCAAAAGTTCCCCCATATCGGGCGGCCGGGACGCATCGAGGGCACGCGCGAGCTGGTCATACCGGTCTTCCGTACATCATCCCGTATCGCGTCGTGGACGATGGGATCCAGATTGCTTCGGTAATTCACACCAGCCGCAAGTGGCCGGAGAAGCTCTAGTGCTTTGAACTGATAAGAGGTTCAGATATGGCGACACCCAACGACATTTCAAGCGGAGAGCCCAAAGAGCCGGAGTTGCTGTATCACTACACGACCCAAGAAGGGTTACTCGGGATCATCGAAAACAGGTGTCTTCGGGCAACCCATTCGCAATTCTTGAATGACTTAAGTGAATATCGAATTATTTTCGATGCATTACAGCAGAGGATTAGAACCGAGAGAAACGATAGCTGGGCAGTCCTTCAAAGTAGGCTTCTCCTAGTTCGTCAAATGAAGGGTATTTTCGTCTCCTCGTTCTCACACGAGATGCAAGCTGATTCACTTACGATGTGGCGAGGCTACTCCTCCCCTACGGGCGGACATTCAATAGGCTTTGATCGGCTGGTGCTCAACGACATTGCAAAGACGCTTTTCACTTCTCGGGAGAGAAGCCGGGTGGAGCTGGGTAGATGCTTCTATTGTCAACGCCGGTTGAAAATTCCGCATTTCGCCGGTCGAAAAGTCCTCCACCTGGCTAGGGATGAGGTTTACAGTTGCAGCCGGTTGGCGTGAAGATGAAACCGG